>Ga0302182_10000161_pt1 | contig 47319 bp, 40 predicted proteins | sample I_Palsa_N3_1_FD_198781 | JGI IMG/M metagenome (GOLD analysis project Ga0302182, IMG submission 198781) | Peat permafrost microbial communities from Stordalen Mire near Abisko, Sweden - I_Palsa_N3_1 | ecosystem: Environmental > Terrestrial > Soil > Palsa > Peat permafrost | place: Sweden...
GGTCATGATCCGGCAGATCCAAAGGCCTCGCCGCTTTACGCCGATCTGAAGAACCTGGTTCCGATCCGTGTGCATGTCGGCAACGACGAGGTGTTGCTTGATGATTCCATCCGCTTCGTCGAGCGTGCGGTCGTGGCCGGAGTGGATGCTCGATTGGATGTATGGGAAGGGATGGTCCACGGATATCTGGGAAGCTTGGGACGCCTGGCAGCTTCAACCGAGACCCTTCAACTCATCAGTGAGTTTCTGAACGACCGATTTGCCAGGGCGGCAAAATGAACGGTAGGCGGAATCGCTTATAGACAACGGAAGGGGGAATAAGAAATGTATGACATGTAATTTGGCCTCCCTATTTGACCCGAAGACCTCGGCGATCTACGCGCTCAACGACACTGACGTGAACGCGCAGCCTGAAGTGGTGTGGAACCTGCTTGTCGACGCCGAGAATTGGTCGAGCTACTTTCCCGCCGAAGATCAGGTCAAGATCCTGACTGGTGAGCCGGAACTTGATGATTTCGCCCAGGGCGGGCGGCGAATTCTTCCGATTCTCACCGAACCTGAATCGCGCCTCGCATCGATTTCGAGGGTGCCGCACTCTTTGCGCTTTTCCTTTCTGCAAAGGGTGCGGGTTTAGACGCCGCGCTCCCAACCCTTTCCGTTCGGCCGGTAGCCCACAATATGTTGACAACACTTACATGCACACTTAAGGAGTCCCAATGACGAATCTCTCCATAATCCGTCCCGTTGTGGTTCCGCTTTCGATATTCGTAACCGGCCTGCTAGCAGGGGTGATGTTGGGAGTTGCCATGGAACAACAGACCGCCCAGAAACTACCCGAAGCTGCATGGACACTCCGACAGCAAAATGACGATGCTCTGTTTCGGAGGGTGATGCCTTTTACCTTTATCGCCATGATGCTTCTCCTCATTGCATCGCTCTTCCTTCTGCAGGGTCGTTCGAGGATGGCCATGGTTGCTGCGACAGTTAGCGCCCTAGCGGTGATCATCGTGACCGCAGGGTGGGAAGTGCCCATCAATAATGAAATTGTAAAGTGGACTCCTGGCAGTGCGCCTGCCGATTGGACAAGCACCCGAGACAGGTGGCTTCACAACCATTGGGTGAGAACCTGGATTGGCGTGCTGGCATTTGGCTGTACGCTTGTCAGCACCCTGCTGATTACGGACTAGTCCGGAGCGAGAACGACCTGATGGCTCCGGTTGGCCCATTGCCGAACATCAGACTGCGTCAGAGCTCCTGCTCACCAGGCACGCGCATCTCCGCTTCGTCGCAACATTTCTGCCACAGACCGAATGCGGCAGCCTGAACGAACTGCCCAGAGCATTCGGTTAACAGCCTTGTAACCAAACTAATCACAATTTGCCGGAGCCGAGACAAATCGAGGGGATTCAGCAAGTTCCTTCAAAGCCGAGCGAATCAGATTCACCTTCTCTTTTTAGTTTTCGTTCGCCTTTTAGCGCAGCTCATCACAATTCGCGTGACACTGGCATGACACCGCTGAGCACGAACGTAAGCATGTCCTGCTTTGCGCGCGGACCGACCGACTCCAACAACTCCATTCATTCCTCTGCCTTCTCTGTGTTTTCAGTAATTTGGGGAATCTGCTTTCGCTCAAAGCTAAACCCAATGGCATGAAAACATCAAGAAGCACGCCGGTCTAATCTCTCTTCGACCGTCTCAGGCGGAAGAGAAATCTCGCTCTGTACGACGATAGAGGCTTCGATCCGAGCATGACGCCAAGCAGGCGCTCCAAGCTGCCAACGATTATCTCGCCGTCGTGCGCGCCGACATCATGGCGCGAAAACCTTGACGCCTAAGGGGCGCCAGCCAGGTACAACTGTGCATGAATCCAACGTGTTCATGCCATTGGGGAGAAGCAGGTTCCCCGAATTGTTGGAAACGTTGGTAGTTGGCAGTGACGGGTAGAGTGTGGAACCAAGTTCGATGCTTTGGAAGCATTGGCGCTGAGCAGACGCGTCCCTGTGCCAAAACTGTCCCAGAATCCGATGTCGATGCGTGCCCGCACGAAATCGATGATTGCGATGTGGTGGCCAGGTTGACTCCTGGCGCGAAAGCCGTGGCTGAACATGACCCAAAGAGGCTTTGAGCATCGCTTCCTAGACCTGCTGAAGGCAAGCTTCTTCGTCGCAGGCGAGGATCTTATGGGCAGAAGTGAGCTTTTTCTCGGCGCTTGCAACGAAGCGGTCGATTTGCGCCCAGTCCACCGTGTTTGACTTGAGCTTCTTCATGCGGCACCGACAAGTAAGACGCGCTTATTGTGCCAGACGTTTTCGAGGAAGGAATCCTTACGGTCGCGCCGTGACTTCAGTTCTTTCCTTGTGAGAACCGTATAGCTGATTTCGCGTCCGAGTTGCCGTTCGAGTTTCTGCACTACCTCCGCCAAAGTGTCACTTTTCGGGTTGCCGATCGCGCCAGGTAAATAGCAACCTGTCACGCCTGTTGCAATCCGCTCCAGCCGCAAACACCAGACCGGGTTGCTCTCGGTTCTTTCAGTGAGTCGGTTGCGATTTGGTTTCCCCGCCTGTGTGAGGGAACCAAATCGCAACTCACCAAACGACGCCCCAATCAAGGCCGGACCGAATTGCTGCCCCAATGCTTCGCCGCGATTGCCCTGGAAACGTGTTGGTCATCGTCTCCTCTGTGGCCGCAGGAGAAGGAACAGAGGCGGTTAGTGTATCCTCCGGCGCAGAAGGCCCCTCTGTTTTGGCTCGCCAACGAAAGGAAAAGGCTATATAGTTTCGTTAGCAAATTCCCAACGAAACGATGGTTTTGTAATGGCGACACCAACGAAACCCAATAGCCGCCTCGGGAACTACGTCCTCAAGACCTTCAAGGACGAGTCTTTCCGGGCCTATGTGCCGCCGCCATTGCCACCGGAGCCGCCGCTAGCCCTCCAGCCGCTCTTGCCCCTCCTTGAGCAAGCAAACCAAGCCCTCGGACGCCTGGACGGGCTCGCGTCCATTTTGCCCGACCCGTCGCTATTCATCTACCTGTACGTTCGCAAGGAAGCCGTGCTCTCTTCGCAGATCGAGGGAACGCAGTCGTCATTTTCGGACCTGATGCTGTTCGAGAGCGCCGAGGCCCGTAACGTTCCGCTGGGAGATGTTCAGGACGTTTCAAATTATGTGGCAGGGATGAATCATGGCCTGAGGAGACTCCGCGAAGATTTCCCGCTGTCCCTCCGTCTGATCCGGGAAATTCACAAGATTCTCTTGTCCAAAGGGGGCAGCGAAAAACGGCCCGGCGAATTCCGCGAGACACAAAACTGGATTGGCGGCACTCGGCCCGGCAATGCTGCGTTTGTTCCGCCTCCACCTGAGCAATTGATGGAATGCATGGGGGCGCTCGAAAAGTTCCTGCATCGCGAGCACGAAGGCCTGCCCGTCCTCGTGAAGACGGCCCTCGTGCATGTGCAATTCGAAACCATTCATCCCTTTCTGGACGGAAACGGACGGCTGGGCCGCTTGCTGATTACGTTCTTGCTGTGCGTCGCTGGAGCGATCCGCGAGCCGATTCTGTACCTCAGTTTGTATTTCAAAATGAACCGACAGAAGTACTATGAATTGCTTGACCGCGTCCGCACGCACGGAGATTGGGAGACTTGGATTGAATTCTTTCTAATCGGGGTGAAGGAGACGGCTCAGCAGGCAGCCGATACATCGAGGGAGATACTCACGCTTATCGAAAAAGACCGCCGGAAGATTGAGGCGCTTGGCCGACCCGCTGCGTCAGTTCTGCGCGTCCATCTATACCTTCAACGCAAGCCGATCCTCACAATCCCAGCGACCGCCGAGCAGCTTTCTCTCTCCGCGCCCACTGTGGCGAAAGCCTTGCAGCACATGGTGAAGCTCGGCATGGTCCGTGAGACGACGGGCAAACAGCGCCATCGGCTGTTCACGTATTTCCGCTATCTGGACATTCTCAACCAGGGAACCGAGCTTCCAAAAGCGGGACGATGACGGTCGAAATAGTAGAAAACCGAGCTGAACTCGGTTTTCCTTACGGTTTTCTGGTCGGTTTTCCGCCCGCGATTCAAACCAAGCGGACCATCGAAGGAGGAACGATGGTTCGTAGGCGGTTTCAGCGAGGTTCGCTTTTCAAGCGAGGCAAACGAGAGAAGGTCTGGGTTGCTCGCTGGTGGGAGGATGTCATTAACGCAGACGGAACAATGGAGAGGATGCGCCGGTCATTCGTAATTGGTGCCGTCGCAGAACTAACCACACGCCGTCTCGCAATGCGTGCTCTCTCGGAGCGGCTTCGTTCATTGAATAGCGGAAGTCAGCGGCCACACGCCATGCGCACGTTGAAAGAATTCGTGCAAATGGACTGGGAACCCGTTGTGCTCCCGACACTCAAGCACGCAACACAAATGCATTACAAATACATGCTCCGCGCTCATCTGATTCCTGCTTTTGGTGAACGGCGGCTTCCTGACATCCCGCGTGAAGCGATCCAGACTTTTCTAGCGGCAAAGCTTCGTGACGGGTTTGCGTGGGAGACCGTGCACCATATCCGATGTGCGTTAAGCAAAGTGCTGGGTGCGGCGGAGGAATGGGACTACATCTCCGACAATCCAGTACGCAAGACCGACTCCCGAGGAGGGATTGCAACCCGGAGCGGCCTGTCGTTACGCCCCAGCAAGTACAACGTCTAGTCACAGCTCTTACCGAGCCCGCCAAATCCATCGCCCTGCTCCTGGTGTTGACTGGATTAAGAATTGGTGAGCTTCTTGCGCTTCGGTGGAAGAATGTGAATCTGGACGCCAAGGTGCTGCAAGTAACGGAGACCGTTTACGAAGGGCACTTCGATCAAGCCCAAAACAAGGCGAAGTGTTCGTGCAATTCCATTGTGTCGAGAAGCAATCTCCATTCTTTCCGCCTTGCGCCAACATTTGCCCGACCTTGAGCAGTTAGTTTTCGCAACACACTCAGGCCGTCCACTGTGCCGGCGAAACCTTTTACAGCGTCATCTGCGACCAGCGTGCAAGGAACTCGGTCTGCCGCGAATAACGTGGCACGCATTGCGTCATTGTCACGCGACGTTGCTGGACGCAGTAGGAGCACCGCTAGGCACCGTGCAGGCGCTTTTAGGCCACGCTTCACCGGAAGTTACGCTGCAGATTTATCTGCATGCGATTCCGGAAGAGCAGCGCAGAGCGGTTGAAAAAGTGGAGAAGCTTCTTATTGGACCCAAATGGACCCAAGTTTCAGAAGTCGCGCAAAGGCCCAATTAGCAAGTAATTGAATTAGCAGTTGATGTTGCTGGACGTGACCGGGATCGAACCGGTGACCCCCTGCTTGCAAGCAATCCAAGAAGCATCATGTGGCTGATTCAAGAACGGTCAGAGGCATTTCTCTCAAATGGCATGGATCAAGAAGAGGCCGACGACAAGCATCACCGCGCAGGTTACGCCATGAACTGAGAACGCTGTCGACTTCGACCCGCCCGACCCCAGAACGTTTGACATGTCGCCCAGAGGGACGATGGCTTCAACGAGTAGAGCTATGCCTACCGTCCGCGTGTCCGTGGTCAGCATCATTGTCAGGACGACCAATCCAGATACGACGTCCCGAATTCCTTTAAGGCGTAGCCAGGCACGAGTGTCAGCATCTGGTGCAGGCGGCTTGAGACCAAATGATCCTGTCATTCGTTCAGGAGATATAAGGTAGAAACAGCCGATGACAATGATCGCAACAGCCATGAGAGCAGCCAGAGAAAGCGGGATAGCGTTATGCATACAATGTTCTACTCCTAGAAAAACTAGCAACACTATATCTGATGCGAAGCATTTCGTAAAGTTTCACCGTCCGCCAAGCGTTGATCCTAGTGGCGCTATACTTGCTATCGATGGCAACGACGCTGGCAGTTAACCGAATTGCGGAACGAAAACTGCGGGACAGACAGGCCCGCCGGGCACAGATTATCAGTGCCGCACGACGAATCGCGGAGCTTGAAGGGTGGTCCAACGTAACCGTTCGGCGGCTATCCGATGAAATTTCATACAGCCAACCCGTCTTGTACGCTCATTTTGGAAGCCGCGAAGGAATTCTCGCCGCGGTTGCTATCGAGGGTTTCCAGGAGATAGGCCTGGCTTTGGAGAAGGCACGGAAACGGGTTAAGCGTGGAAATATGGTCGAATCGGTCGCGGCCGCATATCTGGGGTTCGCCGCGTCTTCACCAGCACTGTATGAAGTGATGTTTTCGCTCAGCCTGAGCGTGCCATTCGATGACGCGGCTACTCCTCCGGAGTTGCGATTCGCGTTTTCCCAACTCCTGGAGTTGTTTCAGGGGCGGGGCTCGAAGTCAGAGGTTATATCGGAACTGTTTTGGGCGAGCCTCCATGGTATCGCCGAGCTAACAAGAACCAAGCGATTTCCGCGCAGCCGTCAGAAAGAGCGCGTGCGGGCGCTAGTCGAGCTCTTCACTTTCCCAAGATGAAACGGCACAGGTGGTGAAAGCCCGTGACGTAATAGGCGCGCTCTCGTCTTTTCGCTAACTAGGCAAGATGAGTCCTCACAAAATGTGCTTTTCGCCACTTGGCTTCCAGTTTGTCGGCATCCGGAAGTTATCGAAAAACGGGTCATCATCGTTGGCGAGGTGCTGGTCATGCATGTCGACAATCGCGACTGGCGGCAGCAGCGGCATCGCCCTGGTCACCACCTACCGCAAGCGTGCGCCGTCTTCTTATTGGATCGGCCGCGAACCTGCGATGAGGATATCCACGAGCCGTTTTGCGCTTCGCTGCCACTCAGGGTGAGATGGTACGTAGGCGACGCCCACAAGAGCCCGAAGGAGATCCATAGGCTCGATGTCTTTCCGTATGTCGCCGCTCTTGATCGCGCGCTTCACCAGGGCATGAATTGCTTCCTGCATCTGAGCGTAAGACGCTGCGAACACTTTTTTGGGATCTCCGATCAGGGTAGTCAGCGCAGGGGCGATGATCTGCTTCGTTTCGATAGCGTCAACGAACAACAATAGCCACGCTCGCAACGCCTGAAGCGGCGGCATGCTCTGCGCGAACTTTCGCTCTGCAGCGGCAAGCTTTTCCATCTCAGACCGATAAACTGCCTGTAAAAGTTCCTCGCGGGTTGGAAAGTGGCGGTACAGAGTCCCCGGTCCGACGCCTGCCTCACTCGCAATGTCATCCAAACTGGCGCTTGCGCCGGATCGAGTGAAGGCCTTCTTGGCCACCTCCAAAATGCGGTCGCGATTCCGCTGAGCATCGGCACGAGGCTTTCGCTGGGCAGGTTGTGACCGTCTAGCGGGCATAGCAAAAAAGTCAAAAAACTTGCAACCGGAGATCATCTCCGGTTATCTTATGTAGTGCGGAGACACTCTCCGTTTTATGCGAGCCGCGGTCGCTTGTCAATGGGCAGCTTCTCAGGCGGAACTGGCGAGGGGAGAAAAACATGATCGAGACATTGGGAGCTACATCAACCACAGAAGATGTTCTGTTCGGTATCAATTTACGCGGTAAGCGAATCCTGGTGACAGGCATTTCGGCTGGCATCGGTGTAGAAACGGCCCGGTCACTTGCCGCTCATGGCGCGAACGTAATTGGCACCGCGCGCGACTTGACCAAAGGCGAAGCGGCGACAGCTCAAGTACGAAAGGACGCGGCGGCGAACGGCGGAAGCTTCGAACTCGTCAAACTCGATCTGACCAGTCTCGCGAGCGTGCGAGACTGCGCCGATCAACTGCTCCACAAGGGCGAGCCGTTCGATGTGATCATCGCCAATGCAGGCGTAATGGCCACGCCGTTTGGCTATACGACCGACAAATTCGAGATGCAATTCGGCACCAACCACTTGGGCCACTTTGTCCTGGTGAACAGGATTGCGCCGCTCATCCGCAGAGGAGGGCGACTGATCAGCTTGTCTTCGGCAGGTCACCGCTTCTCGAACGTGGACCTGAATGATCCGAACTTTCAGAAGACGCCCTACGATCCCTTCGTGGCATATGGCCGGTCGAAAACCGCAAACATTCTTTTCGCCGTCGCCTTTGACCAAAGGCACCGCGGACGTGGGGTGCGCGCCGCGGCCGTGCATCCAGGAGTTATCCAGACCGAGCTCGGCCGGCACATGGATCCGAGTCGCCTCGAAGGCATGATCAAACAGATGAACGATCAGCTCGCCGCGGAGGGAAAGGGGCCATTCTCGTGGAAGACGATCCCGCAGGGAGCGGCAACGTCGGTATGGGCCGGCGTCGTTGCGCCGGCGGAGGAAATCGGCGGCTGCTATTGCGAAAACTGCCACGTAGGGGAAATTGTGCCTGAGGGAGTGTCGATCAGCGGCGTAAGCGAAGGCGTGCGCGAATATGCACTCGATCGCCAAATGGCGGAGGCGCTTTGGAAGAAAAGCGAAGAAATGGTCGGAGAATCTTTTTCGCGTTAGGAAGAAGGAACTGTGAAAGCGTTGGTAACGGGAGCAATGGGACTTTGCACTCGCGATCATGTCGTCCGTAGGTACCGACTCGAAGGCAACAAATGAAAGGAAATTACGATGCAGAACAAACCTGTCGCTCTGGTCACCGGAGCTAATCAAGGAATCGGTCTTCAGATCGCAAAGGATCTGGTGGCGCACGGCTTCACGGTGCTGGTGGGGTCGCGCAATCTCGAGCGCGGTGAGGCTGCGGCCAAGGAGGTTGGGCGGGACGCACGCGCGCTGCAACTCGACGTGACGGATCAGGCCTCGATCACGGCCGCGGCGGAGCGCATCCGCAACGAGCTTGGCAGGCTTGACGTGCTCGTCAACAACGCGGCTATTTCGAATACGAGTAAGCAGCCGAGCATGTCCGTCCAGGAGTACGCAAAGTTGACTCGCCCGAGCAATGTGTCCCTCGACGAAATGCGTGCGGTATGGGATACCAACGTGTTCGGCGTACTTGCCGTTACGCAGGCGATGCTGCCCCTGCTCCGCGAAGCGCCGGCAGCCCGAATCGTTAATGTGTCGAGCGGCGTTGGCTCGCTGACGAGGAATTCGGACCCGGCTTCCCCGTGGCGCTCGATCTTCGGCCCCGTTTACCCAGCCTCCAAAACCGCTCTTAACGCTATCACGCTCGCCATGGCGATCGAGCTGGAGTCAACCGCGATCAAAGTCAACGCCGCCTGCCCGGGCTATACCAAAACAAACCTCAACAACTATTCAGGCACGCGGACCGTCGAGGAGGGCGCTCGCGAACCAGTGCGACTTGCACTGCTCGGTCTGGATGGTCCGACGGGAACGTTTTCGAACGAAGACGGCCCGCTCCCGTGGTGACGTAGTTTCGAGCGCGTGAGCCGGCACCTAGTAGCGCTTCATCGCGGGAATTAAGTTTGCAATACCAGGCCCATCGAATATCGAAATTATACGGAGGAGAGAAAATGCGAGTTTTCGTCACAGGTGCTACAGGCTTTATCGGTTCGGCCGTTGTTAAGGAGCTTATCGATGCGCGGCACTCGGTGATCGGGTATGTGCGCTCAGATGCGGGAGCGAAATCCCTTATTGCCGCTGGTGCCGAAGTGCTTCGAGGAGATTTGGAGGACCTCGACGCTCTGCGCAGCGGTGCGGCTTCGTCCGACGGCGTGATTCACACCGCGTTTATCCATGACTTCTCGAAATTCAAGGAGAACTGCGAGATCGACACGCGCGCTATCGAGACTCTCGGCTCAGCACTCGAGGGTTCCGACCGGCCGCTGCTCGTCACTTCCGGTCTTGCGCTCCTGGCATCGGGCCGCCTCGCAACTGAGGAAGATCCCCCTGTTCCGACCTCCGCCTCATATCCTCGCGCTTCGGAAGTGAATGCGATGTCGCTGCTAGCACGCGGGGTTCGAGCGTCGGTCGTACGCCTCCCGCAAGTTCACGACCGAGTGAAGCAGGGCCTGGTCAGTTACCTGATCAATATAGCGCGCCAGAAGGGTGCCTCGGCGTATGTCGGTGACGGAAGCAACCGCTGGGCCGCGGTGCACGTGCTTGATGCTGCCCGCCTCTATAGGCTGGCGCTTGAGAAGGGTACTGCGGGAGTCAAGTATCATGCAGTCGCCGAAGAGGGCGTGCCGGTTAAAGAGATCGCTGAGGCGATCGGACGGGGCCTTAAGATGCCGACGGTGTCCGTGTCCGCTGAGCAAGCAGGGGAGCAGTTCGGTGTGCTTGGATTATTCGCCGGGCTAGATTTGGTGGCGTCCAGCACGCTCACGCAGAAGTGGTTGGCTTGGCGACCAACGCAAGTTGGGCTCATGGACGATCTTGACCACGCTCGCGATTTCCAGCCTGAAAATGCTGAGAGCAACGCGGGTCGTTATGCAGCAAGTAAATAGGCGGGTCGTCCTTGGAACGGCGGCGAACAAACGTATAGCTTTCGAAATCGTCTGTGACTCGCGGAAGCTGGCGAGGTTTGTTCAGACCAAACCGCAACCTCTCACTACGGATTTGTGATGCCGACCCATTGGGGCACTTCCTCTCCCGACGCCGCTTCTCCCCCAACCTCAGGCAGAGATCGGCGATAGAAGCCCGGCTCACAAAGTTTGTCACGCCCATCTATCTTTTATCGCACTGGCCTCGCCCGACAGGTAAATATCTGTCTTTTCTCTGTTGTTGAGCAGCGTCGGCAAGATGAGAATCGGTCGGATGAGCCCTTCGTTCCTCGCTGCTTCTATCTCGGCCAACTGCTTCTCAAAATCAGCGAGAGGTTTCGACCAGAACAACGTCGTTGCGATATCTACAAACGCGCGCGCAAAGAAGCCGGTGATATAGCCCCTAGTTGGACCGAGTCCCCAGGCCGCGATACTTATGAATGGCATGGAATTTGGTTTGACCGCAGCGATGGTCTGCAACGCGCTGTGCGTGCCGGTGGAAACTGCCGTGTAAGGCAGAGTCTCCGACGCCACCATAGCAAACACCACATCTGGATTCGCCTCGCCCGTCGCTCGCGCCATCTTGTCCGCCTCATGCAGTTCGCCGGTAAAAGAGGCTTCTCATGCCACACCGGCCATTTTGCGGAGGCGATCATTCGCGAAGTACTGAGCCTGCCCTTCTTCGATGGCTTGCAGAATGAGACTGGCGACAAATTCGGGCTTGTCGCCCTCGGCGTAATTGGCCGACGGCCCGCCGCCGGCTGGATTTCCCATCCTGTTCTGGCCGAAATTCGTCGCTGTGATGAACGGGTAGATTTCACTGACGACGATGCGGTCCTTTTCCAACTCGGCGCGTGCTGTGAGACTGAATCCAAGCAGCGCCCGCTTCGAAGCCGAATACACGCTGTATTGAGGGACGGTCATGAACGCGGTGCCCGAATTAATATTTACGATGCTTCCGCCACCTTGGGCCCGCATCACCGGAATTACAGCCTGCATCGCGACAATCGGTCCCAACACATTGAGATGGAAGATTTCGTCAAAAAGCGCGGGATCGATCTCCTCTACTGCGGCCGCATAGCTGCGCCCCGCATTGTTTACGAGCCCGTCGACGCGGCCGTAATGCTGGTGTACGGCGCGTATGGCTTCCCGCACTCGATCAAATTCCGTCATGTCCACCGTGACGGGCAAGCTGCCCGGAAGCCGCTGCGCCAACTTTTGCAGGGCGTCGCTGCTGCGAGCGAACAGCGCGACTTTCGCACCGCGATCAGCCAGAGCAATCGCCGTCGATAACCCGATTCCCGACGAAGCGCCGGTGACAATGAATACGTGATCCTTGATTTGCATTGCTTTATCTCCCTAACTTAAGGCTCACTGCGGTGGTACGTTAAGATCGAACGAACTCCTCGCTTAGGGTATATCCGTTTCGCGATGGAGGATCTGCAACAATTCCGACTGATGCGGCGGAACGGAGTGCGGGATCACCGGCACAATTCACAGTTGCTCTCCGTCCGCACAATGGGCCTGTGCAAGTTTCTTGATTGCCTTTCTCACCCACGCCTTGTTCCACACAAGGCGTTCAGTTCGCAGATCGTCGGCCAGGGCCAGAACCCATCGAAGCTCCGCGTCCGCCTGAGAATGCAGGTATTCGATCTCAATCCGAAACAGTCGCGGGAGGAACTCGAACTCCGCTGCCCGACTTTCCAGGCGAGCAAGTTCTGTTTTTAGCGCTTCCGCACGGGTCTCAAGTTGCCTTAGTGCATCCTTTGGCGTGAGTACCGGCAAAAAAGATATTGCTGCCGGATGCGGTATCCGGTCAACAGCGCTGGAAGTTTCATGCACACAGCACGATCATTGGCGGAGTCACTCCGACCGCTTGCGGTGTTCTCTTCTTCGGTGATATGGGCGGCAATTTCTATGCACTCAACAGCGAGAATGGTCGGAAGTTGTGGGAGCACGATCTAGGGGGCGCGGCGTCGGGCGGCGTGATCACCTACGACACAGGCAACGGGCAGAAGGTTGCCGTCAGCGGCGGCATGACCTCCAAGATCTGGCCGACGCCCAAAACTACGGCGCGCATCTACGTACTAGCAGCCGAGTAACTGCAACGAACCGCTGCCGCTCAGTCAAATTAAAGCGCTTAGCGAGATGATTCTTTCGGCGGACAAACGACGCCATTCTTGCATATACATAAGGATGTGACGCCGATCTCCCAACCCCGAGCACCCGTCCATGTCGACTTCGAATGGTGGCACTGGGCTTCTCGACCTGCCAGGCGCGGAGCTTCTGGTTACGTTATGCCGGAAAGGAAAACTGTACGAAGTCGAAAAATGGATTCGCGCCGGCAAATCTCTTCGCGTGCCTCGGGAATGCAAGACCACTCCACTTCGAACTGTACTTGAGCGCGGATTTCACAGCCTCGGCTCAGAGGCAGGCCGTGGACCAGTTGGAATCCCTATCGTTCCCAAATGTTCCCAAACCTGGTGAAGCCGGCCAGCGGCCAAATTAGTAAGTGACTGAAAAGCAGGAAGATGTTGGTGGACGTGACCGGGATCGAACCGGTGACCCCCTGCTTGCAAAGCAGGTGCTCTCCCAGCTGAGCTACACGCCCCCTGCAACTATCTGATTCTAATAGTGAGTCTAATCGAATTTCGTGAGATTGACCAACTGCTCTCTTAGCAGGTGCTCGCAAACTAAGTTGCGCGCACACTGCGGCGCAATTATCATTCCCTCAATTATTTACGGCGACTTGTTCGATTGTTGCAACGGCAATTTTCGGTCCGTTTGGTCCAAGCAGAAACAATTCCTTGCGAGCACGCCGTCTTGCCCGCCGCAAGCAAGTCTCGACGTCGGAGGTGATTCGCCAGGCGATCGAAACATGGATCGAAGAGCAGGAACCAGCCGGATCGCCTTATGAAATGGTTTCGGATTTGATTGGAATTGTCCACGGCGGAAACCGCAAACGCTCGACGGGAGCGGGCCGTCAGTTCGCTGCGCTGCTAAAGAATCGACGGGGTTCCGAATGATCTTGGTGGATGCGGGGCCCCTCGTGGCTCTCGTGGACGCAGATGATCAATACCATGAGCAATGTGTATCGACTCTGAAGAGTTTGCGAGAGCCTTTGGCAACGGTATGGCCGCCACTAACCGAAGCGATGTACCTGTTAAACGATCTGCCGGCGGCCCAGGAAGCTTTGTGGGAGATGCTAGTGAGGAAGGCGCTGGAATTGCTGCCGCTCGGCTTGGTCGATCTGCCTCGCATCCGTGAACTTCTGCGGAAATATGCCGATCGTCGGATGGATCTTGCCGACGTGGCGCTCATCCGAATCGCCGAGCGAGAAGGTATCCGCAAAATATTCACCATCGACAAGAGGGACTTCGCAGTTTACAGGATTCACGGCCGGATCCGTCCCTCAATCATCCCTTAAGTTAGCAGAAGAAACCAAGTGATGGCGAGAAGGAGCGAATTCATGAGACGAAGCAATTTTGCTTTGCGGGTACCGCCTACCCTATTGGCCGAAGCGCGTAAGGCCGCCGAATCGGAAGGAGTAGCTCTCAACTAGCTGATCACCCTCGCACTGGCAGAAAAGGTTTCCGCTATGCGCACGGAAGAATACTTTGAGGAACGGTACAAGAACGCACTTTTATCCACAATATAGGCGTACACACGCTTGACGCAACTGTGTCAGGGTTGCAGATCTTGGTCATCTATCTGAAATGAAGAAAAACTTCGAACTTCTAATTTACGGTCTATCCATGCTAGAATTACGCTTGTAATATTTCGTCATAATGATCGTCTTCGACGCGTCCACGCTGATCCTGATCGCCAAGGGCGAGTTCCTTGACCTGTTTATCTCTCATGCCGGTATGCCTGTTGTGATTCCCGGTGAAGTTGAAAGGGAGTGCTGTGGCTCCAAAAAAGTGCTGGATGCGGTGATCATTCAAAAAGCCTTGGATGAGTCGCGAATCACAACGGTCACGGTCAAGAATCGTCGCCTCGTTGCGAAATTACAGGCAGACTTTAGCCTGGGCACTGGCGAGGCAGAGGCCATCGCGCTTGCGCTCAACGAGAAGGCTCAGCTCCTGAGCATCGACGACAAGAATGGGATCAACGCCTGCAAGTTACTGGGCATCGCGTTCACTACCGCCGTGGGCATCCTGATTCGAAGTCGGGGAAAGGGCTTGCTGGAGAAACCTGAGGCCCTCGCGAAGCTGGCGTTGCTGGCGAAACATGGGCGGTACAAGGATTCGATTATCGAGGCCGCGAGACTAAAACTGGAGGCAAAGTCGTGAGCAAGACGATGAGCGTTCGCATGGATCGTGAGAACTACGATTTCCTTCACGAGATCACAAAGGAAGAGGGGAGTGATTTGTCCAAGGCTGTTCGGGACATGGTGACTCGCGGAAGAATTCTGCTCGCTGTCGAGAGATACAAGAAGGGAGAAGCTTCGCTCGGCAGGGCTGCTGAGTTGGCGGGAGTGCCGGTCGGACAAATGATGACGATCCTGGTGGAATTCGGGGTCGAAAGCAGACTGGAGAAGGAAGACTATCTGCAGGGGCTTCAGAACTTGCAGAAGGTCTGGTAATCACTTCCCGCTGCAAGCATCCGGGTTGGTTGAAATGGCAATTTTGACCGCGCATCCAGATGACGTCGTCCCAGTTGCAGTAAGTCGCCACAGGGGTGGCTTGATAGGATCTCGGTCCAGCGTCGCTCCAATTTAAGAGGTTGATTGCACCGTGCGTTTTCCGCGTAAGCGACACCAGATGCGGCACTTGTGCGACTGGCCCTGCGTCTTGCAAAGCAGGTGCTCTCCCAGCTGAGCTACACGCCCACGCGGTGCAATCAATACGCTCTCGATCGTCTACAGCGGGTTCTTCAACTGGTCCAACTTCGAGTTTCGGTCCATTCAGTCCAACAACGCCTTTTTCGGACGGGAGTTCGAAGCCCAAGCCCAGATGCAACGCCGCGGTTGGATGCTTCGGAACGGCCCTATCTGGTACAAACCAAATTCGACGCCCCGGCCGGAAGGGAATCGCCTGAACACCAGATCGCTTTCATTTAGTCACCTTAGCGATTTCGGGCGTCGCAGAGATCCGGCGTGTCAGATAAATCTTTAAGACTGCATCGAGTTCTTGGGGTCGAATAGGCTTCGCGAGATAACCGTCCATGCCTGCCGCCAGGCAGCGATCCTGATCGCCTTTCATGGCGTGTGCGGTTAGGGCGATTACGGGCTGATGAATCCCGTCGCCTTTTTCTATTTCTTTTGCTCTGAGCGCCGCCGTAGCCTCAAGTCCGTCCATCACTGGCATTTGTACGTCCATCAAGACGAGATCGTAGCTTTCTTTCTCGAGCGCCGCGAGGGCCTCTAAACCGTTGGCAGTCATCATGACGCGATGACCTCGCTTCTCAAGCAACCGCGTTGCTAGCAATTGGTTCACGGAATTGTCCTCCGCTACAAGCACCCGCAAGGAGGTGGCCGGATCGCGAGCATCTTGCAAAGAGTATCGAGTAACCAGTGGTATTGCGCCTTTTTGCTCACGGGCTCCCAGCACTCGCGCAATTGCCTCGCGTAAGTCGGATTGCCGAATGGGCTTCAACAAGTACGCTGCTACTCCCAGCTCCTGGCAACGCGCTCCGTCTCCTCGGTGGCCCGCCGAAGTGAGCATCATGATTATGGCCGTGGACAATTCCGGTCTTTGCCGAATTTGTTCGATCAGTGTGAAGCCGTCCATCTTCGGCATGTGCATGTCCGTCAAAACCAAGCCGAATGGATTCCCCGCTTTTTTAGCTGAGGAAAGTTGTGCAAGCGCTTCTTGTCCGTCTTCTACAGACGTAGACTTCATCTCCCAACGCTTCAGCATTCTCTCTAGAATTCGCCGGTTCGTGCGGTTATCGTCAACTATTAGGACCTTTACGTCGCACAGTATCTCAGGCGGGGCAATCGACCCCACTTCAATCGGCTTCTCTGAGGTCTTAAGACGCGCGGTGAAGTGAAACCGGGTCCCTCGTCCTACTTCGCTTTCTACCGACATTTGTCCATCCATCAACCCAACTAACCGCTTAGAGATAGTCAATCCGAGACCGGTTCCACCATATTTCCGCGTCGTTGAGTTGTCCGCCTGGGCAAAAGGCTGAAAGATCACTTTTTGCTTCTCTAGAGGAATTCCAATTCCTGAATCCGATACTGTAAAATGCACGATTCGATTATCGCCGTCCTCGGCCTCGATGTGAACATTCAAGGCCACCTCACCCTGATCTGTGAACTTAATGGCGTTGCTCAAGAGATTGACTAGGACTTGCCGCAGCCGGTTGGAATCTCCGTGCAAAACATCCGGCACTGACGGGGCTATCTCACACAGAAGCTCCAGCCCCTTTTCATCCGCTCGGAGCGCCATCGTCTTCATCGTCGTTTCCACACTATCGCGCAAGTTGAAATCATCTAATTCCAAATCTACTTTTCCCGCCTCAATCTTGGAGAAGTCGAGAATGTCATTGATTACAGTTAGGAGGGAATCTGCCGAGAGTTTCACCGTTTCTAGGTATTCCCGTTGTTCCGACGTGAGTTCGGTATCCAATGCTAGGTCGGTTATCCCGATGACACCATTGAGCGGCGTGCGGATTTCATGGCTCATGTTCGCCAGGAACTCACTTTTCGCACGGCTAGCCGCTTCAGCAGCTTCCTTCGCTCCGATTAATTCTTGCTCAGACCGCTTCCGATCGGTGATATCGCGTAGAAAAGCCCCAAAGCGGTAACCCTCACCCACACGTATCACAGAGGCAGACAGTTCTATTGGGAATTCGCGTCCGTCTTTGTGCAACCTCGTGGTCTCGATACGCTTTCTCATGCCCGATGCTTCCGTCGACGCAAGTAATTCAGCGACAATCTGTTGGTGCTCTTCACGATTGCGATTAGCTGCAATTGTTTGATAAAGACTCCGCCCAATGGCCTCAGAACGAGACCATCCAAACGTAGTTTCTGCTTGTGCATTCCAATCTGTGATGATCCCGTTTGAGTCTGTTCCAATAAACGAGTCGAGGGCCGTTTCAACGATCTGGCGGTGACGTTGCTCGCTGGACTCAAGTTCCAGAGCTTGCACAGAGAATCGTCGATCAGCCATCGACGTCAAGAAGACAAGGCCGAGGATTATAAACGTTACAATAGTAATTCCGGCAATACCAAGGGATGAGATACCTACCGAGTGGAGCAGTTCCGCTTGACTCAGCATGCCGGGCCTAAAACGCACGGCGGCCATCCCGGTGTAATGCATGACCGGAATAGCTGCGCCCATTAGCAATGCGCTGAGGCTTTTCAGCCAACTTCCCGCTGTCGTGTCTCCTCGGAAGTGGAACGTCAACCAAAGAGCCACGAAAGAGATCACAACCGCAAGAACTACGGATACGAATACAAGTCCCGCAGAATATTGGCAGATCGCGGGCAGGCGCATCGCTGCCATGCCAATGTAATGCATCGCCGCGATGCCGCCGCCCATAAAGATGCTGCCGACTGCAGCTTGAGGCAGCCCCATCTTGCGGCGGCTCACGACAAAGAGCGCGACGGCAGCCGCGAACACCGCCGCGAAAAGTGATACCAGTACAGTGGGCCAGTCATATTCCACAGGAACTGGCAAGCGAAATGCCAGCATCCCAACATAGTGCATTGACCAAATGCCGATCCCCATCGCTACGGCCCCCCCGCTTAACCAGAAGAGGCGCGCCCGACCCCGCGCAGAGGTTACCCGACCGGACAGGTCGAGTGCAGCGTAAGAAGCGAGTATTGCAAGGAACACGGATAGAGCTACTAGACGATAATCGTAGGAGGCGACCAAATGTGCATCGGAAGGTGTCATCGTGTCCTCCTCTTGAGAGCTGCAGCTTTAATGATTCGGGTTGGCGTTTCAAACCGAGATATGTGCGCGCCGATTCGCCGGAACGCGAAAGGCCGAAATCTCTTTAGCGCTTAATTCTTCAAACTATATGCGGGACAATTGACAGCGGAGTGATGACAAGATCGCACACGACCAGGACCCACAAGAAACTGAGACATGAAAGTGGGGGTGCTAACGAATGTTGTCAAGCTGTGCTTTGGCATCGCCGACCATCTTGCGTCTTACTGTCCCTGGTTTCAAACTTACAGCCGAACAGTCGCCGCGCAGCAATTCTCCTGGAGATTGAGACTTAAAGGTACTTCAAGTCGGAGTGTCGATTTGCGAGGGAGGGGTAACAGTGTGCGGGTTGCTTCCCTAGGTGAAGGCGCTGAGGGCAGAGACCGTCCGTTGTGTTCAATCTGAATTTCGATGCGATCGCCACGGGCTACATTGCCAATACGGTGCCAAGGGGAAGGTGATACAAGATTTTCTGGTGCATCATTCCGACCGTGGCGTGCAGCGCAGTACAGAACATATCGGATCGCAGGTCGTCGCGAATCTTCTGGCTGCGAACCAGGCTCTGGGTGTGATTGCGTGACCAGCCAGGCTCGCCGCGGAGCTTTGACCTCACACGCTGGCTACCCTGTGAGTCGGATCAGTTCCAACCTGAAAGGCAGCACTAAACAATTGTGATGGTTGCAGGCCGCCACAACCGAAACCTTTCCTTTCATAATTTCCGTCCTGCGGCCATCCGAATTTGGATGCCGCAGTGGAGATTCGAGAAGGTTGCGTCTTCCTATCTCTCACGACGAGCATGGCATGCATGATTGATCTCTCTGGTTTGCTCGTAATCCGGCCACCATCGCGGATTGGATCCTGCTGAATCTCCTGTAAATACGGCACGACCTATGGGGCCGATTGGCACCCTACAACGTCTGTGACAGAATGCGGTCGTGTTTCCACGACTGGCCGATCGCAAGGAATGGAAGTTCTTCGCCGTCCTGCCGAAGGCCGCGCCTGGTCTTGCTACCGCTTGGTGGGCGATCCTTCTGCTCAGAGGGATTTTGCCGGCGGCATTTGCGATTGCGATGGGCGTGCTCGTCGGCGCGGTGCAACGCGGCGATTCTCTCGCAGGTCAGCTGGCGCTTGCCGGCACGATTTTCGTGTTGCTTCAGGTGCTCAGTCCGATTCATCAGGCTCTCAGCGCCAACCTTGGGGACCGAGCGGCTGCGTGGCTTTACGACCGGCTCACGGAAGCCTGCGTGCGTCCGCCGGGCATGGGTCACCTCGAGGATCCCAAACTCACCAGCGATCTTACCGTCGCGCGCGACTTCGACCTTGGTATGACCGGCCCGCCGCTGTCGATCTCCATGGATTTCATCGCGAGTGGCATGGTCGAGATGGTCGGTGGTCTCGCTTCCGCGGTGATTCTCGCCAGATACGCGTGGTGGGCGCCGATTGTCTTGGCAGGTGCGTGGCTGGCGACACATTGGCTTCTGCGCGAGAGCGGAATCTGGCGCGACCGCAACACAGAAGAGGTGCGCGGCGCGCAGAGAGATGCCGACTATGCCTACCGGCTGGCGGTGGACCCGCCTGCGAGCAAGGAGTTGCGGTTGTTTGGTCTCGCCCGCTGGACCATCGACCGTTTCATCGCCAGACGCACACGCTTGCACGAGCTTCAATACGCAGCGACACGTCTGCGCGAGCGTCCTGTCATCTGGAGCATGCTCCTGGTCACCTCTGCGAATGTTTTGGTGCTCTGGTTAGTGGCGAGGGGCGCTGCGCATGGCCGCATCAGTCTTGGGGAAGCGGTGGTATACGTGCAGAGTGCCGTCGGAGTGTCGATGATCGCGTTTGGCGGATTCAGTTGGGCGCTTGACGGAGCGGCTGCCCCCGTGGCCGCGGTGCTGCGACTCGAGCCAGCGATGCGGCCCGCCGGCACGCTGCGCTCTGGCAATCGCCCGGCGGTCTCGATTCCTGCGCGCGAGATTCGCCTCCGCGATGTCACGTTTGCGTATCCTGCCGGAGCGCCCGTGCTGGAACACTTCGATCTCACCATTCCGGCCGGATCGTCGCTCGCCATCGTTGGACAGAACGGCGCCGGAAAGACGACGCTCGCAAAGCTGCTGTGCCGCTTGTACGATCCGCTGTCAGGTGCCATCGAGATCGACGGCGTCGATATTCGAGAGTTTGATCTCGCGTCGTGGCGCTCGCGCGTCGCCGCGGTCTTCCAAGATTTCATCCGTCTGGAGCTACCGCTGCGCGATAACGTTGCACCGGGAGGCGCCCCGGACGACATTGTGTCCGCCGCGCTGGAGTCCGCGGGAGCAACGAACTTAGCTGCGCTGGACACGGTGCTGGCGCGCGGGTATGAAGGCGGCACCGACCTGTCCGGAGGCCAATGGCAGCGTATCGCGCTCGCGCGAGCGTTGGCAGCTGTCAGTCTCGGCGCGGGCGTCGTGCTGCTCGATGAGCCAACAGCGCAGCTCGACGTTCGCGGGGAAGCGGAAATTTTCGATCGCTTGCTGGTCGCGACTCGGCATTGCACCACCATCCTGATCTCGCATCGCTTCTCCACGGTGCGGCATGCCGATCGTATCTGTGTGCTCGAGCATGGCCGGGTGATCGAGCTCGGCACGCACGACGAGCTGATGGCGCTGGCCGGCCGCTATCGGACGATGTTCGATTTGCAGGCCCAGCGCTTCCAGACTCCCGACGAGGAGGTGGGCACGACCTATGACGTCCTCTCCTAGTCGTGATGGCGGGATTGAACCGCTGCCGCCTGCGCTGTCGTCGATGTGGCGATTGTGCAAGCTGGGGTATCGCCACCAGCCGCGCTTGATGCTCGCGGCGTTCGTACTGTCGCAACTCGCCGCGTTGCCCGATGCGCTGCTTGCCTTGTGGCTGATGCTGCTCGGCAAGGGCGTCCTCGAACATAGAACCGGCATGGCGGAAGCAGCGGCGGTTGGCCTCGGAGTGTCGACTGCTGCGACCTGGTTTCTCCGCACGGTCAGCACACGCGTGCAGCGCCGTTTCCGCGACAAGGTGACCATCGCTCTGGAGTCACACGTGGCGCAACTACAAGCATCGGTTGCAACCATCGCGCATCAGGAACGCCCGGAGTATCTCGATCGGTTGTCCATGCTCCGCAACCAGGTGTTCGTGCTCGACCACATGTACATGTCGATGTTTTCCACGGTCGGGTGGATCCTGCGGCTAGCCGTGACAATGGCGTTGTTGATTTCGATTCACCCGGCGCTCCTCCTGCTGGTCGTGTTCGCGGCACCGACCGTGTTGACGTCGACGTGGCGGCCCGAAGTTGAGCGATCCGCACAGGAACGTGGGGCGCAAAGCGGCCGGCTGGCGCGTCACCTGTTCACCATCGCCACCACCGCGCCGCCCGGGAAGGAAGTGCGGGTCACCGGTATCGGAGAGCGCCTCGCTGCCGAGCGTCGAGCGGCGTGGGAGCGTTGGTACGGACCAGTGGCTACCGCTCGGCGGGGCTCTGCGTTTTGGCACGCGCTGGCGTGGGCGATATTTGGTTTGGGGTACGTTGGAGCCATTGTGTTCGTGTCGTCCGGCCTTCGCGCGTCGGCCAGCGCGGTGCTGCTGGTGCTCGCCGCAGGTGCGCGGCTCTCGGCGTACATTGGTGCCACGGTTGGCGAGATTGGATTCCTTCGCGGATTCTGGATGGACGGCTCCCGGCGGCTCGCGTGGCTTGAGGACTACGCCGCGTCGGTAGCGGCATCGGGCGATCTGCCGGTTCCCAGCGTGTTGCACCACGGAATCCGGCTGGACCACGTATCGTTCGCGTACCCGGGCACGTCGCGCGTCGTGCTGGATGATGTGTCGTTGACGGTGCCGGCTGGCACCGTCGTCGCCATCGTTGGAGAGAACGGCGCCGGCAAGACAACGCTGGTCAAGCTACTCGCGAAAATGTACGAGCCATCATCCGGTTCGATCCTAGTGGACGATACGCCGCTATCGCGCGTGCCCGCCGGCGAGTGGCGGGAGCGCTTGGCTGGTGCGTTCCAGGATTTTTTTCGCTTCGAATTCCGCGTAGGCCATAGTGTCGGTTTGGGCGATGTCCCTCGAATGGACGACGAGCCCGCAGTGCGCGCAGCCCTAGACCGTGCGGACGCAGCCGAAGTTGTCGCGCGTCTAGCATTGGGCCTGGACACGCAGCTCGGTCCGACTTGGCCGAGCGGAGTCGAGTTGTCGTTCGGCCAGTGGCAGAAACTTGCGCTGGCGCGAGGCTTCATGCGCGATCAGCCACTGCTGCTGGTCCTGGACGAACCGACTGCCGCGCTGGACGCGGAGACCGAGCACGCACTGTTTGAGCGTTACGCCGCTGCGGCGCGCGGCTATAGCAAGAGTGACAGTGGCCGCATCACGATCCTCGTGTCACACCGTTTCTCGACCGTGCGCATGGCCGATCTGATCGTCGTGCTCGATGGGGCCAGGCTCGTGGAGGTTGGCACGCACGCTGACTTGATGGCCAAAAGCGGACAGTACGCGGAGCTGTACAGCATTCAGGCCACGGCATACCGCTGACCAGCTAGGTGCGGTCGGTTACTCAACCGTGCGGCGGCCTCGCCTTCACCGTAGTGCAATCGACTGTGGTTGGTTCGAATCTCGTTCCTGTGCAGCAGGTTCAGGTTCGAGAGCCATGGCGACTGGCGCTGGTTCCAAGGACTTTAGGTTTCCGTGGGCACGGGAAGAGCGCGCCCAACGGTCAGTACAGCGTCGTTATTCAATTCCGATATTCTTCGGCTTGGGATTGCGCGTGAACGGGATTCGCAATTGTGGTCAGGAAAATCAGCGGTCGAACTGGCGGCGTTCCATTATTGCTATCCCCAATCGTCTGAAACTCCTTCTTCCGATTCGAGTGCCCGCTTTGAAACTCGGACGATTCACTGATACCTCTCACTCAAAATGTCCAAGTCAATTTGGCGTAGGCGCTGCGTTTGACCAAATTCGCGAACCCGGTACCATCAGGGTTGAGGAACTCGAAGTGGTGGTCGCGAAGAAGATTCTGCCCTACGAGACTTGCGGATAGATTTTCCCTGAAACGCCACGCAAGTTGCGTGTCCACCCTCGTATACGAGGGCACCACCGGACTCGAGAGACGCCCGACGAAATTCGCGCTGGCATCCCAGGTCAGGCCGTGCAAAAGATCCAGATGTGAATCGAGGCGTGCCCATTGGCTCGGACTGCTTCCTTCTGCCGACGCGACGGATTGGGTATCCTGGCTGGTGGGATCCAAATGCATATGGATTTCCTCGAAGGCGTATCCCGGAGTGAGCGTCCAACGGCCGGTCACTTTCCAGCTTGCGAAGACCTCGATTCCGTGGGTTTCTCCGTGCATCAGGTTCTCGTATATGAGTGGCATGACGACATGGGGAGGCGGTGGTGTGGTCTCGAAAAAGGGAGGCGCAGGCTCGCTGGTTTCAAGTTGATCGTAGGAGTTGTAGTAAGCCGCAATGTCTACGGAGAGTTCTTTACGTAGCTGGGAGCGGTAGCCAGCTTCGTAAGTAATTTGTTGCTCGTTCTGAAATGCCGGATTCCCAACAATTGTGATTAGGACTGGAGGACCGCCAGGGGGAACAAAACCGTTCTCGTTGAGATTCCTAGCCGTATCGACGCTGGATGGAGTTCGGAGTGCCCTGGATATTGCCGCCCAAACCATCTGCCGTTGAGACCAGGTCCACGCGGTGCGGGCCGTGGGCATGACACCGAAACCCGTGTAGTAGTTGTGTTCAAGCTTCGTCCCTACGGTCAGAGATAACCGGTCCGGGACCAGTGCGAATTCGTCCTGTACGAAGGCGCTAAAAAGCTGAGTGTTTAGATCCGGCGGTTCCAGGGAAAATATCAGATCACCGTCGGTCGTGGATGACGAGTACCGATACCCAACTCCCCACACTACGTCTTGGCGTTCGCCCCACCGAAAATGGTGCGCGAAATCAATGTCTACCGTATTCCGCGCTTCACGCAGGACGTCGTCACGACGGTAGCGATCAAAGGAAATTTGAAGCGTGGTATCCGATTGGTCGGAATAGCGATGATTCCAATCCGCTTGGATGTATCCGCCGGTTGTATTCGTTTCGGAGAAAGTGTTCCGCACCGTGGGCGAAGCAATGGAATCAATCGTTCCGTCAATGTCGCCAGCGCGGGAACTGTACAGATCTCCTGTAAGGGTTAAGTCATCGTGAGGCGAAAGGTTGCTATCTGTTCGAAACCCGCCGCGGAGTGTATGCCAGCCATCGCCGCCATTCTGGCCGTCGAGTCCCGGCTGGTGGTATTGATCGGAATACTTTGCGAAGACGCGGTAGTCGGTGCTGGTGCCGGCAGTTCCTCCGTATTGCATAGTGCCGAATGCCTGTTCGAGGTTGCCCCCACCGGCCACGATCATGCCTCCGCGGGTTTCGGAAGCTTTCTTGGTGATGATATTGATGACGCCATCGACGGCGTTGGCGCCCCAAGTCGCGCCTCCCGGACCACGTATGACTTCGATTCGTTCGATGTCTTCGAGGGGAAGATCCAAGACATCCCAGAAAACTCCGGAAAAGGTAGGTAGGTACACGATTCTCCCGTCCAGCATCACCAGGAGTTTGTTGCTGAACTCTCCATTGAAGCCCCGGGCGCTAATGGCCCAAATGTTGGAATTGATCTGGGAGACGTTCAGCCCTGGTACCAATCGCAGCAAGTCAGGAATGTTGGTGGCGCCCGAGCGGCGGATGTCTTCCATGGTGATGACAAAGATGGCTGAAGCCGTCTGTGAGATCTTTTGTTCCTTTTTCGAAACCGAAGTCACCTCAACGTTCATCAAGTCCTCGACGCTCAGTTTCGCTAAGTCTTCAACCTGCCCTTGTGCCGACGCCGAGAGGGTCATCGACAAAGCAACTAGCAAGCTTAGACCGCCACGCTTTAGAAGCCTGCGAGTCTCGATCCAAACAGGCTTACGCAAGGCGTGTTTCGCGAGATCGGTCAACGTCTGTGGAATTGGCATTTCGCCACCTCTCGAACTGTTGGCTGCAACCGTTATCCACGGATGTGCTGATAAGTTCTGGTTTCGCGGTGGCTTACCGGCCTGCGCCGGAGCCCCAGAACCCCATGATCTTTGCCCAGATTGGGAGCACACCAAACCTCGCTCGGTTCGTCCGGGATCGTTGTTGGCAGCTGACCAACAAGAACGACCACGGCCGCACAATGCGTAAACCGGGGCGTGGCGACCTTGGTTGGTTGGAAGGGAGGAGCTTTAGATGTTCAAGCGCTAGGGAAAAATGATCTAGCACCCTTTATCGAGAGGGGCCCAATAACCTAGTGATGCGAATCCTTCTGCTCTTGTTTATATCACTCCTGGGAATCCACTCATGTAAAGCCAGCCTCTCGATAGCGTATGTGGCACTCCCCGGCGAGCGGCCTCTGAGCGGCTCCCTATTCGCCAGTGTGGCGGACTTTTTCAGACTGATCCTGGCCCGCGATAGCCATGCTTCGAGAGCAGGAGCGGATGGCGAGCTTGCGGAACGAAGCGTCGCGATCTTTCGAAAGAGCCTCGCGAGAAGCTGCGAGGAAGCGCTCAAGCGTGGGATGGCGAACAAGACGAATTCGGGCGGAAGTTCTGTTGTCGCGAACCAATGTGCCTGACGCCTTGGCTACGCGCCGGCCTGACTGCCGGCGAGTTTCTTGCGAATGAGGGGTGCCAGTTGCGTCCCCAGGATTTCGATGGCGCCTCTCATTTTTTCGTGTGGCAGCGTTGATACGCCCATTTGGAAGGTGAGGCGCGAGACGCCACCCAGCGCTCGATCGAAGTAGAGAATTTTGTCCGCGACCGTTTCCGAATCTCCTATTAACAACGCACCCTTCGGGCCGCGCAAGGCGTCGAACTTTGCCCGAGTGGTCGCGGGCCAACCGCGCTCCTTCCCAATTTCTGTGAAGGTGTGCGCATATCCCGGGAAGAAGTCATCGGCGGCCTGTGCAGTGGTGTCGGCAAGAAAACCGATCATGTGAAGACCTACCATCAGGCGTTCGGGGGCATGACCGGCGCGACGGCCGGTTTCTCGATACAGATCAATGAGCGGGCGAAAATCTTCGGGTCGCCCGCCGATAATTGCCACCATCAGGGGCAGCCCCAGCACGCCGGCACGCACAAAGGAAGCAGGCGTGCCACCGACGCCCACCCAAATGGGCAACGGCTGTTGGAGCGGGCGCGGATAGATAGCCTGCCCGGTAAGTTCTGGCCGATGCTGGCCGGACCAATGAACATGGGTGTTATCGCGGATTCTGAGCAGCAGCTCAAGTTTTTCGGCGAACAGGGAGTCGTAATCTTCCAGCCGCAACCCGAACAGCGGATAGGACTCGATGAAAGAGCCGCGGCCCGCAACGATTTCTGCGCGGCCGCGAGAGATAAGGTCCAAGGTGGCGAATTCTTGGAAAATGCGGACCGGGTCAGCGGCGCTCAGGACGGTCACTGCGCTCGTCAGCCGAATGTTCTTGGTGCGCGACGCAGCGGCAGAAAGAATAACCACCGGTGCCGAGTCGAGGAATTCCGCGCGGTGATGTTCACCGATGCCAAAGAGGTCCAGCCCAACCTGATCGGCGAGTTCGATCTCGGCGAGGAGATATTGCATGCGTTCGACAGGCTTCAGGGTGATCCCCGTCGTGGGGTCGGAGATGGCTGCTGCGAAGCTGTCAATCCCTATCTGCATTTAAAGGATCCTTGGGAACCGCACACTCTCATTGGCGAACCGGATTTTTCAGGATTCCTGCCGGCCGCCTAATCCCGAGAAATTCCCAACGCTCTATGAGCTTGATCACGGTGCGACCGTTCCATCCTAACACTCTGCGAAGTCGCGGCTGGAGCTAGCCTTAGTCATTTCCCGGTTCCTGCATCTTTTGCGTCGGTGTGTCGATTGCCAGGTCCCACTTGCAACTTAGCGTTAGTCGCTATAATGTTAGCGTCGCTATCGCAATCCAGGCCGCGTGAGTCCCACAGCGGCGTCCGCTCCCAGGAGGAAGACGTCATGGGCCGCGCCAAAGTTGCTGAGAGACGTACGCCTGCGTCCCACCCGCAAGCCGCGAGAAACAACCAGCCAGGAAAAACCCGGCACGGACGTCAGCCTTCCAGGAAAACTTCGGAAGGTGGCTTGCGCGAGCGCAAAAAAGCCCGGCTCCGCCAGCAAATTGTCGAAACGGCTTTGCACCTTTTTCGACGGCACGGCTATCGGAAGACCCGCATCGACGACATCGTACAAACTCTGGATATTAGCCAGCCGACTTTTTTTCGGTATTTCCCCAGTAAAGATGCGGTTTTGCGAGAAGTGGGACGCCGGGCCTTCGCTCGCCAGGCGGAAAGCCTCAAATCTGAGCTGGCCATCAAAGCCACTACCGAGCAGCGACTGCGCCGATTTTACGAAACCCTTGGCAATGTAACCGAAGTCGGACGTCCCCTTTGGCAGGCGGTGATTCTTGCCGGTGCAATGGACCCGGTACGTTCGCCCGAGTTGCGAGGCGCGGAAGCGGCCACGGTTAGCTTGCTCCGGGAAATCATCGCGCAGGGCCAAAAGAGCGGCGAGATCACCGACGATTTTCCGGTCGTGCACTTGGCTGAATTTATGGAAGGACTCTTCAACACGGTGGTCCGCCAATGGGCTGTCGACCTTACCGGGCCCCACAAGCTTACCGAACGGGTTCACAACGCCGTCGAGTTTTTCTTGCGCGGCGCCAAGCCATAACCCCGAATCACCTGGTGTGAATCGGAATTTCGCAAGATCATCCGCGTCCATCGAGGTATACGCAATGCGAGCAGCCATCCTGCGCGACTTCAAAGCGCCACTCACCTTCGAAGAGGTTGCTCGACCCGCGCCCGATGCCAACGACGTGCTCATCCTAGTCGAGGGGTGCGGGGTTTGTCATTCTGACTTGCATGTTGCCGATGGCGATTGGCCGCAGATTGTTCCCATCACCAAAAAACCCCTGATCCTGGGGCACGAGATTGTGGGTCGCGTAACTGAAGTAGGTTCGATGGTTCGAAACTTGAGGGTCGGTGATCGGGTTGGTGTTGCCTGGTTGCAGTGGACCTGCGGAGAATGTGAATTCTGCCGCGAGGGCAACGAGAATCTTTGCATCCGCCAGAAAATTACCGGGGTCACGCAGGACGGGGGGTACGCGGAGTTCGCCAAAGCTCCAGCCAGTCACGCATTAAAAATTCCGGAAGCCCTCTCCAGCTTCGAAGCTGCCCCGCTTTTCTGCGCTGGGCTGACTGTCTTTCGCGCGTTGAAGCGAGCCAAAATCCAGGCAGGGCAACGCTTGGCGGTCTTCGGAGTCGGCGGCCTCGGGCACTTAGCGGTACAAATCGGGAAGCGTCTGGGCGCTATCGTCACCGCCATTGATGTCTCCGACGAAAAACTCAATCATGCCAAAGCTTTGGGAGCGTCCGTCGCACTCAACTCGTCGGCGATAAACGTCGTCAAGGAACTTCGGCGCGTCGGCAGTGTCCATGCTGCCTTAGTGACTTCCGCTGCCAAAGCCGCTTATGACACCGCCCTTCCCTGCATCCGGCCCGGCGGAAAGCTTCTGGTAGTGGGCCTGCCTGCGGAACCACTGTGCTTCCCTTCTATCTTGATGGCTGCCTTGGAAATTCGCATTCAAGCTACCTCGGTCGGTACCCGGGAGGATATGCGCGAGTTGTTAGCTCTGGCCGCTGATGGGAAGGTGCGTTGCCAAGTGGCGACACGGCCGTTGTCTCAGGCCAATGAGGTGTTCGCTGAGTTACGGGCCGGCAAAGTTGCTGGGCGTATCGTGTTGATTCCTGACCGACGGCGGTAAGTCTGTTCGACACCCAAGCCCGGCGCAAGAAACGGCGACGAACCCAGAGACTTGCTCATTACCTTCCGGGGATCGAAAGTCGAAACGCTGATTCCAATGCATCGGATCCAGTATTGACATTAGTTTCTATAATGTGATACTCGCTATCATAATTACGGGCGTGGCGGGGTTGTGGGGCAACGTGGTTTCAATTGGCTGCTGGAAGATAGAACACGCCTTCGGCTTGCTCTGCCCGCGGTCTATCGCTTCTCTTGGCGGCAGTAACAAGTTCCACTTCAATTCTAATCAGTGGTTAGAAACACTCGGCACCGGCACGCTTGGCAAGGTCCGCCAGAACGCTTTCCGGCCACGTTCGAGAGAACCGGAGAATCCGATGAGATTGCTTTCAATCCTGGTCTTTATTCTGTTGCTGATTCCGAGCGCCTATTCTCAGGGCGTGGGTGCCTCCGGTCAGATCAAAGGAACGATCTTTGATCCGACCGGAAGGGTGGTTCCCAATGTCACCGTGGAAGCACTGGACACTCAGAAGGGAACCCACTACACCGCGGTTTCCGATGCCAGCGGCCAGTTTCAATTTCCGAGCCTTCCCCCATCCAGCTATGATCTGACATCACGCAACGCCGGTTTGCAAACGCAAATCCAGAAGGGTTTACTGCTTCAGGTCGGGGACCTAGCCACTGTCGATTTTCATCTGGCATTGGCCGGGGCCACCACCGAAGTCGAGGTTTTTGCGGAGCCGCTCGCGGTCGAGACCACCCGCGGCAGTCAGGCTGACACCGTCTCGCAAAAATACATTGCCGACTTGCCCATCAGTCGGCGCGACTATCTGACCTTCACGCTGCTTCTCCCGGGAGTAAGCAACTCCAACACCATCGCCGACAACGCCGATTTTCGTGTGAAGCAAACTCCTCAGAGTGGCCTATCTTTCTACGGCAGCAATGGCCGGGGCAACAGCGTCACCGTCGATGGCGGGGAGTTCAACGACGATGCTGGGGGCGTTCGACTCAACCTGAATCAGGATGCCGTTCAGGAATTTCAAGTCAACCGCAGCAATTACACAGCGGAATTAGGAGGCGCTAGCGGCGCATCCATCAATATCGTTTCGAAATCCGGCACTAACGAAGTGCACGGTGCGCTGTACGGGTTCTTCCGCAACGATGCCATGGACGCGCGTGATACCTTTGCGCTTAGTCCCGCGTTGACCCCCGGGGAAGCATTCTCTCCGGATGCAGTCGGCACGCCGATAAAAAATTCCCTGAGTCGCCAGCAATTCGGCGGGAATATTGGCCTGCCTATACAGCGGGACAAAACGTTTCTGTTTGTCGGCTACGAGGGCCTGCGTTCGGACGCGCAAGATTCAGTGCCGTTGCTGACCAATAGCAATGTCTTCAACCCCACTGCGAGCCAGCTTCCGATTTTCGCCGGCTTGGCTGCCGAACCGGCCACCACCTTGGTGCCCTGCCTTTCAAACGCGCAAAATCCCATCAGTGGCCCCCCCACCTTTTTGCCGGCGCCCACCTGCGCCTTTGTGCTCTCTCACTGTTTAACGATCACGCCCTCGGCATCTCCGTGTCAAACCAACCCTGCGTCCATGGCTTTAAATCCGTACATCATCAACCAGGCGGAAACCAACGGCGGACTATTTCCTTTCCCGATACGCGAGCACCAGGGATCCGCTCGACTCGATCACCGTTTCAGTGATCACGATCAAGCGTTTCTTCGTTACAGTGCCGCGCACCTCACCGAAAAAGATCCTGACGTGCAGGCGCTGACCGCTTTTTCCCGCGGCACTTCCGAACTGGCCTGGGACTCTACCCTTCAGGCTTCCTGGTATCACATTTTTAGTCCCACCGCGCAGAATGAAGCTCTCTTCCAATGGAACATGTACCAATTTAATGTCGACAGCAACGATCCCGGTGGGCCGGGAATCGATGTGCAGGGCTTTGGTTTCTTCGGCCGGGGAATTTTTCTTCCCAGCCACACGCGGGCGGGCCGCTTTGAATTTGCGGACAATGTCGGGCTGGTCCGAGGTCACCATTCTCTGAAGATGGGCTTCAGCGAGTTGGTTCGAGGAAACAACACCACCTCGCAGACTTTTTTCTCCGGCCGCTTTGAATTTCTCGAACTCCCCGGTATCGTTCTAAGTCCCTGCTTGCAAGAACCGCTAGCTTGCGGCGTTTCCTCAGGCACCGTCGCGATCACTCCGTTGCAAGCTCTTAGCTTAGGTGCACCCGGATTTTACGAACAGGGTTTCGGCAATCCCAGTTACCAGCAGACCAGGCCGCTCACCGCTGTGTACATTCAAGACACCTGGCAAATCCGGCCAAGCCTGACGCTGAATTACGGCCTGCGCTACGAGCTGGATGCCCAAGAAGGCCCCCTCAACACCCCCAAGAAGAATTTCGGTCCTCGCGTTTCTCTGGCTTGGGATCCATTCAACGATCACCGTACGGTCATTCGCGCCGGCTATGGAATCTTCTACTCTCAGATTTACGCTCAGATTCCCGGAGTCGTCAGCACTCTTGGAAATATCGACGGCTCCCGGCTCATCGCCAACAGCTTGGTCAAGCTGACGGGCGTTCCCGGAGATCCGGCTATCGCCAACTCCGCGGTCATCTTCCAGACCCTTTTTGGCGAAGGCAAAATCGGATGCGGCACTCCCCCGGCAGGTCAATATGCGTGTATTACCCCGGCCGACCTCGCGCAATTCGGCTTGACGGTTTCCAACTCTGGTCCGTTACCTCCGGGCACGGTCTTATTCTCCGGACAGCCCGGTTATCAGAGTCCCACTTCGCAACAGGCTTCCCTGGGTATCGAACGCGAAATTGGGGCCGGTTTGTCGGTCTCAGCCAACTACATCTACGTCCATACCACCCATCTTCCCGTCGCGCTTGATACCAACCTGCTGCCCGGCGCGCCGTTCGACACCGGTTCTACCGGCTTGCCTTCCAATGGGCTGACATTCCAAGATTGGGGCGCGCCCGCATGCGTCGCGAACCCTGGATTGTGTTTTGCCGACGCCACCGAAACCATTCTTCAGAACAATGTGTACAGCTCCGTGGGTTCCGCGGTTTACAACGGCGGCATTCTGGAAATCAAGAAACGTTTTGCCAATCATTTTACGGTCTTGGCCAACTACACCTACAGCAAGGCAATTGATGAATCGACGGACTTCAACAGCGACTACTCTCCGTTCGATGCCACTTGCCTAAGTTGCGACCGTTCGCTCTCGGATTTCGACCAGCGGCACAAGGTCGTACTCGCCGGGGTTTTTGCGAGTCCATTTGATAAGTCCCGAATTTTTGGCGGGTTTGAATTGGCTCCCATCTTTTCGTACAACAGCGGCCACCCCTTCAATCTGCTCGCGGGCGCGGACATCAACAGCGATGGACACTTTACCAACGATCGTCCCCCCGGTGCGGGGCGTAACACCGGAATCGGCCCAAGTTTCACCGATTTCGACCTGCGTTTGAGCCGTGTTTTCAAGATCGGTGAGCGTGCCTCGCTCAATTTGACGGCAGAAGGCTTTAACCTTGCCAATCACACCAATTACTCCAGTGTGAACAATGTGGTGGGAGCCGCCTTTGGCCCACCTTTCAACGTACATGGCAGCGCAGATCTTTCTCCAAGCCAGCCGCTCGGTTTCACGGCAGCGTTTCCGGCCCGCGAAGTCCAGCTCGGTCTGCGATTGGCCTTCTGATTGCCCAGCCAGGTGCCGTCAGAATTCTGCGTACCAGTCTTGCTCGCTAGGCACCGCGCAGATTTCGGTCTCTCGCGGACTGGAAATAGTGATAGCAGCTAACATATGATATAAGCAATCGCATTGTTGGCGGTACACTTGGAATGATCGACGTGGGCCCCAGCCATGGGTATCGAGTGGAAGCCAAACATCTTTTCGACCTCTTCGGCCGTACCGCCATTGTGACCGGCGGCTCGGTTGGCCTAGGCCGCCAAATGGCCGAAGGTTTGGCGGAGATGGGCGCCAACCTGGTTCTGTGCGCGCGCAAAAAAGATCGCTGCCTTGCGGCGGCCGAGGAGCTGCGCCGACACGGCGGCCAGATTCTGGCCCTAAGGTGCGACGTCAAAGAGCCCGCCACGATTCAGGAAGTTGTCGATGTCACCACAAAACAATTTGGCCGTATTGATATTCTGATCAACAATGCTGGCACTTCATGGGGCGCTCCGGTCGAAACCATGACCTTGGAACAGTGGAACCGGGTCATTGAAACCAACCTGACCGGAACGTTCCTGTTTTCGCAAGCCGTGGGGAAGGTCATGATTGGGCAGCGCCGGGGAAAAATCATCAACATCGCTTCGGTGGCCGGGCTGCGAGGTTCATCGGCAAAATTGCCGGCCATCGGATACAGCGCTAGCAAAGGTGGCATCATCATTTTCACCAAAGATTTGGCTACCAAGTGGGGAATGTACAACATCCAGGTTAACGCCATCGCGCCTGGATGGTTTCCCACCGACATGTCCGAAAAAGTCATCGAACGCCACCGGGAAGCTTTGCTCGCCGATATACCCTTGGGCCGCTTCGGGGCGTCGCATGATCTGAAAGGGGCCGCGATTTTTCTTGCCTCAGACGCTTCTGATTTTGTCACCGGACACACCCTGGTAGTCGATGGAGGCCAATCCGCCTGATCCGGCGGCAATCCGCAATGAACATTCCACTCACGCCGTTACGTTTCCTACGCCACGCCGAGCAGCAATATCCGGGTAGGACTGCGGTGGTGTGTAGCAACGAGAGCTTCACCTACGCGCAATTCGGTGATCGCACCCGGCGACTGGCTGGTGCCTTGCGCGAGAAAGGCATTCAGAATGGCGATCGCGTCGCGTTCCTAAGTACCAACTGCCACCGCTTGCTCGAAGCGTATTATGGCGTGCTGGAAGCCGGCGCCGTCTTGCTTCCGCTGAATGTTCGCCTAGCCTCCAGCGAGCTCGCGTACGTCCTGAATGATTCGGGCGCGGTTATTCTCTTCGTCGAAAAGCAATTCCTCCCGTTGGTCGAATCCTTTCGCAAGGAAATTCCCGGCGTGAAAGTGTTCTGCCAACTCGAAGGCCCCCCGGAAGCGCTTTGGCTGGACCCTCGAAATTACGAAACCATGTTGGCGGAAGCTATGCCATATAGCGCCGACATCGCTTCCATTGACGAAAACGCTCTCGCCGAGCTCTTTTACACCAGTGGAACCAGCGCAAATCCAAAAGGGGTAATGCTTACCCACCGGAACGTGTATCTTCACGCGCTGCACGTTTGCCTGGAACTTCAGACCGCCAACGGCGCCGTCGAACTTCACACTATCCCGCTTTTCCACGCCAATGGCTGGGGCGTGGCACATTTCCTTACCGTGCTTGGCGGAAAGCACGTAATGATCCAGCGTTTCGATTCCAAAGAAGTCTTCCGACTGATAGAAAAAGAGCGCGTGAATTCCTTGAGCCTGGTTCCCATCATGGCCACCGTCCTGGTCAACTGCCCGGAGCGCCACAATTTCGACTTAACTAGCCTGCAGCGCATCATGATCGGAGGCGCCGCGTGTTCTCCGACCCTGATTGGAGAAGTCGAAGAACAACTCGGTTGCGAATGTTATTCCGGTTACGGTCTGACCGAAACTTCTCCAGTGTTAACCATCTCAACCATGAAAACGGAGCTGAACTGGCAGGGTGTGCAGCGCCATATCGGCCAGGCGATGACCGGCTTTCCCGTCCCTGGTGTCGAGGTGCGGGTTGTGGACGCGAATGATAACGACGTCCCGCCCGATGGTCAGGCCATCGGTGAAATCATCGCGCGGGCCGATGGCGTCATGGAAGGTTACTGGCGCCAGCCTGAGGCATCCGCCACCGCTTTGCGCGGTGGGTGGTTTCATACCGGAGACATGGCCACCATAAACGCCGACGGTTATCTGCTGGTGGTCGATCGCAAGAAAGACATCATCGTTAGTGGTGGCGAAAACATCTCGTCGCTCGAAGTGGAAAAGGCCATTCTTGCGCATCCTGCGGTTTTGGAGGTGGGTGTCATTCCGGTCCCGGACCCGAAGTGGGGAGAAGTCCCCAAGGCCCTGGTCGTCCTGAAGCCGAGCGCCACCGCCACTGAGTCCGATTTGATCGAGTTCTGCCGTTCGCGGCTTTCCCACTACAAGTGTCCCCGGTCATTCGAATTCGTCGATAGCCTGCCTAAGACCGGTACCGGCAAAATTCTGAAAAAAGATCTCCGCAAAAAGTATTGGCACGGCCAGGACACCATACGCCCTGATTTTCCAACGCCGGCAAGCGACATGGCGCCCGGCATTGCTCCGACACAAGGCGAAAGGTCTAGGAGCTAACCCGAGGGTAAGAAGCGGACAACCGGCCCGAACAAATCAAGGGAGTCTTCCTCATGGATTTAAGTCTCACCGCCGAAGAATCGGCTTTTCGTGACCAGCTTCGCGCCTGGCTCGCTTCGAATGTCCCGAAAGACTGGAGCGAGTGGCGCGAAAAACCCATGGAGGAATCGTATCCCTATCTTCGCGCCTGGCAGCGAAAGCTGCAGGAAGGCCGGTGGGCTGCGGTTTCCTGGCCCCAGGAATACGGTGGTCGCAGCGCGACCTTGATGCAGCAGGCCCTCTTCTGGGAAGAGATGGCCCGAGTCGATGCGCCGCCGATGGCCAACTCCCTCGGTTTAGGTCTTATCGGACCGACCATCATCGCCTGCGGAACCGAATCACAGAAGAAGCGCTACATTCCCAAAATTCTCAGCGCCGAAGAAATCTGGTGCCAGGGTTTCTCCGAGCCCAATGCCGGCTCGGACCTCGCCGGCCTACAAACCGAAGCGCATGTCGAAGGCGATCATTACATCGTAAATGGACAGAAAGTGTGGACCAGTTACGGCTGGGTTGGCGACTGGTGCGAGCTGGTGGTTCGCACCGACTCCGCCGCTGCTAAGCACAAGGGCCTAAGCGTTCTACTCGTAGATATGAAATCCCCCGGCGTGGAAGTGCGTCCTCTTCGCCAGATGACCGGCGAATCTGAATTCAACGAGTTGTTCTTCCGCGATGTTCGGGTGCCCGTCGAAAATGTCCTTGGCAAAGTAAATGACGGCTGGAATGTGGCCATGAGCACCCTGATGTACGAGCGCGGAGCCTACGGCGCGCGCCTGCACCTCACCTTCAAGCGCTACATCACTCGCCTCATCGAGTTAGCCAGAAAAACTAAGCACCATGGCCGGGTCGCCGCACAGGATCCGCTCATCCGTCAGAAACTTGCCCAATGTAGTGCGGAAATCGAAATCATGCGGTTCAACCAGATGCGCGCCTTCAGCCGCATTTCCGCCACCGGCGTCCCCGGCCCGGAGGGCTCCATCCAGAAAATCTTCTGGAGCGAGCTTAATCAGCGGCTCCAGCAAATTGCCCAGGAACTTCTTGGTGCCTACGGGCAACTTCTCGGAGACGATCCGCTCGCCATCGACAAAGGGATTTGGGCCTACGCTTATCTTCGCAGTCGCGGAAACACCATCGAAGCAGGCACGTCCGAGGTGCAACGCAACATCATCGGTCATTTCGTGCTCGGTTTGCCCAGAAGCTACTAAAGGGAAATAGGTCATGCAATTTGGTTTGAGTGAAAGCCAGGAGTTTCTAAGAGATAGCGCGCGAAAGTTTTTCGCAGGCGAATGCCCAAGTGCAGAAATGCGCCGCCTGATGGAAACCGACACGGCCTATGATGCCGCCCTGTGGTCCAAGCTCACCGATCAGGGTTACACCGGTATCATTTTCCCAGAAGCCTACGGCGGGGTTGGCCTCGGCAAAGTGGAATTAATGCTCTTGATGGAAGAGGCTGGCCGCGCGCTGCTCCCTGGCCCATTTTTTTCAACCGTTATTCTCGCCGGGTCGCTCCTGGAAGCTGTGGGCACCCCAGCGCAAAAAAAACAATATCTGGCCCCCATCTGTCGCGGTGAAGTGCGCGCCGCCGTGGCGATACTCGAAGCCGAAGCCAGCTGGAATCCAGCCGATCTCCAACTTTCCGCCACCAACCGGAAACTAACGGGCACGAAATTCTTTGTCTCCGATGCCGCCGTCGCTGACTTCATCCTGGTTATGACCCGCAACGGTGTTTTCGTTGTGGATCGCAAAGCTCCCGGCCTGCATATTTCCCCGATGTCCGGTATGGATCTCACCCGGAAGCTCTACGTCGTCGAGTTCGCCAACACTCCGGCGGAAGAAATCGGTGGCGACGCCGATCTCACCGATCCTTTCGACATCGCCACCGCCGCTCTCTGCGCCGAACTGGTCGGAGGTATGCAGCGCACCCTCGAAATCACGGTGGAGTACGCCAAAACCAGGAAGCAGTTCGGCAAGCCCATCGGCATGTTTCAAGCCGTGCAGCATCAGTGTGCCGACATGTATTTGGAAACCGAGAGCTCCCGTTCCGCCGTGTACTACGCCGGCTGGGCGTTGGAGGAAAATGCACCGGATGCGACCACCGCCGTCTCTATCGCGAAAATGTATGCGAGCGATGCCGCTCGCACCGTCGGCAATCGCGGCATCCAGATCCACGGCGGCATGGGTTTCACCTGGGAAAACGATCTTCACCTGTATTACCGCCGGGCCAAGTCGTCGGAAACCGCATTTGGCGATGCCACATTTCACCGCGAACGCATCGCCTCCTTGGTAGTCGATTCCATCGCGGTTTTGGGCGAAGCGTGCGTAGCTGCTAACCCAGCGATCAGGAAACGAGAGAAAAACTGCCCATGAGCGACCTAGTGCAACTCACCAAAGACGAGGGCGTTGCCGTCATCACCATCAACAATCCGCCGGTCAATGCTCTGAGTCCTGGGGTGCCAGAGGGAATCTCAGAAGCGCTCGACGAAATTGCTCGCGACCCAAATAGCATAGCCGTTGTGCTCATCGGCGCGGGCCGCACCTTCGTCGCCGGCGCGGACATAAAAGAATTCGGCAAAATGACAGCCGCCAAGCCTCGTGGCGCCGGCCTTCTCCCGCTGCTCCTGAAAATCGAAGACAGCACCAAGCCGGTGATCGTCGCTATTCATGGCACCGCATTCGGCGGCGGCCTGGAGCTGGCCATGGCCGGTCATTATCGGGTGGCATTGTCCACCGCGCAGGTCGGCCAGCCCGAAGTGAAGCTTGGCCTGATCCCCGGCGCCGCCGGAACGCAGCGTCTGCCGCGGCTCGCGGGCCTGGCCAAAGCCCTCGAAATGTGTGTCAGCGGCAATCCCGTCAGGGCTGAGGAAGCACTAAAGCTTGGTATCCTCGACCGCATTATTGAAGGCGATCTTCTTAGCGGTGCGGTCGCATTTGCCCGAGAAGTCGCCAGCCGTCCGGGACCAAAAACGCGCGACCGCAACGAAAAACTTGGCGACCCCGCCAGCAACGCCGCCATTGTTTCCGCTGCACGTGAAGCAGCCACCAAGAAGCAGCGTGGCCTGCTCGCCCCATTGGCTGCCATCGAAGCGGTGGAAGCCGCCGCCCGGCTTCCCTTCGAAGAGGGCTGCAAGCTTGAACAAAAACTGTTTCTCGACTGCCTGTTCTCTGCGCAATCCAAAGCGCTCATCCATGTTTTTTTCAGCGAACGGGAAGTCTGGAAAATCCCCGATGTTCCCAAAGACACTCGCATTCTTCCCCTAATTTCTGCCGCGGTCGTTGGCGCCGGCACTATGGGCGGCGGCATAGCCATGGTGCTCGCCAATGCCGGGATTCCGGTGCTCCTGAAAGAAGCCGATCAGGGTGCGCTCGATCGCGGCCTCGCAACCATCCGTTCGAACTATGCAAATTCGGTCAAGCGCGGGCGTTTTTCTCAGGAAGTCGCCGACCAGCGTCTGAATCGAATCACCCCCACGCTGTCCTACGACGATTTCGCCAATGTGGACCTGGTCATCGAAGCCGTTTTCGAAGGTATGGCTCTAAAAAAGGAAGTCTTCCGCGAACTTGATGGTGTCTGCAAATCCGGAACCATCCTCGCCACCAACACTTCCACGCTCAGTATCGACGAGATCGCTTGCTCCACTTCGCGTCCCGCTTTCGTCATCGGCACACACTTTTTCAGTCCGGCCAACGTGATGCGCTTGCTGGAGATCGTTCGCGGCAAAGCCACTTCAAAAGAGGTGATCGCCACCTGTATGCAGCTTTCTAAGACCCTCGGCAAGGTCGGCGTCCTGGTCGGCAATTGTCGCGGCTTCGTCGGCAATCGCATGTTTGGCCCGTACCGCCGCGAAGCGCAGTATCTCGTCGAAGAAGGTGCCGGTATCGAAACAGTCGATCGCGCTCTGTCCGATTTCGGCATGGCCATGGGGCCGCTGGCCACTGGCGACCTTGCGGGACTAGACGTTGGCTGGCGCATTCGCAAGGAATACCGTCACTTGGAGAAACCCGGCGTCCGCCAGCCCTTCGCCGAAGACCGCCTCTGCGAACTTGGCCGCTACGGCCAGAAAACCGGCGCCGGTTGGTATCAGTACGACAGTCAGCGGCACGCGACTCCGGATCCGGTTGTCGATGAATACCTTCGTAAATGGGTCGCTGAAGCCGGCGTCCCCCAACGAAAAATCTCTACCGAGGAGATCACCGATCGTTGCCTCTACGCTCTGGTCAACGAGGGCGCGCGAATTTTGGAAGAAGGCTATGCTGTCCGCGCCTCGGACATCGACATAATCTATCTCAACGGCTACGGTTTTCCCGCCTATCGCGGCGGCCCCATGTGGTACGCCGACGCCATAGGTCTCAAACAAGTTTACGAACGCATTTCGGAATTCGAACGTCAGCACGGTCAAATCTGGGAACCAGCTCCGCTGCTGAAACGCTTGGCGGAACAAGGCAAGACGTTTGCGGATTTTGGCCAGAAACAAGACGCGGCCGGGTAATGCGCCATTCCACCATTTGCTTCAACATTCCGGAGAACTCATGAGAGAAGCAGTCGTAGTGACCAGTTCCAGGACGCCGCTCGCCAAATCCTTTCGTGGCTCCTTCAATCTCACCCGCCCCGAAGACCTTGCTGCCCACTGCATCAAGGATGTCCTCAGCAAAACTCCCCAGCTCGATCCCCAAGAAATCGAAGATGTGATTCTCGGTTGCGCTCAGCCTCACGGTGCCCAGGGCCAAAACGTCGCTCGCATCTCCGCCATGCTCGCCGGGCTTGCTGCATCCACTGCCGGCGCCACCATCAACCGTTTCTGTTCTTCCGGTTTGCAGGCCATTAGTGTCGCCGCGCACCAGATCATCAGCGAAGGCGTGGACGTCGCGATCGGTGGCGGAGTCGAGAGCATCACCATGATTCCGCGAGACAACAATCCTCATCCGGAGCTGCTCCAGAAAATGCCGGGACTGTACATGGTCATGGGCAACACCGCGGAAGTCGTTGCCAAACGTTACCACGTGAGTCGCGAGTCTCAGGATGAATATTCGGTTCTAAGTCAGCAGCGTACCGCTCGCGCCCAGGACGAAAACTTCTTTGACGCCGAGATCGCGCCGATCCAGGTCACTCGCGGCGTTCTAGACAAAAAATCTGGCCAGATGGTCAGTACAGAACAAGCCACGGTGACCCGCGACGAATGCAATCGCCCGGACACCACCCTGCAAAGTCTGCTCAGCTTGAAACCTTATTTCGATCCCGACAGCGGACAGGGCAGCGTTACCGCCGGCAACTCTTCGCAGCTTTCTGACGGCGCGTCCGCCACCCTGTTGATGTCTCGCGAACGTGCCAATCAATTGGGCATCCCCTACAAGCTCATTTTTCGTGCCTTCCAGGTCGCGGGATGCGAACCCGACGAAATGGGCATTGGCCCGGTCTTCGCTATCCCGAAATTGCTCGCTCGCTCGGGCTTGCGAATGGAGGACATCGATCTTTGGGAGCTCAACGAAGCTTTCGCGGTCCAAGTCATCTATTGCCGCGACCGCTTGGGTATCGACCCCGACAAACTCAATGTTAATGGCGGCTCCATCGCCATCGGTCATCCCTTTGGCATGACCGGTTCGCGCATGGTCGGTACCATCGCCAACGAAATGGCTCGCCGCCAACTACGCTACGGCGTCGTCACTATGTGCGTCGGCGGTGGACAGGGCGCCGCAGGGTTATTCGAACGCGCCAATTGAACACTAGCCATCCGCGAGAGACTTTTTTAAAACGAATTTGCTCCTCTTCGACGCGTCGGGCTATCACTATTTCGGGCATTGCCAAGGAAGTTCGCCCTAGCCGCCGGAGCCAGGCACGCAAGAGATCCCATGAAAAGTCATGTGCGCTGAGAAAAACCAGAAATTCTGCAACGATCGGGACCAAAACCAATTTGCTGGGAACCGAGGGAGTGACCCCATTCTGCCAGCCTATTATGCGGACAATGGGCTCGCTAGAAAAAGCTCTACACGACGCTTATGGTCTTGTTTTTGAACAGCAGAAGAAACCTGCGGCAAAGGGTGGGATCGGTAGCGAACGGTAGCGACCGGAGCGGCGAATTCAAAAATGTACTGTAGCCCGGGACTTCTTCGGAGCTTATGTCATTCAAGTTCTGGAAACCCATCGACCAATCGGGGAATTCGCGTTGGGTACAAGACCGTTCCAAAAGTACCTTGAAATTCGTGTGGCGAGGATCCTCCGCAATTCGTTTGCTCAATTCACGCACCCGGTCCTCGTTGCCTTCCAGGGCTTGCATAAAATCGCCGTCCTTATACAGCAGCATCCCGGTAATACCGAGATTCTCGTTATTCTTGCGGGCTTTGCCGAGAAGCTCTAGCAAATCATCTTCAGTGAAGGGTCCAACAGCTGAGCTAGTATAAACATATTCGATCATGGGTGGCTCCTTTGCGGCATGGCGGGTCGTATTTTCGTGCTGTTCAACCGGAGCAAGGGGAGGGGTTTGCTAGGACCAGTTAAATATATGCTATCCAGGTAGTTGGCTGCGACAATCTGCACAATATAAGTTCGAAAGCATCAATATGCTCAGTGGTGGCACCGAACAGCGCCGACGGCGTAGCATGATCTGAGCGAGCCGCAAGTGCATGCCGGTGATGTCATGCTCATAGACAGCTCGGAGAAGCAGGAGAGACACCGTTCCGAATTCGCCTTTGTCAGCCGTGGCAATTTGCCGTCATGTTGTAGCCTCTCGGAAGGTTGGCCATGTGTATAATCAGGAGCAATCCCCGCCTGGTTTTGTCTGGGACGGGTAGCGTATGGACCTAGCAGAGCGACCACCATGTATCAATCTGGTGTCCGACGCAGCAATCGAATTGCAGAACAAATTCCCATTACCCTCATTGGTACCGACACGGACGGTAAGACGTTCCTGGAGCATAGCCGTACAGTTTTGATTAGCCTGCACGGAGCGAGTGTGGTTTCCCAATATAAGCTTTCTCCCGAGCAGGAGATGCTTCTACGGTGGCCGGATGGTAACAAGGAAGCGGAAGTGCGGGTGGTCGGCCAGGTTGGCACGCACCTAGAGAGCTATGTTTATGGCGTCTGTTTTTTGCAGTCGGATATCAATTTTTGGGATCGTGAGTTTGCGCCAGCAGTCAAATCGGAAAGCGAATCTACCCCAACTGCGCTTGAATGCAGTCGTTGTAAACGTCAGGAACTTGTAGAGCAGGGTGGCATTGAGGTTGACGTCTACGCGTTTAGCGACACAGTGATTCGGTATTGTAGAGAATGCGGATCGTCGACCACCTGGAGAGTCTGTCAGGCAAGAGAAAACTTAGCTCCCACCGAATCAGAGCAGAGTCAAGAGCTGCACCCTGCGGCTGAGGAAGTACCAACCTCAGGTCCGGCAACGCGAAACGTCGCGGAAAACCAGCGTAAATATCGTCGAACGAAGGTGAACTTTGTCGCGTGCATTCGTCGTCCAGGTTTCGCGGATGATGTCGCCCTCTGTGAAGACATGTCACGCGGGGGCGTTCGTTTCAAGAGTCGAAAACTGTACTTCGCGAATACAGATATTGAGATAGCAGTGCCGTACTCGCAAGGATCTTCCAGCATCTTTGTCCCGGCTAAGATTCTCTATGTGCTGGAATTGGACGAGCGACGATTCTATCGATACGGAGTGGCTTTTACGAAGCGAAGTTGAACGACCAACGGATCCCGCGTCGTGAATCGCGTGCGAACTTAGAAGTATTCCCGACAGAATCCTCGACCCGGCAGCGCAACACCGGCAGTCTAAACAAAATAGATGAATTAAGGTACGAATTCGTAGGCAGGCCAGCCCTACAGAACGACGGCACTCCCCTGGCAATGCGCTATAACTGTTCCGGGACTTTCTCGTGAATGACGCCTTAGATCATCCTGCACCCATTCGACCCGGCGAGGAGTTGGACCTCAGCACGCTGGAGTCCTATCTGCGTCTTCATTTCCCCAACGAATCGGGCGCACTTCGGGTCCTTCAATTTCCTAGCGGCCACTCCAACTTGACCTACTCCCTGCACCTCGGCCAGCGTGAACTGGTCCTTCGCCGCCCGCCATTTGGCAGCAAAGTAAAATCGGCTCACGATATGAGCCGCGAGTTTCGCGTGCTCTCCAAACTCCACGCGATTTACCATCCCGCCCCTGAAGTTCTCGTCTACTGCGATGACCCTTCGGTTCTCGGCGCACCTTTCTATGTTATGCAGCCCATTCACGGTGTCATCCTCCGCAAGAATCTGCCGCCTGGTCTGGATTTCCCGGCAGAAACAGCTCGCCGGCTGAGCGAATCCCTCATCGGCAATCTGGTTCGCTTGCATCGCGTCAATTACGCCGCCGCAGGTCTTTCCGACCTCGGCAAACCCGAAGGCTATCTCACCCGTCAGGTTCACGGCTGGATTGAGCGTTACCAAAACTCAAAAACGCGCGATTATCCCGAAGCGGAGAAAATCTCCCAGTGGATGCAGCAGCATATTCCAACTACAAAGTCAGTCTCGCTCATTCACAACGACTACAAGTTTGACAACGTAGTTCTCGATTCCAGCGACATCACCAGAATCGTCGGCGTGCTTGATTGGGAGATGTGCACCATAGGCGACTCGCTCACCGACCTTGGTACCACCTTGGCGTATTGGGTCGACCCTACAGATCCCGACGACCTCAAACAACATCTCTCCGACGTCACTACCTATCCCGGTAGTTTCACCAGAGCAGAAATCGTCCAGTATTACGCGAAAGAAAACGCTTGCGACACCTCGCAGATTTCTTTCTACCTGGCTTTCGCTCGTTTCAAACTAGCCGTCATCGTCCAGCAAATCTTCTATCGTTATCACCAAGGCTTGACCACGGACCCGCGTTTCGCCGCTCTGCCGGAAAGAATCGCCGCACTCCTGCGTGCCTCCCTACAAACGGCACAAACCGGCAAAATCTAGCCCTCACGGTTGACTGCAAAGATTGGCCAAAGTCTCGCCAGGACCGCCTGGTTTCCTGGGCTGACGTGTCGGGTTGAGAATCTCGTGACCGCCCCGGCCATGGCCAGTCATTCGTATCCTTATATATGGGATATGGGGCGACGGCCGTATAGGCAGGATTGGCAGTTTCGCCAGCGCCGCTGTTTTTCGGTTTATCTGACAGAACCAAAAGGCTTTAATGAGGGATGACGAAGAATCTGGTGGTAACGGACCTATGAAAGTACATCAGAACAAAGGGGTTTCCGTGCATCTTGAATGGATTTTTGGAGAACCCTAGGACCGACACCCAAAACACGGCAGTCCTCGCGCCGCAAAGACCCTCGGTATCATCGGTAGTAGCGAACGATCCATTCGGCAACGCAGTTTGGCTTTTCTGAGGCTTCGCTCCCGATGCTTACGGCAAAGGTAGCATCAACCCAGGCCCCGGTTTCCTGCAGCGCCTGCAGCGCCACGCTAGCGCGAATCCGGGAATCGACCTTCACCGGAGCAGGAAACCGCACGCGATTCAATCCGTAGTTCACCGCCAACCGCATTCCGTCGATCTTGATCACTTCCTTAATAAAATGGCTGATCAAGGACAGCGTTAAAAAGCCGTGAGCGATCGTCGCGCCGTACGGAGATTGTGCGTGCGCTCGCTCTTGATCGAGATGGATCCACTGCCGGTCTTCTGTCGCTTCGGCAAACTGCGCAATCCGCTCCTGCGAAATCTGCAACCACTCCGAGACGCCGATCTCCCGGCCCACCAATTCTCGAAGGGCGCCGGGGGTGTCAATAACCAGTGGCGGCATTCGTTTACTCCCGGTTGGCCTTCACATCGTCTGTCTGGCTCGCACTCGAAATCTCTCGCTGAGCGCGCTTAACCAGAAATGACCTGCGGACAATAAGTCAGTGCATCCATCAAAAGGCTAGCCGGCCTAGCCAATCAATTGGAAGCGCCGGCAGCTTTCTTACTCTTGGACAGCTCCCATTTCGCAATTGATTCCACATGCACTTCATCGGGTCCATCGGCCAAGCGCAGCGCCCGAGTCATCGCCCAAGCGCTAGCGAGAAAAGTATCCTGAGAAACTCCGGCCCCGCCGTGAGCTTGAATGGCGCGGTCCAGCACTCGCAAAGCCACGTTGGGTGCCACAACCTTGATCATCGCAATCTCAGTTCGCGCCTCTTTATTACCCACGGTGTCCATCATGTAAGCGGCCTTCAGCGTCAGCAATCGCGCCTGTTCAATCTCCATCCTGGACATGGCAATATCCGCGCGAATCGTGCCCTGCTCCGCCAGAGTTTTCCCGAACGCTACCCGCGATTGCACTCGCTTGCACATGGTTTCTAGCGCCCGCTCCGCCACACCTATACAGCGCATGCAATGATGGATCCGCCCCGGCCCCAGCCGCCCCTGCGCAATCTCAAATCCTCGACCCTCCGCCAGTAAAATATTTGTCGCGGGAACTCGCACGTGCTCAAAATGAATCTCCGCGTGACCATGTGGTGCGTGGTCGTATCCAAACACCGTAAGCATCCGCACAATCTTCACTCCAGGCGCATCGAGCGGCACCAGAATCATCGATTGCTGTTTGTGCGTCGCAGCTCCCGGGTTGGTCTTGCCCATCACAATCGCAACCTTGCATCGCGGATCGCCAGCCCCGGAAGACCACCATTTCTTTCCATCAATTACGTAAGCATCATCGTCGCGCACAATGCGGGTTGCAATATTCGTTGCATCCGAAGACGCCACATTCGGCTCGGTCATCGCAAAGCAGGACCGAATCTCTCCGTCCAACAGCGGCTTGAGCCACTTTTCCTTCTGCTCCGCGGTCCCATAATTTGCCAGCACCTCCATATTCCCAGTATCCGGCGCCGAACAATTAAACACCTCCGGCGCCATAGGACTCTGCCCCATAATTTCGCAAAGCGGCGAATACTCTAGGTTGCTGAGGCCTGTACCTTGTTCACCCCGCGGTAAAAACAGATTCCACAACCCTTGCGCCCGGGCCTTCGCTTTCAGTTCCTCCACAACGCGCGTAGGTTTCCATCGATCGGCGGCGATTTCTTCATGGAAGCGCTCTTCGGCAGCAAAAACGTGAGCGTCCATGAAACTCTGCAGCCTTCGTTGCGCCTCCTTTGCCTTTTGGCTAAATTCAAAATCCATGAGCCCTCTGTCGGCCCCTGTAAACACCAGGACGCGCATTCAACCACGATACACCTTCTCAAAACAGTTCAGAAACCTGGCTCGTGAAAAGTAGATAACCAGATATTTGGAGTACCGGAGCGTCGACATGCGGGAGTCTTTGCAGGGCATGTACAGCTTCAGATGCCTCCAATTTTATTTCTATTGACAAGAGTAAAATACGGGAGCTTTTGTCAATTCGAGTAATTTAGTTTGGGACTATACTCCCTTGGAAAGGTTATAGTATCCGGCGTAAAGGGGTGAAGACTTGAAAGACGAGATCGCCCAAGAGATCGCCAGCGAATTGCGCCTGATTCGGGAAGAGCTGCAAAATCTGACAATGGCCGTTAGATCAGCCAGTGCCATCAGCAATTCCGAAAACTCGTACACAGGAAAGTCACGTAAATCCTACCCGCGCCATGCGCCGAACCAAACTGATACGAGACATGCTCGAGGGCAGAAGCCCCAGCGAAGTCCGCAACCCGGCGAGCCCCGAAGCCAATGGCATCAAAATACTCCGAAGGACACGAGATAACTTCAAGTCAGGGTTCGAGGAGATAGACTCCGGCCTGTGGCGCCTCTAGCGATCAGAGGGTTCCTGACTGTGTTGGTTCAGCCTGAAATGGAGAGAGGGCGCTCTCCGTTAGTGAGTATTCCGCCCTTCGGGCGGGGATTTTGAAGGCATCGATACGACTAGCAGGCTATCCCTCAGCATGGTTGCGTCCCCCGCAGAGCCCCGCTCCCGTTTCGCCCGGCAAAATCTTGTAG
>Ga0302182_10000179_pt1 | contig 44736 bp, 36 predicted proteins | sample I_Palsa_N3_1_FD_198781 | JGI IMG/M metagenome (GOLD analysis project Ga0302182, IMG submission 198781) | Peat permafrost microbial communities from Stordalen Mire near Abisko, Sweden - I_Palsa_N3_1 | ecosystem: Environmental > Terrestrial > Soil > Palsa > Peat permafrost | place: Sweden...
CCGATTTGGTTTAAGACATTTTAATCCAATTGCATATGAGACCGATGCCTCGGTCTCTTCCAAGATTGGTTTTCTAGAAAAGATTTTAAAGTCCACTACGCGTGGGGCGGGTTAGAATCACTAATTGGCTGTTTTAGAATCCGTAGTGGAAACTAATTAGAGATGTTGACAAAAAGATACATTCCAAAGGAAATCTGATTTTTTAAAAAATTCAAAGAAATGTGTTCTCAACTCGCACTGCTTTTCTATTCTAGAAACTAAAAAAAGGCTCGGTTCACAAATCCGAGAGAATGCATCTTTCTGGCAACCACTATAGATCTTTTTGGCAACCACTATTTTCTCTAGATAAATTTCTAAACAATTGGGATTGTTTTTTGTCAACCACTAAAATTTCAGAAAATAAGGCAAATCAATAGACCTGCACTTCTCTGATTAATGCTCCGCAAAAATCGAATATTTTATTTCTAGAAAGCCAGTCGTATGAAAACTCGCACTGCTCGCCCTTACACTCCGCTTTTCTAGAAAAAGGCTCGTTTTTATTTTAAATCTACTCTCTTGAGAGTGCTTCTTTTTGGCAACTGCTATATTTCTATCGACCGCCAGACTATCTCGCCACTCATTAATTAAAACCACCAACATCTTGGAACTAGCGAACTCCGGAGGAGTGAGCGGTGCTGAGCAAACGGAGCGTAGCGTAGTGCGCAACGAGATCCGAAGGATCGAGTGTAGGCAAGGTGCTTTAGCACCGCGCAGCGAGTCGTAGACGAGCGAAGTTGGGGTTGTCTACCCTTTCGACTCGATAATAGTTGGATATGCACGCCTTCGCTCACTCCTTCGGAGTTCGCGGCGCAAGCGCCTAGCCACCCTTCCGCACTCGCTCGCCCTGCGGGTTTATTATTGTTCCGAGATGTCGAGTGGGTATAGAGAAGTGCAGGTCTATCGACCTGCCCCATTCTCTGTCTAAAACTAGAAAATTCGACAATGGATATAGAGCCATTATTGAAGACAAAAACACTTCCTAGAAATTTGGGGTTTATTTTCTAAAAGGGATTGCATCTGGCGACCGCTATAATTTGCATAATTCTTGAGCAATATTCGGTGGATTATGAAGAAATGCGCGCAAATTGTATTGATGTTCAACTGTAGTGTGGATTTTCTCAAGCGCTTTGATAAGAATTTAGCAACTGATTTTCGCAGCGACTATTGTTGTTTTTCAAAATGTTGAGCGACTACGAAACTGCTGTCAAAAGTATCCATCCATCGGGCTTCGAAAAGCTTGATGTTGACATCACTGGCTTCCAGAACGAGGTTGAGCTTCGATTCATTCTAACTGCGTTGGAATTTAAGGAAATGCTGATTTTCCTTGGAAAGATTCCTTCAAATACGCCACGATTACTTTCCAATAATCTGGTAATTCACTATAATGAAAGCATTCGTGAATACCGCGGCGACTCAAAGATAAAATGGCAAAGGAAAATAGTTGAAGAGTCTCGTGAATTGGATCATCGCCGCAAGCTTGCCAGGAGCACTGAATGGACCATTTTAGACCCATGCCCATCGGTTCAAGTAAAAAAGATCCGGCAACTATCCAGAATCCGATTCACGATTGGCAATGACGCATTTGTCGATATGACACTTGCACTGGAAGCTAAATCTGAGCATGGCCGCGCGCTTCTTTTGAAAATGGCCGATGAAGCGCACAAAAAAGCCGATGCGACATCACAGCCCGAGACCGATGAAGAGTTGTTTCAGCGCTTAGATCGATTCCTGGAAATGGAAGAAATTGGAATGGTCCGCGCTGCCGATGGCCTATTCTTGGAAGAGGTCTTCAGTCTTGAAATCGAACTTCTCCATCCCAACGCATTAAGCAAAGTTGAAAACATTATCACTCGAATCGAAAGCGGTTTCGAAGATTTACGTCATGTTACCGACGTATACGACGAGGATGCGCGCATCGAGCTCCCACGCGCGCTTTCTCGCGATGATTTTGGGCCTGGCTCAGTGACTTATAAGCTAGATGGGGACTTTGCACGATTGATCTTTACAGAAGAAAGTGTTTTGTGGCAGTCTCGGATTGGCGACACTGAAGGGACGGCGATTGTGATCGCGAAGAACACCACTGACATTCGAGGGGCGATCGATGCTGAATTCTATCAAGGACAGAGTGCGTTCCGACCAATAAATCATCGTAACATCCGGTTTCATGTGTTCCAGACGCAATCGAAATCGACTTTGCCAGTTGGCCGGTTCAGTGGCGCAACAGATAAAACGCTCTCACTATTTTTGACTGTCAAGCCGGTTTTCGTGTTTAACAATCGAGAAGAGATGAAGGTTGCGGTCGCTAAGTGCGTGAAACGAATGACAACGTTCAGGTGTGACGGATTGGTTTTCTATTTTCCAGATCATAAAAAGAGCAAGTCGGAGTCCCCAAAAGTCAAAATGTGCAAGTTCAAGAACTATCTGAGTATTGACATGTTGGCCATGGACTACAAGCTTTTAGCTGCAAAACGACTGAAACTCCAGAACAATGCCATCCCAATCCTCTGTTTCGCCAAAGAGACAACACAAGCGCCTGGCTTTTTTGGAAGCGCGGTTGTTGAGAATCGAGAAAGGTCCTCGCTAAACGGCACTGTCGTTGAATGTCAATATGATTTTTCAACAGCCCAGTTCGTATATATGCGCACCCGTCCAGATAAATTGGCTTCGCACTTAAATTCCGTTGCGGCATTCAAAGAAGTGGACAGTTTTCCATTTGTTCGGCGGGCTATTGCTCAAATCATTAACATATCGTCACCGTCCTTGATGTCAAGAATCCATAACATTGCGAAATCCAGCATCATTCGATTACAAGCTACGAGCAACCATGTCATGGACGTCGGAAGTGGCATTGGAGGCGATGTTGGAAAATATAAAAAGATTCTCAATACGACACAAGTAACACTTGTTGAGCCCGACCTTGAGCGAATTGTTGAGCTAGAGCGACGTATCGAAGAATTCGATGTCAAGCCTAAAATCGAAAAAACACAGCTCCAAGATGTTGTCGCGTCTTTGTACATCAAAAATAAAGGTGTTAACACGGTTAATATGTTTTTCTGCATCAACCTCATCCCACCCACATACTACGGTGAGATGTTTGCGGGATTTCATGATCAGGGAGCCCAAGACGTCCACATTATGTTTATGGACTGCTCAAAGCTCGATGCTGAAGTTCAGAGCGCTGCTTTGGCGTCGACCGGGGAAATAACTGCACATTGGACGAGCTCGGCAGATTGGGAAATCCATACCCCAATTTGGAGCGCAAAGGCCGAATCTGAAGAGAAATATAGCATCGATCTAACCCGATCAGCAACTGCGACCCAGCAAATCGAATTTCGAGTTTCATCCGATTTACTTATCGAGTCTGCAAAGCGCGCAGGATTTGTCAAGGAAACATCGAGCAGGGTGGTTGATTTGTCGGGAAACAAGACTGCCCATTTTATGGTAGGCTTTGAGGAGCGGCTGAGCTCCTGTTACAGATATATCCATTTTCAGACGAAGGAAACTAAGTCTCAGCCACCCAAGAAAAAGAAAGACGCACAGCCACAAACAAAAGTGGAGGCATCAAAGAATTAAAATCCTTTTCTAAAGCGGTTCCGGAAATAGGTTTTAAAACCTTCATGTGCCAAAACGGACCATTAAACATGGCGACACTAAGTAGCGGTATCCAAGTGATACTGCATTGTTATATCATTAACCAGAATCCTTTAAAATTATGCAGTGCTCGTACATCATAAAAAACCAGCGAAATTGCAACTACCCCTCTCGATATCTTACATTTTTCCCGCCGACTGGTGGCTATTTTTGTACACGACATGCGAAAGAATTCCACGAACAAATTCGCCCAAATACTGCCGGCCGGCGCTTGCTATTTTCTTCTGAGCCACCAAAAATAAGTATTACATCACTTAGTACACTGATTATTGCAGCATGTCTTTGCATGCAGATCAACACAAGTGCTTCCCCTTTACGAATGTGTACAATGCAGTTTATTGAAGGTACAACAGACATTTATATTGACGGTGGGCTTTTTGGAGTTCGCCGAGAATACACACGAAACGATGAATCTGGGAGCCAAATTGTCACAACCACTCTGATTGAGAGTCACTCTGGATACCCTATTAAATGGCACCGAAGCAATTTGGTTAGCAATGTCCAGAGCGATATCTTTGAATTTCTCACAAAACTTCAGTTAATAGCCCACACCTATGTGAAAATGCCCGGACTTCCAAAAATATCCAAACAAAAAATAGCACAATCTTAAACTGTATCCAAACATTCGTTTGAGAGACCTTTTCTAGAAAAGCGATGTTTGCGACGATTCTAGAATTCAAAGAAGAAGAGAGTGCATCTTTATGACAATTTTATAATTTACATTTAAAAAGGTGCATCTCGTAGCACTTTTTTTTGGGGTTCAGTTTTATAGACCTATTCAAATCCATCGACCCGTACAATTTTTTTTAAAGAAGGAAATATGGTCCAAAGTTATAAACTTGTTTACGTTTTTTAAATATAGTAGTTGCCAGAAAGATGCACGATTCCGCAGGAATTTTCTAGAGAAGCCGTTGGGGCTTCCCAAGATTTTTGAGATTTGTTAAAAAGTCTGACAAAACTCGCACTGCTCGGCTCTACGCTGCGCTTCGAGCCTCTCGAAGGCTCGTTTTTATTTTAAATCTACTCTCTTGAGAGTGCTTCTTTTTAGCAACTGCTATAATAACAACGCATTGTCTGTTAAACGCACAAGTCCATTCGGGTCAGTGAATTTGAATAGGTCTATATTTTAAAAAAAAAACATAAACATAGAATTACTCAAAAAAACACTTAATCCTAGGGCATCTATTCGAATTCACTCCAACCAATCGTTTATGAGACCGAAGCAGTTTTAAAAGCTCTGATTGGCTGGCCCCGATTCGAATAGAAGCCCTGCTTAATCCCTTATTCTGATTGCCAAAACCACATTTTTTTGTCTTGGACTATATCCGAAATTGTTGAACACATCCAAGCATTGTTGCGAATTTTTTAAAACTTTACTAAGTTCTAATTTTGCGTTGCCAATCAATCAGACACCATCATTGTCTGGGGCCGCAGTGTCTACATATTTTGGTCAATCTCGAGGGCTACTTTGCGATTTGTCTTTGGGCGGCAATTTACAGTGAGCATAATCCCAACCGACTCAATCGTGTGGCTGAACGTAATCAGTGACGACGGCGCCTCCAGATCAACAACATCTTCAGACCCGCATTTTGTGCAAACATGCTCGGGAGTTGCGAGGGATAATCGATCGCAATTTCGACATCCCAGCGCATTTTCGGGATCGGAATTTTTCATGTCAAGCTCGTTTAGTACCTGCATAGCACCGTGACAGACAATAACCATTCCTTCCTGTCCCCCGCGTTTGGCGCCGCCACCAGTCTGGGATCCGCCGACCGGCTGTCCTGTAGCATTGTCCATCGTAATGTCGCCGCCTGCTCCGGTTCCATCCCTTGAATGCTGCTTAAGCTGCTGAATAAAGGCACATCCAAAATTAATGGGTTTCAACATCGGGAGTCCAAACATCGGGTTTGTCATTCGCACACCGTCCTGAAGCGCCTTAAACCTCTCTGGAATCTCAGGATTGTCGGCGAATGGCGTCGCGTCACAAACAAACGAACGGTCTCGTCGCACAACTTCACCGAACTTGATCTCTTCGATTAGACCAAATGTCTTGCGACTTGGAAGCGCATGCGGGTTGATGATGATATCGGGGGTCTCGCCAGAATCTGTAACAAATGCCATAAAGATATTTGGAATTATACCGCCAATCACACCCTTTTGTGCCGACCTTGCGCAAAATTTGTCTCCGACATCTGGCTGGCGAAACTCGTCAAGTTCAACATGCAAATATATTTTGCGCGCAGTTTGGAAGACCTTAAGCTTGCGAATCAGCATCGGTCGTGGATTGGTTGCTCGGAGAGCATCCCTCAAGCCATCCGCGCCCGGGGACCCAATATATGCAAGCACATCACCGGAAGAGACATACGACCAAATGCGGCGGAACCCGTTATAAATGTCGTTTGCAGGATCGGAGATATCGGTACGGACCGAAAACCCATTCTCGATTTCAAAATCCGAAAGCTTTGTGTGCAAGTAGTTGAGACGCCCCGAATCTGCGGTCTTTTGGTTTAAAAGAAACGCATCCTCTTGGTTGCAACCAAACGGTCCCATTCCTGCCATGACGGCAATGTTGAGGTTCATTCCATTGTGGTTCTCGCCGATTATTGAGGAATACGTGCTTGTCGCACAGTTGGGACGCTGACCATACGCAAGGATCTTGTTGCCGCTGGTAATTGCCGGATTGAATGCGTATTGCGGCTCGCACTGTTCGGTTTGGCAACTCATATTCGCCTGGAACATAATTCGAGGCCCGCAGTTAAAATTCATAAACGGAATCAATGAAGCTTCAATGCCGTTCGCAAACTGGTCTGTGATTTCAAAATGCGTTGGGACGATATCGGGCTCTGCACCTTTGTAACCAACTATGTAGTCTCGGATTTCCATGTCATCGACATATTCAATAGCGCCCTGCTCGACAAGATCCCTGAAATTCCTGGTTTCAAGAAGAATGCCCGCTCTGAGAAGCGGTCTGCACAACCGGCCGGCGTCGCTACGAATGCTGACAGCATTTCTTCCAGAATCGAACCTAATTGTAACAAACTGGAACTTTGCCTTATTAATTCTTTCGCGCCGCATTCTGCGAACAAAGTCCACCATCTCTTGAGGACTACCGGTATACCCAATTACTGTGTGGTTAAGAATCACCGGAACTGGCGACATTCCGTGCCGCATATTCTCAAATCCCCTTCCAAGTGGGGCCAAGGAATCTCCGAGAAACGCAATAACATCGTCACGGCCAATTCTCTCGCTTGTCACAATTGTGTGGGTAGCAAGATGCTTAACAACGCCAATGGTTTCATCATCAGGGGTCTTTGAGTGACAGAAAAATCCACACTGCGATCCGTTGATCTTATACATCCCTTTTGGATCCACTTTGGCCTTTCGTGGGATGTCAGAGCGTCGCAGAAACGACAGCGTATCGATCACTGATTTTCTAGGAAGCGGTCCAACAGCATGGTGGCATTGGATGTTGATGATCGACCAGATTCCGCGCCGCATCTTTTTCTCAATCGAGATGAATGACGGTGCGGGATGAATGTTTGCAATCCCGTCAAGATCCGCGCGATTTAAAGTTTCATTGCTGCTCTTGATAATGATTTCGCGCTTTTTGAGGAATTCAGTCGATTCAATAATTTTCTTGATATCCATCCTGAATAACTCTCCAGCGCTGAGAAACGAACGTGCAACAACTTCGGCAGACGGAGTATGGTTGGGTTCGACTAGCATTACCAGCGCAGACGCGATGAATGCTGCAAGGTTATGTGCAAGACCATCGACGCCACCGACAAACCTTAGCGATGCAACGACCAGCTTTTTAGCTTCGCTGCTTGCCTCCCGGTCGGACGCTTTCTCAAACTCGATTAATGTGTTCGCAAGTACTAGAAAAAGGGTGCTCGAAAGGGGATGTTCACCGATCGCCCTCTCAATAAGAGCAAAGAAATCACCAACAGAAACTTTGTTAGAACCGGTCTGTGGCATTGATTCTTGCGCAATCACAAACATCTCAAAGACATTAAACGTTTGAGACCAGTCCTTCCGCTTAGCTTCGATTTCACGATTTTTGGTCCCATTCAGAACTGCTACCAGGTGGCCGAATTCGCCTCCATCCAATGCACCCTCCGGAGAAACCGCGCAGATCTCGCCACTAAAACCTGATCGTTTCACGCCTCTAGTTTTCTTGAAGTTTTGATGCGCGCTGTCGGTAACTGTTTCATCCTCGTCAACGTCATCGTCCTCCGGCGCGTCATCGTCATCCGCCATTTGGTCACTATTTGTTGAGACGTTTCGTTTCTTCACCTGAATATATGGGAGATTGCGGTCAAGGATCTCCTGGAGCACAAATCCTTTCTCCATTCCATTAACAACGAACATGCCATAATCCGTTCGATGGCGCGCGCTTTCGATCCTTGCGGCCCGGACACGTCTTCGAAGAAATGTTACAACGTACCACAAATGCTCTTTGAGATCCACAGCATCCCAATCGAAATCCAGGATTCCAAATCGTAAACCAGTAAAATCAAGGAAAAAGTGTTTAAACACATCCTGCAAGGCATCACAGTGTGCACGAAGGACAACCTCCTCATGTTCGCTAAATTCGATATCAACCAGTTCTCGAGCGTGCTCGAAACCTGAAACGCCATGTCCAATAGCATCGATTAGCTCGTCAACTTGTCGCGTTCTGAATTCCATGAGCCTTTCGAGATATTCGGCATACCATGATGTCCCAATTTGCAAGGGAATCCGAAGCATCTCAACGCTGACCAAATTCTTGTTTGTGGGGTCGCCAGAGATAATAGCACCGGAAAACGCGGACGGAACTAAATCGTCATCAGAGTCATAGTCGATATGGACTGGTGGAGCTTCCATTAGAACAAATGCAACATTGAATGACGCTCGCATGGGGACACATTCGTACGGTGTTAGGTTTGGAAATTCACGGGTGACAAATCTGGTTGTGACAGACATTGAAGCTTCGACAGGAGTGTTTGCACACGGCGGTTTGCTGGTACATTCAAGCTCTTGGCTTATTTTAGCAAACGCATTTTCCAGTGTTATGTCCATATTTTCCAGCAGACCGGCGTCGAAGCCATGAAAATCGGTGAACGATTTGAGATCGACCGAGTCAAACGATGCAAGAGTTTGTGAAGCCATTTTGGACATTTGCAACAGATGTGGATCAGTTGCGTCCAAAGGCCGACCCAAATTGGGCAGAGGTTTTGAACAAGTAATGGCCAATAAGTATATTTGAAATATAGTTGTCGCAAGATGCAATTGTTTATTAAAACTGGTGTCCACTACCGATTTTGTCTTGACCAATCTCTAGAAAAAAAGGTTCTAAAACGTCTGTGATTGTTTCTAGAAATTTCTAGAAAGTAGTGGACACTAATTAAAACGAGCACTCGTTTTTTTTATTTTTGGTTTTCTAGAAAATTGTTAAATTTAGAAGCAATCCCTTTCTAGAAATTTCTAGAAACACTGCTCGCCTTTTTGCTACGCTTTTCTATTCTAGAAACTATAAAAGGCTCGCTTTATTTCAAGAAGTTGATTTTAATTAGTGTCCACTACTGATTTTAGATGGACCAATCACACTTAAGACCGAGGTGTCGGAAACGCTTCGTATTGGCTGTTTTAGAATCCGTAGTGGACACTACTTTTGGCAACTGCTATATTTCTAGAAAACAAAAAGATGCGCTGAACGCGCAGTTCAGAAGTCTCGAAGAGACTTCGTCTCTCACTCTTTTTAAAAAACGAGCATTTTATAGTTTCTAGAAAACAGCGTTGAGCCGAGATTCTAGAAAGAAGTCTACCGTTTTAGCAAATCCAAAAAAATTGAGATTGCTTCTTTTTTGCAACCACTTTGAAAGGATCGCATTTTTCTGGCAACCACTAAATAGTCGAAGACAAAAAGAAACACTCGAGATTGGAAAGAACGAGCTTTGTTTCGTTCTAGATAGAAAAGCAGTGCGAGTTGTCGACTTTATGCGTTTACAATTTTAAAAAGTTTTAAAGATTGCAACTTTCTATGAACTCTTCTGACTCTCTAGAAGAGAAAATAAAACGCGCCGGAACACGTGCAGGACGGGCTTCGGAGGACGCACTCCGTGCTGTACGCGTTCGGCGTCATGTGCTACTCTAGAAATTCGCTACGTTTTTGAAATAGAAAATTTATAAATTTTGGGATTGCTTCTGCGACTGCCAAATTGTCGTTCATATCGTTTAAATTTTAGTTGTTTTCAAATGTGAGGGTACCTACTTCCTCGTTGAACAGACCGGTCAGACGATGAGTAAAGTGCACGCAGGTCCGAGTCCGACCCAAACAACGGTGGACTTGGAGTCATTGGCTTGACTGCTTCGGGGGCCCCGACTGAAAGTTCATGGCGCTGTTGCGATTGAATGCCTGCGGTAACGCCTTTCTTAATCAAATATTTACCGAGTGAAAGAATGCCGATCGATAGAAGAATTATTAAAAGCACAGTCGAAATCCCAGACAACACTAGGGCGCAGAGGCGCCAGTTAAAATCGTTACTTTGGTTCATTGCTACCCAACAGTTGGGAATCTTGTCAATCGAGTCAAAACATTTACCCCTGTTTGTTGTGCAATCGACTCGCTCCATGTGCAAAATCGCACAGTTGGTAATCTTTGGCCGTGATTGTAATAAATACATTTTAGGATACAGTGATCCGCAAAGATAAGGCTCGGAAGGGCCACGATCTCACCATCGAATTTATCGCCATTGACAACGAGTTTTGCGATATCACCGAGGTTTTCAAAGAACCGCAGATCATCCAAAACACGAACATGTTGATGGAGATAGACCTCGAGTTTTGACGTGACAATACTATTTTCTACAACAGGCAACATCTCTGATGAAACACTAAATGTGGCAATGATCAATCCAAAGACGAATTAATTGTAAGTGTGTCTGAACAATCAAAAACATGTTGCATCAGTTAAGAGTAGACTTCCGCTCCCGAAAAGCTAAAACTTTGATGATGCATATTTTGACATTTTAGCAACCGACCACAATGTACCTCCAAACGTCGTAAACTATTGCGACAAGACTGGCAAACAATGATACTAAAATCGGGCATTGAAGGCGTTTTGAAATTATACTCAAGCACGCGCGATTTATTACCTTTCATGTTGCAGAACGCCATTATTCACCCAGCATCCAGTGTCGATTACTTAAAGACCGACATTCTCGTGTTTGTAATGAGATAGAATTGATTTAACTGGTGCAGTTTGTGGCAACTAGCCACGACGTCTTCTCAACATGACAACTGTTTTAAGCATGTTCCGTGAGTTCCGCCCCAATACGGCGGTAGCTCTAATGGAAGCAATCAACCAGTTTAAGAATGACTTGGGCAAGTCGCAGTGTGTGAATGCCGAAATCGATGAAGAAGTCAGAGCTCACTTGATCAACGAATCGGCACTGTACTATTTGATAATCAACAATAGTTTCGATACACAAACCGTACCACGCCAAAAGATGGTGAATTCGCCAGAACACGGGACATTCTTGATTATCATGCCAGAGGGCACTCCCTGCCGTGCATTCCTCGATGACCTGACAAGTACCCATGAAACTAACGGATACATCATTGTTACGACCCCGTTAAATTTCATTGCAATGGCTAACCGAATTGCCCATCGTGCCCACGAGGTTCGGAAAGCCGGCACCCTTCCAGATGGGATGGACCCGCTTATGTTGAATGTCATTTTATCTAATGACAAAGAGATGCAATATTGGGGAATTATCCCAGGCGTTACGATTGAAATCTGGCACAGCGATAAAAGGATCCAAAATGGATGTATGGCGACTCGAGTTGTAAATCATACAATGAACTCTGACGAAATTTGTTACAAACCAACGCAATGGAAGCATGACGACTCTCGGCAGCGTAAGGCCGAATTTGATGTGCCACCAAATATCCCAATTCAACCTGAAGGCAGCCCACAATCCAGCGAACCAAAGGTTATCGAAAAATCTACGAAAAAGTCCACAAAAGCGCCACCAAACATCCCAATTCAACCTGAAGGCGACCCACAATCCAGCGAACCAAAGGTTATCGAAAAATCTACGAAAAAGTCCACAAAAGCGCCACCAAACATCCCAATTCAACCTGAAGGCAACCCACAATCCAGCGAACCAAAGGTTACCGAAAGACCAAAAGAAAAATCTACGAAAAAGTCCACAAAAGCGCCACCAAACATCCCAATTCAACCTGAAGGCAACCCACAATCCAGCGAACCAAAGGTTACCGAAAGACCAAAAGAAAAATCTACGAAGAAGTCCACAAAGGGAAAGTAGTCGTAAATATTTTCTAGAGAACAGAAAGATGCGATCCTTTCTATTAAAATCAACCGAATGCGATTGAAACGAGCCTTCGAGAGTTTTCTAACAATTGTCATAAAGATGCACTCCCAATTATTGTGGTTGCCAACCGTTTTTAAAAACGAGCCTTTTTCTATAAAAAGACTAGTGATTTCAAAAATCTAAATCTACCCAATCAAAATCGTTAAAAACAGCCCTTTCTCAAATCCTATTGGCCAAGATTAATTCTTTTGAAATCCCTAAAAAAGATGCACTCCCTTCAAAAAATAAAACAGGTCTTCGAGAGCCTCGTAGAGGCGAGCAGTACCTGTTTTTTATTAGATTTTTTCTAAAAAATATTTTTCTAGAAAAGAGATTGCATCTTCTTGTTTTCTAGAAATATAGCCCAAGACAAAAAGATGCGCTGAACGCGCAGTTCAGAAGTCTCGAAGAGACTTCGTCTCTCGATCCAATTTTTGGGATTTTCTTTTTAGAAACTAGAAAATTCTAGAAGCTCGGCTCTACGCTTTTCTAGAAACTATAAAAGGCTCGTTTTTTAAAAATTGGGATTACTTCTTTCTGGCAACCACTATATAGTCCAAGACAAAAAGATGCGCTGAACGCGCAGTTCAGAAGTCTCGAAGAGACTTCGTCTCCCAATCCCAAGATTTTTGAGATTTGTTAAAAAGTCTGACAAAACTCGCACTGCTCGGCTCTACGCTGCGCTTCGAGCCTCTCGTGGGCGGACACTCGAAGAGTGTTCTCTAGAAACGTACGGCGGGCTCGTTTGGAAAATTTTAAATCTACTCTCTTGAGAGTGCTTCTTTTTGGCAACTGCTATTTAGTCCATGACAAAAAGATGCGCTGAACGCGCAGTTCAGAAGTCTCGAAGAGACTTCGTCTCTCACTCTTTTTAAAATCCTCAAACGAGCCTTTGAGAGCCGTTTCTAGAAAAGTAGTGCGAGTTGAAAACACATTTCTTTGAATTTTTTAAAAATTAAAAGATTCTTCTCTTTTTTTCAGAGAGTCAACCACTTTAACCAATGTGAGGCGGAACTTTTTAAATCTTGCACACCTTCTTTTGGCCTTTGATATCCTTTATTTGCAGAGGAGCGTATTCTCTTTTCATAATTAAATTACTTTTAGTAGAAACAAGGCGAAGCTCTTCTTCGGAAGTACCCGAAACTTCGGTACCATCTAGCAACATCCAGGTGTGCTCGTCTTTGTTAACGCTTTTGAAGAACTTCTCTAGAATTATTAGCTCCTTGAGCCTTATTTCTGGGGTGATGGAATTTTTCACACTGGGGATTTTTTCGATGCACTTTAAAAATTCATCCACGAACGCCTTGACCATTTCTTTAGCTTTCGCTTCATTGATGACGTAAGTTTTCTTAATATTCTTTTGGATAAGCGGTGAATCGGCCGGGTGGCCGATATTGAGCGGGATTTCGTGTAACATTAAAACGAGGTGTGTGCAGCTTGTGTAACCCTTACGTAATTTGTCAATTCGGTTTTTAGAACTTGTCGCTAGGGATTTCAAAAAAAATAATCTTGGCCAATAGGATTTGAGAAAGGGCTGTTTTTAACGATTTTGATTGGGTAGAATTAGATTTTTGAAATCACTACTTGTCGCCTTGGTCATTCGTTTCTGAAGATTCTTTCAAAGCTGCAAAACATAAACCAAGATTTAACACTTCACGGCGTTTTGCAACAGTTTCTTTCGCAATGGAAGGCCCAGCGATGCTGGGATCCCAAATTCCTTCACCCTGCACAAACATCGTTGCTGCGGATCGTAAAAGATTGGGCGCAAGCGTTTTGGCATTCGTGTTGCTATTAAGGAGCATGGTTTCTGCGCTCTCAACCCGAAGATTGCGGGTCCGTGTCGCTATTGGACGATTGTGAAGAACTACTTTGAACTCTTTCTCCGCCATTCTCTGTCGTTAGGGTTTTGGAAACTTGTTGTGCTCGTCTAATCATTTCAATGATCTTGAGAATTTTTTGTGCGCGCCCTCGCGCTATGCGAAGTGTTACGCCTGTGTTGCTAATAATTTCTAGAATTTGTGGGAATGTGTAATGAGAATCTGCTAAGCTAAACCAGAGTGACGAAAACGCATCATGGATACTCCCCGCATCGGCAGTTGATTCCCAAACAGTGCCTGTGCTTGCCGGCGTGAGAATCGAGAAGATCTGTTTCGATAAATCGAATTTAACGGATGCGTTAAAATACACCTGTCGATTTTCTGGAGAGAGGAGATTTGTTAAAATATCGACCACGCTATCGCTATCTGAACATTCCTGGATCATCTTAATGAGGACTTTATAGCTCGGTGCACGCGCGTTTCCGTCGAATGTAGCGCGTTTGGCGAAATCGGTTCCACGCAGGATACAAAATGCGGTAAACTGTGGCGGGGTTAGCGCAAACGCCTCCATTACTTTATTGATATCGAAAATCCGAAGAGAACGTCTATCATTAGACAAGACTGCTTGGTTGCACCCGAATGCAAGAACATCAGTATCTGCAGTCATAACATATTGGACAACGCCGACCTGGAGCAGCCGACAAGCAACCCCTTCAGCTTCAACATCGGGCTCTGAGAGCACTGCAACAATTCCAAGGGCAGAAAGTGCAGCCTGAGTTTTCGGGTATCGTAGTGGCCGTTTGTTTGCTCGACCAATCTTTTTGGTACTTGAAGTTCCATCAAAGATAAACACCGGCGTGATTGAGTGCTTATGGAACTCCTGAAAAAGGTCCATAACTGCAACCAAACAAGATGCATCTTCATCGGGCGGAATTTTAGTTTTTGACCGTGAATGTTGCTTCTTTGCTATCAGTGATACGTCAACTGCAATTCGTGCGCCTTTGAGTTCTGAAACCTTAACGTCGGAATAAACCTTGTCTCCAAATTTTCGAAGACGCGTCGGAAGATCATCGATTCCCATTGTGTCAAGTCAATGACATTTACAATGAACATCATTTACAAATAGCGTTTCTCAAAATCCGACCATGATCTTTCTTTCTTGTCTAGAAAGAAAAAAAACGCTACGCAAAACAAAATCATTCGCGTTTTGGAGTTAAGTTTTTAAAAATCCATTGCAATCGGTTGACAAAAGTTGCTTTTAAAAAATAAAGCAACCACGATTTGTGCCGAAATGCGCCTTGAGTACTATCGCTTCGCCTTTGATATGGAACGGGCAGCAATATTGGCCGCATCGATGTTTTTACGATCTAGCTGTGCAAGCTGAACAATTAATTCATCGCCATGTGGTGCGACAACAGGATTTGGTGCGCTTGGAGGATTCGAAATCGATGCATTCTCTTTCGATGTATCAAACTGCTCCATTGTAGCGAACAGCGGGGCATCCACCTGACTATTTTTATGCAACCGTGATAAAAGTTTAAGTTGTTCGTTGTTAATGGTTTCAACTACACTCAAGATCTCCAGCGATTTTGCCTTCCAATCGATGTTCCAATCTCCCTCGGCCAACTCAGATTTTGATTTGGACATTTCAGGCTTGCACTCGATTCTAACGCTAACAAGTTCAATTTCAGTGACACACAGTTCGGGTCAATGAGCAGCTTGACATATGTTACACTTCATATTTCAAGGCTTAACCGAATTAGAGAACAATGGAGGGATTTCGTGATAATCAGTACCAATTTAACATTCATATGGCGAAAATGGAACATTGTTGTCTTATGCACCCGTAAATAGTGCAAACACATCACGTGCAATAGTTGCCCTCGCAAATTTTGAGAACTCAAGCCGCTGAGACATTGCGCTTCTGGTAAGTTGTGCTTCAAACTTCAAGAGCTGTTCTAGCCGGGATTCCAAATCTGCGATAGTCAGGAGGGTTTGTGGGTGGCTTGCGAAGCGCACAATACTTTCACGTGAGTAACATATCGTTTCAAGTGATGAATAAAAATCGAGCAAACAGCCTGGCTCATCTCCGTTGCGATCGATTTTCAAAGGAACCCAGTCAAAAGGGATAGCCTGCGGCGACTTAATGAGTGAACAGATAATGTCGATATCGACTTCGGAGACACGGCCGCCGCGAAACATATTGAGAGCTTTTAAAAAGATTCACTCTATTGTTATTCAGTTGTTGCCGAAACGGATTCACCGTCGCTCGAGTCGCAAGGCATGTTCAGACTTAAATGCAGCACGCAACAATTTATTAACTCCAACGCTAACCCATGTTTTCGTCCCTCCATCGGCTTCAACACGAACAAAATCTGTATCTCTAGAACTCGCGACTGCATCGATGAAACATGTTGCACCCTGCGGGCATGCCTTAGCAAATGTTGTTGAATACTCTACCGATGTCCGAATTTGCATTGCAAGAGGAGCATTATCGATGGGTTCGATACAAACCTGGCTATCCAAAACCTGCAGGGTTGCAAACGCGCTGCGGTCCTCTGAGATTTGGAAGGATGAACATTCTCTTGAAGCTTTTGGAAGATATTTATTTGCGCGTGACGCCAGCTTATCATCGCTCACAATACAGATTTTTCTGTTATGGACAAGCGCGATACGAGATTCTGAAACCCCCAAGATCGCAAATGTAATATCTGGACAAAGCGAAGATACCAGAACTTGAGGGGCATGTCGCAAGCATGAAGTCATGATTTGACGCGAAAGCACAGGAGTTGCAAATGTTGATCGCGGGCCAATCACAGTTGCGTCGATATGTCCAATGGCAATATCGGATGCATCTTCTGGTAGATTGCAACGAAACATAACATATCCTTTTCGAACAAACATAAACCCCCCGGCTCGTGAATGGACTTCTTTACAAACATCGCATCCTCCAGCCAGCGACCTTTTCAGCACAGCACTTGTTGGAGAACGCTCAACGAACGTGAAATGTGAACTAAAGCGTGCATCAAACCAAGCTTTAAGTACATGTGTATCGACAACCGTGTCTGCCGGCTCGGTTGTATTATCGACAGCCGTGTCTGCCGGCTCGGCGATTTCGGTCGAATTGTCGACTTGGTCATTCAGAACTAGTGCCAACTTTGGATTGCGCCAGCAGTGAAATTCAAGGCGATCGCCCTTTTCAAGAGACAAGAAAGCATTGTCGTTCTCATGTTCGCGTTCACACAGAGGACAGTAATCCCCGCCAGCTTTTGGAATTCTCCGCAGTGAAACTTGCGCTTTACCATGGACAGCGACTGGTTGGAATAGTGCTGACATTTCTGGACATTTTTTATGAAATGCATCCCAAAGGCGTGTACATGTTTCGTCTAAGTCTTTCGGCGCACATTCAAGACGGTTGGACGAAAATGCACGAGATTTCTTAGCAGCCTGAATTTGTTCATGTTGAGCCCAGATGTGCGTTCGCTGGCCTAACAATGTATTTGTAATGTAGAACTCACAGTCAGGAGCGACGGATGACGGCGTGTGCCATCGCGATTTCTTGAGTGGCCGTTCGGGGCATGCAACCTTGGCGCTATCAAGGCATCGCATAGTCCGGTTTTTAGTATATACCTTCCAATCAATATAACATACTGTATTGTGCGCTTTCCAAAACGCTTCAAACGCCTTCATGAATGCAAGCTGATCGTAAAGATTATTTGCAAACGCATGCTCGCCAAAAACGACCACATGTAGCGAGCCTTTAGCAAGATCTTCGTGCGATGCTGTCGATACTCGGCACTGCTCCCATGTTACAGGATGATCGGGTCCAAACATGTTTCGCATTTCCAAGATGTGCTCGAGAATAGCTTGCTCTTGTTGATCGACGGATTGTGCGGGATCAAGTACCCACTCGATATCATAATATTCAAGGCATGGCCGGTTTTCACGAATAAGCTCAAAATATGTACGATCTTTGGGTTTGATTGCTACATACTCCTTTAGGAACGCGTCAACTGTCGCAAACGATTCGTATGTGTAAACCGGCTTTAGTGTCTTGGAGCTAGTATATTGTCTCGCGACAATGAAGTCATGTTTGTTTAGGTCTGCAGCTTCGAAACACATTATTTGTGGTCCTTTTTTTGAATGGTCCATTCTGGGGTAATGTAAGATTCTTGTTTGCTGTTTTGAAGGCTCGTCCGTCAGTTCTCGCTAGCCATTTCCCAAACAAAAGCTGTCAATTTTTTTTCAAAAAAATTGGCACAATTGGTCGCTAAATTTGCTAACAACTTAAACATTATGAATGAGCTGGCGAGGCAACCCAATTTGCGTTTGTCATCAACTGGAATTTCCAATTTGTACAAAACGTTAGCTAAACGCGCTTTTTTCTAGAAAAGCGAAAATAAAACAACTCTCTAGAAGAGTAGCACAGGACGCCCAAAGCGGAGTACAAGAGCACGGAGTGCTCCGTCCCCCTCCGAAGCCCGTTTTGGATTTTTGTGCTCCGGGCGCTCGTTTTAAAATTGTGGTGAACGTTGCCTAAATGTAAAGGCCGGTACAGCCTTTTCTAGAAACCAATCTCTAGAAAAAAGTCACGTTCTGCACTCTTTCTAGAAGAGGCTGTACCAGCCTCCTAAATGTGCACACTGTCGCAATTTCAGCGTTCTGCTCACCATCTTGATTAAACACCCAAGCATTGCTGTTGTGCATTGCCGGATTGAGAATTTTTCAATAACCGGTACAGTCAAGCAAAATTCACTACCAATTTAGTGCGAACTGAGCCTTTTTGAATATGGTATTGGCGCCTACATATTCTCTATCATTCCAAAGATGAGCACAACATCAACTTCAATCGGAGATTTCTATTTGACACTCGGGAAGGAAAGGCTTGTGGCGCGATTTGCAGATGCCTTCGGGAACTTGCACTATTTTGATAGATCGGATATGACGCGAAACGGAGGTTGTGCGCCATCGAATATTATCGGTCAACGTACGTACAGGGTGGTCATCCGCACACATAATTCCATTGCCGGAAAGATAGTCGATGAATCATTACCGGTCACCGTGTTTTCAGAAACGTCGCCCGAAAACATAGAATTTTGGAGCGCTTACAGGATATCCATACGGCCAAAAATTGCAACACGCAATTAGTGATTCTAACCGATTCGGTATATGTAGTGATTCTAACCCGCCCACGCATAGTGGACTTTAAAATCTTTTCTAGAAAACCAATCTTGGAAGAGACCGAGGCATCGGTCTCATATGCAATTGGATTAAAAACCAAATCGGTTAGAATCACTAGGTTTATGACATTTAAGTTGTGTCCACTACCGATTTTCTTTTTAACCAATTGGAATTGAGACCGTAAGCCTTTTAAGGCTTCTGATTGGTCGATACAGAGTCGGTAGTGGACACTGATTAAAATGTCATAAACCGAATCGGTTAGAATCACTAACTATATTGCAGAAAAGTTCTTGTCTAGAAATAAAGCGAGTTTTAAAAATAACTATCACCGAGCCGGCTTTTCGAATTGGTTCAGTTAGGCATCATCAGATAAGGATAGTGATCCATACTAGGGCATCTATTCGAATTCACTCCAACCAATCGTTTATGAGACCGAAGCAGTTTTAAAAGCTCTGATTGGCTGGCCCCGATTCGAATAGAAGTAGTGTCCAGTACGGCTTTCGTTTGTACCAATCATATCGTCTAATTTGCCTTAATTCTCGATTCTGATTGGTTATTAGCAAAGCCGTTCCGGACTCTAAATAGAAGCCCTGATCCATACGGATTTTAGATGGACCAATCACACTTAAGACCGAGGCGTCGGAAACGCTTCGTATTGGCTGTTTTAGAATCCGCAGTGGACACTAGATAAGGATATGCCTCTCTGTGCCGATTGATGGGGTTATGGCTCAAGAGTATGTTCGGGTATGGTTTTTCAGAGATCTTGCGAACATCTACGTGTGAGCAATATTAGCAATACATGCTGAACATCTGACCTTTTCATGTGGTGTACTCTTTTTCTTCTTCCTCGGGCCCTCGAACGGCGCAGCAACATCACGACCAAGCAACCGCATTGCAAGATATCCAACTCGCGCGATAAACACATTTCTATCAAGATCCGCGATACCATTTCGTCCGCATCGATTGCACTTTTGCGAATACACAAGCGGATGAAACTGGTCAGGAGCTCGAACCCGCACAACCACGCAAATTTTCCCACTCCGCCATGTCTTACGACATCTCTGGCATTTAAATATGCCGACTACATTAGTCGCGCCGTTTTTAGATTCGCGCGGCAAATTGTTAATTAAAACAAGGCCGGTGGATACTTCAAGAGAATTTAGCATGTCCAACATGTTGAGATGTTTCCGAAGCGTTGGCAAGGGCACTCAAGAGAGATGATTATCAATTGGGCGACTCGTGTAGTCTGGTGTAGTGTTTCTAAACGCGTTAGAAAAATACGTTATTTTCTTTCTAGTTTTTAGTTGAAAAGAAAGAAAAGAAACACTAGTTTGGTGGCACAAATATTCTAACATATAGTCCAAGACAAAAAGATGCGCTGAACGCGCAGTTCAGAAGTCTCTCAATCCCAAGAGTTTTGAGTAGTGATTCTAACCGATTTGGTTTTTAATCCAATTGCATATGAGACCGATGCCTCGGTCTCTTCCAAGATTGGTTTTCTAGAAAAGATTTTAAAGTCCACTACGCGTGGGGCGGGTTAGAATCACTAGTTTTGAGATTTGTTAAAAAGTCTGACAAAACTCGCACTGCTCGGCTCTACGCTGCGCTTCGAGCCTCTCGAAGGCTCGTTTTAAAAGTTGGGAAGCCCCTACGGCTTGTGTAGTTACGATTCCTGCGGAATCGTGCTTCTTTTTGGCAACTGCTATATTTCTAGAAAACAAAAAGATGCGCTGAACGCGCAGTTCAGAAGTCTCGAAGAGACTTCGTCTCTCACTCCCTTCAAAAAAATAAAACAGGTCTTCGAGAGGCTCGAAGCGCAGCGTAGAGGCGAGCAGTACCTGTTTTTTATTAGATTTAGAGAAAGTTAAAAAAATCTTTATTGAGAGACGAAGTCTCTTCGAGACTTCTGAACTGCGCGTTCAGCGCATCTTTTTGACAACCACTATATTTGTAACTCAATCGAAATGAGACAGAGTCCTCTTGGAGGTAGAAGTTCAAAATGCCGTCTGTGACATTTGAATCAGTTAACGATGACTTTAACTGGGGCTCGTATGGAGATTTCAAGGTATTAATTATGGCGGATAACGGTTATATCAATGCGACCAAATTATGCTCTGATGGAGAGAAAGAATTCACGAATTGGATGCTGAACGCGGCGTCCAAAGACCTGATCTTAGAGCTTCAAAGTTCCCTTGGGATTCCAAGGGAACTTGTTATCGTTAAGAACATGCGAGGTTCTTATGAAACACGTGGAACATATGTGCATCTTGACCTTATCCCGCATATCGCGTGTTGGGTGTCTCCACGGTTTGCGTTGAAAGTTAGTCGTATCGTTAATGGCTACCTCTTAAAGGAAGAGCGTGACAAACATTTACGTGTTGTTGAGGATAAAAATATAAAAATCGAGGAGTTGAAAGGCATGATTTCGCATCTTTCAGAGAAACAAGACTCTGCGTTACAAAGCCTTACAGCCCAAATGGCGAAGATCAATCTCGATAATAAAATTACACATGATGCGCTTAACGATGTCCTTCTGGATCTCGATGATGCCAATTCTAAGCTGGATATTTCTGAAGATGCATTGGATGAAGCAAATCAGAATATTAAACTTACGCTCAAGAAGCTCGATAAGGCTGTTGACGATCGTGTTGTGACAGCTGTGGATGACTCCAAGCTCCATACGTTTGTAATAATGAAGTATGACGATCCTAAAACCGGGTTTATGTATCACGCAATCCGTCGACAAAAGGCAAGTGTAACAGAAACTATCAAGAAAATCATTAAACAAAACCCAAACGCAATCGAACTTGTGAACATCGATTATAACCCAAACGCAACAGTGATGTTCAACGTTGTCAAGCGCAAGCTCAAAGATAACATTATCACTAATCGCAATGATTTTAACATCGTCGATTTGACTGAGGTCGAGTTTATTGAAAGAGTTCACCAAATCAACGAATCGCGCCGTGATACCGAAACACTTTGAGCCGGAGTTTCGAAAGTTCGACCAAAGTATTTGTCAGAAAGATTTCTAGAAAACTTTCTAAAAATAAAACGAGAACTCGCCACAAATCCTTCGCTTTTCTAAATGCTCGTTTATTGAAAACATTTTTTTAAAATTTCTCTTCTAGAGTCAACTTTAGTAACACACCAGTTTGTGCTCAAAACTTTTCCAGTCCAATGTCTGGCAGTCTGTTGAGCAATACCAAGCCTTTTTGCACTGCGAGCAAACTTTTCCAGCATTGGCCATCCCACAACAGTGGCACGCATCTTTTATCTCGTTTGGAGAAACAATAACAGAATTGGGATCGTCCACGCGGACCACAGGTTTGGTATCTTTCGCAATTCTAAGATATGGATTGATGATGCTGATTTTAGACCCAAGCTTTAATGGCTTGTCGAAATTGTACAGCACCACTCGCTGAACATTTCCATTGCTATCTTCGGCCACAAAATTAACAGACATGCGATCGTCAAAGAGTGTTGAGATAATCGTGAGTTCTAGAACATAACCATTAAGAACATGGTCTTTGGTCGTGTCCATGTCGTTTAGATATACAAGTCGTAACCCAACCAGCGACAGTGGATTGTTCTGTACTTTGGATGGCTTTGCAGTAAAATTTATAATATGGCCCGGTTCTCTGAAAACTCTGTTAAAGTTATTGATGTTTTGTCGATGACTTACAAGCAACTGTTTCCTGAATGGATCTGACATTTTCGGATTTTCCTTACTCTTGCCCACATTTTTGAGTGCAAACAGCTCAAGAAGATCTTTGTTGGTAGATTCGTAGGGTAGAAAGAAAGGAAGCTGACTCTTGCTCTACGTTGCGCTTTTATAAAAGGCTCGTTTTTATTTTAAATCTACTCTCTAGAGAGTGCTTTTGGTAACTGTTATATTAGTGTGTAGAAACTCTCTAGAGCGTCTCTGCTGGCAACCGCTATATGTGTCACGACGCCGCCTTTATCATAGATCCCTCGTGAGGTCGAATTGAGTTCTTAGTCAAAGACCCAGTCAGTCAACATGGAAGATTCAATCACTGAAAAACAACGCCTTCCAAAGGCCGAGTTGGAGGAACTCAAGCCTTGTAACCATGGCTGTGGTAAAGTAAAACCTGAAAACCGCGAGTGCTATACCTGTAGATCGAATATTCGACGCCGAAAGATGCGTGAAGGGCCTTCCGAACTTGATTTGGTGAAGAAAGAAAATGACTTGTTGGAAATAGAAAATGCTGGTATGGAAGCGAAGATTTTAAATTTAAGAGAAGAGAACGCCTCTCTGAGGTCTGAAAAAACAAAATCGCTATCGGATCTTGCACGCCTGGCACAGGCATTGGTTGACAAGGATGCTTTACGGGTAGAACGCGACGCTTTACGAGAGGAACGAGACAAATTGCGCGATACTGAAAGGGCGTACCGAATCCTGAACGAGTCGGTTCTTTCCAAGGTTACTTCCTGGAATTCTGGAGACTTCATCATGCCGTCAGGACATGATTTTAATAGATCCTTTTCATCTCTGAGTCTTGCAAGTCAGAGCGAAGATTGCTCGAGCGTCGGAGGATGGAACGCTCCGTCCTTAAAGTCTTAATTGGATGTTTTAAAACCTCTAGGCTAACTTTGGTGATAGCAGAGATTTGCTTTCTTTTCTAGAAAATTCGACTTTTCTAAAAGACAACTTTCTAGAAAGAAAAAACACTGTTCGCAGAAAGCGTAATGTTTTTGCGGGAAACGGCCACTTTTTAAAACGCTTGTGCCAGAAAATCAATCAAAGGCGATATTGACACGGGTTTGGCCACAAAGGTTGTTCGCTTTCAAATATAGCTCTTTCACAATTCGCTTATAGTCGCCACCATTGTACGGTGAAAAGTAAGAATCATCATACTCCGCAAATCTTCCCTCTGGAGTTTCTTGGAGACCGCAAGTTTCAATCGCCATTTTGCGGAGGTTTTCAAACAGGTCGTTGTCATTGTTGAATTTGTAAATCTTATGCCGGTAATCTTGTGCCTTTTTATCAGGTAGTAGCCCTCGAACATTGACGGCGGTCGCGTGGCAAACTACCAGATCAAGGCGGATAAACCCCATAACAGTCGGCCCGGGATGGAAAAAACTCCTCGACAAGCACGTACTTATTACCGTCGTTTCCATGAATCAGCTGCAAAAATATATCATAATCATCCTGATAAATGTCACGCAGCACAAAAGGTGTTGACCCATCTGTAGCGAGGTCGTTCATAAAATGCTGCCACTAGTGATTCTAACCGATTTTTAAAATCTTTTCTAGAAAACCAATCTTGGAAGAGACCGAGGCATCGGTCTCATATGCAATTGGATTAAAATGTCTTAAACCAAATCGGTTAGAATCACTAGGCGAGCAGTGTTTCTTTTCTAGTTTCTAAAAAGAAAACTCCCAAATTCTTGGGAAGCCCCTACGGCTTCTCTAGAAAATTCCTGCGGAATCGTGCATCTTTTTGGCAACTGCTATATCATTTGCCAATTACAGCGTCGAGAACGCATTTAGCCGTTTTGAATGGCCCAAGAGTGTTGGAACCATATATCGATGTAAATGTCCGATCTTTCCGGTTTAGACAGATACTTAAGATGTCTGATGTGTCGCCAGCCTTAAATTTAAGCTCACCAAGCTTCTGTGAAAATTTCCCAGAAGCCAAAATAGCGTCAATCAACATCCTTGCATGAATCGAGAAAATGACATCCTCTATATTATCATAATTCATTGTCATTTCGAACCATAGATACGAATTATCTATCACTTTAACGTTTTTTGAAAACACGTCGGTTGACAAGATTGTAAAACGAATTTTGTTCCCAATTTTAATCTCCACACTTTGAGTCTCGGTTATAACTTCAATGCCTTCAATAGCGTCTTTTAGTGCATTCGCCAATGCTTGAAAGTCAAATTTCTCTCGTTGCAAAAATCTGGAACGTCGCATGATTGTCAATTAATTATATTTGGGTGATATCGATCGATTTCTTCGAAATTTTAAAAACTTGAGAGGTCGCCAAAGTGCGAATCTAATTGGAAAATCGATGCATTATGTTATCATATTAACGTGTCGTCAATGAAATTCGTACATGTTGTGCTTGATCGTTAACCGACCAGTATCTTTGAACAGAAGATACAAATCTTTGGTCAGCATGACGTCGTTGGTGCAATACTCGATAAGTTCATCTGTTTTTTGAGATTCACAAAGTTCGATTGCGTATAAACCATCTTTTCCATCTTTTCCACGGCCGAGATTTTCTTGACACAGATCCGTCAACTTCATCCGACGGCCGATAAAGACTTCATGAATCACCTTGATCAGGTCGATGGTTTGATAGTTTTTGATCTCAAATCCATACTGAGCTAGGACAACAAAGTCGAAATCTAGCGTATTATAGCCAACAATTGTCTTTCCGACACAAAAATCGAAAAGCTTTTGAAGTTCGGTCTCTGAATACGAATAACATCTGTCGGTTTCTGAATCATACGCAACAACGACTGATACTTTAAGAAAAGATCTGAAATTACTAACCGATGCAAGAGAATTTTGGGTTTCGATGTCGACAACAATATATTTTGAGTTTCTAGAAATTTCCAAGGACGAAAACGATTTAACTAAATCGTTGATACGGAACTGGGGGTTCGTTTTCAAGTGCACTGAACCATACTGTTTTCCCGCAACGGTTACCCAGTTTTGGTGATTGACTGGACATTGATACGTTTTGTGGCCGTTTGTAAGAACAAACTCACACGGGTTCGGAGCCATGATCTTGAGGGATTACAACTAATTCGCACAAGTATAGTGGTTGTCAAAAAGATGCGCTGAACGCGCAGTTCAGAAGTCTCGAAGAGACTTCGTCTCTCAATCCGAAAATAATTTTAACTTTCTCTAAATCTAATAAAAAACAGGTACTGCTCGCCTCTACGCTGCGCTTCGAGGCTCTCGAAGACCTGTTTTATTTTTTTGAAGGGAGTGAGAGACGAAGTCTCTTCGAGACTTCTGAACTGCGCGTTCAGCGCATCTTTCTGTCTTTGACTATATCATTTATTAAATGCGCTTGCGACTTTTAAAATTTCAGAGATCCAGTCAACAATTAGCTGTTAACCCTCTTTGCATTTTTGTGCAGTCGTTAATTCGTATCTTTACATACTCAAAAATATGCAGCGGATTGATACCATCGCCGACTATATCATTAAAGCGCCATGGCGAAAATCGAATTGTTAGGCGACAACACTACGTTGCATGATCTTGAACTGAAACAGTCCGAAGATCCCAAAATATTGGTCGTTTTTGTATTCACAGCCAGTTGGTGTGCGCCTTGCAAAATTCTCAAGAACGCAATCGTCGATAAGAAGTTTAAGGCCAAATTCGAGCGCATTAAATTTTACTCAATCGATATTGACAAATGTGCCAAACTAGCAGTGTCCTGCGGTATTGCAGTAGTGCCAACTATCCAAATTCGCGAAGGCCCAGCAATTATTGACAAAATTGGCGGTGCCGATACAAACGCACTTCAGAAGCTTATCTCAGACAACTTAACGCGATTAGACTTTATGAATGCGAGACAGAATGTCTCGCTTTTAAACCCCACACCCGATGAGCTGCTGCGACTATATGGGTTGCTGCAACAAGGCTCTGGAATTCCGTGTGTGGCTAAAGCCCCGCATTTAATGAACGCTGTTGAGGCAGCAAAATACAATGCTTGGAAGGGATTCAGCAGCCTGTCAAAAGTAGACGCCCAAAAAGAATATTCGGATTTTGTCGAAGCACTTTTAGAGAACCGGAAGCAAGCTGACAATGTCAAATGCTTTGAGGCATTTTAGTTGTATTCCCTGGCCGAAAGCAATACATTTCCAACTTTCTGAATATGGCGTCGCAAAGCACGTTACATTACTTTGGAAGCGTACCCATTGAAACTTATGAATTTAGCTCTCCGATTCGCATGTCTAAAGAAACTATTGTGGCATTAAATCAGAAACTTGCAGAACTTGCGTTGAAATCGTTAGCTTGTCGATTTGAGCATTTTTAAAAATAGTGATTCTAACCCGCCCCACGCGTAGTGGACTTTAAAATCTTTTCTAGAAAACCAATCTTGGAAGAGACCGAGGCATCGGTCTCATATGCAATTGGATTAAAATGTCTTAAACCAAATCGGTTAGAATCACTATTTAAAAATCACCACACTGAACCTTCTTGAAATTTGAACTCTTGAACTGTTGGCGGGCTAAACAACTTAATCAGTATGCTCTCCAAAACAACGCCATGTAAGGTTTTTATAAAGCCTTGTGATAAATTCGTTCGAGTATGGACGATCCGCATAACGCATTTTGCCGATCGATCAATAATCCAAACTCAACATGGTTTAGAAGGGAAGAAAATGCTAACTGCACCACCAATCAAGATCGCCAAACGATCGAATATTGGACGAAGTAACGAAAGGTCTTTTCAAGATCGTGCACTGCTTGAGTTTGACAGACGAGTCGGCGAAAAGTGCCGAAATGGATACTTTCTGAAAGATGCAGAACAAAAATCGTCCGAAGAGCCAGAAGAGAGACGCGCTATTGTCGGGACACCGGAACTTGTGCGTGATGTAGTTCATGGGACCGATGCGATGCGTGCGCACCTTTTCGACATTAAAAATGCAACATTTCCGTGCTTAGTGCAGCCAAAAATTAATGGAGTTCGAGTGATATTTGCGGACGGTGCTCTAATGTCCTACGACGGTAAAGTACTCAGTAACATGCAACATATTGTTGCCGCGCTGGACGGATGCCGGCATATTCTTGATGGCGAGCTGTATACTTATGGATACGATTCCAACCATATTTGGAAATTGTGTCATAACCCAAAGGCTGAAACTTCCGACGTGGTCTTTGCAGTATTCGATATCATCAAGATGCAAATGGGTTTTGATGAAAGACATGCGGCGTTAAGAGCTGAGATTTATCGACTTGACGCGTTTGGCCCAATTCTGTTGGTCGAAACTTTGGATTGCCAAAATTTGGCAGAATTAATAAACATGGCACGAATCCATGCCAAATTCGGGTTCAAAGGTACAATGGTTCGCCAATATGACGGGCGTTACGAATGCGGCAAACGTTCGTACTCCTTATTAAAAATATAGTAGTTGCCAGAAAGATGCGCTGAACGCGCAGTTCAGAAGTCTCGAAGAGACTTCGTCTCCCAACCCCAAGATTTTTGAGATTTGTTAAAAAGTCTGACAAAACTCGCACTGCTCGGCTCTACGCTGCGCTTCGAGCCTCTCGAAGGCTCGTTTGGGAATTTTAAAATATACTACGCGTAGGGCGGAGTGCTTCTTTTTGGCAACTGCTATATAGAGCAAATTCGTTGATAAGAGTAGAGGTCGATACGGCTTTTGAATTCAGAATATAGAGAACAAATAGACCGCTGATTGGTTTCTAGAAAAAAGCCGTTCCGAGCTCTAGTTAAGAGCATTTTAACTAGTGTATTGTACTCTCTTCTCTAGAAATTAGAAGCTTTTAAAAGTCTTCGGGTTTTCTTTTATTTTCTCCAGAGAAGAGAGTGCAGTGAATCTTTCTGGCCACCACTATTTGTGCGTTTTAATACCATGCTATAGATGATGCTCAAGTTCAGTGATAGAAAGTTGGGAAAATTAGCAGATTTGGCCTAGCTAGTTTTAAATCTCACATTGATTGTGCAAACTGAATACTTTTGATTGATTCAAAAACTCCAACACAACTCCAGATGGATCTCAAGTGTGAGAAACTTGTGCCAAGAGGAAAGCACAACCCAGATCGGCCGTGCCAGAAACCACGCCCACCTTTAGGATGGTGGATATTGGATAGTCAGCGACTCTGCACAATGCATCTAAACCGAATTTGTAAAGAACGAGGGATTGATCCAAAAAGCATTACATCTTCGACTCCACGCAAGCCAACCAATCGAAAATTAAAAACAGTCGAAAGTTCCAATAAAGAGTCATTAATCGCAAATAAAGATATTAATGCAAAACCGAGCACGCGGCTTATTGATGATGTCTGGCATATTGTCGTCGGAATGCTTGAGTACAAAGAGCTTCTAGTAATGTCAATGGTTTCTTGGGGGATGCGCGAGCTGGCTCGCGAATGCATCACCTGGAAACTTGACACTGATGAAAAGGAGGCGTTCTTTGTTAAAAATCAATGGGTCCGGCGCGTCAGTGGACTTGATGGACGACACATACACCGGGATCGTGACCCTATTGATTTACAGCCATTCTGGGGCCATAACGCATTAGTCGACGCTCTTAAAGCGCGAGATAACTTGATAAGTATTGGGACTAAGCTCAATATAACAATTACCCCAGCAGTGTTGAAGCACATCTTGGATCATAATCGCAAGCTTCAGGCATTGGAAATCTATAACCACGTGCTTGGTCCTAAAATAGATCTTTGCAATATTGCACCCCCGAACTGCCAGCTTCGATATCTTAAGATCGCGTGTTGCAAGAGTGCCGAGGTTGTTTCACAATTCCCCAATTTAGAAAGTTTGGTTGTTCGTGATGCACTAGCACCTAGCATGCTTCGAGACGCTCCAACCACGCTAAAGTCAATAATGTGCACATCTTTGTTGAGTTTCGTTCCAGAGGATGACTATTTCAAGCACTTGGAGACATTTTCGGTCGGCCAGATAGTTCACGGGCACGCGAGTCGTATTGAGGATTGGGTAAAATTTGGTGAATTTGTAGCACGATCCCCCTGCTTGAACGATGTTCATATATTTCGTGCCGGCGTCAATCTCTCATTGCACATTTTCAGAGAAGAAAATCACCGTGAAGTTGTCGCCCTCACATTAGCGATTCGTTTACATACAAACCTTTTTGCGTTGTGCTTTGTGCGCGGGCACGATGAAGTGCGTCTAATTATCCCTCGACCAGGAATGCCAGCCATTAATCCGCCCGACCAAAGTTGGAAAGAAGTAACAATGGCAAACAAATTAAACCACGATCTTCCTGATGGTGGTGATGGGTTCGAGGGGTTCACTGAAACCGATCTTGAAAATCACGAAGATTATGCGTACGAGATGAGCGCGCTTTAGTTTTGAGATCCTGCACCAAACAATTTCGAGGTTGTCGGCGACTCCCGTTTTTAAAAGCGTAACTATAGCAGTCGCAAGATACAATTGTCTATTAAAACGAACCTTTTTCAAGATTTTTGATTTTAAATATAGTCCAAGACAAAAAGATGCGCTGAACGCGCAGTTCAGAAGTCTCGAAGAGACTTCGTCTCTCAATCCTAAGATTTTTGAGATTTGTTAAAAAGTCGGACAAAACTCGCACTGCTCGCCGCGAAGCGGCTCTCGAAGGCTCGTTTTTAAAACATGTTGGAGTGCTTTTTTTGGCAACCACTTTATAAAATTAAAAATTATATATTACTATAAAAATCAGCTATTTAGAAGGTATCCGAACCCATAAATAGCCACTTGCCCCAGTTTTTAAAAATATATATGTATAAAAATAGTGATCCATACGGATTTTAGATGGACCAATCACACTTATGACCGAGGCGTCGGAAACGCTTCGTATTGGCTGTTTTAGAATCCGTAGTGGACACTACTTTTATAGAAAAAAGCGTAGCGAAAGGGCGAGCAGTGCGTGTTTTATAAAAGTGGCTGGATGGCGCCAGAAGGATATACCCAACTCTGCGCATAGCAGTCAAAATTGATTGAGGATTTTTTAAAATCTCCAAACTTCTTCATGACAAGAACATTAAAAGCCGAAAAATTGTGTGTACCGTTCGAAGCGCATCAAGTGCTTCTTGATGATTTTACTGTAAAATACAAAACCGAATTCGTGTCAGAATTTGCAGCCTATGATTATTATCAGGCCGCTCGTGCTGTCAATGAGTGTAAAATCCCCAGCCTGTCACCAGCAGGTGTTTCGGGTTGGCTTGCTAAGAAAATTACATTTTATGCTTGCAAAATCCAAATTTCACTTGCTTTAGAACGATATTCGGTTAATAACCAAAATTCAAATCGAGATAATATTATCGAAATGTTGAATAATGCGAAGAAGACATTTAAAATCGATAGATCAAATGCGTCTTCTTTCGAAGATGCTCGTGAAGCTTGTTTTAAGGTGTATACTGAAATCATGGCAGTCATTAAATTGCACGCACCAGAGTTGACAGGAGCCTTGGATAAAGAGTTTGTCGATATGTTTCCAAAAAATATTTTTGAATATTCCGTCGACAAGTCAAAGTGGGAAAAACGGATCTAAAAACACACAACCATAGGTAGTGATTTCAAAAGAATTAATCCTAGCCAATAAGATTTGATTAGTGTTTCTAACCCGCCCACGCGTAGTGGACTTTAAAATCTCAAACATGACCAATCCTGGGAGTAATCCCTGGTAATTCCAAAGGTTCGGCCTCAAAAACCCGATTGTTTGTTTCAAAAACAGTACGACGCACTACCTAATAAATTTAATCATCTCGTCACACTCGTCACATCTCGTCACATCTCGTCACACTTTGGGTTGTTTTATCAAGTGTTGTAAAAAACCGAAAATCAATCAAAAAATAAACATTAGAGATTGTCAAAACGGCTTTTACGTTTTGTTTTAAAAATTTAATATAAATATATCTTCTCGTCACACTCGTCACACTTTTATTTGGTCTATATATTTTTTCAGAAAAAAAATAAATTTTGAAAAAATAAAAAAAAAAAATACTGTAAAATAGAACCCCAAAAAAGTGTGACGAGTGTGACGAGTGTGACGAGATTTTTTTTTAAAACCACAAGCACAAAAATTCCTACAAAAATCCCATTAATCCATTATTCTGGCTGTCCAGACTACGTTTATCCATTTTTGAAAAAAAAAGAAATCAAAAAAATGTGTGACGAGATTTTTTTAAAACGCAAGCACAAAAAATCCCATTAATCCATTAATCTGGTCGCCAAAATCACATTCCTTTTGCTGGTCCATTTTCCATCGTCATCCTTGAAACGGTGATGATCTTTTATCACTAATCCCCTGCTAACAAACAATGCTTTGGCTACAGTGACAAAATCTTTAAGAGAAAGCTTTTTCCCAAAAGGAATATTTGGATCTCTGTCATATATTCCTTTAAGATCGACGAAAGAAACAAAATCAGTCAAATCACCAGCTTCTATATGCTCATTTAGCCAATCTCCAACTTCATTGTTGTTGGTAATAATATCATCCTTCCATTCTTTCATGGAGGCGGGAATATTTATGCCGCTCAGTCCGGTTTTAAGACAATATCGAATCAAATAATCCAAAAGAGAACTTCTCCATTCAGGAAATTTTTCATGGATCAATGCATCCTGTTCGTATGCATACTCTTCCATTGTTTGAACTATTTTATCATTAGTGAACTTGCTTCTCATAGGACAAACAATCATTCTGTTCATGAGCGCGTTGTCTTTTGAATCAAATTTCGGGCAGTCGTTTTCATTGAAAACCATGATAACACCTGCTTGCCATTTGAATTTAAAGCGTGTTTTGGAACCCATCTCTCGACCAGTGGCTGTGTAAAGGCTTCCTCCAGCAATATTCTTAAGAAACGCGTCATCCAATAACATGCTACTTTTCAATTCATCTGCGAGTGCAACACGCTTGCCTTTCATTGGTTCTAAGCCTCCATCGTGTGAATTTTTAGTTTCATTGGCAAAAAGAGGTCTGCAGAAAAACTTCGTGCTGCTCTCGAGATAATCTCCGAAAAATACTCTCAAAAGAGTCAACAACGTTGTTTTGCCATTATTTCCTTGTCTTTTGTCAGTCAAAACAACAAATGCCTTATCGACACGATAACCATGCAGCAAAGAAGCAATGAAAGTCAATAAAACCATTCTTTCTTCTTCGACAGGCAAAATCTCAACAAAGAACTTCTCCACTTCCTCCATATGCTTCTCGGATTTTTCAACAGAATATTTCCAGTCTGCACTTGTCATAGCAAAGTCATCTGGACGAGTTTTTCGGAATTCTTTCGTGGTTAAATCAAACACTCCATTCTGAAGAACGAAAATATCTTGATTTTCATCTATTTTATCAAAGAACTTCTCGTCGTAGATCTTTCCAACAAGTTCCTTTCGCAGTTTGGGAATATTGGCTCTATTGTTAATATACCGCAATTCCTTCTCTGTTAAATTTGGAACAAAATCTTTGATATACGATCGGATGCTGTCTTCACTCATGGCATTATGCTTTATTTTCCATATGCCTGTATCTGAAGAGCAAACAAACAAGCCATCGAAGCAGTCTGCTTTGGATGTATTGCAAAACTTGAAAACTTCAACCAGATCTGGATGTGCCTCTAACAGATCTTGTATTAATTCAAAATCTGTTCGTGGCAATTCACCTTCATCCTCAATCGATCCATATTGGTTGATAATATTGTTAATGATGATGATATTATATCGATCTTTAAGAACTTCTCGACTTGCAGCGGCGATAGCATCTGTAATGACTTGTTTCTTTTTCTTGGATGTAATAAATTTTCCCGAGGTCGAGCTCACGCCATTTGAGAAATTGGACGCATGCCATTTATCCGAAAACAGATGTTTATTTCTGATGCAGTGCGTATTACCTAATTCGTCATAAACAATATCGACCGTTTTGCCATCCTTTTTCAAGATACAGCTTGCCTGCCCCTCGCCAAAATTTGGATGGATAACCGAAAGATCATCGCTTGGAATCAAAAAAGAATCTCGGATATAGCCGATGAATTCTTTGTCAAAAGCAACTAGATTATCCTTATAGACCAGGATCTCTCTTTCTGAAGAATCTTTTAACTTGAGCGAAATAATTTTGGCATTTTTGTTTTCAACAATTTTGCTCACCTCAACAGCATCCTTAATGTGGGTAAATTCATTGATATCGGCCAATAACACCTCTGTATTGATTCCATCCAGATCGTCTTTGACTGGTTCAACAGCCATTTGTTTCAAGGTGCCAAAAGTCACAGATCCATTGCTTTTATTGTATTTTTCGAAAACATCATCCTTTGAGACATAGCGTGAAGACTTTTGGGAAAACATATCGGCTATCTCAAGCGCCTCATCGTAATATCCGTTCTGTTTTCCTGTGTCTGCGATAGCCCAGACGACTTTACACCAATCTTCGTAAGAGTCTGCTTTTTCAGCAGGGATCCGCTTGACAATATTTTTCAGCTTTTCTTTAGAAACTTTTTCGATTTTTGGGGACAAAATAGGGGTTCTTTCTTTTTTGATTTTTGGAGACAAAATAGAAACAATCACATCTGGCAGAATGGGCAGATCGCCTTCGAAAAATAGCTCTTCGCCTTCAATAAAATCATATCCTTCCGAGCCTGGTCCGACAACAAACTTTTTATCGTTCAAAACATCAATTTTGACGGTCTTTTCTGTATCAAATTTGGAAGAATCGGTCCGCTGGATTCCTGATTTAAGTTCTTCGCAGTATCGAAAATAAGCATGATATCCACCATTCTTCGTTCTCACAGTTGGAATCGTCAAACCCTGCAAAAAATTTTCTCTCAACATTTCCCAAGTCTCCACACCACACATGTATTTTTCCTTAGATTCAGTAGATTTAATACGATCACAATCAATGACGGTGATATTGTTAACAGATCCGCAGAGAATGCCATAGTTTTGATTTGGTTCGTGTGGTTTTGAAACAGTTAATAAGTTCCATTTTTCAACAGTAGGAACCTTACCATTGCATGGAAACGTGATATATTTCAACATTTTTAAGTGGGTGTTACTTATTTCCTGTTTTGTTTTAATAATCGCAACATTCAGTTTTGCGACGACATGAAATCAATAATTGAATTCAGTGTGTTGCACTCTCAAGAGTTGGCCAATCACTGGTGATTCCGAGGGTTCGGGCTTTTCTAGAATTGTTTCAAAAACAGTGCGAGTTGAGAACACATTTCTTTGAATTTTTTAAAAAATCCGATTTCCAAAGGAATGAGAGACGAAGTCTCTTCGAGACTTCTGAACTGCGCGTTCAGCGCATCTTTTTGTCAACATCTCTATCTCTGATGCGAAGGCGACATATCGATCAACTGCATCAACAAACTTATTGATGTCAAGGAAGTCTGGCTTGAGCGATCTTTTGCTGGTCATCGTTGTATTTGGAATATAGCAAGTTGTAGGACAATTGCGGCGAACAATTCATTTAAAACTAGTGTCCACTACTGATCTTGGATTGACCCAGAAACGTTTAAAAGGGTAAATGGAGCTCTCTGGTCAAAATCTGTAATGTCCACTACCGACCATCTAGAGCCATGTAAATTTCGAATTTTTGAGAAACACAGCTCTATCATGGTCGGATGGTAGGTGCGAAACCTTAGTGCCATCCTACGAGAGTTGTGGAATTGAAATTGGTTTTCTTTTTATAATAAGATGATTAGATTTACAACGAAATATAAAACATTTGTGTCTCAAAGTATTCATTTACAATGCCCCGACTACAGAAGATTGTTGAATAAAAACAAAATTGTAACCGATAACTCGATACGTATACAATTTGACTATCCACTTACAAATAAATTAATAAAGTCGTATAAGACGACGAAATCAGGGTTCACGAAATCAGAATTGATCCGACGTATTTCAACAGAGTATAAGTCGATATATCGAGAAGAAGTAACAACTTCAACAATAATTCCAAGATTAATGGACAGATCATTTAACAGAAATCGTACAAATGGAAAATATGGTATTTGGGGACATACATTATCAGATCTACAGTTGTGCAGTCTACGAAGAGTTAACGGGTTGTATGTTTTACAAATCGACTCGTAACAGAGAACCCGACAATTTGCTTCTCGACACAACCTCGTATATAGTTGTTGCCAGAAAGATGCACGATTCCGCAGGAATCGTAACTACTCAAGCCGTAGGGGCTTCCCAAGATTTTTGAGATTTGTTAAAAAGTCTGACAAAACTCGCACTGCTCTACTAGTGATTCTAACCGATTTTTAAAATCTCATAACCAATCTTGGAAGAGACCGAGGCATCGGTCTCATATGCAATTGGATTAAAATGTCTTAAACCAAATCGGTTAGAATCACTATGCTCTACGCTGCGCTTCGAGCCTCTCGTGGGCGGACACTCGAAGAGTGTTCTCTAGAAACGTACGGCGGGCTCGTTTTTAGAAAATGGTCGGGAAGCCCCTACGGCTTCTCTAGAAAATTCCTGCGGAATCGTGCTTCTTTTTGGCAACCACTTTAAAGTCCAAGACAATTCTAAAAACTAGAAAGAGTTTTGGAACAAAAAAAGGTTCTAGAAAAGAAACACTGCTCGGCTCTGTGCTGCGCCTTTTTTGTTTCAAAATTGGGAAGCCCCAACGGCTTCTCTAGAAAGAAAATTCCGCAGGAATCGTGCATCTTTTTGTCTTGGACTAAATAACAAATCGACAGACCTGCCCCATTCTCTGAATAATCCCCAATTGTTGTGATAATATAAGACAAATTGCCTTTAGCGTATATTGTCGTGTTTTTTAAAATCTTGACACTTCAAAGTTCTTGTAGCAATGATACGATCGCAAAAATAGCGACAACTAATTTGGCTATCATCCAATGGACTGTACACTAAATTCTTATAACTTTTTTCCTCAAAAACTCGACTTCATGGTGACGCAATTAAAACATGTTGCGCGAGCTAAAAAGCCTTGTCGACCTAGGACAACGGATCATGACAAGTTTGCTGTCAAGATCGGAATTGTTGATCTCCAGCTCATTATTAGACTTTATACAACTCGGACCGCGACAGGTCGAGAACCCGGACCAACAGATGCGATCGGGCTGGTTTGGGTTATATATTCGGCCGCTGATGATGACAAATGGCATGAACATAAGTCATTTATATTTGCACAGGGTACGATCGGCGCAATTGCACAGGACTTCTCTTACAGACAAAATCTGCTCGATACGCTTTTAGTGATTGGCGCACCACCTGAGTATGATACTCTTTTCCCGATTCCCAGATTTTAAAAAATAAACTTAAAACTTGTGTCCACTACCGATTTTCTTTTAACCAATCGGAATTGAGACCGTAAGCCTTTTAAGGCTTCTGATTAGTCGATACAGAGTCGGTAGTGGACACTACTTAAAACGGTCGGTGTGAACTTGTGCGGTGCACTCCCTTCAAAAAATAAAACAGGTCTTCGAGAGCCTCGAAGCGCAGCGTAGAGGCGAGCAGTACCTGTTTTTTATTAGATTTAGAGAAAGTTAAAAAATATTTATTGCATCTTTTTGTCTTTGACTATATTTGATTAAGAATTGAGAACTATTGATCACGTCGGCCCAACACTTCCTGCAAAATGCCGACGGCGCATCGATACTGGATACTGGAGTGGGGCAATCGTAATTTGGAGGATTCTTGCAAGATGCATGCCATTCTGTCCCCATTATTTGGAAGCCATCAAAACCCAACAAGCAACCGATGGATTTGTGTGTTAAATCGAGGACTTGTCGATTCACAAGATTCCAGATCTTGGACGGTTTGGCTAGCGCTCGATGAAGCCATAACTTCAGAGCAAATCCACGCGATGATTGATCTGGGGAATTATGTTAACCCGTTGAGATTTGTCCCATTTTCATATTTTGGAAGTCCAGAGGGATATATCCCAATGACCATTGCTACCGAATGCATTAGGCAGCAGCCATACATCCAGTTCGGGATCGATATTGACTGGTGCGCTATTGGCGGGGGACTCGCTGGTAAGATAACCAGTGCCTCAACGCTATTTACACCGCGGCAGATAGTTCATAAGTGCAGCGCCACGCCAACGTACCATTCGGTAGGGAGCGCATTACGCATAATTCATGCCTCCGCAGTGCATGATGACTTCGATGACTCCGACCTTGATATCGAAATTTAGATTAGTGATTCTAACCGATTTTTAAAATCTCATAACCAATCTTGGAAGAGACCGAGGCATCGGTCTCATATGCAATTGGATTAAAATGTCTTAAACCAAATCGGTTAGAATCACTACTTACGACCCCACAAATCGTCGCGGTTTGTGAACTAATTTATAGGATTTTGTAATAACTTGATGGGTAGCGATTCTTTGGTTTTGAAGATGAAGATGGCACATGTTAAAATTGAATGTTCTGGGTCTGATCTACAGACATTTCGCTCTTAACACGCCACTGGTTCACAAGCTTACGATGTTCGAAGCTAAACTCCAAACTAGTTCACTCTTCAAGAAACTTGTTGAAGGGGTCAAAGACTTAATTACAGACGCTGACCTTGACTTTTCCGAAAGTGGAATAGGGCTCCAGGCCATGGACAATTCCCATGTTGCACTTGTAGCTTTCTCTCTGCATGGTCCCGGATTTGATTTGTTGAGTTGTGACAGTCCGTTTTCTTCTGGTGTAAATTTAGCATCTCTAAGCACAGTCTTGCGTTGTGCCGAAGACAATGCCATCATAACTCTAAAAGCTGATAAAGACGGCGATGCATTGGAGTTGATTTTCGACGATGTCGATAACGATCAAGTCTCTGAGTTCAAGCTGACGCTGATGCATATTGACAATGAGCGGTTAGAGATTCCCGAAACTGAATATGATGCTGTTGTTTCAATGTCGTCAGCCGAATTTTCGCGAATCTGCAAACGTCTCCAACATTTTTCGGATTCGATCCAGATCGACGTAACTCCGGGAAGTATTAAATTTTCAGCACAAGGCGAGGTCGGCTCGGTTTCTATCGTGTTGAAATTGCCTAAAGACGCGGATAACGAAACCCCTATCCAACAAAAAAATGTTTCTCAAAGTTTTTCACTCAAGTACTTAATTTCCTTTACCAAAGCCACATCTCTCTCAAACCAAGTGACACTTTCCATGGTTCATGGAGGTGGTCCAATCATGCTCGAGTACATGGCCGAGGCTGGGTATATTCGCTACTTCTTGGCTCCACAAATCGCTAATGACGACTAATCCATTTGACATGTCGCGTTCAGTACATCTTTCTGGCCACCACAATGTGTTGTAAAATGTATGATATAGTCCAAGACAAAAGGATGTACGATTCAGGAATTTTCTTTCTAGAGAAGCCGTAGGGGCTTCCCAAGAGTTTTGGAATTTCTTCTCTAGAAGAAAAGAAACACTGCTCGGCTCTACGCTTTTCTTTTTATAGAAAAGGCTCGTTTTTATTTCTAAAAGGGAGTGCTTCTGGCAACTGCTATATGCATTTATCAAGCTTGTTATCGTTGCAATTGGCGTTTCTTTCTAGACATTTCTAAAAATAAAAATTTCTAAAAACGTGGTTTCTAAGAATAGTCCAAGACAAAAAGATGCGCTGAACGCGCAGTTCAGAAGTCTCGAAGAGACTTCGTCTCTCACTCTTTTTAAAATTCCCAAACGAGCCTTTTATAGAAAAAAGCGCAGCGTAGAGCCGAGCAGTGCGAGTTTTGTCTACCGTCTTAGCAAATCCAAAAAATCTTGGGATTGCTTCTTTTTTGCAACCACAATAACGTTAATTGTAGTGATCCAAACGGAGTTTAGATGGACCAATCCCACTTATGACCGAGGCGTCGGAAACGCTTCGTATTGGCTGTTTTAGAATCCGTAGTGGACACTAGTTAATTGTAGAGGCTGGTGCCTCTAGTTAATTGTAATTGACAAATGCCAAACTGACTCTAATATGGTAAGATATGCAATATCAACTCCGATAATGTCACTATTTGATTTGCCGGAGCTAACCACCAAGGTTTTGGAAATCTGCCCCTTTCTTCTCTCGCAAAAAAAGCAACAACCTGTAAAGAGTGGAACTCGATCGCAAAACAAATGTTAGATCAACACAAAGACGATATTGACAAGAAGGATATCGATTGCATCGCCCGCGATATCGAATTTCAGAAAATGTTTATCAATGTACAAAGAGATGAAGATAATGAAATAGATTTCAACATTGTCGGTGAAATGGTTGAGGCATACGAAGCGTGGATCAAAATACTGAACGACAAAATTCAAAGGCTAACTAAAAGTGCCGGGAAGTAGCTTGTGCAATGCACTCTCTTCTCTAGTTTTTAGAAATGTCTAGAAAGAAATTTTTAAAAATTATCGGAGAGTGCTTTTGGAAACTGCTATTTAATCGTACCCTCAAGATCTCAGGAATGTCGCGCTGAAGATGATTGATTGACCTTTGAATATCGCCATCATTGGCACGAGTTCTTCAACGAGATTTAAATAAATTTAGAGATCAGGGCGGCTTTTCTAGAAAAATCTCTAGAAACTATTTGCTCTCTATATTTTTAGAAATTTCTAGAAAAGGCCGTTCAGACCTCTAAATAAATCCAAAATATTGCAAAGTTTTTAAAATTTACAAAACAATTGCAGAAATATTCAAAAGGCTTTGGACAAATTTTCAACCGGACTTCTTTTTAGATTTCGATGTGGTCTTTGGCATATTTTTGGTGCGAGTTGGCGGGCTATTTTTAGCAGCCTCGGCAACGCAGCGTTCGACATACTGGTCACAAAGCTCGGGATCCTCTAACATTTGGTAATATTGCTTATTGTCAGCCAAGTTAAAACCATGAATGTTCGTGGAAACAATCGTGCCATACCGAATGATACTTCCATGACGATCGTGCACTTTTGCGTTTTCACCCACTTTGCCGAGGTCGCGTCCACTCGCACCATCGGCACTAATGGATTTGCTGGAGTTTGCAGTTCCGGTTCGGGTTGCCGCACAGTGGAATTGTGTCTGAAGGGGGTTCATGCCCTTTGAAAATCGAGCGTTCACAATTCCTTTGCTTAAAATGTCGCTTGGCTTATGATTCGAGTGCACGGTCACTCTCTCGGCATTACTCAGCGGTTCTGGGGGAGAGCCGTCAACATACTGCATCCCAAGCATGCAGTACGTTTGGTAGAAATGGAGAGCCTCTCCTTTCGCACCAGAATCAATAAGTGCTAGCAGGCCGTTGTATTTTTTGTTGGCAACTTCTCGCCCCGCAAGGTGCGCGGCATTGACGATATTCGAGGCCTTGACAAACGCCATTGCAGGGTCGTGTTCGTCGATAATGTCGCGGAACTTTGCATCCGAATCGTGCTCAACCTGCGCGATAAACTCCGGATCGGGGCACATATCATTGTACGTAACCGAGATTCCAATCATCTGGTTGATTATTGCAATGGCTCGCGTGAACACATCGATGAATCGGCCACATGCGATCCGGTTCCTGGTTAAGAGGATCTTCTTGATGAGCCCACTCAGGTCGCTTTTCTTGAACACAACTCCATGCTCGATAATTCCCATCTTAATTTCGCCTTTGGATGAAAACTGGGAAGGGAATGCCGCCGATACTGCAATCCTTGCATCGATAAATTCGACATCATCCTGAAGCTTACAACGCTTCAAAAACGCGCCAATAGTCTCTCTAGGCGCGAACACTGCATCATGTTCAAATATGGCCTCAAGAACGGCGAAAGGGAGTTTTTCATCTATTGAAAGTGCTACAAACATGCCAGACACAGAGTCTTGAATGGGGCGCATCTCAACCTTTCCGCCCGATGCGATGATGTTATTGGTTGGCGACATCAGCATCTCGCATTCTGCAATAGCCTCCGGGGTCTTTATGAAGAATCCATTAACTGCATCGCCATCGAAATCTGCACCATATCCTGACGTATAGATTGGATTGAGCCCGATCGTGTTGAAATGCCAAAACCTAACTCTGAACGCCAATATATTCGTTCGCTTCAAAGAAGGGGCTCGGTTTATCAAGAAGTACACACCTTCAGTGATGCACACGCCGTCGGGAGTCATTTGTCCTTTCCAGAACCATGGTAGATAAATTTCATCCGGTCTCGCCGAAGGTGCTGGCGAGATGACTGCTCGTCCACTGAAGTTGACGCGCTTTGCCAGCATTCGGTCACGAACAAGTCCAGTCTTTCCGCCAAGCTGTGCGAAGATAGGAACAAAATCGTCATGCTGGGGAATCGTAACGCCACCTTTAAAAAGCCCTCCAGTAACCTCGTTGTATTCTGCAATTGGAACCTTAAGTTGCGCAACTCGAAGCGGTGCGAATACGTTGTGAATCGCTACCGCAAGTTCAGCATCGTTATTTTCGACTGCATCGTCAACAAGCTGGTTGAGCTTCTTTCCTGCAGAAATCGCCTTGTTTAAAAGCTGTGTAATGAAGTTTGGAGACACTTCGTTGTTTTCACCAATACCGCTCTGGCGGATGTAATTGGGCGGTACTAAAATAAACTCGCTGAAACAGTCTGCAAGGCACGGTTTGTGCGAGCCAATATCCTTATATTTTAACATATTTCGGCAGGTGTCATTGCTCAGAATCTCGATGATCTCTACTTGCTTTTCGAATGTTATAGATGTCGGTTTGGTCGCTCGGCCATGGCTATCCTTGTATGACCAGAGAAATCTGCCGTTCAAGTAGCTGACTGTTGGGCGTTTTTTATGGCAAGTAGTTTTGTGATTCCAGACCAAAGAGTCGCAATGGACACAGAAGAACGAAAGAATATTTCGAATGTGGGCAATATGTACAGGCATTGGAATTCCAAACTTCAACTCAAAGCGCCCAAAATGGCCTCGACACTTTCTGCTTTTGCATTTCGGGAATGTGCAATCGCTGAGCGGCGTAATTCCATAATCGCCAGACGACATGTGGTTGAGCGAGTTGCCGACAATCTTGAACGAGTCCAAAGCGGTATCAAGCGTCTGCTGGTTAGCAATTCTCGACATCGGGAGCATGCCCAGTTGATAAATTTCAAACGGTACCATCGTGTATTGTTGCCGGATTCGGATCTTTAACATTCAGTTTGGCCTGGAGTCCAAGAAACGCCACATGAAAAAAGTTCTATCGATTGGACGGGAGTTACTTCGATATAGATTCAAAGAAAGTGTTAAAATTAGTGCCCAGGACCACGTCGATATCTAAATGCCTTTAGAAGCCGGGCTATCGCAAATGTTTCTAACTGGTTCATTCCGAAGCCGTTTTGGACACTACTCATAATCGACTCAAATCGCTTTGGAGCGAGATTTTTAAAAATTTCTAGAAAACTTAGCAAGTTACTTTCTATCATCTGATTGGACAACGATCGCATTCTTTTCAAAAATCACTGTTGTCGCTGGATCCTTCGGAATCGCGCGTATTGCTGTCCATATCCGCGAATCGACGTTGTGTTGCAGTAAATCCGCACGATTGACAAATGTTCAATGGCCGAGAAATTCGAAAGATCATGCTTTCGTGCCCAAACTCACTGTCAGAATTTTAACTTCATAGAGTTTTGGAGAAGTTGTTTAAACTTATCTAAAACTCGCACTGCGCATAGTGTTTCTAACCCGCCCCACGCGTAGTGGACTTTAAAATCTTTTCTAGAAAACCAATCTTGGAAGAGACCGAGGCATCGGTCTCATATGCAATTGGATTAAAATGTCTTAAACCAAATCGGTTAGAATCACTAACTGCGCGTCCCTACACCTTCGGTTTTCTAGAAAAAGCTCGTTTTATTTTCTTCTAGAGAGCCCACTAAAGCAACACAAAAATTCTGAAGAGAGTGACTTTGGGGTTATCGAAAGCGCTATATTTTAAGAATGATATTGACATATACGCTGATTTGGACCATATTCGTTTGGATTGCGTATGGGCATATGAGTATACTATTTCCAATACCTCGCGGAGGACTTGGCGCAGAAACTCTTGGTGGCAAATTCGATTCAAGAGTGACCGAGTGGCTTGGGTATCCGGATTCGACACTCGGCGCTAGTGCGCATCTAGATCGTCCATGCCTTAGATTCTCGAACAACACGCCAGTTTCCGTCCGTGCTGGCGACACCCTGAATTTCCGATTCTATACATCCAAGTTGAGAAGCCAATCGCCAGAAACGCTAAATGCATTAGTTACAACTCCGCAAATCAAACCTTTTGTACAGGTTCGCCACGGTGGAGGACAGTGCCATTTTATGCTTTCGAATGATGGCGGAGTGACCGGGGTGTTGCTTGCAGTTTTTGAAACAACTTGCCCAGATATATATTTTACATGGCCCGTCAAAATTCCCGCGAATACAGCCAATTGCTCAAACTGTATTCTCGTTTGGGTTTGGTTCGCATATAATGTCCGCCAATCATACGTAAACTGTATTGATATCCGGATTATTGGACCGATAGGAGTGTCTTTGAACAGTTCCCATCCAGCAATCAGTGCAGCATATCCAATCCAGCATCCATCGGGCGACGGGCTCCCAAATGGGCAAGGCCCAATACTTTCAAACCGAACTCAACCCCCGGCAGCGGCTCAACCTTCGAGTGGAAAAATGCGGGTTCAGATGGATCGGATTGAAACTATCGTGATTGCTAGTTGTTTAGCATTGGTTTGGAGAATAATGTACCAATAGAAATATGGTTGCAAAAAGGATTTATTGTAGAGCCTTCAAAAGACAGCGTTTCTCAAAATCCCGCCATTTCTAAAAACTAGAAAAGAAACGCTAGTGAACGGCAAACCAGCTAAAATCCGATGCATTGCTCGAGATTATGTTATGAAGCTCTTGGATATCAATAACAATCAAATTGCCGATGTTTTAGCATAAATAGTCCAAGACAAAAAGATGCGCTGAACGCGCAGTTCAGAAGTAGTGATTCTAACCCGCCCCACGCGTAGTGGACTTTAAAATCTTTTCTAGAAAACCAATCTTGGAAGAGACCGAGGCATCGGTCTCATATGCAATTGGATTAAAATGTCTTAAACCAAATCGGTT
>Ga0302182_10000182_pt1 | contig 44466 bp, 52 predicted proteins | sample I_Palsa_N3_1_FD_198781 | JGI IMG/M metagenome (GOLD analysis project Ga0302182, IMG submission 198781) | Peat permafrost microbial communities from Stordalen Mire near Abisko, Sweden - I_Palsa_N3_1 | ecosystem: Environmental > Terrestrial > Soil > Palsa > Peat permafrost | place: Sweden...
TCCGCGTGCGGAAGTCGGCCATTGTGAATGGTGCCTGCATTAGCGAGATTCGCCCCATGTTCGATGGGGTTTACGACATCGTATTGGCTGGAGGAGCGGTGGTCACGTCGAGCCGCAGATACGCTCACAAGTTACGGGCACTGCTGGAGTCCTAGTCTTCTACGTCAATCATGATGGTCGGTGAGTGACAACTCGCCAATGCGCAATGAGCGGTTTCATCTATCGGCTACCCGAGACACTTTGCACCTTCACGGCGAATAACCGGCTGCTCGGAAGTTACTGGTTGTTTAACAATCGGAACTGGTTCACGCCATTTGGAGAATCAGTACCCATAAGTTGGCTTGTGTGGAGTGATCACCGCGCCCTGTCGCAAATTCTGGGAGGACGACGGGCTAACCGGAATTTCGTAGCAGAAGACCGCTGCTGCGAAATCGCGCGACCCCTGCAAGCCTGTTTAGTCTGCGCGTGGTTGAACGTTCGGGTCCAAGCCAGACGCTCAGTTGCTGTTGTGACTCTGCATCAGCTGCACGGCACACCTGAGACGGCTGGGCTTGACGCTTGTTCCGTTTGTTCCAATTGGCGAGTGGCGGTGGCTGCAACGCATAGAGAGCGCAAGCCTTATTGGTTTGCCTGTCATTTCGACCCCCACCGCCCCTACCATCTATCTTTCTGATAGATGGACATTTAACAAAAACACGCGGGGGCAAAAAGGGGCAGATTAGGCCAATGATCCGGTTCTGTGTTTCTTTCAGCGGCAGGGGTGACAACCGGACACGCCGATTTCAGCGTTCAATCTTTATTTTCTCGAACCCCGTTTCTCGGGCGTTCCGAACCATGACCCGATCCCGCGGTATTGCTCCACCCCTGCGCGTTTATCGATAAACCGACGAACCGATAACTTGCGGCTTGCCCGTGATCCGCCAGGAATCGGCATCCGCCAACCGCGCTTCGCCTTCCCACGACACAGCTTCGGAGAAGTAATTCAAATTGACATGGCGAGTTAGCGTCTCAGTCGTGGCGAGCCCTGGCAGGTTGACATCATTGCCTGCAGGGATTACTTCTATCACTACTCGTGGCCTCTCGGCGCATGCGTATTTGCATTCTGATGATATAAGCTGCCGTGGCCATCCAGCGATGAGCAGCGTGCTTAGACGTTCGGGAAAACTCGGAATGCTACTGCGCGATGAGTTTTTGACCCCGCTCCGGTATTACAAGTGAAGGATCGACGCCGATCCGTCGGCGTCGATGGAACGGAGGTACGCAGCGAACGAGTTCGCTAGCAATGTCGAGCGTCATCGCCGCGAACTGCTGGTCCACTGTTTCCTGTTTCCACGATGAGCAACCCCTGGGTCAGTGCGACGAGTTGCCCGCGGTGGTGACTGTGCTCTGGCGTCCAGCCCTCGACCATCCGCCTCTTGAACTCATAGGCCAGCACTGGCGTATCGCTGTCGTAGAGGCGGCGCAGTTCTTCCATATTCTTCAGGGCTGAGAACATGGATTTACGAGATTGACCCTTTTTCCGACATATATCGCCACTTTCCCGTTAGCGGAACAACCGAAACCCAGCTAGAGTACGTGGCAGAACAACGAAAGACAATACGGGAAATCAGGACAATCAATGAGAAAGCTGATCTACACAATCAACGTCACCGTCGATGGCTGCTGCGACCACACCAAAATGGTTCCCGATGAAGAAGTACTTGGCTACGGCGCGCAACTCGTCCGAGATGCTGGCCTGCTCGTTTATGGGCGTAAGACCTACCAATTGATGGTTCCTTATTGGCCTGATATTGCAAAAAGCCAGTCCGAGACAAAAGCGGATATCGAATTTGCTCAAACCTTTGTCTCCAAGAAGATGATTGTTTTTTCACGATCGTTGGCCAGCGCTGAACATGAAAATACGAGAATTGTTGGCACGAACCTTCGCGACGAAATACTTAAATTGAAACAGGAGCAAGGCAAAAATATTTTGGTCGGCGGCGTGGATATCCCGTCACAACTCATAGAGCTTGGCCTGGTTGATGAATATCGTTTTGTCGTTCACCCAATCCTTGCAGGAGAAGGGAGACGGTTGTTAGAGGGTGTGAGTCTACGGGAGAAATTACAATTAAGACTTGTTGAGTCACACATTTTCAAAAAATCAGGCTGTATTGCTCTTCGTTACTTAAAACAGTGACAGAAATATCGGCGACGCTCTGCTGCTTACCTTCTAGAATGTCACGCACGTATTCACCTTGGAAAGGCGAAAAAAGATGAGCCCGAAATTTTTGGAGAAGCAAAGCACACGGCGCGAAATGTTGCGGAATTACGCCGGGTTTGCGGGAAGCGCGTTGCTGGCGCAACTTTTTCCGGCAAGTCTTTTGAGCGCCGGCGTTCCTGGCCTCCGGCAGCAGGCCTCAACGCCTCCAACTGACTCTCTGGCGGCTATGCGGGCGCAGATGGGTAGTGCACCTATCCAATCGCAACCGCTGGCGGAAAATCTCACGTTACTTTCCGGGCCTGGGGGAAATGTTGTGGTGTTGAACGGGCCTGACGGCAAAATCGTGGTCGACACGTTTCTTATGCCGGCCTGGCCGAAGTTGAAAGAAACGCTCGATGGGCTGGGCCATGCGCCGCTGAAGACGGTGATCGACACGCACTGGCATGTCGATCACACGGACAATAACGCCAATCTGCACGCCGCGGGCGCCACAGTGCTGGCCCACGAAAACACCAAGACGCGCATGGCAGAGCCACACGACAGTGCACTTTTCGGTTTGCACTTTCCGGCATCGCCTGCGAATGCTTTGCCGCAGCAGACATTCAGCACCAGCCAGAAACTGCAGGCCAACGGTGAAATCGTGATGCTGCAATATTTCCAGCCGGCGCATACCGACACGGACATCTACATTCACTTCCAGAAGGCCAACGTGATTCACATGGGCGATACTTTTTTTAACGGCTTTTACCCGGTCATCGACGCTAGCACAGGCGGAAAAATCGACGGGATGATCGTCGCCGCCGACAAAGTTCTGCCCTTGGCCGGCAACAACACAAAGATCGTTCCGGGGCATGGCCCGCTGGGCAACAAAGCTGATCTCACCAAGTTTCGGGACATGCTGGTTTTGGCCCGCGATCGCGTGCAAAAACTGAAGACCGCCGGCAAATCGGCCGGCGAAATAGCGGCGAGCAAACCGTTTGCGGACCTGGACGCCACTTGGGGCAAGGGCTTTTTCAACGGCGATGTTTTTGCGCAAGTGGTGTATTCGGCGCTTTGAGTCGCGATGCTCAGCGAGGCAAAGGCGCGGTCGTTCTGCGGTACGCCCCCTGTGGCTGATCCAAGTGAGGCTCCTAGGAACCGCTGGTCGCCATACTTTTTGAGCATCATGAGCGCGGGCGCGAGAGAGGGGTCAGGACAATTCAATGAGAAATGTAATCTACCCAATCAAGGTCACCATAGATGGCTGCTGCGACCACACCAGTACGATTGCCGATGAAGAAGTACTTGCATACAATACGCAGCTCATACGTGATGCTGACCTGCTCGTCTTTGGGCGTAAGACCTATCAATTGATGATTCCGTAGTGGCCCGATGTCATAAAGGACCCGTCTGCGACAGAAACCGAGAAGGAATTTGCCCGGACGTTCGACTCCAAGAACAAGATTGTTTTTTCACGATCATTAGACAGTGCCGAAGGAAATACGAGAATTGTTCGAACGAAGCTTCAAGACGAAATACTTAAATTGAAACAAGAACCAGGCTAAAATATTTTAGCCGGCTGTGTAAACATTCCCTCTCAACTTATAGAGCTTGGCCTGGTTGATGAATACCGTTTTGTCGTTCAGCCAATCCTTGCAGGAGAAGGGAGACGGTTGATTGGCTCTATTCGGCTCCGGCCAAAACGGACATATGCTCGGCGCCACCATCGTTTGCGACGAATGTGTTTCGCGCCGCGCACGAGTATGTGAACATGCCAACGACCGCCAACGCTGATCGAAGTGTGGATCGGCAATGCCGGCGGTTCGCAGTCTCTCCGACGCAAAGTCGCGCATCTAAGTTTGTTTCATTCGCTGGGAACTTTTTCGCCACTCGCGCCATTACCTATGTGAAGGTCCAGGGCGTTCACAAATGCAAGATTCTGTCCCACTCTTCGTTCTAAGCTCGGAGGCGCTTCGTCACAACGCCATGCCTGACATGCCCGACGCCACCGCCATCCCCGGCATCTCATCCCCATCAAGCGCAGCGCCATTCGCTGCCGGTGCAGGAACATACACGCCAACATCGTCCGAATCCTCCGAGGAGCAATTAATGTTGGCGCTGCGCGAAGGCTCCGAAGAAGCCTTCACCACGCTTTTCCATCGCTACAAACTACCTATCTTCGGCTTTTTCAGCCGTCGCCTCACGGATTCCGCCCGCGCCGAGGAACTAACGCAGGAAACCTTCATCGCGCTCTTCCGCGCCGCCAAGCGTTACCATCCCAGCGCCCTCTTCCGCACTTATCTCTATGCCATCGCCTTCCGCATCCTCCGCTCCGACCGCCGCAAATCACAATTCCGCGCCATGTTCTTCGGCTCGCCCGCAGCCGCCGATGCCGCCGTTTCGAGCCACACCGAAGATTCCATCTGGGTCCGTCGCGCCCTGGCAAAACTAGACGTCACTGACCGCGAAATCGTAATGCTTCGCGAATACCAGCGGCTGAGCTATGCCGAGATCGCCGCGCTGTTCGAAATTCCCGTGAACACCGTCCGCTCCCGCCTTTTTCGCGCCCGCGCTGCCCTCCGCGACCTGCTCGATCCACCAAGCGCGCAAACCGGTAGCGCAGCACAGAGCGCCGCAAAAAAATCTCCGGCAAGAAAGGCGAACTCTCATGACCGCCGCCCTGCATGAAATCGCGCCAGAAGAAATCATGGCCCATCACGACGGCGAACTCCCTGCCGACCGCGCACAGCAAGTCTCGTCGCACCTGGAAGCCTGCGCCGAATGCCGCGACCTGGCCCGCTCGCTCAGCGGCACTTCGCAATCGTTGGCAGCGTGGAGCGTCAACTCTCCCCGGGAATTGTTGCAACCCAACTACAAGCCTTTGTTGTTGCTGGATCGCGCCAATTCGAATCGATCGATTTCCTTCTGGCAACGATTGGGCACCCGTCGTACCGCTTTTGCTCTGGGGGCCGTATTTTGCCTCGTTCTACTTGCCTTGCTCGGGATCGGTGCAGGCAGATACAGCGCCCCTCGAATGATTGCTAGGCAGGTAGACAGAGCGGCCCTTGCCCAGCCATCCCGCGCGCAAGGCCTTGCGGCGGAAGGAAAAACATCCGGCGCGACGGGTGGTGGCGGCGGTGGCCAGGGCGGAGGATACGCGCCAATGCAGGAACAAAACGCCATGATGGTCATCCCGCAGTTGCCCATGATTGCACACACTGCTGAGTTGCAGATTGTGGTCGCTAAGTTTGAGGTGGCGCGCACGGCGGTGGAATCGATCCTGGCACGGCATCAGGGTTATGCAGCGAGTCTCAGTGTCGGCACCCCGGAGAATGCCGCACGCACGTTGAACGCTTCTCTGCGCATTCCGTCACAGGAATTACCGGCCGCGCTGAACGAACTGAAAGCGCTCGGTCATGTTGTGAACGAATCGCAGGCGGGAGAAGAAGTCACTGCGGAACACACCGATCTTGTGGCGCGCCTCAAGAATTCTCGCGAGACTGAAACCCGTTTGCAGGATATTTTGCGCAACCACACGGGAAAAGTCACCGACGTCTTGCAGGTGGAACAGGAAATGGCGCGCGTGCGTGGCGAAATTGAGCAAATGGAATCGGAACTCAAGACGCTAGATCATCGCATCGAATTCGCAACGATTACGTTGGCGATCAGCGAAGAATACAAAGCCAAGGTGAGCGACAGCACGCCAGGAATCGCGACCCGCCTCCACAATGCTGTGGTGGCCGGGCTAAAAAATGTAAGAGACTCCGCAGTAGGTTTGGCCCTCTGGTCCGCGGAATTTCTCCCGCCCCTATTTTTCTGGTTGTTAATCCTGGTCGCGCCAATCGCCATCTTCTGGCGCATCCGCCGCCGCGCCATCTCCGCCGCTGCGAACTCAACGCTGGCCTAAAGAAGTTCGTGGCACTGCCAATCCTGGCTGTAGGCCTTCATCGTAGAAAGTGGGAACTGACTGAATCGATCGTTCGTCGAGAAAAAATGTCGGGGAAAAAGCCCGCGCACCAGCATAGCCTCTGCCATGCGGTTAACCGCCAGAATCATCGCCCCAGCGCGCGGCGGCACGTGATGCTTGCGCATGGCCTCCACCATCTCGTGGAACGCCCGCACAATCGTCTTCTGCAAGCGCGCCGCCACTTCTTCCGCGTCCCACGCCAAACCCTGCTGATTCTGCACCCACTCAAAATAGCTCACGGTGACGCCGCCCGCATTCGTCAAGATGTCCGGCGACACGATAATCCCGCGCCGCGCCAATATCTCGTCGGCGTGCGGAGTTCCTCCACCACTGAATGCACTGGTCAGTGAATACGCTGCACCGAGCAATGTGTCATCAATCGCAGTTGAATTGGTGTTGCTACTAACGGTCGCAGCAGGATTGCTTGATGCTCCGACAAGCTGGCTCTCGAACGCAATTGCCATCGGCCCCAAGGTCCCGTTGACGGCATCCCTGCCATCGAGTGTCCACCCGCTTCCAGCGGCAACCGCCTGCGCGTCGGACAAGTTTGAGGTGAAAATGCCAGCGCGGATGCTCACGAGCAAGTTGCCGAAGGTTCCGCCACTTAGGCCAGAAATAGTCGTCGACAAACGAGAGGGCGCGTGAACACCGGACGTGCCAGTGTGATTACTTTCGTTCGAGAAGCTGCTGCTCACTGCGGATTGCATCGTGCTGCCGCCTGGGCGGCCTCCACCAGCAAGAAACGCAACAATGAGGTGGAATCTGGCCCAAAGCATTTGATCGGTGAGTACGCCGGAAGCAAAGCTTTCGGTTATGGAGAAAAGTCGTGCATTATCTCTCGTAAGCCGACGACTTACGTATGAGGGAGGCGGGCGGTGTCAACGCTCCGAAGTGTTCCTGTCTTTTTTTCCTTATTATTGGTTACAGCTGCCGGTGCGGCACCGCAGGTATCGCACGGGACTGTGGACCTGCGTGCGGCCGACGGGACCGTGTTGAAGGGAACCTATTTTTCTTCGGGAAAACCGGGTCCGGGAGTTTTGCTACTTCACCAATGCAACCAACAGCGCAAATTGTGGGACGTGCTCGGCGAGCGTCTCGCTGCGCTGGAGATAAACGTCCTTACGCTCGACTATCGCGGTTTCGGAGAGAGCGGCGGCACTCCGCACGACAAGCTGACGCAAGAGGAGGAGACCAAAATCCGAACTGAAACCTGGCCTAGTGATATCGACGTCGCTTTCCAGTATCTACTGGCCCAGCCTGGGGTAAATCGCGAGCGAATCGGAGCTGGAGGCGCAAGTTGCGGCGTCGACATTGCGATTAGATTGGCGCGCCAACATCCAGAAGTGAAGTCGCTGGTTCTGCTGGCCGGGCCTACCGATCGCGAAGGGCGGCAGTTTGTCCAATCATCGAAGGACATACCGATATTTACATCCGCAGCCGATGACGATGCGTTCGGCCCGCAGACATTGCAAATGCAGTGGTATTTCAGTCTATCGCGAAACTCAGCTAGTCGGTTCGCGCTTTACGCATCTGGCGGGCACGGGGCAGAAATGTTTGTGGTACAGAAAGAGCTGCCCGGCGTAATCGCGGATTGGTTTCTAGCCACGCTCGAAAATAAGCCAGAGAGCGCGCCGAAAACGAACGGCCAGGCAATGGATCCGCGAATGCTTCACAACTTGGAACTGATTGATCTTCCCGGTGGCGAGGGAGCAGACCAAGTTGCCAAGAGTTTATCATTAGGTCGCCACGGCGACACCGAGGCGGCTTTGTTTCCAGAGTTCATCGTCAACATCATCGGCTACGAACACATGCAAGCCGGAGATATCAAGGGTGCGGTGGAAATCTTGAAACTTAATGCGATGACGTACCCCACTTCACCGAACGGTATATGACAGTCTGTCGGATGCTTACCTCGCAGATGGTCAAAAAGATCTGGCGCTGCAAGATGCAAAGAGAGCTGTGGAACTGCTGGCCAACGATACTGCGGACGCGGAACAGCGTCGAAATGACATCCGCGAGAGCGCCGAGCAAAAAATAAGGCAACTGACTGCGGCCCAGCCGTAAATTGAATGGCAGGATTCTCAATGTCCGTCTCACCTTTGAGTTGGTGAATGTTGGCTGATTGCCGTGCACGCATCTTTGACGGAGTTACCTAGTTCCCGAGTTGAGTCGGTGAAAACAGAATCGCCTTCTCGATCGAAAACGACAATTTTGTTACGGCGCCTCACTAGCCCCTTGCCGCCTTCATGGTCAAGTATCACCGCGAAGTCAGCCCGGTCTCGATTGTTGGTGATGGTGTACTCCGGACAACGCTGATTAAAAGTCTTCATGATTTCCGCCGTCTGCGGTCGTGCACCTCCTGCCATATGACCGCCGCCAGAAAAACCGCCACTGCCATCTGAATTCTGGTGGCCACTCATTCCCCAGCCGCCAACCATTTCCCACGATTCGCTATCACTTACATAAATTCGGATTTTCCCGTCACCAGAAATCTGCACATTGCCCTGTACTGGCGGCGTGGGCGCTGGCTCATGTGAAACGGTGGCGACGGTCACCACACGTGAGGTTGCGTTGGTGTCATCGCGATCGTCATTCCGACGGGTGCTCGGTGGATTGCGAGTCGATCCTGGTACGGTTGACGACGCACCGATGCTAGGCGCTGGGACTGCAGCGGCCTGCCCGCTTATTGCGGAACCGGCGGGCTTGGCGAACCCACCGTCATCAATTGGCACATCATGGCGCACTTCGGACGCCTTGATTGTGTAGTTCTCAGCCAAGTTCCGTCGAATAAATGCCACCTGTACCCCGTCTACCGCTCTATAGTCCTCGAAGCGCCAGGTGCTCATCATATGGCCGTGCGACGTTTCATATTCGACGTCGTTTTGCAAAAGCAGCCCGGTTTCGACGTCGAAATACATTCGCCTGGCGGTGCCGTCGCCGGGGTCCGCTTGGATCGCGTACACGGGGCGTTCTTCAACGCTTGCCCCGCTCACGAGCGTCATCTTTGGGTATAGCTCGGGTAAACGGACGCTTTGATAAAAGTCCGCTTCGCGAGATGCGACACCGAGCTCCTGGCCGGTGAACTGCTGAACAGGAGCCTGCGGGGAAAGGCGCCATGCTACCGTGCCATCGAATCCCTCCCTTGACTCAGCTCCTGCCTCCCTTCGTACAAACAAGCTCTTATTGGGTGCCTTGAGGTAAATTTCGAAAGTTCCGATCTTGCCATGATCGTCGATGGTTCCACTTACGTACGTGCTGCGCGATCGGCGTATCGTGTCTTCACCGCCGAGAGCCTCGACGCTCTTGTCGAGAACCTCCTGCATCGTCGGATATGAGGCTTTCAGCGGCCGATGATCCCGGGTCGACACCTGAACCATGGCGAGGACAACCGAGTCAGGAACTCCGGCGTTCTTCAGGTTCTTCATCGCGGCCAGCGAGGTGTCGAAACTGCACGCCGACGACCTGATCTTCGCAAGCACGACGTCGGAAGAAAAGCCGGTTCTCACCAAATCAATTACGTCCTGATTCGTCAACGCACTCCTGGATGAGTCCGGTGTTTGACATCTCAGGAGGTCAGGGGCAGATATAAGAGTTGCAAGAAAAATGGCTGCTATTACCAGGTATCGAAGAGGCACAGCTTCCTCCGGTTACATACAGACCTTGCCGTGCGCGAAGGGGCCGCGCTCTTTATTACGCGGCGGATTCTAGAGCCTAGCGGTCTTATCTACCTAGACAAATCGTTCGCTCTCTTTGTTCAAAAACGCGGCTGGGCTCTTGCTTCTCCTCCTTGACCACTTTTACGATGTAGAGTATTAGTCTCCCGTTAATGTCTATATTTGATAGATAACATGGAGGTTCACATGATTCGCGCCCATGCGCGGTTCTTGTCTCTTACAGTCCTCTGGGCGATCGTTCTGGTGCAGCCGAGTGCAGCACAAAAGAAACTTACCGCCTCCGAGGCCAAAAATCACTTAGGGGAAGTCGGAACAGTATGTGGTGTCGTCGCAAGTGCAAAATATGCCGCCGGCAGCAGAGGCCGCCCAACCTTTCTCAACCTCGACGAGCCCTATCCGCGTGAGATCTTCACAGTCGTAATCTGGGGCAGCGACCGAAGCAAATTTGGAGCGCCGGAGGGCGCATATTTCCATAAGAATATCTGTGTTTCTGGTGAAATCAGCCAATACCGTGGGGTGCCACAAATTGTGGCGAACGATCCTAAGCAAATAGGGCTAAATTGAGTCATGAAGGCACAATCTCTGAAGGCACAATCTCTAAGGTACGCCCCCCTGGCTGTTGCATTGGTGTTCGCTGTAAACCTATCTTCGGCACAAACACAGCCCCGGCTGAGAATTGATCAGATCATGACGGCACAGGAATTCCCAGAAGCGGGTCTAACCAGTCTCACAGACGCTCAGGCGCGGGCTTTGGACGCCTGGCTTAACAGATATACGGCAGCGGTGATTGGTGCGGCGCTTCAAGCGCACGCTGCGCCTGCAGAATCACCACTGCAATCGCACTGTTCCCCGGCTGTAGAGACCACGATCGCGGGTGACATCAATGGATGGGAAGGTGAGACCATCTTTAAACTGGACAACGGCCAGATCTGGGAGCAAGCCGAAGCTGGATACACGTACTTCTACGCATATCGGCCCGAGGTTACGATCTATCAGACCAATTCCGGATGCCGCATGAAAGTTGAAGACCAGGATGAAACCGTTTTGGTGCGGCGGATCAAGTGATAGTTGCGCTTTCGGTAGCATTCTGGCTGGCGAACCTGCCTGAAATACGCACACGTACCGATCGGCGAATGCGTTGTCAGACGCACGGCTCCGTGTCCCCGCCGTGTACCTCACTCATGCGTTTCTGGCGATTCTTGCGATTGCCTGGAAACTTCGAATGAACAACTTAGGTACGTTCAGCGGCCCTGATGGTTCGACCCTCTCCGCCCCTGCCAAAACTCCAGTGTTTTGACATGTTTCCCGCCTCATAATTCCATAAAGTACTAATCGCTACTACTTGGCCGCGAAAGTACCGATTCGATCGGCTCAACCGCCTCACGGTTGTCAATCCGCCAAACGTGACCGTAGCGCCCTAGCGTTGTCGAAGCGTCAGAGTGCCGAAGCTGTCGCTGAGCTACCGCCACTCCGGTGCTCTGGAGAAGCAGAGAGGCCAGCGTGTGACGAAAAGGCATGAAGCCCGACGCGACGGCCCTTCCGATTGATCCCCAATTTGTCTAATGGTTGAAGAACCCTCTGTACGACCTTGTTTCGGCTGAACGGGCGGCTTCGTTCAAACGGCTCTATCGAACGCGCACAGAGCGGCGCGCCCGCCTCAACTGATTTGTGAAAACGCGCCTCCGATAGACCAATGACGTTTATCAGGCACTACGGCCCGTCCGTGGCCGGGAACAAAATGAAGACCATAGACACGTAGAAAACCGTCCAGCCAATGATGAGGAATGTACCCCACTTCGGTAGACGCTTCCGAGTGACTATCCACAATGGGACCGCAACGACAGAGAAGCAAAGTACGTTCAGCAGGAGAGCGACGGCCCATAGCATGCCGTGATGCCGGTCGGCGAAGATGCCGGAAGAAAATCGTGCAATGATTGACCAAGCGCCGAGAGTCACCAGTTGAAATAGTCCAGTACCGTAACCCCTTACATACGGAAGGCCAGCTGTGCTACTCGCGACTAGCACGCCAGATGCAAATAGCACTTTGTCAGCAAACCGCATGTTCATGGTTCAAACATTCTACGGCCAAATGTCCGATTAGCGCTTTATCGGGACTTGAGAATCCCTTGGTATACTTCCGCCATACCCAAGAAATGTCCAGCTTCATTCAACCCGAATGCAGACCGTTGACCGAGGAAGAGGTAAAACTGCTCGAATGGCCGTTAACCAATGGCACTTCGACGCGAAACAGTACGTCTCGCGAATAGCGGACTTGAACGTTATCGGTAAATGCACATATGGATGTCCCACGATAGATTTGGCGTTAGGTGGCCACAAGCAGCGAAAAAGCACTAGGACTTACGATCCCTCTGGCTCGCAAGATACCGCTACTTCCCGAGGCCGATCCAGACCGAACGCCAACGGTCTCTGTCTCTTGTCTCCCCTCACCTTGCGGCCACTTAGATATTCCTTATAGACCCCTCAGAACTTTCTCAGCACCGATTTGTTAGGGTAGTGCGGATTTGGGCGGACGATTCGGTGTTCGCTGAACTGCGAACGGCGAATTAAGGGTGACAATCGCCCAAGCTGTGTGGACGTGATTCCTACTATCTTACTGTCGGTTTGTTTTCTGGCGAGCGTCTTCTATCTTTATGTCCTCTTTCACTGGAGGCGAGATGCGATGCGCAGGCCGACAATTCGCCCCATGATGAATCATGAAGCGACTGAGCCCGCGAAGACGAAACGCCTCTGCATCGTTATAGCGGGGGGGAATCACAACGAACAGGATCACTTAGCGACCAGGCTCGCTCGGATTTCGGACACGAAAACGTCGGATGGTTGTGGGCCCGGATGTAGGGCATGCGAACGGATTGCGTACGAGAGGATCGCAAAGTCGCTTAACTTAACGAAAAGAAACTAGAAACGATGCCTTCATGGGGTACTCCTAAGCGGGGCTGATGCACCTCAACAGCGCAATGCAATACTTGTTTTTTGTGGCTATCATCACGGCCCTGGTGAAGCCCTTGGGCGGCTACATGGAGCGAGTCTTTTGCAGGAAGCTTACCGCACTCGATCGATTATGCCTTCCTATCGAGCGGCTCATTTATCGGATGACTACGGTTGATCCGCATGTTGAGATGACTGGCAAAGAGTATTCGACATGTTTCGTCCTCTTCGGTTTTACCAGCACGCTCCTGCTATACGCCATCCTCAGAATGCAGCCGTTTCTTCCCTGGTTCTTTCCCCAGTACCACACAACGCCGCTATCCCCAGACTTGGCTCTCAATACGGCAGTCAGCTTCTCAACGACCACGACATGGCAGGCCTACGCTGGGGAGACCACCATGAGCTACTTCAGCCAGATGGTGGGACTCTGTGCACAGAACTTCCTGGCCGCCGCCGCGGGCTTGGCCGTGGGTGTTGCCTTCATACGCGGATTTGCCAGTCAACTCTCCGACACGCTCGGAAACTTTTGGGTCGATCTGACACGGGCACTGCTCTGGATCCTGTTGCCGGGAGCATTGTTAGGTGCGCTGCTGCTCGTCTGGCAGGGCGTTCCGATGAACTTCCACCACTACGCAATCGCCTCGACCGTAGAAGGCGCTCAACAAGTTATACCGCAGGGTCCGGTGGCGGCATTAGAGATCATCAAGAATCTCGGTACAAATGGTGGCGGCTTCTTTAACGCAAACGGGGCGCATCCATACGAGAACCCCACGCCGCTCACAAATTTTATTGAAATGTTAGCTATCGTGCTTCTCCCAGCGGCGTTGACGAACACCTTCGGCAGGATGGTTCGCCAGCCGCGCCAGGGATGGCTTCTCTACTGCGTGATGGTACTTCTCTTCGTCTCCGGGTTGGGCTTCGTACATCGCTTTGAATATAAATCGAATCCCCATCAACCAGGTGCAGATCTTCGCAGTAGCTCACGTCAGCCTGGTGGAAATATGGAAGGGAAGGAAGTGCGCTTCGGCATTAGTGGCTCAACGCTTACGGCCGTCGTCACGTCTAACACCTCCACTGGATCGTCTAATTCGTCCCTTGATAGCTATACCGCGCTTGGCGGGATGGTTTTGCTGGTAAACATGTTGCTCGGAGAGCTCGTGTTCGGAGGTCTAGGTAGCGGTCTCTATAGCATGGTCATGGCGGCCATGATCGCTGTGTTTCTCGCCGGACTTATGGTTGGACGCACGCCGGAATACATAGGAAAGAGAATTGGGTCAGCGGAGAATAAAATGATCATGCTTTATGCTTTGGCCGCTCCGCTGTTCATCCTCCCACTCACTGCTATCGCTGTAAGCACCAGAGCAGGATTGTCCGGGTTGACGATCAACGGCGGTCCGCATGGTTTTACTGAGATTCTTTTTGCTTATGCTTCCTGCTTTGCCAACAACGGCCAAACCTTTGGCAGTCTCAGCGCGAACACTCCCTTTTACAATCTCACCACAATGGTGGCGATGATGGCGGGCAGGTTTGGGTCGGCGATTCCTGCCTTAGCGTTGGCAGCTTTATTTGGGCGCCAGAGAAATACTGTCCCTTCTAGGGGAACTCTTCCGACAGACTCTTTTACGTTCGGGGCTCTACTTACAGCCTGCTTGGTAACGTTGGTGGCTCTGAGCTATCTGCCCGCCCTGGCCGTCGGCCCCCTGCTGGAACGGTTGCTCTTCGGAAAATAAAAGGGTTTGAAAGCTAGTCGGATGCCAACCATGCGCTCTACCAAGCTTCGTTCGCAACGTGACATCAATCTGTGGCGAATCCCGCTGCAGCTCTCACTCGCCGCGGTCGCGTTGTTCGGGATCGCCTTGATTCCAGACATCCTCGACAAGTACGGCGTCATTCACATCCCCTCGTGGCTAACGATGGGAGGCATCGACGACGCCCGCGCGATACTATCGGCGATGATGGGCGCGGTCGCGACCGTGCTCGCGCTAATTTTCTCGGTCGCGCTGCTCGTGGTGTCGATGGTCTCGACGCTGTTCGGCCCGCGTCTGCTCTATCGTTTCCTACAGGACTGGGTCACCCAAGGCACGATCGGCCTGTTTATGGGCACGTTCGTGTACATCTGCCTCGTCTTTCTCGTCACGCATCAGGATCCGCAATCGACGTTCATCCCGCAGATCTCGTTGATCACCGCCTGGGTCCTGGTGGTGTTCAGCTTCGGGTTCCTCGTCTATTACAGCCATCGGGTCGCAAGATCGATCCAGAACCCCGACATGATCGGTGCGATCGTCGACGATTTGTACCTGGCGGCTGGTGGCGCGCACGTGGCCGGCGCTGGTGAGGGTACCGGCGCGGTTCCCGACGCCGCGGCGATTCTGCGTCAGGCCGACACCGGCGCGACCGTATCATGCGCGAAGAGCGGATACCTGCAACACGTCGATCACGGCGCGCTAGTCGCGGCTGCGCGCAAGGTGGATGGATTGATCGTCCTGAGGTTCCGCCCAGGCCAATTCGTACTTCGCGGCGAGCCGCTCGCAGCAATCGTTCTAGCGGGCAACTCCGGTCCGCTCGAGGCCGCGATTCATCGCGGCATTCATATCGGCCGTCACCGTACGCTCACCCAAGATACCGAGTTCGGCATCGCGCAGGTGGTCGAGATCGCAATCCGCGCACTGTCGCCCGCCGTCAACGATACCTTCACCGGAGTGGCGTGTGTCGACTGGCTCGCCGACGCACTACTCACACTGGCCGAGAGGCCCCCGCTCGAAGGGAATTGGTACGACACGGGCAGTCAACTCCGGGTGTGGATGCCACCGTTGCGGCTGGAGCGGCTCGTCAAGCTCGCGTTCGATCAGATCCGTCAGGCCTCTGCGACTACTCCCGCTGTCCTGATTCACCAGCTCGACGCGATCCCTAGGCTGGCTCTGCGGCTTCCCCACGCCTGCTGTCAAGTGCTGTCGGATCAAGCGAACGCAATCCTCGAAACCGCACGCCACCTGGTCACACTCGATCGCCGCGACCTCGATGCGGCGTGGCACCGGGCACACAGCGCGCTCGAAGCAGCCGCGGCCCTTGCCGATGCGGGAAGAGGCCCAAATGGCCCCTCGCGACCACCGCTTGACGGCAGCTCTTCCGTCATGCCAGAGAGGTAAAGACTCCGACATCGCCTTTGGGGATAGAGACTAGGCATCATACTTATCGGCACACAGGTACTAGGGAATATCGTCAACTGTGTTCAAGGCAACTTGCTGCGTGGTGGAGCTGGCGCAATCCTAGCTACCGCATTATTACTGTTACTTTTGCATCCAAGAATCAAGGCTGCATTCGCCTAGAATCTCCGGCGCTCGAGCATCAGTTCATTCCACAGTAGCCCGTCGTTTTCGATTGCGAATCAGTCTCACAGCACCAGTGAAAGCGATGAGAAATCCGATAGTTACGACAGCGAAAATAATTGCACGACGCTCGCAGATTTCGGGGTGCCGGACTGGCGGACCGCCTGCCACCCACAAGTTAAAGGCGGTTAAATTTAGGCTCCAAAGAAGTCCCGCGAACAGGAACAAGGCAAGGGCAAGACGCCCGATCGTCTTAGTCTTTTGAGCCCGCCACCCGCAATTTATAGCACGCTTTCGAGATAGTGCCTGGTAAGTGCCGGCTCAACCGGTCGATGCAACACCACCTAATCAGTTGATACGACAATACTTCCCCTGGGGGACCGACCTGTTTGACTGTACTCGGTCAAAACCTAGCCAGGGTAGCGTTCCGCCTGATCTAACCTAGCGAGCGATTTTAGCTATTGTTTTCAATGCAAGGTGAGTTCGAGCTGAGTGTTGCGTCGATCCATTTAAGACCACCGCGTTTACCAGGGCCATCGGCAGGAATTCGTTCCGGAAAATACTTCGCTTCGAGGAACTTCTAGCAAAGATCATGCGTTGGTACTTTAAGTCGAATTTTGGCTATTTCGGGATGAAAGGATATTCAATTGCGGCTAAGTGCTGCTGACAAGGCCAGATTGCGCTGGGTCTTTCTCGGACCCCAAGGAATTCGGGCGGGGTGGAGTCTTCTGATTTTTGCAACGCTGATGATACCTCTGGTGTTAATTACCAGCATTCTTAGGCGCGACTTCCCGTCACTCTTCACAGGCGAAATCGCGCCGGGCACATCGCTGCTCATCGAGGCGGTTGAGGTCTTCTTTATTGTCGTGGCGACGGCAGTCACTGGGCGGATCGAGGGTCGGGCCGTGTGGTCATATTATGGGCTGGCCGGACAGCGCCCGGTTGCCAAACTACTCGCCGGATGGACCGGCGGGCTGGTTTGCCTGTCGTTGGTGGTGGGCGTGCTTTATGCCGGCGGCTTTCTAGTCTTCGACGGGTGGGCTCTCCACGGGCTGCCAATACTTGGATACGGCTTGATTTGGCTGCTGGTCTTCCTCTTGGTAGGTGTAAGAGAAGAGGTGATGTTTCGCGGCTATTTGCAGGCGACCTTGGCGCGCGGATTGGGTTTCTGGCCGGCCGCCATCCTTGTCTCCGTGCTTTTCGGCGCCGGGCATATTCCCAATGCCGGTGAGACCGTCGTGGGCATCATCGGGGTAATGATCCGTGCGCTGCTTTACTGCTTCCTGTTGCGGCTCACCGGCTCGCTCTGGTTGGGGATCGGATTTCATGCGGCCTGGGACTGGGCGCAATCCTTTCTCTACGGCACGCCGCAGAGCGGGAATCTCATGCAAGGGCATTTGTTCAGCACTCACCCGCTGGGCGCCCCTCTGATGAGTGGCGGCAGCGTCGGACCGGAGGGAAGTTTACTCTGGGCGCCGCCGTTCGTGCTTGGGCTGCTTGTGTTTTTCTGGGCCCTGAGGCGTGCCGGGCTATTCGTGGCGGCATAACAAGCCTTGGGGCCGCCCGTGCGGAACAGTCAGTTCCTGAGTTAGGTTGCGCCGCCATGGTGACGTGAATCTATAGCATGTCGAATCAGGGCGGAATCGCTCACAGTGCCTGGTTCTCGGCGAGGTCGGGGCTCAACAATCCAGAGTCTGCCGCTTCGTATGCCAGCCGTCGTACGGCCGCCAGCCTGACGTTTATGGTCCTGCAGCCAGGTGGCGATCTTCGAGATGAAGTCGGTAACGGACAACGACCGCTTTGTTGAACGACAGTCGCGGAGCGGAACAATACCAAGTCACAAACTCATCGATCGAGTGCCGATAACTGCGCTGCGATTCGAACGATCTCAAGCTTACGATCACGGCCACCTTAGCGTGCTCCAAATCGGGAAGGCCGAGCTTTGTTTTCAGCCGGGTATGTCCGCTCTTCAGTTTGCGCTTCATGGTTAGCTGCCTCCCGACGGCGTCAGTTCCATCTTGCGATGGACTTTCCCCTTACGAGGAACGATACGGGCTTACCCTGCTCCGCTGAAATGACGGGATCGGTTAGGTCTGTTCTCTACGCTGGCAGTGTTGATTACCCATGACAGAGAAACCGGAAGCCTCTGTACTCACTGCAAGAAGAGCCGCGCAGCATGTTAGGCTCTCTTCGGCTGACGACGCTTACGAGCATTTGTATATTCTGACCATTTGACCAAGCCTAGGCCCGATCCACCTCATGCTGGCAGATACACCCGTGGCCTCGCGGGTTCGGTGCCGCTCCTGCGAGCATGGATACACTATCCAAGGGCTCCAGAACAGTTTGTTGCCTCCCCGCTCTGCCTTGTAGGCTACGTGCGATGGGACGCACGGTCTGATTGAGTTCCTCCTCTCCAGACAATCATTTTCAGCAGCTTTACAGGTCGCACTCCGGTAATCCGACTTGGCGGATGTTACGGAACTAACTTCATGGTGGTCAATCAATCGAGACTGCCGGGTATTCTTCGATATAGTTTTCGCCTTCGCAGCCGTAATAGGTGCAGGTGCGCTCCGCGAAATCGACCTCATACCGTACAACTCCGGCACGCCAGGTAGCGAGTAGAAACTCAGGAAAGGTGCTCTTCCCCGCCTGATCAGTTCGCAACGCTGCGATGAGCGCTTCCTTGTCGAATCGTGGCACATCTGCTGTGCCGGACAAGAGCGGTGTGCCTTGCGCCACGACGGGCCCTTCTCGAGTCAAATAGATGCTCTGACATGCTGGTAGAAACCACTGGTTGCGAGTCACACCTGCACGTCGGAGAGTTTCAGCCAGATATGGAAACCCGCCGACCTTTGGTCGAACAGCCATCGCGCGTTGTTGGGCTGCTTGTAAGCGTTCTATCGCCTTACTCACTGAAATCTCCTTCGCCAGCAACCTTAAGACCGAAAAGATTGTCGATGAATTCTGGTCGGGGGAATCTTCTTAAAGTCCCGAGACGATACAAACACTATGAATGGCAATTGCCAAAAAAGTTGTGAAATTTAGAATGCCACGTAATTGCGGAGAGTCCTACATTCCAGGGATAGAAAAAACGGTCGCCTAACGGCACAGCTGGCAATTACCGCTAGGCAACGGGCGCGCTGTGTTGGAATAAGCGTCCTTAAGGACTGGCGGAGTCCTCATTCCAAGGACAGAAAAAACGGTCTCCGGCCCATCACTTGGCGAGACTGAGCAATAAATTTGTTCGCAGGGAGCAAAACGTCCTACCAATGCGGACGTTCCGTTCTAGCATGTGGGTGAGAAATCGGCGGAAAAGTCAGGCTCTTCGCAAATGACCTGGATCATCGGTTTGTGGTACAATGGGACTGTTCTAACACAATCAACCGCACGATCCCTTGGTGGGGACACCGGCCTCTTGTGCGACTCCGCAAGAAAGGTGTCCATGACGCAAACGTTTGACATTCTCCGGATCGAAGCTGACGGCCCTCTTTTGCTTGAGACGGCAACCGACTTTGAATCCGCCAAAGCGCGGGTCCGCGAACTGAACAAGACCAACCCTCGGCGTTATGAAATTTTCAACCAGTTGACGCAGATGATCACTTTAATTGATCCGGAATCTGGGCCGGCAAATTGAGCGGCTCGGCTTAAGGCGTTACAGTATTGAGGACTCTCAAGTTATAAGATATTTTCTGCATCTGTTGTCCACCAGTACCAAGAACCCAAAGGACATCGGTCGAGCTATTCTCTTGTGCGTTCCATCTCCTTGGTTCATGGACCCACATAACGCGAAAGCGTGGCGATATTTCGTGGAGCACTTCTCCGGACTTGCAGCAAGATTTGAATCGCGATTGGCGAAGTCCGTGCGAATGAGGTTCCCAAGCAGCCCCTTCCGTCGCAATCTGCGGTAAGAGAAACGCTCCTCGCAGGAGACCCAGGCCCGGGCAAAGAACCATTAACGGCGAATACTCGAATTTCTGAACCGGGCACATTAGGCGTCGGCATCGCTCAAGTCATTGCAGCCGGAGCAAACTGAGATCTTTTAACTTAGTGGCAAAGCTCGATTTATCGCTTAATCGCGCCGGAAGGCTGAATGATTGTCGTTCCAGTGGCATCCGGCACGAAATCAATTGGCACATCGATGATCTGGCCGCAGCCGATCATCGTCCAGGTTTCCCACCAGGGTCGGAGACGGTTTCCTGGCCCCGGATCGGGAGTCGCGGGGTCCGCGAGGCCGTAACTTTCAAACTTAGTGTTTCTAACATCGAAGTGATTGCAATCCTTACCGACGTTTTTAGCGCCCATAGCGCCCATCCGCGCATACCTTACGCCATTCCGTTGTAGTGTAAGATCGGCGTGCGTCGACCCCGGAAGGCCAACAATCGCGTTGATCTTCTCATCGGCTGTCGCGGTGAAGTAAATGTGTAGCACGGTATCGTTTCCGCAGCCGCTACAGGGAAGGCTTGCTTCCACGAACCGGCATTTGGATGGCCACTCTTGGCAAGAGAAACTGGCTTAATGACGGTCACCGTTGACCCGCTGGATACCAAACTCGGACATCTCTGGAAAACGGTCGGAGGGAGCTCGCCAAGCGTTCTATTGATTAGCTCCTGGTAAAACTGCGACCTAATCAAGGTTTGCAGACTTCCGTCCGGCTCCTGTCCTGGTGATTTGACGGTGGAGGTGAACATCGTGAACAAAGTCACAAGCAATGCAACCCGGAAGGACATTTCCCCCTCGCGTGTGATGTGTTCTCTGGTTACGTAAGCCGGAATCTCCTTTTTGAATACAAAACACGGTGCCGATTTTACACCTATCCCGCCTGTTCGTGACATTGTGAAACAATTGTCATCCGGTGGAGAGCAGAAGTCCTCCCGGATTAGCTTGCGAGCGCAAATCTTCAGATTTCCGCCCGCCAAAACTGCCGCTGCTAAGTGCCCTTATATAGAGGTGTTCGCTTGTGCGTTTTGTGTGGGGTTCTTAGCTCACCCTTCAAGGAGCCGGGCGCTTACAGGAAGCCTCTGAGCGCCAGGGCGTGGCTGAGACGGACAAGCAGCAAATGATGAATCGCAAGAATTAGGGATAGTGATGGACCCGTTTTGCTGCTCCTTTGGCACAAAGGAAGTTCTCGATTCTCCTTGACACGCACACACTAGGGGAACAGCATCATCTCGAAGGTTTCGCCGGTTGAGGCGAACCCCCGCTTTGTAGTCCAAACGTAGTTTCTTTGACGGCAAGCTCCGCACCGAGCGCTAAGAAAGCTGAACCTTCTAGGCTCCTTTCCTTCCCTCGGGCGGGCTCGATCTCCTGTTCGACGTACAGGTCTGCACACTCAAGACGCCAGCGGTTCTAGTCCATACGACTCAAGCCCGACTCGCTTCATGCGAGACGGTATTTCGCATTTCGCAAAAAGGAGAATTAATGTCTGAAGGAAACAAAAATGCGGTTCGTCGTTTATTCGAAGAGGTTTGGAACAAGGGCAATCTGCAGGTGACTGACGAGCTCCTTGCCCCGACTTACGCACACCACGACCATTCGACGCCCGATGTTGGGCGAGGCCCCGAGAGTGAGAGGAAGAGAGCGACTCTCTACCGCACTGCGTTCCCCGACGTTCGATTCACGATCGAGGACATCATTGCTGAAGGCGAAACAGTGACGGCCCGGTGGTCTTGTCGGGGCACCCATAAGGGCGATCTCAACGGGATTGCGCCCACGGGGAAGCAGTTCACCGTCTCCGGAGTTAGCGTGGCCCGCTTTACGAACGGCAAGATAGCAGAAGGCTGGGTCAACTGGGACGCTCTGAGCCTTATGCAGCAGCTCGGCGTCGTCCCCGAACTCGGCAGAGCCAAAGCCGCCACGAGGTAGTCCCAACTTCCTCAAAGAAACCGGAGGGCCCGACCAAGCAAATCGGGCCTTCTGTCCTAGTTTTGGCGCGGAGTCCCAACTCCCAACGCGATTCCGGACGTACGGTCGGCAACTCGAAAGTTATCCTCGAACCCAATTTGTTCGGCGGTCGGGTCGCCAACCCCTGGTAGTCGGATTACCGGGTGCGCCGTGAAAGGCGCTGGTCCACAGCGGGGGTATACCCGCCCGGGAACTGGTTCGCTCCACCCGGTAGCAATCAGAGCAGCAGTCGAGGCAACGAAACTGCTGAAGCCTCTGATGCAGAGAGTCGCTAGGCGACTTGGCGAGCGTGCAGGCCGTAACGTGAGTGAACGCTGAGCAGGCCCCGAAACCGACAATGCAGGAGCCGACCCGCCCCGGTTCGTGGGAAGGCCGAAGCGGATGGAATCGTACGAGCGAACAAATTCCATTCGACCTGCCGGGGTATTGGCGACGGCATGTAGGCAATGGGGACCATGCGCAACACGGGAAGTCCCAGCGGTGATTGCAGTATGGATCAACTGGCAACTCGCGAGAGACAGGCCAGGCCGTGTGGGATGGCGGAGGGGCTCGCAGTACCGATGAAGCCGGGTAACTCCGGGGGAGGGAAGGGGCCCCAGTTGAAAGGAAACGCAAGAAGCGACAAAGGACCGAGGGATTGGCGATGAGCCTAACAACTCCACCAAGTGTTCAGAAGTTGCAGACGGCGTTGCACGACAAAGCGAAGGGATCGCCCAACTTTCGCTTCTATGCCCTGTACGACAAGGTGTACCGAGAAGACGTGATGGCATTTGCCTATGAATGTTGCAAAGCGAATCGCGGAGCAGCAGGCGTAGACGGCCAAGCGTTTGAGGACATCGAAGAGTATGGGCTGAAGAAGTGGTTGGACGAACTGACGCAAGAGCTGAAGAGTAGAACGTATCGACCGCAGCCCGTGCGGCGGGTGTGGATACCCAAGCCGGACGGCAAGCAGAGACCGTTAGGAGTGCCCGCGATCAGAGATCGCGTAGCACAGACGGCGGCAGTTTTGGTGCTCGAACCGATCTTCGAGGCCGACCTGCAGCCGGAACAGTACGCCTATCGGGCAGACCGCAGTGCGTTGGATGCCGTAGAGCATGTCCACAAGCTGCTCAACACCGGCCATGGACAAATTGTGGACGCAGATTTAAGCGGCTACTTCGATAGTATTCCGCATGCCGACCTTCTAAAGTCGGTGGCTCGACGGATCGTCGACGGAGCGATGCTGCATTTGATCAAGATGTGGCTGGAAGCTCCAGTCGAGGAGACCAATGAGAAAGGGAATAAGCATCGGAGTACGCGCAATCGGGATGAAGGACGGGGAACTCCACAGGGAGCTCCGATCAGCCCGTTGCTAAGCAACTTGTACATGCGCCGTTTCGTGCTGGGATGGAAGAAGCTCGGACACGAGAAGCGTCTTGCTGCATACGTCGTTAACTACGCCGATGACCTGGTGATCTGCTGTCGTGGACGAGCGGAAGAAGCGCTGGCTACGATGCGAGACATCATGGGGAAGCTGAAGTTGACGGTGAATGAAACGAAGACGCGGGTCTGTAAACTGCCGGAAGAGAAATTCGACTTTCTGGGTTACACGTTTGGTCGATGCTACTCGCCGAAGACAGGGCGTGCGTACATCGGTACGGTACCCTCGAAGAAGCGGGTGATCCGCATCTGCGAGGCGATTAGCGAAATGACCGGACGGGATCAAACTCTACTGGAACAGGAGATAGTGGTAGCGAAGCTCAACCGCATGATGATTGGGTGGGCCAACTACTTCTGTCTAGGACCAGTCAGCAAGGCCTATCGGGCTGTGGAAAGCCACGCTTGCAAGAGGCTGCGCCAGTGGTTGTGTGCCAAGCACAAAGTGATGTCGGGGACCAAGCGGTTTTCCGAGGCATCCCTGTACGACGTGCAAGGTCTCGTCCGCCTTACCAAACGGACGCGCACTTTCCCGTGGGCGACATCGTGACCCTTTCTCCGAGAGCCGGAAGCGGGAAATCCGCATATCCGGTTCGATGAGCGGGGTGTGAAGACGGAAGCATGGTACAGCTATTGAGGCACCGACAGACGAAAGAGTCGGCCACGGATAGGCTGCACCTAAACCACCGCGTCACACCTCGACTCCACACTTGGCGGACAACTATTGCCGTGGACGGACGGTTAGCTCCAGGAGCTTCTTCGGAGATTGGGACCCAATGAATATCTCTGCGAATTCGGTCCATTCACCGCGCTCATTGATCCGCAATACCGATTTCGTCTTGATCTCACCCAGGGCGAAGCCCCAGCTCATACCTTTGCCCTGTTCCAAGAGCTCCACTTCGGTTTCCAAAAACCGACCGTCGTTGAATGCCCTCAGGTGGTATGTTTCGCTTTCATCGTCGTAGGAGATTATTCCAAAAGCCTGCAGGAGCGGTTGGCCACCCAATGCTGTCCGACCGACTCCCTCGATCACTAGGATCAAGCCATCGAGTTTGTACTGTGCCTCCTCTGTCTGCAGCAATTCCACAAACTCTGTCGGGCCGCGCAACAGGCTTGCTTCCCCAGCCCATTTTCCGGTTAGAAAAGCAAGCTTTTGCATTGCGTCCCGTTGCGCCTGAAGGTTCGGAATTCTTAGAGCCATTAGGGCCTAATATTATCATTCAGGACTTGTCCGGTTTCCGCGTTATCTCTAACGACGCCGGCCGTTTCAAGAGATACTTTAAAAGCAGCTCGGCATCTCGCCGATCGTGCTTCTGTCTGCGGGGTTCGGCTGCTCGAACCGTCGCCGGATGACCAACCTGACAGTCGATTCCCAGTTCTTCCATCAGGTTCAAAAACCACTTCATCGATCCGGTCGCTTCGATGCCTACTCGTACCGGACTGGGAAGCCTCGAATGAAACTCCCGCACGATTTCACCTTCGTGTGCCAGAGTCTCGTTCACAACTTCTCCTGTCGCGGTGTCTAGCATCGCCAACGTTTGCTGGCGAGCATGCAAATCACATCCTATAATCCGCATCTCGGCCTCCTTCGATCCGAGCACTGTTGGGGTGAACACCGAACGGTCTGCTCGGCACCTAGCGAGGCCGAGGTCGTTATGGCATCAATCAGGCAGGTGGATTACTTCGAGTGGTTCGTTACTCGACCGCTGCGCTGGCCTGCTCATTCCACCGTTGGACATTCACGCCCATCACGAGGAGCCACAGCATTACCGATTCCTGCCCGAGGAGGCCGAGGGCCAGATTGTTGGGGGACAGATGTTTTGCGAGCAGCGGTGACAGAAACGTTAGCCAACCCAAACCGCCAGCCGCCATCAGCACACCCAGAATTCGTGGCAGAAAGGTCGACTTGAATATGAGGAAGCCGATCAGGAAGCAATAGAACCCGTTCAATACCACGGGGATGTCCACGCCCTGAGGATTCCATCGAAGAGCCCCACAGGTGAGTCCCACGAGATTGAAGGACGCCGCGACCAAAGAGAGGCCTCTGTTCGCCGGCTTAAAGATGTCATAGAGGAGCAGCGTCACGACGATATTGCCCGAGACCGCAAGGAGATCACCTGCAATTTCAAACCGAGGAACGATAAACTCGCCGAATACTGCCGCCAGTGAGCTGAACAAAAAAATGGTACCTGCAATCCTGGCCTTAAAACGCGGCGATGCTTCTGCAATCCGTTTCATCATTTCATAGCTCCAGCGGTTGCTTCAGATGATGTTGTATCACCGGTACGTCGGAAACGCCGCTAGCGCCTGCGTCGTGCCGCATCCCTCTTCATAAGCATCGAGCAGTTCGCTGGTCATCGGCGTTTTTAACCCACCGCAGGTGTTGTTCTAGTCGATTACTGTACGTAGACAAAAAACCAAGTGAAGCTGCGGCATAGCCCGTATCGGCCGTCCGCAGCATTCAGGGTTCAGCAATGAACTTAACCGGTGCAGTAAAAACTCGGGACCCGGAAGGAATGGCGGTGCGGGCCACGGACCCGAAGGGATATCCTAGTTGCGATCTCCCAGCCCGTGTTTCTGGCCGCAGACTTTGCACATCGTGGGTGGCTCGGTGTTGTCCACTAGGTGATGGACGGGCTTCAGAGTGCGCAGGTATGCGAACACTGCTTTCAGGTCGTCGTCGGTCATGTTCCGAAAGGTCCACCACGGCATGGCAAAATTGAGCTTGCGGGCGCGAACCCAACCTGTGCGCATGGCCTGGACGAATAACGCCTCGTCGTAATAACCGATGCCGGAAGCATCCGGCGTAATGTTAGCGGAGTTTACTCCCTGCTCCATCGGATTCCCGCCTGCCATCGCCAGTCCTGGGATTGGTTGAAATTTAGGATTGAGCGGAGTGTGGCAGTCGCTGCAGGTTCCCATTCTGACAAGGTATGAGCCGTACTTGGCGGGAGCGGTCCTGTCCGGCTCCGGCTCGGTCACAGGTTTCGGCGCCGTTTGAACGAGGCGGGCGAATACAAACGGAATTTTCGCCGGAGGCAGATCGCTGTGCGCTGCCGGGACGCTGCGAAGGAAGACCACCATCGAAGCGAGGTCCTCATCGGACAAGTCGCGGAAGTGCTCGTAAGGCATGACAGGAAACAACGTGCTTCCATCGGCCGCGATGCCTTCGCGAATGGCCCGGCCGATCGCGTCATCACTCCACTTGCCGATGCCGGTATCCGGATCGGAAGTGATATTAGGCGCGACGATGCGAAAATTGCCTTGTTCAAATAAGACTTGGCCGGAGCCTTCCTTGGCAGCCAGCACGGGTGGGTCCGCTTTGTCGTCGTGCTTAGAGTGGCACCCCATGCAATGCATGAGGGCATGCACCAGGTAATCGCCGCGCTGTATGCGCGCTGGCGTGACTTCAAACTTGCGCGAGGTGAGTGCGCGCTTCTTCGCGCCGATCACGGGTCGCCAGCCCACCGTAAAGTTTAGGGCGATGGCGAGCAATACCAATAGACCCAGAATTACGTAGCCGGTGATTTTGGCAAGGCGTCGCACCCAGTTAGCCGTGGTCTGTCTCCCTGGATCGGCGGATGTTACCACGAGCATAGCCCCTCGACTTCGAAATTAGATAGACACCTGCATCAGCGGGCAAGCTGCCGGAACGTTGTAAGGGACTGTTCAGCTAGAAAGACAGGCGTGCGCGGCAGGAGGCCGCTAGGAATACGAGCCACAAACCTCGCGGAATTCCTGTCGGATCACAGGCGATTCGGAAGGGATTCCACTTGCCTGGTAAGTGGGGTGGATTCAACAGGTCGATGCAACACCATCTGATATCTCAATACGGATCGAGAGGTTTTCGACGGTAGCGCAGACTTTCCTACGTCTTAGGCCAGACCCGCCCGCCGATCTGCCGCAGGTTACCTCCTCGCGGCGGGCTCGAATTTTTCCAGCATTGCGGTGTTATCCATCAACAAGTGGCCGGCAATTTCAACCCGAATCTCGTACTTGATATAGCCGATTCCAGGCACAAACCACTGCATCATCGTAGTAATGACCGGCTCACCTTCGGTGGGAGTCGTAATCACCGTGCGCACGGGTATCGCACGATAGGAACCTGCCGGAACACTGATCTGCTCGGGCGCGGAAACAGTTTTTTTAGAAGTGGCCGGACTTTTCGGGTCGCGCCAGATCCAGCTTTCACCGGACGCTAGGGTCGGGCTCAAAAGCACCTCGGGAGGGTCGAAGTCGGCCTCGCTCTCCCCGAAGTAATCGACGGTTTTTGCGTGCATCAAGCCACGTGGCGTCAAAGCTAACCAGTCAACGTTTGCCAGCTTGTCTTCGCGCAGGGCTTCAATGCGCGTGTAGGTTCTTCCGCCGATCTGTTCGGTACCGCCGACGTGAGCAATCATGGTAGTCTCAACGACGTTATTTTTTGCGACACGGCCATCCTCGCCATCGAAATGGACGCCTGGCCCCGCTTCTTTCCGTAAGTGGAAGGTCCAGCGTGTTCCGGGCGTGAGCGGGTAGTTTTGTGCGCGAAGGGGAGCCGCCGACAAGAGCGCGCACGCCAACAGGATAATCGCAAGGCATCGCCGGTCAAATTGCTTCATGTGAGCCTCCAAAGATCCGCTTGCTTCTTGAGAAAGCTATCCGGCAGTTCGCGGCAGAAAACCGGTATCGACGACGTGGCGTTTTGGGGTCGTTCGGGTCTGCGATGATGTCAATCGGAATTTCAGATTTCAAATCGATTCCTGCGCAGAACCATACGTCCGCTACCCACTCCCTGTCAACGTAACACGAGCGAACTCCTCGACATCCTTGTAGAACACCACCTTTTTCCAGTGATGGTGCGCTCCTTTAGGGTTTTTTTTCTCACTGCCGCTCGACTAAATCAACCAGGTCAGGTCAATCTGCTTCGATGGGTGAACGAATGTCTGGCTCGCCAATAAACGCTCCGGCTCAGACGGTCGACGCAACACTTGCTTGAAGTTTGCTCGCGGGAGTTTCAAATCCTAAGGTCTTTCGTGGTCGTTGATTCAAGCGAATGAGCATACAGTTCGGTACGTCGGGGGAAGTATTGCCGTAACAGTAGATTGGTGTTTTCGTTTGTGCCGCGTTGCCAGGGACTTTGCGGATCGCAGAAGTAGACCTGCACATCCGTAGCTAGCGTAAAGTCCTTCTATGGTCAGAAGGGTCTGCCCCTCGCATAAAGTTTCACTCAAGTGAGGGGCTGGCGCGATGTTTCGGGGGCAACCAAGTTGGCCGAGAGTGTCACCACGGCGACCACGATCAGGTAGAGTGCGCAGGAAATCACAACGCAGACAATCGCAAATCTTGCCGGCATCGATGCGGTCGTTCTTCTCTTTCGCCGCCGCAATGGCCCGCAGCATCAGCGGGTGGGCCACCTTCAGGACGGCTGCATGGGGCTTGAGGTAATCGTAGATCCACCCGGTGAACATGGTCGCTTCCATTGCCGCGCTCCATGGATGGGGCAGGTTTTCATCCAGACGTCCAGGTCCAGACGCGTGGCCGAGAGCGAGCCTTCGGAGTACAGCTTGCCACCGCTGTCCTTCACGCAATCACTGATCTTTGGCTTGTGAACATCCAGACCGATGTAATACATAGGTTGCATGGGGGAGCCTCCTTGGTGTTTCTGAATCAGCGTCCGCTGAGTTCAGTTTTTCTACACCAAGTGCTCCTCCTTCGACCTATACATTCAAACTTATCGGGACTTAGTACCGTGCTTCGACGATAAGTTCTGAGTAGCCGACCTCCATGATAAGTCTTTGTCAAGAGGGCAAAAGCTCTTCTGACGGGCGCAGGAGGAGCGGGTGAAAAAGTTTTTCAAGTTCTCCCGCTTGCGGTTTTGTTCCTCTCGGCAGTGGTTCTTGCTTTCAGTAGAACCAGACATCCATTTGCTGTCGCAGCCACGAAAGGTTGCAGGAGCTTCTGTAAATAGAGGGTTGGGGTTGTGTCTAGATGGACCCTTTGCGAGACGCGGGGGCTAACAAAGCTAACTTGCGTGATCATGTCCAAAAGCAGGTTTGCTCTCGCCGATGTCCATGCGTTCGATTTGGCCGTTTGCGATGGTAAAGACATGCAAAAGCGTTTGATCTGAAAGGATGTTGCCGTTCAGATTTTTGACGAGTTGGTCAACCTTGACATCAGTTCTGCCCGCCTTACGGTCGGTTATTTCAATCGGTTCCACGTGAGGGCTGAACTCTGCCCACTGGCGCGTCCAGTAAGCACGGATCTCCTCTTTCCCGACTACTCGACCTCCCTCCGAAGCCTTAGGCCAATCGACGTTCTCACTCATCACCGCGAGTGCGCCATCGACATCCCGCCGGTTGAAAGCTGAGTAAGCCTGAGCTATTAACGCTTGTGTGTTTGCCATACGTCCTCCCCCCCGTGCGCCAGCACCCTATATGCAAGAACATGGCAAAATACCCCAAAGCCAGCTAAGAAATGGGTTTTCAACAAGCTGCTAATCAATTAGGCTGCCTCACCATAACAGACGGAAGAGATTCAGGAGAATTTTATTGCGTTGCTGGTATCACAATCACCGGACCTTAAGCGGATATTGCTGGGTGACCGGCGGCACGATGCCGTTCGATCGCAGATATACCACGAGCTGGCCGTAGTGGTCCGAGATGTGCCAGAGCGCAGCGGCGGCGATGCCGAGGAGCGTGTTGGGCCCGGCATATGGACCCTCGACGCGATCAAGCGCGTTTTGAGGCGTGATGGTGGCCAGGACGTGGTCGCCGTAGTCGAATGAATCGCGCAGGTATTTGAGCAATTCGGCTTTAGTCCTGGCCAGTGACGGGCCGCCATTCTCGCAGTGTTCCGGTGGAGTCTTACCTTCAATTTCATTGAAAAAGGCAAACTGGGCGCAGGCAACGTGTTTCACCTGCTCTCCGAAGGAACGCACTCCTTCGAAATTTCCTCCGGTAGGAATGTAGGAATACTTGGTCTCTGGCATGGCTTCCGCGACGGTGAGGAAACCTTTCTGTGCCCAGCCAAGTGCGCCGGCGACGCTCTCCGCAATGCTCTTCGGTATTTCCTCCTTCTGTGCAGACGTGGGCGGAGCTACAACGATCAGGCTCGCAAAAACGACGAGGGCGGCAGACTTCACGGCGACCTCCTCTTAACCGTAATTTCCGACTTACATCTCCGCATTGCGCATCGTATGCTCCTAACCTCGAAGCAACGAATTTACTACCACAACAGTCCCAGCGAAGATCGCGGGGTTTCGACCACTAAATCACGAGCAAAGGCCATACCCATTCACTGGGCGGCCTGGGAGTGCGGCGGCGTTTGGACAGGGCCGACAGGGTTAGAGATGTCCAGTAATCCGGGCACTTGGATTATTTCTGCGTGGCACGTCACCCGGAATCAGCGGTAAGCTCCTCTCTTCGCTTCCGGGTATCTGATTACTGTCTGATATCTCTTCCCGCCTACTCCTTCACATGCGCCAACGGGATCTGCGAAAACAATTGCAGATCGATGATCATGTTCAGCCGCCGGTCCAACTGAAAAAACGTCGCCGCCTTCCTTCCCGGCAACACCTGGCTCACCACCGGCACATACTTCAAGCGCAGCGCCTGCGCCTGCCCGTCCGCCTCCAGCCAGTGCCGAACATAAATCAGTGCATCTTCGTCTGTCATCGTTGCCCACATCTCCGCGTACTGCTTCAACAGCGCATACTTCTGATTGTTCACTTCTTGCAAGTCCTTCACGTAATGGTTGTAGATCGGCCAGAACTTCTGCCCCTCCGTATCCGACAGTGACATATTCTGCCCAATCACCTGCATTTTCATTGCCCGTAGATCTCGCCGCAGCAAAGCAATGTCCTCGTCCGTCACCGTCGGGCTGATGACCCTCTGCACGGTAACTTGCTGCCCCTGCGCCGCCGCCCCCAGCGTCTTCGCCCCGGCCCCAGCCATCCCCCCACCCAACGCCGTCGCCATCACCATGCCCGCAACAAATGCCCCAGCCAATCCCGCCGCTCCCGTCATTTTGCACTTCATAATCTTTCTCCTTACCTTGTCCTCTTGCCACAAAGAACCACTGAGAACAGCAAGTCGGGGCGCATGTTAATACAGTTGGGCCGCTAATGGATTACTATCAGCATCAAGCGAGAGTCAACTCCTGATTGATGTCTTAACGACGCCGGCCTCGCGATGGCCCGAGTAGACTGTCCTTGCGTGGTGATCACACACTTGTCCTGATCTTTCCCGGCTCACCGGACCTTGAGTTGCTACCAAAGAGTTGCTACCAAAACGAGGCACGGCCTTCGATTTGAAGGATCAAAGCGGCGTCACCATTGAGTTTAAACGTGACGCAAGCGGCAAGATTATTGAGGCCGCCGTAAACGATAATGGGACCGTCATGGTGCTGAAGAAAAAGTAGGAACTCAACTGTAAGCGTCAGAGGAAACGCATGGTTAGCAGATTAAATCCGCAGCCGGTGTGGCTTCGCCACTTGGATCCAGGAATTCTTAGCCCGCCGGGTTTCTATCGGTTTGCCCGTTAACCAGAGCTAGCCGCTTCTTCATCGGCAAAACTGCACCGAATCCATTTCATGTGGCGCATCGGCGGCAGATTCGCCAAATGTTTCTCAACGAAGCGCTCGCTCGCCCAACATCCATCGCCGAAATAGTAAACTGAATTCGCCGTGATCGGTAAGACCATTTGCAAAAATGGAGGAGAAGATGAAATACATAATCAACTGGTTCGAGCGCCCGCAAGGTTCGCCCATCGAGTATGAGAATGCCCAGAAGCGAATCCTCGAGGTGTTTGGCCAGTGGAAGGCGCCGGCCAATTTCAAGTTCGAGTTTTTCGTGGCGCGTGTGGGCGAGTGGGGTGGGCATATGTTGATGGACTGCGACGACCCGCTAACGATTCACAAGTTTTGCTCGATGCTCCCGGCATTTGTATTCCAGGTGCACCCCGTGGTCCGCGTCGAGGACGCAGTCCGGGGCGAACTCGAAGTAATCGCCTGGCGCGACGGACTGAAAGGCAAATGACTCCGATAGGATCATGTTGGTGATTCGGGCCGGCAATCCGTCGTAGGAGCGGGTTTATCGGCCCGGATAACTTCCGTGTGGCGCGTCATCCGCCCACAATCCGTAGCGGCCCCGGGCAACATCATCTTCCGCGAAGGCAAACTCGTCGTCATTATCGACCCAAGCAGATCAACGATCCGCTCTTTGAAGCGCTCGCCTCGGTCGCCAACGAAGTCCACAAAGTACGCGAGCGCGTCCAGCAACTCGAAGGCAGCCGGAGTCCCCTACGAACCGCTCCCCGAATCTCTCCGGCGCATCATGGAAGATCTCGACCTACCAGATTTAGCCCAACGTGGACTAACATGGACCGCCCAGAGCGGACGTCGGACCTCGGACGTCAGAACTCAGACGACAGACCGCTGGAGATACTGCAGCCTGAAATCCAATGTCGAGGGGTGAGGTCCGTTCCTCCCGGAGGATCGCCAGATGAAATGGACTATCCCTGCTGTTCTTCTACTTCTGCTCGTTCCATTCTGTTTGGCCGCTGACAAAAAAGAGGAAAAACCGAAACCCGCGCAGTCCATCGACGAACTCCGCCAGCAGATCGAAAAAATCCTCAAGGACACTCACACCAACGGTGTGTCGATAGCGATCGTGCACAAAGACGGGTCGGAGTGGGTCACGGGCCTTGGCATGGCCGACCTGGCGAGTAATCGTCCCGCCACCGCGGACACGTTGTTCCGCATTGGTTCCACGTCAAAAGCTTTCGCTTCGCTCTCCATCCTGCTGCTGGCCGATCAGGGCAAACTCACGCTTGAAGATCCTGTTCACAAGCTCGCTTCCGATGTCTGGTTTGAAAATCGCTGGGAATCTACGGATCCGGTGCGCGTCGTGAACCTGCTTGAACACACTACCGGATGGGACGACCTTCGCCTTCGCGAATACGCGAAGCAGGCCCCCGATTCCATGGGTGTGCGCGAGGGCCTCGACTACGACCATCACTCGCGCACGTCGCGGTGGCCTCCAGGGACGAAAATGGCGTATTGCAACGCTGGACCGGCGGTCGCGGCCTACGTCGTCGAGAAAATAACGGGCCAGCGGTTCGAAGACTTTGTGCAGCAGAATCTTTTCAATCCTATTGGGATGAAGACCGCGACCTACTTCGAGCCTGCTCCCGGTACGGCGACCACGCTTTATCACCCCGACGGCAAGACTCCTTTTCCGTACTCGCACATCATCATGCGCCCAGCCGGGGCCATCAGCGCGTCCGCCAACGACATGGCGGCGTATCTGGAGTTCTATCTCAATCGCGGCGCGGCGAAGGGAAAGCAGGTGGTCCCCTCCCCCGACATCGATCGTATGGAGAGTCCCAAGAGCACCTGGGCCGCCAAAGAGGGTTTGAAAGCCGGATACGGCCTCAGCAATTTCTGGAGCGTTGAAGATGGCTTCGTCTACCACGGCCACGACGGCGGAGTCGATGGAGGCCTCACCGACATGTCCTACATGCCTGACTACGGCGTCGGATATTTTTTCAGCATCAACAGCGAAAGTGGGGATGCCTTCGAAAAAGTAGGCAAAGCGATCCGCGCTTACATCACGCACAGCCTGCAGAAACCGGTGGTGCCACCAGTCGCCCAGTTACCCGTCAATGCAGCGGACTACGCTGGATGGTATGAGCCCGATTCCCCTCGCACAGAACTCTCACATTTTCTTGGACGCCTCGTGCGTCTGAGCCGGGTTCGGTTCGAAGACGGCAAGATGATCTCCTCCGCACTAGGACGTTGGCACCAGGTCCACATACTGGTCGAAGGGGCACAGTTTCGTTTCGAGGATAAGGAAGCCCCGCCCGAGCCGGTCGCAACTCTTGAGTTGCTGACCCCCAACACAGAGGGTCGATTCATCCAAACCGATTCGCAAACTACGATGAGGAGGATTCCGGGGTGGTTCGCGATCGGAGAAATTCTTGTTGCTGGGTTCGTGGTGCTCTCAATCTTCTCGATCGTTCTCTACGCGCCGTTCTGGATGATCGGCGGCCTAATGCATAGCCGCCGCCGTCCCGCCGAGCGCGCCATGCGCTGGTGGCCACTAATTGCGGTTTTGAGTCTGGTTGCCTTCGTTGTGATCTTTATGCTGTGCGGCGAAGACCTGATTGAACGGCTGGGAAATTTCACCGTGTGGTCGGCTGCGTTGTGGGTGGTGTCTCTTCTGTTCGGATTGGCGTCGCTCGTGAGTTTTCTGGTTGCTCTACGAGGGTTGAACGAGGGAGTCCGTCCGGGCGTCCGCAGGTTCTCGCGGATCGTCTCAACGGCACTCTTGATTGCCGCTGCTTACTTGACCTACTGGGGCATTATCGGAATACGAACTTGGGCTTAGGTCGGCGGACAACCGCGCAGAAAACTCGGGAGGCTCGCCGGGGTGATTGACCGTGGCGCGGTTTCCCAGGACACCAACGACTTGAGTCGATGTCTCACGACGCTGCCCATCCCCACTCCTTGACCCATGATCCGTCCGGATTGTCGGCCACTCTTACCTTGGGATTACTTCAGGTTTGCCCGTAATCCGACCAGAGCACTCCATGGCGGGCCAAAAACGTCGGCAAACGCTGGGCGACATATCGGGCCTGGAAGCCCGTAGTGTGATCGACCCTCATCTGTACAAGACCAACGAAACGCGATCCAATGGAAGTGTATGCCCTCGACACCGAACGTGCGGATCGACTTCGACATCGCCGCGCTGTTTGACGCTCTGGACTCGCAACGCCGCAATCGCGCCCTGAGTTGGCAAGGTGTTGCCCAGGAATTGTGGGATCAGTCCGCAGCGCTTAACGCGCGACGTGACGATCACCCAATTAGTGCGTCGACGCTCACAGGCATGGCGAAACGGAGGGACACCACCTGCCAACATGCGCTTTTTATGCTTCGCTGGCTGGGCCGCGCGCCAGAGAGCTTCATGCCCGGCTCGACGGCTGACGCGCAGAGGACGGCACTTCGGTTCGCCGGCCCCGATCAGCGGCTACGTTGGGATCTTCAAAAACTCTATGACGCGCTCGATTCGCAGCGCCGCGAACGTAGCTTCACATGGCCGCAACTCGCGCATGAACTACAATGCCGTCCCAGTCAACTCAGCGGTATAAAGCGGGCGCGATTCGCGATCGGAATGCGGCTCGCAATGCGCATCGTAGCGTGGCTTGGTCGGCCAGCTCGTGATTTCGTTCACGCGGCCAACTGGTGAAGAACAATAGAATCACGAAAGAATCACGAACGCGGAAAACAAGGCGTGACCGCAGGAGGAGAGGGACGTCGCCCGATTAACGCCGTAGGGTTCTCCCACCAGAAAATTACCGCATCCGTGATTCGTGCCGCCTCATCTGCGCAGATAAACCAGTACCACTCAATCCGTTGGATATTAGCCAAGAAGAAGATCCGCTGACTATTTGGTTGCCGTACTTCCAAATGGTGGTGCCGGTCCACCGCGCAGGTAGTCAATGAGTCGAGTCATTTCAGCAACAATTACATCGGGCCTGTCGAGCGGAACCATGTGCCCAGCGTTCCGCGCGATTACACGCCAACTCAGTGGAGAAAGGGACTTAGACCCTTCCTGCTCTGCTTCCCACACCGGGTTTTGGGCCACCCCACGCGCACTCATCCCTTCTCGTAAGTCGGGGTCTCGCGTGATGACCAGCAGAGGTATATCGCCGAAGCTCATGAGTCGTCCAGACTGCTGGGATGTCGCCTCGAAATAGTTCAATTCGCTCTCGTCGGTATCTACATAATTAGGTCGGCACGCCATAGCATCGTACTGGCCTGCCCACCCAGGAAATTTCTCAGGCTGCACGGAACATTGACCAAGCAGGCGCTGCCATCCAGACCAGACGCGGAGTCTGTCTTCCCATAGCTCGCGTTTGGCATCCTGCTTATCCTCTTCGTAGGCGGCACGAAAACCGGGTAGTTCATCAATCTGCCGGGGGAAACTAGATTCGATCAACGCGACGCCAGCGACATCACCCGGAAATTCTCGCGCGTATTCGCGAACATAGAGGCCGCCCGCGGAATGCCCGGCCAATACGAACGGCCGTTGTATTGCAGCCTTATCCAACAACGAATGCAATTCTCGAACAATTGTTTCTGCGTCTCGCGGACCCTTGCTCGGCTCGCTCCAGCCGTGTCCCGCGCGGTCATAGGAGCAAACTCGCGTTATTTGCGAAAGCCCCGGCTGCACCTTTCGCCACAGCGACCAGGGAGCGCTAGCAGCAGCCTCCATGACGACTGTGGGTGAGCCGGTGCCCGAGCAATCTATGTGCATCTGCAGTCCCTCGACCGTATAGAAACTGCCAGGGACCGGATTACGTCTATGCTGCCATTTCGCCGCCGCGAGATTCCAAAGCGAGAGCGTCAGAAGAAGTACGACGCAAATCGTCGCAGTTATAGCAGCAAGGCGCGTGGCACTTTGAGCGAACAAGCGACGCCCCCCTTTCCCAAATTTATACGACGAAAACTTCGGAAAAGTTCCGCGGCAACAGAATGCTTCTCTACGGCTATTCGCAGGGGCTAGGCTCCGCAGCGAGAGCCCGAATCACTCCTAGGAACCATTCACATGACGGATCGCTAACCATGACCCGGTAAGAAAGGGCGTTGTCGTAGCCGAAACGGACATCGCGATCGAACTGAAATGACGGCTCCTTCGTGGCCGTGAGGGAATACTCGGAGAGTGGCCGGTACGTGCCGGAATCGCTTCCCGAAGCTTGTGCACCCAAGACTATCGGGCGTTGCTCCGGCGGAAACTGCTGAACAGCCTGCAACGTAAATGGGTGCGGCTTTGTGTTCGCCGTGCGTTTCCAGGGTCGGCCGGAGGATCATTGCGAAATCGTAATGGCCTTCCCGCAAACGCCCCACAATCGTTCGCAAGATGACGTTCCGATTCCAACTCTTTTCGAGGACTTCTTCGGCGCTCAGCGTGTAGTGTGCATCCTTTTGATTTAAGAACCACTGATGCCGGATGCCAAGGATTCGCCCGGCTTGCTCCGCCTCCTCCCGGCGGATGCGCGGCAACTGCTTTCGGCCAACACTTTCGTCGGCCAGATCGAGGCGGTAGTATTTATCGGCCAGCGAAGAGTAACGATAACCTGCTTCGCCGGCCGCAAGAATGATTTGATCGACAGTTCCTGAAAGCTCCTTCGCGATGCGATAGACTGTGCCGGCCATCTCGTACTCGTGATGTGGATGAGCGACGATCAGCAAAACGCCCACGGGGTAGACACCCGCCGTGGAGATAGTCTGTCCCTGGTGGGCGGTTGGGATCCAGAGACTGAGGATCAAGATTGGACTGAGAATTCGTTTCATCGTTTTGCCGCAATACGAGACGGATGAATTCAGAGAGCGCTTTTTTGAGATTACTTAAAGAAAACGGCTGTACGGGACATCGAGGCGTCTAACGACAACAACAGGGGTGAGTTATGGTGGCGAGAGAATGCGGAACAGAATGCATGAACTGAGATTAGAGCGCCGATCTAAGAGCCGTCAAGACTTCCGACGCAATTTTGCAGCGCAAAAAACTCATGGAGCGTATCAGGCGATTCACAGGTGACTTGAATGCAGGCTATCTGGCCATTCGGAGCGGAGCCGTGGAATGATTTCCACCATCAAACTTATGGCTTGACGAGCCAGGAAGTTCTCAGTACTTTGCAGGGACAATGCAAATCTGCCGCCACCGCTGTTGTCGCCCGCACATCGCCACCGACTAACTCGGTTCGCGTTCTCGCGTCCCAAATCCAAAAGTATCGCTATTGCAATTGCCGTTGGTTTTTTCCGGCAGGGCCCACTTTGTTGTATGAGTTTAAAATGCTAGAAGCTAAAGTCTCGCGAACGAGCAGGCGTCGCGCGAAGTTTGCGAAAAGATTTGCCGTAGTTGTTGCATTGCGACTAGGTTTTGTTCCTCAAAGGAGAATCTCTCGTGCCAGAAAATACTCCGCATCACGCGCTGGGTGACCGCGCCGCATTTCAATTAGCGAATGTCACAAAAACGCCGCCGCAGTATGGTGCGATTACTCCCCGGTGGCTGGTTCGTTTGCTGGACTGGAAGCCATTGGAAGCGGGCACGCTGCGCGTAAATCGCGTGGTCGATGACAAGCTTCTGGAGGTCGTGTGCGGGCAGAAGGACGAAAAGCCGTTGCCGGAGAGTTATCTGGACTACGAAGAGAAACCGCGTGAGTACACGCTGTGCGCGATTTCCGTCGTACTGGATGTGCATACGCGCGTATCGGATTTGTACAGCAACCCGTACGACCAGGTGCGCGAACAGTTGCGCCTGTCCGTCGAGAACGTGAAAGAACGGCAGGAAGGCGAGCTGATCAACAACGCGGACTACGGATTGTTGAAGAATGTGTCGGCAAGCCAGCGCATTAAGACACGCAAGGGTGCTCCAACTCCCGACGATCTCGACGAACTGCTCACCAAAGTCTGGAAAGAGCCATCGTTTTTCCTGGCCCACCCCTCGGCGATTGCCGCGTTTGGCAGAGAGTGCACGCGCCGCGGGGTACCTCCCCCGACCGTAACCTTATTTGGGACGCCCTTCCTGACGTGGCGCGGGATACCACTGATTCCGACCGACAAATTGCATGTCGATGGGCAATCGAAACCGAAGGGGTCTGGCGGAAAGACCAGTATTCTGTTGCTGCGCGTGGGAGAAAAAAAGCAGGGCGTGATCGGATTGTTCCAACCGGGATTGCCCGGGGAACAGACGCCGGGATTGTCCGTCCGCTTCATGGGTATCAGCAACCGCGCGCTGGCTTCGTACTTGATTTCGCTATACTGCTCGGCCGCCATCTTGGTGGATGACGCGATCGCGGCGCTCGATGACGTCGAGGTCGGACAATATCATGAGTATAAGTGAACCAGAAAAAGGCGCACCGCTGAATTCGCCGGCCGGGCAGACCGTTCTGGCGGGATTGCCGGAGCCGGACGTGCTCGCGCGCATGGCGAAGGAGTTTTTCACCGGGCTCCCGGAATTCGTTCCGGTGGCGGAAAGTGCTTTGGGTGAGGCGCAACGAGGTACGATTCTGCCGACTGCAGTGCAAACCGCGCCGCTTGCAAGTGGTGCCGTAACGGGACTTTCTTCGGAAACTCAGTTGCGAGCACTGCCATCCACGTCGGCGTTGCCTCCGGCGCAGGCCCAAATTCCCGCAATACCCGGAACCGCCATCCCCGAAATTCCTGGCGGCATAACCGAGACGCGCTATGGGGGGACTTCGTCGCTCTCATTTTTGGATGAAATACGGCCGATCTTCGCGTATCCCAAGGGAACTGCTCCTCTGCCCATTGCGCCGCCCGCGCCTACCGTGAGTATCCCGAGCGAGACGGAACTGCAGGTGCTTGCGAACAGCTTTTCGACCTCGGCGGCACCTGAGGTGCCGGACGCGTTCGCGGCACCGGGCGCGCCACAGCTATCGGGGACAGCACTGCCACGGGAAACAACGGATTTTTCCGTTGGGTATTCGTTCCTGAACGAGATTCGGCAATTGGTGCCCGGAGGAACGGCTGCCGCCGACCCGCTGCGCGTGCACACAGCCGCTGCGCCAGGGCTGAATCTTTCTTCGCAAGCGTTTGACGTACAGGCGATTCGCCGCGACTTCCCGATCTTCCAGGAACGCGTGCACGGGAAGCCCTTGATCTGGCTCGACAATGCCGCCACCACACAAAAACCGCAAAGCGTGATTGACCGGCTGAGCTACTTCTACGCCCACGAGAATTCCAATATTCATCGCGCGGCGCACGAACTTGCCGCGCGCGCCACCGATGCCTACGAAGGTGCGCGGGAAAAGGTGCGCCGATTCATCAATGCGCCGACGGTCCGGGAAATCGTCTTCGTGCGTGGCGCAACAGAAGGCATCAACCTGGTTGCTCAGAGTTGGGGACGCCAGCACGTTCAAAAAGACGACGAGATCATCATCACCTGGCTCGAACATCACGCCAACATCGTGCCGTGGCAGAGACTGTGCGCGGAAAAAGGGGCAAAGCTGCGCGTCGTGCCCGTGGACAACAGCGGACAGGTATTGCTCGACGAATACCAAAAATTGCTGGGGCAGAAGACGCGCCTGGTGGCGTTTGCACAGGTTTCGAACGCGCTCGGCACCGTAACGCCGGCGCGGGAAATGATTGAGATGGCTCACCGGTACGGCGCGAAGGTTCTGCTGGACGGCGCGCAAGCCGTCTCGCATATACAGACGGACGTGCAGGCGTTCGATTGTGATTTTTACGTGTTTTCCGGGCACAAGATGTTCGCGCCGACCGGCATCGGCGTGGTGTACGGAAAGATGGATGCGCTTGAGGATTCTCCGCCTTGGCAAGGCGGAGGCAACATGATTCAGGATGTGACCTTCGAGAAGACGACCTACCAGCCACCGCCTGGGCGATTTGAGGCAGGTACCGGAAACATTGCCGATGCTGTGGGGTTGGGCGCGGCAATCGATTACTTGGGGCGCGTGGGCATGGTGAACATCTCACGCTACGAGCACGACCTGTTGGTCTATGCCACCGAATCGCTCCAGAGAATTCCGGGATTGCGGCTCATCGGAACAGCGAAAGAGAAATCCGGTGTGCTGTCCTTCGTGCTCGAGGGACATCGCACCGAGGATGTGGGTGCGGGGCTCAACCGGCAAGGCATTGCGGTGCGTGCCGGGCACCACTGTGCGCAGCCAATTCTCCGGCGTTTTGGCGTGGAGAGCACCGTGCGGCCCTCGCTCGCGTTGTACAACACCTGCGAAGAAATCGACGCGCTGGCTACCGCGCTCTGGAACTTGAAGCTCGGCCACAATTCCATTTGACTCGCGACCGCGGGCTTCCGCGAACCGGCCTGGTACGAACATTGATTTGACGCACCTCGGAGTTCGGCGTATTTTTGCTAACCATGCTTTTTGCTTGGGTGAATTCGTGTTGTTGTCCCACCGGCCACACAATGGTTGAGCGGGGCGCATGCACGAGCACGTGATTTAGCCGGCAAAGCGTCAAGGTTTTCGAGGCCCGCTTGACGGAATCACTGGTCAGCGGGTCTTTTCCTTTTGGTGGCAGGATTTGAGGCCAGAAATTGAAGGGAGAATCAGTATGGAACTGTGGCGGCCGGATCCGACGTTTTATCCTTCACCGAAACTCGCGAGCGCAGCGCCACCGGAAAAAGTGGCGTTCGTAGCGCTGTTGAATCCCAAGTACGCGGGCGCATCGGATGCCATCGGCGTGGTGGATGTCGACCCGTCCTCCTCCACTTACGGAAAACTGGTGGGTCAGGTGGACATGCCGAACGTCGGCGATGAACTGCATCATTTCGGCTGGAATGCGTGCAGCGCTTGCCTCTGCCCTTACGCTCCGCACCCGCATACCGAGCGGCGTTATCTGGTTGTGCCCGGCATACGCTCGTCCAGAATTCACATCATCGATACCAAACCCGATCCGCGCAAACCGACGATCATAAAGGTCATTGAGCCTGAAACCATCGCGGCTCGCACAGGCTACAGCCGCCCGCACACGGTGCACTGTGGTCCAACTGGAATCTTCGTCAGCGCACTCGGTGCTCCGGATGGAGAGGGCCCGGGTGGCATCTTTATCTTGGAGCCGGACAGCTTCGAAGTTCTGGGGAAATGGGAAATCGACCGCGGACCGCAGTACTTCGGCTATGACTTCTGGTGGCATCTCGGGCACGACACGCTAATTTCGAGCGAATGGGGCACGCCGCGCATGGTGGAATCTGGTGTGAATCCGGAAATCCTGCTCAAGGGTGGTTACGGACACTCGTTGCACGTTTGGGATTTGCGGAAGCGCCGGCACGTTCAGGCTCTCGATCTCGGCGCTGAACAGCAAATGGTGCTGGAACTCCGCCCTGCGCACGATCCGGCAAAGGCCTTCGGATTTGTCGGCGTGGTTGTTTCCCTGAAGGATCTGTCCGCTTCGATTTGGCTTTGGTACCGGGATAACGGCAACTGGGCCATCAAGAAGGTGATCGAAATTCCTGCCGAAGCGGCCGATCCTGAGAAGCTTCCTCCACTCCTCCAAGGCTTTAAGGCTGTGCCACCTCTTGTGACGGATATTAATCTCTCTCTTGACGATCGGTTTCTCTACGTGTCCTGCTGGGGCACGGGCGAATTCCAACAATACGATGTGTCCGACCCATTTCACCCAAAGCTCACCGCCTCTCTGCACCTCGGCGGAATTGTCCGGCGCGCCGCGCATCCGCGAAACCCAGCGGCAGCTTTGAATGGCGGTCCACAGATGGTGGAAGTGAGCCGCGACGGGAAGCGCGTCTATTTTACAAACTCGCTTTACGCTCCGTGGGACGAACAGTTCTATCCGGATGGCGTCCGTAGCTGGCTCGTAAAGGTCGACGCGAAGCCCGAAGGTGGGATAGCGCTCGACCAGAAATTCTTCCTGGAGTTCGACGGTCTCCGCAGCCACCAAGTACATCTCGAAGGTGGAGACGCGTCGTCCGATTCCTACTGCTACTCATGATTCATCTGCAATCATGGGCCTGGGCGGCCCTCTTTCTTCTCGGCGCGTACCACGGAATTAATCCCGCGATGGGCTGGCTGTTCGCAGTCGCCTTGGGACTGCAAAAGCAAAGTGGCCGCGCTGTCTGGCAGTCGCTGCTGCCGATCGCAACGGGTCACGTGCTTGCCATTGGCCTCGTGATTCTCGTTGCCGCGCTCGCGGGTGCGGTCCTTCCACTTGGCGTAATAAAGGTTTGCGTCGTGGTCGTTTTAATCGCCTTTGGGGTGTACCGTATCGTGGGCAAAAGCCATCCGCGATGGGGAGGGATGCAAGTCGGATTCCGTGATCTGACGATCTGGTCGTTTCTCATGGCCTCCGCCCACGGTGCGGGATTCATGCTCCTGCCGGTCTTGCTGGGCATGTCAGCGATGGGAGCCGGGCATGAAATGCACGCGATGGACTCTTCTGGGATTGGCCTACAGCTCTTGGCGATTACCATCCATACTCTCGGATATTTGATCCTGACCGGGACAATTGCGTGGGCGGTTTACAAGTGGGTGGGCCTTTCGTTGTTGCGAAAGGCCTGGCTGAACTTGGATTTAGTCTGGGCGGTCGTTCTCCTTGCGACAGCTGGAGTCACGTTGCTGATTTCCTAGTTTGGATTCGTCCGCCCTAATTCCAACCCACAGAGTGGGCCGTCTTGCGCCGAAGTCCTATCCAAATCCGAATATCCGATGCCTCCCACGAGAGCACCTTCTTCTATTGTTCGACGCGCTCACCGGAATTTTGCTCGTCGACTGAGTTACCGTCTCAGAAGGCAATTCTCGACTGGAAGACTGCAAGGCAAGTCGGAAAGGGAGTCGCGAAATGGCGAGACGTTTGCGGTTTGAGCTTAGGTAGCCAGAGTTCGACGACGAACGTTGCGACAAGGCGCTGCTAGTCGTCCGGTTCATAGATATTGAGGGCTTGGAAGGAGGAGAACGGTGAAAGTCGGCACCTTAGTGTATCGCCAGAATATCACATCGGGAGATGTTCCAGTTTGGGACTCCGATGAGGTAATCTTTTCTCCCGTACGGGAAGCCGATCGATCAGTCGTCTGAGAATTGTTCTTGACAAATGGACTATCTAGGGCATATTAGAAAATGAACGCTTACTCTGTCTCCGGAGCGAGTAGGCTCTTGGGGATTGATCCAAAAACTTTACGACGTTGGATTCGAAAGAAAGAGATTCCCGCTCCCAAGCCGGGAATTGTCGACGGGCGCCTCTCGATGTGCTGGAAGGAAGCCGACATTGTGAAGATCAGGAAATACAAGAGCAGTGGATATTGGGGTAAAGGAATAAATCGGAAGACAGGCAAGAAGGCTAAGAAAAAGTAAGGCAAGCGGGACGCGCTGATGCGCAAACACCAACGCGCCCCTGACCAGCATCACCTGATTAGGAGGCAACGATGGCTAGCAATGAAAGTATCGGTTCCCCGTTCCCCAAGCAACCGTCCGCACGTTCCCCAAACTAAGTATCAAGGAAGGTCTATTCCTACTGAATGAGGGTATGGACCACGCAATCACACTCCTGCGGAGCTTGCAGAAGTTTTCC
>Ga0302182_10000184_pt1 | contig 44036 bp, 63 predicted proteins | sample I_Palsa_N3_1_FD_198781 | JGI IMG/M metagenome (GOLD analysis project Ga0302182, IMG submission 198781) | Peat permafrost microbial communities from Stordalen Mire near Abisko, Sweden - I_Palsa_N3_1 | ecosystem: Environmental > Terrestrial > Soil > Palsa > Peat permafrost | place: Sweden...
AGTGCAAACTGCGCCTAACCCTTTCGCCAACCACACCGCGGAGAATCTGCACCATGTCGCAGCCTAAGACTCACATTCTCGTCGGCCGTACCATCACGGCCGTCTACCTGGCCGAAGACGAAACAGCCATCAAGTTCACCACAGACGCTGGCGAAATCGTCGCCAAGTGCCGTGCGGAATGCTGCTCGCATACGTGGGTCGAGCATATCGACCTGCCTGCACTCGGGCTCCCTGCAGTAGTCGTCTCGGCCGAGGAGGTCGAATTGCACGCCGAGTTGGACACGCGCGGCGGCGAGCTGGAGTTCTATGGTTTCAAGATCCTCACCGATCGCGGCGAGCTGCTGATTGACTACCGCAACGAGTCGAACGGGTACTACGGTGGATCGCTTGTGTGGCCCGGCGATCATTTCTATGGCGGCGTGCGCGGTCAGAACGTGTCGGCGGGGGATTGGCAGCAGGTGGTGGCATGAGCACCTACAAACCCACCGTCTACGATGACGCCGTGCCCGCCGGCACGCCCGACATGTTCACCGTCGAGGAAGCCTCTCGCTGGTTAAGCTGCGCCCAGCCGGTCCCGCTTAAGCTGCTCCAGCGGCTTGGCAAAGACTGCACCATGGTGTCGCGGCTGCACAAACACCCGATGGGCACCAAGCCCACGCCCGACAAGCCCTGGCCGCAGGAAAAGACCTACTGTCGCGAGGTGATCGTGTTGGTGTTTCAGACCTGCCCGGATACGGCGCCGTTTGTTCCGTCAGTGGTGCAGCCGTGAGCAGTAAGACCGTAACGGCCGCGTTCGAGAAACTATGGAGGCGCGCCGACACGATGTGCCGCGACGAAACCACGGCGTTACTCATGGCCGCCTACACACAGGGCCGGCGCGAGGCACGAAATGAACTGAAGCGCCAGCGCCAGCTGGAGGCGCGGCGGAAGCGCTTGACAAAGGCCGAATAGTCCTTTACATTCGCCCTACACACCACACCAAGGATAAGCACATGTCTTACGAATTGAACGAAACGTTGGCCCGCAAAGTACTCGATACGGTCGACGCCGGGCTAGTCGACGGACTCGGTAAGCCCACACCAGGCGCCATGTGCGTCGAGGCGGCCGTGTGCTACGCCATGGGTTTGCCGCATAGCGACAGGCCGACATGTGTCGGCGACGCTGTGCGCATTTTCAAGATCCGTATCAACGACGCACTCTGGAGTTCCGATGCAGCCCGCACCGAGGGTTTGCGTCGCTTGGCTGTCGCGCAGCTCGGTTCAGATAGCATCGATCAACAGGAGTTCGTGCGCATTGTGACCGAACAGACTATTCGACAGATCGTGCCGCGGGCGCTACGTGCCAAGATTGGCAATCCGGCGCATAGTGAGAAACTCGAAGCAGCTGCGCGACAGTGTGAAAAGGACGGCAATCGCGAAGCTGCGTTAAATGCTAAGTCAGTAGCACGCACCTACGCCTACGCCTACGCCGCCTACGCCGCCGCCTACGCCGCCGCCTACGCCGCCTACGCCGCCTACGCCGCCGCCTACGCCGCCTACGCCGGCGTAGGCGGCGCCCGTGATGAAGTGCTGGCTACCGCATGCACGATTGCACTTAACGCACTGATCGAACTGCAATCGCCCGGCTGCCAGTTCTTGTATCTGTGCGATGCGGGGGCCTGAGTCATGGATACTCCCGACAATCACTTTACCCGACGCGCGGAAGCCCGCATGTCGCAGGGCCACACCCCCGAACGCCCCGCCGTGTGGCCGGTAGTGCTGCTGGCCATCGCGTGCTGGTGTCTGGTCGTGTGCGTCCTGACACTACTGGGCTTGCCCTTCGTGCGGTGGATCGTTGACCACGGCCACCCGGTGTGGCGCCACTAGCCGCAAACTGCCGATTGCGCTAAACTAACCGCCTGAAATCCACCACATAAGGCTAAACAATGGGTAAGCTTGTCCCGCGCTGGTATCAGGCCGAGGCCTGCAGCGCCATCATGGGCGCGCTCGTTGTCGCCGGTAACGCCAACCCACTCGCCGAGATTGTCACGGGCGGCGGCAAGGCCCTGCTGGCGGCGATGCTAGCCGAGGAAATTAACCTACAGTGGCCCGGCGCTCGTGTGATGGTGCTGGCGCCGTCCATGGAGCTGGTCAAGCAAAACGTCGACGAGGCCATGGGTTATCTACCCCCGGCGCTGGTGTCGCGCGTAGGCGTCTACTGCGCCGGGCTAAAGATGAAAGACCGCCTGTCGCAAATCATCTTTGGCACGCCTCAGTCCGTCACGCGCCAGGCCAAGCGCTTTGGCCGTATCGACTTTGTGATCGTGGACGAGGCGCACGGGTTCGACGTGGGCGCTAAGACCGCGCGCAAAATCGTCGACGAACTGACCGCCAACAACCCGGGCATGCGGTTCATCGCGCTGACCGCCACCGGCTTTTGCATGAAAGGCCAGAAGGTCGTCCCGCTCACACAATGCGGGCTGTTCAACGCGAAGGTGTACGACCTGACATCGGGGCGCAACTACAACCGCCTGGTGCGCGAGGGCTTCCTGGCACCGGTGGTCGCGCCCACGATTCGCTTCCCGCAGGTCGATACCGCAGGCGTCAAGACCAAGGGCGGCGACTTCGGCGAGGCCGAGCTGGCCCGCCGCGCCATGGAGGTCACCAAGGAAGCGGTCACTGTAGCACTCGATAACGCCACCGACCGCAAGCATTTCATGTGGTTCGCGGTGAACATCGAGCATGCCCAGATGATTCACCGCGCGCTGGTGGAGGCCGGCGAGTCGTCCGTGTTGATCCATGGCGACCTGGAGCACGGCGAACGTGTGGAAGGTATCGAGTCGTATCTAGCCAAGGCCCAGCGCCACGTGGTCAGCGTGGCCATGCTCACCACGGGATTCAACGCCAAGTTCGTTGATTGCCTGGTATGCCTGCGCCCGACCAAGTCGCTGGTGCTGTGGCGGCAGATCGTGGGGCGCGGCTTTCGACCTTATCCGGGCAAAGAGAACGTGCTGCTACTGGACGGTGGCGGCAACATCGCTCGGCATGGACCGATCAATGCCGCCGTGGACGAGGGCGACTCGCGCGCTGGCCTGTGGCGCTGCACCGATGAGGTCGTGCATATGCCCGTGCAGGCGGGCAAACAGAAAGCCATGCGCGAGAAATCGTCCATTCGCTTTCCGGTCAATAACCCCACCCAGCCCGAGCCGGACTTGCGCCTGGTGCTGGAGCTGATGGAGAAAGACACCGAGGCCTGCGGCTATTTAAACGACGCCGAGCACATGACTTGTCGCCAGTGCGGCCGGCCGCGCCAGGGCTTCCTGGCATTGCGCCAGCGCCGCGAGAAGACCGAGCGGTCCATCTTTGGCGAGGGCGACTCCTACGAGCTGCACGATGAGGATTCGGTCGTGCTCAAGGATGAGGCCTGCAAACTGACGCGCCAGCTGGAGGTGCGCGATATGTCCGTCGTGCCCGAGGGTAACAGCGTGCTGAACTTCGCTTTCACGACCGACTTTGGCCCCTACGCCTTGCGCCTGGACTTCGATCGCACCCAGGCGGACCCGAAATTCTACGCCCAGGCCCGCAAGTTCTTTCAGGCGGCCACCGGTCGCAACGTGCCGGGCGAGGCTTACCGCGTCGTCTTGCAACGTGAACTGATCCCGCAGCCTGTTGACATTACCCTTACAAAGTTTGAAAATGGTCAGGTATTCCTTACGGAATGCCGATTCATCCATGAGGGTAATCTAAGGAGTTTCCGTTATGACCCGCGCTTTTAAGTTCGAACTGAATGCCCGCGTGATAGAGATGCACGGCGACAGGCGCGGGTGCGTCCGCGATAGCCGCAAATACGAGCCATGGAAAGGCGACGCCGCCATTAATATCTACCTGATCCAGTGGTTTTGCGGGGGTGTGGACTGGGTGTGGGAAGACGAGCTGGCGCTCGATCAGTGAAGGCTTCATTACGACACAAGATCGAACATGCGCTAGCCGATGGCCCAGGCACCGCCGCTGACATCGCTGCGGAACTTGACCGCAACTCACGGCTTACCGGCGCCTATCTACGTGACCTGTGGCGCCGCGGCGCGCTAACTCGCCGCGCCTACTACCCGCCTGAGCGCGGGCCGTCTATTCGTCGCGTGGTGTGGATGTACTCGCTATGAACTACTACAAAGACGTGAATAAAGCGCTACAATCACGAAAGACCGCCACCGAGCCCACCACATGACCACACAGCTATTTCTCGACTTCGAGACCTCAAGTAACTGCGATCTGGCCGTGTCTGGTCTGGCGCGCTACTTGGCCGATCCGTCCACACGCGCCACCTGTTTCACGTGGCGCTTCCCCGACATGCCCGCGGCGGAGCTGTGGGAGGCCGGCCAGATCGTGCCGCAACGCATCGTAGCGCACCTGGCTAGCGGTGGTGAGTTCGTAGCCCACAACGCACCGTTCGACTTCCACATCTGGAACGACGTGCTGCGTCGGGATCCACGCTACGCCCATTTGCCCGAGCTGAAGATTGAACAGGTGCGCTGTAGCGCCGCCCGTGCACGCTACAACGGCCTGCCGGGCTCGCTGGCCGGTGCGTGCGAAGCGATGGGGCTGCCGGTGCAGAAAGACACCGAAGCCAAGCCGATCATGCTGCTACTGGCCGCGCATCCCGAATACACGCCCCAAACGCACCCGGAGGAGTACGCGCGGCTGTACAAGTACGCGCTGATCGACACGGATGCGATGTTCGGCTTGTGGAATGCGACCGTACCGCTGCCGCCGCTGGAGCAGCAGTTCTTTGAGCTACACATGCGCGTGTCGATGCGTGGCTTCGGCTGCGATGTCGAGGCTGCCCAGGCCATGGAGGATTTGACTGCCTTCGCCGAGGCCCAGCTCAACTATGACCTAGCCGTGGCCACGCAGGGCGGGCTGTTGTCCACCACCGAGGTGGGCAAGATCAAGGACTATGCGGCGACCATGGGCGAGGATATGGACGACGCCGGCCGCGAGACACTCAAAACCCTGATGGGGCGCCCGGACCTGCCCGCGGCGCTGCGTGAGGTGTTGGCCCTGCGCCTGGACGCCTCGCGCGCCCCTAAGAAAGCCGGCGCGATCCTGCGCGCCCATGTGGACAGCCGCATGTGTCACGCGACTGTCTACCACGGCGCGCTGTCCGGTCGCACCACCGCGCGCGGCTGCGGCGGCGTGCAGTTGCTCAACGTGGCCCGTCCGCGCCCTGGCCGCTCGGCCGAGGATTGCGAGCGCTACCTGGACGCATGCAAGCGCCACGACATCGGTTACCTGTCTAGCCCGGAAGTGGGCCCGATCCTAGCTGCCCTGGCCGATGCGCAGCGTTCGCTGTTCTGCGCTACCAAGCCGGGCCACACGCTGGTCGATGCGGACTTGTCCGGCATCGAAGCGCGCATGAGCCCGTGGCTCGCTAATGACGAGGAAATGTTGACCGTCTATGAGGCGGGTGGCGATCCTTACAAAACGTCGGCTGTGGGTATTTTCGGTGTCGAATACGCGGATGTCACGAAAGATCAGAGACAGGTAGGAAAATGCGCCTCCCTCGCATTATCTTACGGCGGCGGGGATGGCGCGTTTGTCTCGATGGCGGCGAACTACGGCGTGCACCTCGAACCGGACGCGGTGACCGACATCGTATGGAAATGGCGTGAAGCCCGCCCCGCCTTTGAGCGCTGGTGGGCCGTGCTTGAGTACGCCGTGCTGATCGCGCTGGACCAGCCGGGCAAGCGCGTGCGCGTGCCCGTGGGCCGTGGCTGGTGCTCGGAGGTGACCTTCGTGCGTGACCAGCACGCATTGCGCATGGAGCTGCCAAGCGGGCGCGCGATCAGCTACCACAATGCCCGCCTGTACCTGGACCCGGGTGCGAGTGCGCCGATCGCCGTCTATGACAAGCCCGAGGGCTACGTCGAGACGCTCGACCGCAAGATCCTTTCCAACAACATGACGCAAGGGCTTGCCCGCGACCTGTTCTGGCTGATCATGCTGTCGGTCGATAAGGTCGAGGACATCGTGCATGAGGTCTATGACCAGATGGTGCTGGAAGTGCCGATTGAACGTGCCCACGAGCGCCTGGAGCAACTGCTGGAGCGTATGCGCATCGCGCCGAGATGGGCGCCAGGGTTGCCATTGGAAGCGGCTGGCTACGTATCGCCGCGCTGGAGAAAGGATTGATGAATAGCCTGCCGATCATGCTCCCCGACGCTGCCTGCCAGCGCGTGCTGGCGGCTATGGCGTAAAGACCAACTATCCATTACACTCACCACACAATCACCACAGGCAGACCGATATGAGCAACACCATGATTGACGCGCTGGAAGCCGGCGCCAAGTGGGGCACGCTGACCCTTTCCGAACAGATCGCCGCCCGGGCTATCGCACGCCGCCTGGTGGCGATGGCTACCGATGGCGCCTCGGCCGAGGATTGGCAGCAGCTCGCCGGCTATGCCAAATGGGCGCAGCACCCCGACGCGCTCAAGGCCGCTAAGCCCACATTGACCGTCGCCGGCCATTGGGTCGATTGGCGCGGCGGTTCGTTCCTGCCCGCACTAGCGTCCACGCGAGTCGATATTCAGTACCGAAGCGGTCGCGTCACTAAGAATATTTCAGCCGGTGCTGTTTATTGGCAGCATACCGGCCATACCGCAGATGTCATTGCCTATCGCATCGCGGATTGACCGCGCCGCAAGTTTAGCGTTACACTCCGCTCACATATACAAACGGAACGCCCGACAATGACCAAGACCGCCGCTTCGGAACGCAAGCCCGAGGACTATTACACCCTGCCGCTGGATCTGTTTTCGGTCACCGACTTGACCGACGCCCTGGGCATCGAGCGCGCGGCGGCCTTGCTTGGCACGTCCAGCCGGGCCATCTATACCGTGCGCAACACGAACGAGATGGGCTTGGAGCGCGTTGGCAAGCTCCAGGCGGCCATCCGCGAGGACGAGACGGGCCATCGTGCCCGCCTGGTCCAGATGCGTAACCTGCAGTCCATCCGTAGCGCACAGCGCGCTGCCCGCTAAACCCTCACCCCACCACCGGAGAACACCATGCAACTGATTTTCAACAATCTAGATGAACTGAACGACATGCTCAAGGCCATGGGCTATGTGCGCCGTGACACCATCGCAGAGCTGACCTGCGGGGAAATTACCCTGCGTGGCAGTGAGCAATTCGTGAAAGACCTAACCGAATCTGGCCAATTCGACCGCGCTGCCGAGACTGCGTTGCGTGACGTCGACAACCTGCCCGACGATGGCGTGCCTGAGCCCGCTACCAGCGGCCACACTCCCGAGCCGGCCAAACGCAAGCGCCGCACCAAGGCCGAGATTGAGGCCGAGAAGGCCGCGCAGTCGGCGGCCGCTATTGTGGTAGCCACCGAGACGGGCGACGAGCCTAGCGTCCCGCAGACGAGCCCGCTGGACAATCTCAAAGCGGAACCCGCCGTGGCGTCAAATGGCGGCCAGGCCCGTGCGGAGATTGCCGAAATGGCTGCGCTGTTCGACGGCGCTGACCGCCTGGCGCATATCAATGAAGGCCGCGACTTCATCGCCAAGCACGGCTTCCCGACCTATAACGAGACGATGCAGCTGGCCGACGTGCCGGCCAACATCGCCGGCCACACGCCCGAGCAGGTGAGCCGTCACCGTGCGGCGATGGCCTGGAAGGCTACGCAGCTGGCGGGAGGCTAAGCCATGACTACCTGGGAACCGGTACGTTGGGCGCTTTTCATCCTGATCATGCTTAACGTGGCTACCGCTGCGCACCAGCACGGGCGTTCAGGTCGGGTGTCGCGCGGAGCGATCAACACGGCCGCAGGCATTCTCTTTACCGTCGCACTGCTGCTGGCCCTGACGAACTTCGAGCTTTAGTCAGATTCGCAGACACGAAACGAAAGGGCCGCTCACGCGGCCCTTTCTTATTTGCGCTTGCGGTCCTGCGCCATGTAGCCATCCGCGATGCCCGTGAGCGCCATGAGTGCGGCCTGCACGTCGTAGCCGTCCTTCGCGCCCTTGGAATCCTTGCCGCCGGCCTTGCGCTGTACGCTGTAGGCGATCGCCTCGGCCTGCTTGGGGGCCTTGCCACCCTCTTTAATTTCGGTCTTGATGTTTTCCGAGCGGGCTTTATCGCTCTTGCCTTCGATGAGGGGCATATCGGCTAGCTCTGTAAGGGTGGAAGGGATGACCGGCTCGGGCAGATCGTCAAAGCCGGCCCAGCGCGATGCCGTATGCTCGTCGTTCAAATCCGGCACGAACGCATCAGGTAGCGCCGCACCGAAACACGCAAAGCCGTCCTTGGTTGTGAACAATGGTGTCAGCGGGCCGGTGTAATCGAGCCCGATTTCTGCTTTGGTCTCGCGCCGCGCGGTCTGCTCGGCCGACTCGCCCTGCTCGATCGTGCCGCCAGGAAAGCCCCAGCGCCCACCCTGTACTGCAGACGGGCGACGCTTGAGCCACAGCACACGGCCGCCATGCGTGAACATCACACCAGCGGCCGTGGGCGCTGCCATGGTTACAGTGCGCTGACCGTCAGGCGAGCGAATACGAACTCCACCACACCAGGCTGCAGTATCTTCTTGCCGCTCGGCGCCTTGTATCGACGCATGAAGCCTCCCGTCAGGTCGTAGCGCTTGGACACCGCCGGCAGCGTAATGGTCAGGTTCTGCCCCAGCTTGGTGCGGTTGGTCACCTCGTACTGGTAAATCTGCTCAAACAGCGACAGTGACGCGCTGTCCGCCTTCAAGGTGATGCCGAGGGGGATTTCGTTAAACACGAAACCCGCCGACAGCTGGCCGTCGATCCCCATCGAATACTCTCCGTTTTCAACATTTTCAAAGTCGAAAGCGTCATCCGCGCCGTAACCCTGCAGGCGCTGGGCCTGTGGGAATAGCGCCTCGGTCGTCATCGCGAGGACCGAGTTAGCAACAGTGAGTGTGCCTGCCATGTCGGTTCCTTAAATGACCGCGGTGGAGTTGATGGTGATCTGCTGAATCGAGCCGCCATCTGTGTACCAGAAGGTAGCCGCCGGGCTGGTGCGATTCTGACGTGCCTGCGCAACGTTGGCCGGGTCGCCGAACAGACAATACCAGCCCTGCGTCTGCAGCGTCGTGCTGATGGTCCGGCCAGCCTGGGCGTCCACCTGGTTCTGCTGGCTCTCCGACAGCGTCACACCCTGGCGGATGATGCCCGAGACGACGCCCTGGTTGGCCACGTCGCGCACCGCGCTATAAAGCTCTGTGTAGCCGTCCTGGTTGTATGGGATCGAGTTGTAATTGATCAGCGCCTGGTAGAGCGCGAGCTGAATCTGGCGGTTGAGATAAATCTGGTCGACGTAGGTGTCGAGCCACAGGAACGAGCCGGACAGGTAGCCGTTTACCGACGTGGTGAAATTGTTGGCCGCATTGGCAAACGCGCCGATATAGCTGTAGTGGTTCGAGTCGAGCGCATCGGAGGTGGGCTTATCGGTCACCGTGGCCGCCGTGCCGGCGACGAACTGGCGCGAATCGTAGTTCGTACGACCGTTCTGAACACTGAAGTTGATGGAAGCCGCCCAACCCATCGAGGCGCCGGCCGTGTCGACACCACCGTAGAGCGGCGCCGTGCCCTGATAGGGCTGCGCGAACACCTGCGCGCCGAACGAGACGGCGTTGTTTGGCACGATCGAGGCCGCTTCGGTATCCCAGGCCATGTAGGCATACTGGAAGTTCTGCCCGCTATTCCATGCGGCATAGGCCAGACGGTCGGCAATCACGGCCGCGTAGCTGGTCGTGAAGGTCATCCAGTTGGTCGTCTGGCTGATCGCGCGGTTCATCACCGAGGCGGGCGTGTCAGCGGCCGCACCGGTCGCCTGATTGAACGCGCCCACGCCCGCCGAGAGGCCGACAGCGGTCGCCAGCGTGCCGGTGATGGGCGAACACACGGCCGTCGGACCGGTGGCCGTCGTGGTCAGCGTGAAGCGCTGGCGCTGTGCGTCGTAGGCGATCGTGAAGTCGGGCGAGGTGAAGGCCGCCAGCATGATCGTCGCCGCGTTGGCGAAGCTGGTGGCCGCGGCCAGGTTGATGGTCGTGGAGGTATGCAGCGCGGCCGTGGTCACGATCAGCGTGCCGGTCAGGCTCTGCAGCGCGGCTAGGGTCAGGTTCGCCGTCGAGGCGCCATACACGCCGGCCGGGGCTGCCGTCAGCGCGTAGCCCACGAACTTCAAATCGAACGGCAGCTGGCCACCGTTGACGATGCCCGGGAAATAGTTGTTGGCCAGTGTGGTTTCCGGCGCGGCGGGGCCGAACCAGTTGGACACAGCTAGTGCGCTGGTCAGGTCGAGCACCTGGCCGGGCGGCACGGAAGGGTCTTGCGTCACCACCAGGCCGTTCTGGCTGGAGCCCGCGCCGCCACCCGGGACGACACCCGGCAGCACCTGCACTTTCTTGCTAATAGGGATAGTCACGGGTCGGGCTCCAGGAAAAGGGTTGCGAGAGGGATTCTATAGCAAATCAGGGCGGCAAGTTGTCCGCCACGATGAGGGTTGTGGGCGGCACTTCGGTGAAGAAATCCTGCGGCAGCGACACGGTCTGACTGACTTGCGCGTATAACTTGATCATAAAGCGCTGCTCGTACATCTGCTCGCCGTTGGCAAAGTTCAACTGCACGGGCTCGTCGGCGTAAAGCGGTGTGAAAACAGCCGATGCGGCGTTGTTGTCGCAGCCCCACAGCGAGCGCCAGGCGATGGCGAAGGTATCGGCCCAATCGGGCGCGAGCGGCCCGTAGCAATCCACCTGGTAGTAGTAGGTCGTGGAGCGTTCCACGATCTGGAAGCCACCAACGGGGTCGTAGGTGCGCACGCCCTGGTTCTGGCGTAGGCGCACGCCTGGCTGGATCACCGCATAGGTGCCCACGGGCGTCGCGGCCATGTTCGGGTTGGACTTGAACACGCTGGCCTGATCGGGCACGTCCAGCAGCTGCACGATCCACTGCCACACGCCGTTGAACACGACATCCTCACGGGCGCTAAGAGTCGCTACCGCACTCATGGCGCAGGTACCGTGCCGTTGGCGATCAGCGCTTGCAGCTGCGCGAGCGTAGTGGCGTTGACCTGCCGGGAGACTTCCACGCTGCACCAGGTGGGCCACCACTCATTCACGCGACTGATGTACCACCACTCGCCGCCAATGTTGAGGATGTCGCCGCCTTGGCCGTCGGGCCGGCTCATGTCGGCCAGGTTGCCGTACGCGTAGACGGTCGTGAAGTCGGTGGAGTAGTTCAGCGCGCGGTCGTGCACCCGCCCGCTGTGGTCCTTCGCCTGGACCTGCACTGTGATGGCTAACGTGGTGAATGTCGGCGTCAGAATGCCCTGGTTGTTGGTGTAGCCCGTGGAGCTGTACCACATGGCCGGCACGTCGTCATTGACCGACGTAATCGCCCCGCGCACGATGTCGTGCATGTTGAGAAAAAACCCCATTAGCGCACCTCACACGACATGTGCGTACACCTCGGCAGGCTGCGCCCAAGTCCGGCCTGTCTTGATCATGCTGATCATTGTGCGCGAAACGCCATATTCGGCCGCTAGTAACGCTTGCGAAGCGCCCGCAGCCAATTGCGCTTGGATCGCATCAACCTGTTCGGGCTGCAGCTTATAACGCGCGTTGGGATTGGTTCGACCGTGGAAACGACCGCGTTTTGCTGCATGTTCTTGGTTCGCTACTTTGGTGCACCATTCCAAGTTTTCGACGCGGTTGTCCAGCTTGTCGAGGTTCTTGTGATTAACGTCAGGCCACTGTTCGGGATTCGGCAAAAACGCCTCAGCTACCAAACGATGCACGCCAAACACACGGCTAGTTTTGGGCGCGACTTTGAATCCGATACCCAGATAAAGACGTTTGTGCCCGTAAGTCACGGGCGACAATACTTTCTCGGACACCTTGTAACTGGCGCCTGTGCTGCGCATAACAGTGCGAGCGCGCCGCCGCACGCGACCCCGGTTGCTCACGTCGTATTGACTTTCAAACCCTACAACCGGCTTCCACTGCTCCATTAGTCTTTCCCCATGGCCACTTCGGACTCGATGGAGTTTGACAGGTGTCCGGTCAGAATCAAACCATGTGAAAAGCCCTTGAACTCGGCCCACGACTCGGCGTTATCTGCCGGCCATTCGAGCACAGTAGCGCGCACGTCCTCTTTCATCACCTGGCCCACCGTGCCCAGCGCCGACTCGGCGCCTTCGCCGTTCTTTAGTAGCGTCGTGAACGCGTTGGCCCAGGTGCTGGACTCTTTGGCAAACGTGGTCGACATGAAGGGTCGCGGATGATTCTGCCCCTCGCCGTATTCGAGCGCGGCGGCAATGAGCGCTACCGGCATGCCGGCGCGCGGATCCGGGCGCTTCTCGCCTGTGGCCGCGTTGGTCAGCACGGCAGCCGGATACGTCGCACCGGATAGCACGCCAGCGCGTACGCTGCCCGGCTTGAACTGGTCGGCCATGCTCGATGGCAGGCGCAGCCCGCGGCGAGTCACGCTCACGGCACGAACCCTTCCGGCACGAACCCGACGACAGGGCGCGAGCCGTAGGCGATCGCAAAACCGATGCCACTACCGCCGTTGAAGGCGTATTTTAGCGAGCGGAACGGCGCGGTGAAGGTCCAGTACATCGCGCCGTACTTGGTCTGCAGGAACCAGGGCGCGATGGCCGAGCCTGCCGGCATGACATATTCAAACGAGGCCGTCACCGTGCCTTCCGTCGCCTGGCTGATGCGGCCAGGCGGCGGGTTAGTCGGCACGGTCGGGTTGGCTCCAAAGATGGTCAACAAGTGCGCCACCAGCATGTAGAACAGCTGGGTGCGAAAATCCACGTCCATCACGGGCGAGTTGTCCGTGTTGTCGAGGATCGCCTGCTCGGCCAGAATGAACATCGCCGTCAGTCGACCCGTCGACACCGAGGTAAACTCGGGGTACTCGGCGATGAAGGCCGCCGGATCGAAGACGACGATGGCCATGGTTTAAGCCTTGCCCGGATCGTCTTCGCCGTCGTTCTGGATCACACCCGGCAGATTGTTCGGGTCGATCGCCTCGAACCCGTTACGGTTCTTGGTCTTGTCGTTGGCTTCCTCGATCAGATCGTCGCCGTCGCCGTTGGCGAACACGAACTCGTTCTTGAGCCACAGCGCATGCGCATGCTGCTTCTGGATGGCTTCCCAGTGCTCGACCGGCACATTCTGGGTGATGCCATGGCCGGCGATGTTGAACGGCGAATTGGCGCCGTGCAGCTTGACCACCGGGCCGGCGGTACCATCGGCAGCGAGCAGGTGAACGGTCAGGCCCTGCGGCAGTTTGCAGGCGATGGAAACGGTCTTAGCGGAACGCTTGGGAGCGGGCATGGAAGATTCTCCGTGTAGGTGGGCGAACGGTTTGGTGCGGTCAGCATATCAAACAAAATGAGCCTAGAATAGTTGTTGACATCGCCGTGAGGTGCGCCTAAGCTTCATCCACACCACAGGAGACAGCGCCATGACCACGATGATTCCCGAAGCCAAGTTTTGCACCCACCAGGCGGTCAACGGCCGTCATTATGGCGTTTTCGTGGTAATGGGCCATCGCTGGTCGGAAACGGTCGGCGAGCACATCTACGGCGTGGTGCAGGTCAACGAGAAGGGTAAGCCGGTCAGTCGCGAAATGAACATGGTTGAATCCGCGCTCACGGCGGCTTAGCCGTGAGCTGGCCCTGTCGCTGCCGCCGCAAAGCCTGCCAGGCCCGCCAGACGATCCGCTGGCACCCTGAGTCCTATGTGCGTCCGCCTAAGTGCCGGCACTGCGGCAAAGGGCTGCTACGGGTCGACGGGTGGCGCCAGGCGCACGAGCGGCACCGCAAGGACACTTGCCGGCCCGACCGTTCGGGCTGCCAGGGTTATCACTTTCCGCATCGGCGCGGCTCGCGCTGGTGCGACCACAATCCGGCCCTGACACCGGCCATGCTAGAGGAACGCGAACGATGGACACGCTGATATGAGCACCGCCCTGCAGCTCAACCCGCCACTGCCGATGACCTGCCCAAAGGGCGAAGGCTTCGCGCACCTGCTGATCGACTACGGCCCGGAATCAGATCTGTACTGGACGATCTTCATCACCGAGACCGGCGAGGTCTGGACGTACGCCAACCGGCACGTGCGGGCCAGCAAGAACATCACGCTAGGCCGCACGCTAGCGCCGAAGGCTGCGCCCGCGCCCGCTGTCGAGTCCGACGACGAGCTGCGCGAGCGCTTGCTAGGCATCATGGCGGGCTGCGGCGCTGCGGCCGAACGGGCTGCGGCCGTCCAAGTAGCTAGCGGTGCAGCATTGGATGAGGTTGCGGGGCTTTATGGCATCCGGCGCCGCACGCCTGCGCCTACGTACTTTAGTGGTCCGCCCTATGGCGGCCCACGATGAACAAGCCGCATCTCACCAAGTCAAAACACTACCCAGCATGGTACTGCGCGGATGGTCGCTGGTGTGGTTGCGGCCCGACCGCGCAGGCTGCCTTTATTGCTTGGCGCATGCGGACGCCTGGTGACAGTTGGGTCCATAACCAACCAAGTGCTATCCAAAGCCGCTGGTTGCATGCTACGGGTGGGGGAGTCGTGCGCATCACCGTGTCATAAAGAAAGGCCGCCTTGCGGCGGCCTTCCTGTTCGAGCTGCGGCGGCGCCCACTCCGCCGGAGGTCTCAAACGACACTAGCATATCAAACTGAGTGCTGTGCTAAGCATTGCGCCCCACGCGTCAGACGTGATAACCTGAAGCCATGAACGCACCTATCACCACAGAAACCTGGCTGGCTCGTTTCGCCGCAAAACACGGCGACCGCTACACCTATCCGCCGCAGACGATCCACGGCGGCAAGGCCAAGATCACCATCATCTGTCCGGATCACGGACCCTTCAAGCAAGCGGCGGGCAAGCACGCTGAAGGCGACCATTGCCGAGAATGCAGCTACATCGCGCGCGGTGATAGGCAGCGCTTCGACACGCCAGCTTGGATCGTCAAAGCCCGCGCAGTGCATGGTGACCTGTATGACTATAGCCACGTGGAATATCGCGGCGATCAGCTATGTGTGGCGATAGGCTGTGCAGCGCACGGTCCTTTCAAGCAGGTAGCAGGCTGGCACACACAGGGGCGAGGCTGCCCCGCATGCGGAAACCTGCGCAAAGCAGCGGGGCGCCAGAAAGACTTGGCGCATTTCGTGGAACGTGCGCGCGCCGCCCATGGCGACAAATACAACTACTCGCAGACGGTCTACCGCCAGGCACTCGACAAAGTCACCATCGTCTGCCCTAAACACGGACCATTCGAGCAGACTCCTGCAAACCACGGACACGGCTACGGGTGCCAAAAATGCGTCAGCGGCGCCCCTTCACCGACCGAGTGCGACCTGTTCGCTTTCGTGCAGGCGCTCTGTCCTGACGCCTACCAGTCCGATCGGACCATCATCAAGCCGAAAGAACTAGACATCGTCGTGCCGTCGCGTGGCGTAGCTATTGAGCTAAATGACGTGTACTGGCATTCCGATCGGCGCACGCGCGAGCGGGCCGCAGCACGTATTAAGCATCAAGCGTGCAAGGCTGCGGGCTACCGGCTGATCGCCATTGCCTGCAAGGACTGGACCGAGCGGCGGGCGCCTTTCGAGAATCTGCTACGGGCGGCGCTGGGCTGCGACAACCGTCCGGCGCTGCATGCTCGCGATTGCACGGTTGAGCCGATTCCTAATACCGAAACGGTAGCGTTTCTCGATCGTCACCACCCGCAGCAGCCGGGCGCAGTCTATGCACACCGGTTCGGACTCGTGCACCCCGCGCACGGCCTGGTCGCGGTGATGACGTTAGCTAAGGACGCTTATGACCGCAACCGCGTCGAGTCGGGCGTGTGGGATCTCACGCGGTTCGCTACGTCAGCGCGCGTGCGGGGCGGCGCATCCAAGTTATTCGCGCACGCCGTGCGCACGCTGGGCTGCCGCGAAGTTGTTTCCTACTCCGCCAACGACTGGTTCGACGGCGGCACGTACGCACACATGGGCTTCGAGCTGGCGCGCGAGATCCCGCCTGACTATCGCGTGTATCACCATGCACTCGGCTTCCGGCCTAAGAGTTCCTGGGCCCGTAAACAACTGCCGGCGCGGCTGCGACAGATAGGCCGCACCGACTTGGCATTCGATCCCGCGACTGATCTCCGTACCGAATGGGACATCGAGGACGCCGTGAACGCTTTTCGCATGTGGGACAGCGGGAAGAAACTGTGGCGTTGGATGCAGAAAGGCCCGGCATGAGCCGGGCCTTTCTAAACGTTAAACTATCGTTAACGACTACACCCCAAGGGTCTGTGCACACGCCAGAGGACGAAAGATCACTGCACCCCACGATCCGGCGCTTTTCTTCTGGCGGTAGTACGAGCTGTACGTCTCGATCGCATGCGCGCGCATCTTCTCGGTAAACGAACAGGTTGCCGATTCCTGACCCTCGATGACCGGTGCCCACAGCTGCACCAGGCGGCCGGCAGCCGTGTCGAACTCCGGCACGGTGACGATGGACATCTTGGGGAACGCGTCGCGAATCAGCTTGGCGGCGGACAGACCATAGATGTTCGTGTTGTTGAGGTTGGCTGCTGCGCTCGGAGCGACGGCCAGGCGCAGCTCGTCTTCCTGCTCGATGATGCCCGCCGACTGGGTGACCAGCTGGCCGTACCTGGTCACGATGTCGTTGTAGATCGCATCCGGGGTTGCGGTTGCCCAGTTGACCGGAGCGGCTACCGGGGCCACGAGGCGCGGGTCGTTGGTCAGGCCGTAATTCTGCAGGCCAGCCACGCCGAACAGGTACGTTGAGTTCAGGAACTTGGCGATACCCAGCGCGCTGGAATAGTTGAGCTGGGCGGCCCAATCCACACGGCCCGCGCCGGCCATGGCCAGCTCGCGCTGACCCCAACGGGTCCAGGTCTGGAAGAAGTAGGACTGGCGCTGCGGATAGTTGACGTTCGTGTTGCTGGTGCCGTCCGACGAATAGTCGCCGTAGGTGGCGACACGTGTGGTCGGCTCAGCCTGGATGAAGGCAGCCGTCAAGGTGGTCCAGTCGCCCTTCTTGGACTCGCTGACAATCTCGGCGGCCTTCATCGGGGCGACGAGGACTTCGATCACCTTTGGGTCAACGTAGGTGGTCAGGAACGTGGGGATACCCGCGTTCGGGGTGCCGATAAGGGTCGGCGTCAGGCTCGCTGCGTCCATCGCGTAAGCACTGGAGGGGGTCGAGATGTCGGTCACACCCGGGGCCAGCACGACACCGCGCGAGGCAAGCTGGGCGATAAGCTGAGAGTCTTTCATGGTCATGTGTCCCTTATGCGCCCGTGTTGCTGATGATGACGGTGGCGCCCACCGTCGCCGACTCACTGACCAGCGTGTAGCCGGTGTCGATGAGGTTGCCGGCGATCGTGGCGCCGATGTTGATGAGGCCGGTGGTAAAATCCCACGCGATTAGTGCGCCGCGCGTCGGTGAGCCGGTGATGGCGTCGGCCTTCACGAACCAGTCACCCGTGCCGAACAGCGACACCGGCTGGCCCGGCTGGATCGTGTATCCCGACTCGGCCAGATAGGTCACGATCTGCGCGTTATTCACGCGGTTCACGAAGCCCAGGCGCTGGATCGGTGCCGGGGTCACGCCCGGAATGGAGGTGACGGTGCCGTCGGTGTTGAGCACGGCGAAGCGGCCCACACTGACACCTGATGCGTCGGCCACGCACTTACCGGCGCCCGACAGCTTGAAGACCATCGGGTTAGTCGACGCGAAATCGCCGGGGACTGCCTGGGCCGGATTGATGTACACCTGATTCTGAAACATGGTTGTTTTTTCCTTTAGCCCAGGTTGCGGATCTTGGAGAGGGAGGCTAGCACGCCGTTCTGGTAAGTCGTGACACCAGCGGAATCCATAGCCATCTCGGTCTGTTGGCGCACACCGGCCGCGCGGCCAGCGGTCGCCACGTAGGTGTCCCACGCCACGCGCGCCTGGCCCTTAGGCACATTCGCCGGGTCGATGCCCACGGTCTTGAGCGCTTCGCGGTAGATGCCGGCGGCGCTGTCCATGGCGATGACATCGCCGAGCACGCCACGCGTGACACGCTTGGCACGCTCCACACCCGCCGCACGCTCGCGTTCCTGCTTAAGCGCAGCAGCGACAGCGGTCTGGGTGTGCTTGCGCACAGCGGCGTCCATAGCGATGGTCTTACCGCCACGCGCCGGGGTGCCTTCCTGCTCGGCCTGCTTGGGCATGGGGTATTCACCCTCCTCGTCCATCGCGCCTTCGCCTTCGCCTTCGCCTTCCTTGGCCTCGTCCTCGGCGCCCTTGGACTTCACGGCCGGATCCAGCTCGCCGTCTTCCGCCTCGCGGCCTTCCTTCTTGGTCGGATCCTCGTCCTCGGCGTTTTCAGCGTTGGCGGCATTGGCCATCGGCTCAGCCGCGGGCTTCGCTTCGCCCGCGTTGCCGCCCAGCTTGCCGTGGATATTCTCCAGCAAACCGGCAATGTGCTTGAGCGCCTGGCCTACCTGGGCCATTGCGGAATCTTCGTGATTTTCGCCTGCAGCCGAGCCGGGAGGCCCACCTGCCGGGAGGTTATTCTCACCTGCCATTTCGTCTACTCCTTGCATGGATGGGTTCGGCCCTTGCGGGTCAAATAGTGCGCTATCGGCGACGTGCGCGCCACTAGCGCGTCCGTCGTCGACCAGTGCGACGTGGTTGCCTTCGATATTGCGCATTACGCCATCGTGGCGCCGGCCGTTCACTTCGCCGGCCTGCATATCGGGCTTGTAACGGTAACCGCACGACAGATCGGTCATGGCTTCGGATTCGATCAGGTCAATGGCCTTGCCATCGGATACGAGCAAATCGCCGCGCAGGTGCTTGCCGTCAAATTTGACCGAATGGACCGCGCCGGCCTGATATTCCTTGCGCGGGTCGTCGGCGGTCTGCGGGATGTGCTTGATCATCAACGGCACGCCCTCGAAGGTCGACGCCGCCCTGGCCATCTCGTCCGGGTCGCGATACAGGTCATAGACGTGATTGGGTTTGAGGCCCAACTGGTCATAGCCTGGGATCTCCGAGCCGCGGTAAGGGTTAATTTCCGCCGTGGACAGAATGCAGTTCTTGACGCGCATCCGGCCATCCGCGTCGCGGCTGCGCGCGGTCTGCTTATCGAAAGCAAATATGATGCGGTTATCAGGCATGCGTCGCATGGTAGCTAAGCGCGCACGCGTGCGCAATTAGTGAACGTGCGAGTTTATGCTGTCAAGGTGTTGACACGTCAATCTAAGAGTGTGAGAATGCCTTTACCATCCACCATAGGGCTAGACATGAACGCGAAGTTTGAGAAGTGGTACATCGACCTGATTAGCAACAAGCTAGCCCGTGCGCACAACAATCCTCTAGGTATGCCTACAGATGGCGACATGCGCCGGGCTATGGAGATGGGCTGGCAAGCTGCCATCCAGTCCCTTGAGGTGACGCCTGAGTTGTCGTCGATTGCTCACGAGGCGTATTCGGTAAAGCTTGTGTCTGGTGCGCACACGGCATACGAGTGCTGGGATGCTGCCCTCACCGCCGTATTCAACGCGATCAAGGAGTAGGCGAAATGAGTGAAATTATCGAATTCATTGAGTTTCCTAAGCTGGCTAGACTGGCTCGGGAAATCGTCGTTACAGAAAAGTTAGACGGCACGAATGCTCAGATTTATATCACTGAAGACGGACTTCTGTTGCCCGGAAGTCGAACACGATGGATCACGCCTAAAGATGACAACTTCGGCTTTGCTGCGTGGGTAAACGAGAACCGCGATGAAATATTGAAGCTTGGTCCGGGCCGCCATTTTGGCGAGTGGTGGGGCTGCGGCATTCAGCGGGGGTATGGCCTGAGAGAGAAACGATTTTCTCTTTTTAACGTGACTAGATGGGACGGCGATGGCCGCCCTTCATGCTGCCACGTTGTTCCGACACTGTATCGAGGCGAATTCAGTCAGGAATCCATCAACGCCGCCCTGTCTGAGTTGGCGATGAATGGTAGCCGCGCAGTTCCTGGCTTCACTAAGCCCGAAGGGGTAGTGGTTTTTCACGTTGCCGCTGGGGTTGGATTCAAAAAGACCATCGAGAAAGACGACGTGCCGAAAGGGATGCAGCGATGATAACCCCCGACAACCGCGCTATGCGGGAGCTGGTGGATGCGATCAAGAAGGACGCGAATCGCTACCTGAAGGGCGAATGCTCTTACGAAGAATACCTGAGGCTTCATAAGCACGCCGATGCACTGAAAGAAATCCTTGAGCGTCCCGTGGTGGTTGGTGCCGGTGAGGTTCGCCTTTGGGATACGCAATGGATAAACATCGTCAACCACGACAATTGCTATCGCGACTGGTCGAAGGATGACGCTATCGCACATGCCGTGAAGATGACTGAGAAAGCTATCGCCCGAAACGTGGCTGACGGGAAATTGCCGCCACGCGAAGAAACGACCGAATCGATGGTGAGGGGGAAGTCGTGAGCGACTTGCTTACCATGAACCAAGTTCTAGAAGTAACCAGTGATTACCCGGGCCGGATGAAGTCGGCTTACGTCCAATGGTACGGCAGGGGGCGCCGCCAGAACCGGTGCACGCCAGCAAAGGTCTTTGACCCTCTGCACGCTGAGTTCCATTTCACGCTTGACGGCGCGTCGGAGCCTGGGAACGGCCTGTTGCCACGCGCATCGACCGCTGACGAACAGTTGCCTTGGGCTGGTGAGCGCGTGTTCTGCAATCCACCGTGGTCAAATATCGCACCGTTCCTTGAACTTGCGCCGGATGCGGAGCTGGCCGTTTTCCTCGTTCCTGCCCGCACTAACGCCCGCTGGTTTCATCGTGCGCTTGAGCTTGGCGCTGTGCCGCGATTCTTCAAACCTAAGTCGAAGTTCGTTGGCGCACAGCACGTTTCGCCCGTGGACTGCGTACTACTCATATTCAGCAAGGACAACAACCCATGACCGCCGAACGAGATAGCAGGATGACGTTGGAGCAGGTGCGCGATTCGATTCGTGAGGAATCTAAATTCCAGCGAACCACGAAGCGCCACGTAACGTGCACCTTGATGGATATTTGGACCAAAGCTATCGACGCCCACCTATCCCAGTGCGTGGAGAAAGGAAAGATCTAGTCGCGCTGGCGGTACGCGCCCGGGAAACCGGGCACAGGCTCTAGTTTCTCGGGGTCAAACACCTTGCCGCTAGCCAGGTTGCGGCCAATCGCCGGAATCAACGTACGTGACCCGCAACGGCAACGTATAGCCTTTCCTGGCAGTACGTACCCAAAACCGTCGCCGAAATCAATTCCCACCTGAGTGTTGAAAATCCACTCCTCTCGGCTCGCGCGCACATGATTGACGCGAGGCTCCTTGCCGGCACTCGAATGCTTCCACACGGCCCACCACAGGCTTAATTCGCGTTGCCGCGCAGCGTTCATATCTGCGGTCAGCTTGTTCGACTGGTCGCGCGCAATCAGCGCCGCACGGTCGACGGTGATGCTGCCGCGCTTACGCAATGCGTCGGCCATGGTATGCAGGTCGCGGCCGGCTAGGAACGAACGGGTCACGATGCCGTGCACGTCGGTGGCGAACTGCTGTGGGATGGACTTGATCAGCGACACATTCTCCGGCACGGCCACGTCCAGCACCGCGCGCTGCGCCGGAGTCCGTTGCATGTCTACCGTGAAGCCGGCGCGCCGCGCCTGGGCCTTCCACGCGTTCGCGTTGTCCCTGTAGCTCGCCCCAACCCAGCGCGTAGCCAGGCGCTTGGCGACGTCCTTGAAGTGACTCTCCCAATGTTTTTGCAGCCGGCCTAGCTCTGCGAGAAGGCGCTGTTGCGCAGTCTTCGGTGCGGCGTCCTGCGCTAGATCGGGGATGCGCCCTGCGTCGGCATTGGCTTCCACAGCGGTCTGGTAACGATTGGAGATCCACCACAGGTAGCTCTTGACCATCGTGCGGGTTTCGCGCTCAAGCGCCGCCTTATAGGCCGCTTCCGTTCCGTGGTTGGGCAGGATCGGCGGGAGTTTCTTCTCTTTCTTGCCCGGCGCTTGCAGGTTCGTTGAGGTTGTCATTCGGGGCGCCCTCGTTGCCGATCTGTAGAATTTGCTGGGTGATGCCTGCGATGTCGTCGTCGGCCGGCTCGACGGCGTCGGTGCCGTCAAAGATACCGGAATAGCCGCTAGACGGATCCGCCGCCAGGCGCTGCGCGACGTGCTGCGCATTGATCGCGCCCATGTCCACCCATTTCTGGTCGGCGTCGGCGTCCTTGTTGCGCTTGTCGGCCGCCTCCAGCGCGGTGAGTTCCTGCAGCGGCTCCCATTCCCATGTGATGCCATCGTCGATCGCACCGAACAGAGACAGCTGCACGACTTTGAGCACGTTCTGCAGGAGCGGCGTCAGCGTGTTGCTCTGGTAGCCGCGCACGTAATCGTAGAACACCCGAATCTCGCCCTCGCTGGAGGCGTTCAGGCCAGTCGGCGTGAGGCCTAGCAGCTTGACCAGCGGGATATGCGACACGGCCGACATCTGCTCCTGACTCTGCGCCTGGAGCGCATCAAGCCCGGACAGCGGCGTATTGACCTGAAAGAACTCCTCGGTCGCCTTGTCCAGCAACATCAGATTGCGGTTGTCGCGGTACGCGTTGATCAGCATGGCGCGCTGCTGCAGCTCGACGTTCGCGCCCGGCTGCAAGGCCTGAGCCAGATCCATCGCCACGCCTGACACACTGAACTGCTTGACCGTGTCGCTGACCGACTGGCGCGTGCGCAGCCAGTTGTCGACGTAGGGAATGGCCAGCTGCGACATCGAGATGCCGCGGAATGAATACGTGGGTTTGAGCATGTCTGGCACGGGCCGCGACACGATCGTCTGCAGGCGCGTGGCGTGTACTTCGATACCGATCAGCCACCACGACGATGGCTTGTAGAAATCCGCCGCCGTGGGGTCGATCGAGTTGTAGAAGTTCGGCGTCACCCAGTAGGGCTCGACCACGCGCACGCCGATAAACGAGCCTTTGGGCACGCTGTACGGACGGAACACCAGCGGGGTATCCCGCGCGGTCTTGTCGTCCTTCATGCTGAAAAACATGTGCGCGCCACCGAAGGCCTGGTCGTGCACGACCGCCTGGCGCACGTGCGCACGCAGGTCGATGCGCTTGAGTTCTGCCTCGATGGCGGCCAGCGTCTCCGGCGAGGCGTCGCCCGCGGCCTTCACCTTGCCCCACATGCGCACCACCTCGTCGGCGAGCGTCTCGTGCATGGTGCGGTACTCGGCCAGCTGGGCGAGCAGCGCCAGGGTCGGAAAGCCCGGAAAGCTGGTGGACTCCACGAAGGTCAGCGCATTGCTCGACTGGCCATTGAAGTCCAGCGCCATCTCGGCCGCCTTGCGCTCCGCCTGCCGGTACGCTTTCGGGTCCACCGTGTGCGCGGTCGCCGCGGCTATGGACGGGCTAGCCGATCCGCGCGGCGCATTCTCCAGTGCGAGAGTGCCGACGGCGGGGCCAGTCAACGCCTTGTGAGCTGGATCGGCAGGCGCGCCAGGTTGTGCCGGCTTGGGTAGCGGAACCGGCACGGTCGGGCGGCGGGGGGTTTGCTGTTTGTTCCGACGCTTGGTCATTGGGTTGCCATCCGTAATACGTCCGCTGTGATAAGTGAGGCGATCGGCGACCGCAAGCATAGTTGATGTAATGCGATAGTCATCATGTCCACCATATCGTCGTTGGCCACGTCGGGGAAGCTGGTGATCTCGGCCACAACCGGCACGATGCCGGGATTCTCGTCAGGATGGGGGAGCATGACGCACTTATTTTGCCAGACCCAGCTTACCGCATGGGCACGCGCTTCTTTCGAGCCCATCGGCGGCACGCCGACGAGACCGGTAATGTGTTTTTTTAACATGTCGATCAAGGCGCTGCCGTTGGCTGCGTCCTCGATGTAGATGCGCGCTACCCGTGGGTGCTTCTTCTTGAGATCGACGATAGCCGATGCTGTGGCCATAAACGCGAGTTTCTCACGCCGCCAGTCCAGCAACCACACTCGATCGTCGCTTGTCTTGCCCCATACGCCGACGCCGACATAATCGCTCGCGTCGCCATCCTTGAAGGTAGCATCAACCGAAATTATGCACTGAACGAGGTTCGCCGGTAGCTCAGCGCGTCGGTAATATTGAACATGATCGCGTTTGAAGATCGCTCCGTATTCTGCGAGCGGGGTTTGCTGAAAAAGAGATGCCCACCACATCTCGGACATGTGGGCTTTCATCTCGCGCAGCTTGGCCTCGCTGTGCAATTCAGGAACGAGCGCGCCTTCCGGCAGCTCTGGGTCGTAGCCAATCTCGCTGGGTAGGTTGAGCGCCGGGAACGACAGCCGCCGAAAGCGCGGATCACCTTCCATTTTACGCCGCACGCGCGCTAACAGATCGTTGGCTGACCAGGGTGTGCCAATGATGACGGTTCCCGATCGCTGTTGCAGGCGGGTAATGAGTACGGACTCGTACCATGCCTCTAGCCCGTCCTGCACGACGGTCGATAGCGCCTGCTGAGCGTTGGATGTGGCGTCGTCCACAATGGCGATGTCAAGCGAGAAACCCGTGAGGCCGCCGCCCACGCCCACGCCGCGCAAGCCACCGCCTTGCGGCACATCGAAGCCGTCGGACGTGCGCGTACCCTTAAAACCGATGAGCGCGGTGTGCGGGAAGATGGCCCGGTAGATGGGCTCGTCCATGATGCCCGCTGCGTCGCGCGTGTTGCGTCGCGCCAAACTGAGTGCATAGGACGCGCAAGCGATACGCACGGCAGGCAACTCGCCAGTCAGCCGGCCGAACAAATAGGGCGGCAGGCAGCGTGCGATAAGCGAACTCTTACCGTGCTGGGGGCCTGCCGTGAGCATCAGGACCGGGCGCTTGCCGGCCAGCACGTCTTCCACGAAGACGTCAATTTCCCGGCACACCCGTGCCGAGAAGGCCGAGTGCCGGAAGCGCGGCCGGTGTACGGCAGACACGAACGCGGCGTAATTGGTTCGCGCCGCCTCGATCAAGAACTGAATGGGGTCCACGGCTTGCAGACTGCCACCGCCAGGGCTCGCGGCCACGTTGGGCGGGTGGGTAACGGCTAGGCACGCGCCGGTCACTGGCGGGCATCCAGAAGGCCGGCGGCAGCTAGCTCCTTGAGCTGCTCCACGTACGTCTCGCGCTGCTGGTCGGAGATGGACTCGGCGAAGGGCGCCGCGTTGGTGATTTCGAGAATGGCCTTATCGAAGCCCAGCAGCTTGACCAGCATGGCGAACGATTTGTCCTTGCTGCGCAGCTTCGGGACGATCTGGCCCTGCTTTACATCCCAACCCTCAATCAGCCGGCCGAATTGCACGGACTTCATCCGGGCCATGTCGAACACGAACTGTTCCACTGCGCCCAGACCGCCGCAGGTAGCGCAGGTCATCTCGGTGCGCATCTCCGCATCGCCCAGTACGCCTACCCCGTCGCAGCTGCCGCACGTGATGGCCTTCACCTGCAACAAGTCGGCGAGGTTGATATTGATCAGCCCGACCAGATCGGCCACAAGGGACGCTTTGACGGGCTGCAGGTCGAAGGCGGTAGCAGTCATGGCCCAAGTTTAGCCTAACGTGCGGGTTTGTTGCATTTTGGCCTTTTACCCTGGCGGTAGTACTGACGATACTGACGAACTGACAAGAAAACACTCTACACGGAGAGTCTACCAAAACAGAATTCAGAGATAAGTACAAAGGGGGGTTTCTATTTATTGTATAATAGGGAGTAGAGGGCTTTATAGGAAACTGACAAGAATCTCGTCAGTCCTCAGTATTCACTGTCGTGAGGCTGACGCGCGGAAATTTCGAATAATGGACGTTAGCCCGGAAATGCGCTAAGTTCGCGCCCACATATCCACCACAAAGGCCGCACCATGAGCGAAACACAAGAACTTCATAGCAAACTGTCAATGTCCGCCCGGTCGCGCTGGTCCAAATGCGCGGTCTCAGTCCCGTGGAGCGAGAATTTGCCCAACGAGTCAGGTCCGGCTGCCGAGGAGGGGACCATCGCCCACAAGGTGGCGGAGTTCTACGTGCGCCAGCGGTTCGGGCTGGAAGGTGCGAAACCCGGCATCCCGCCCGAGTACCAGCCGCCCGCCGGTCTGGACCTGAAAGGCCAGACGGTCAACGCTTGGAACGCCAAAATGCGCCTGCACGGGCAGGACTACGCGGCGTTCATTGCTACGCTAGTGGGCAATTTCCCCGATGTCTCGGTCGTGCTGGAGAAACGCGTGGCCGTGGATGGCATCACACCGCCGCTGTTCGGCACGGCCGATTGCCTGCTGTGGTTCCCGGGCATTCGGCGACTGGCCGGCGTGGATTACAAATACGGCTTTGGCGAGGTGGACGTGGGCACAGTCGACGCCCCCAACGCGCAAGTGGCCGCCTACGCGGTCGCCGCTGCCGAGACGTTCAAGCTCGCGCCCTTGACGGTCGGGCTGGCCATCTACCAGCCGCGGCGGATCCACGGCGAGCCCGGGCAGGTGTTGTTGTTGCCCGAGACGTGGCTGGCGTCCGAGCGTGCCAAGCTACTGGCCGAGGCCCGCCAGGTTGAAGCGGCGTTCGCGGGCCTACTCACGACGCCCGTACCGGGCAGCCATTGCCGCTATTGCCCGGTGGCCAAGAATGCCCGCTGCCCGGCAGTCAGCACCGCCGGCAAGGTAGCGCTCCAGGCGCACACCCAGGCGGCGCTGGTGCACGACATGACCGATGCGGAGATACTCGCGCTGTGGTCGGTCAAGTCGGCGTTCAAGCATTTTTGGGAGGACATCGAGGAGCGCATCGACGAGATGGCCGACAAGGGCGCCGCTGGCCTGGTGGTGAAGGTGGCCACCGGTCGTAAGATGTGGGCCGATCCCGACGCAGCCGTGTTTACCTTGCTAGCACTTAACCGCCTGGACTTGCTGGCCCCTGCAGCCATCGGCGAGGCACTGGCGGCTATTCCGGCTGAGATGCAGGTCACGCTGATCAAGCGCGCCGCAGGGGCCCGCGCCATCCTGACCACTGAGGCGGCCGACCCGCTGACCGTCGCTGCAACGTTCGACAAATATGCACACAGGACACTTGACAAGCCCGAAAAGAACGCATAATGTTTCACCGTGGCGGCGTCGGCGGCTGGCCTTGTGACCTACCTGCAACCCCTGGCAGCAAAGTCACCCCAGCGCGGCCACACTTAATCCGTAATTCTCATACTTCGGAGTTTACTAAATGGCTATCTCTGATCACGTTGCAATTCTGACTCACCACGCTCTGGCCGCCGCCCAGCCCAACCGCAAGAAAGCCGGCAACCCGCTGCAGTTCTACGCCCTGCTGGCCTTCGCGCCGGACGCGGCAAACGACCTGCAGGCGATCGCCAAGCAGGTCGCCCCGGGCGGTTCGCTCAATGGCCTGAAAGTCGGCGTGCGCCGTAACTCGCAGCTCGACAAGCCCGTCCCGGGCGTGCCGGCTGACTGGTTCATCATCCGCGCGGCGACGCAGTTCCCGCCGTATCTGGCCGATGAAGGCGGCAACCAGCTGGACCAGGCCACGCATACGGCTGACATCCGTGTGAAGTTCTATGCGGGCAAGAAAGTGCGTGCGGCTCTCTCGGCCTACTACTGGCCCAACGAAGGCGGCGGCATCTCGTTCAATCTCGACGGCGTGATGGCTGTGAGCGATGGCGAGCGCCTCAACATCGGCAACACGGCAGCTAATGCGTTTGCGGGCTACGCTGACATGAACGTCGTCAAGCAGGAGCCCGCTGCTAGCCCGTCCGGGAGCGCCGCCACGGGCGCGTCGTCGGGCTCTACTGCCGCTGACCCGTTCCAGCAGTCGACCAAGCCCGCAACGGCGAACCCGTTTGCGTAAGCCTGTTCCACGTGAAACACAGGGCGCCTCTGGGCGCCCTGTTCCGTTTGAGGGCCGCATGGTACTGCTGACCCTCCCCTGGCCGCCGTCACTCAACCGGCTGTATCGCGCGGTCGGCGGCCGCATTCTGCTGTCAGCCGCGGCGCGCAAGTACAAAAAACAGCTGGCCAGTGCGTTGCCAAGTGGGCTGGTGTCGCCGCTGACTGGCCGCCTGGCCGTGCAGATGGTGCTACACGCGCCAGCGGCGCTGGGCCCTTTATTCGATGTCGCGAACCGGGAAAAGTTGTGTTTCGACACCCTCACGGAGCAACGCGTGTGGCTGGACGACTCACAAATCGACTGGCTGCTAATCGAGCGCGGCGCGCCGTCCGGTAAAGGCCATGTGACGCTGACCATTCGCGAGGTGGACGCGAGCCCGTCTAACGGTATACTTGCGACATGATGACCGACACGGGTTCCTGATGCCGCGCATATCAGCCAGCGAAGCGGGCGGCCAAAACGTCTGCGCCTTCCTCGACATGCTCGCCGTGTCGGAAATTGGCGCGGCGCTGCTGGCCAAAAGCGACGATGGTTACAACGTGCTGGTAGGCGGGCAGCTCTTTGTGAGCTACGCCGATCATCCGAATATCTACAACCAGCGGTTCAACTCGACGGCGGCCGGCCGCTACCAGCTGCTGCACCGCTGGTGGCCCGCTTACCGATCGCTGCTGCAGCTACCCGACTTCAGCCCATTGAGCCAGGACAAGGTAGCGCTCCAGCAGATCCACGAGCAGGGCGCGATTCCCGACATTCAGGCCGGGCGCTTCGACCAGGCCGTGATGAAGGTCGCAAACATATGGGCATCTTTGCCTGGCAACTCGTACCAACAACATCAAAACGCGCCGAGCGACCTGCGCGCCGCCTACCTTGCCGCCGGAGGCACACTCGCATGATGCCAAACGATCCCATCATGGTCTGGGCGACCGGCGCCGTCGCCGCTGCGGGCGGCTGGTTCATCCGCCGCCTCGACCAGCGCGTCAGCAAGCTGGAATCGGACATGGCCGAGCACACTGCCAACAAGGAAATGCTCGATCGCATGTACACCGAGCTGCAGGAACTGACCAAACTTACCAGCCGCATCGCCGGCCATCTCAACATCAGCTAATAGGGATTCACATGGAACTGGACCCCGGGCTTATGCGCGAATGGATCGAAGCGGCGCGGGCGTTGCAAAACACGATGGAGCGCTTTCCACAGCGACACGCGACGGATGGCCAGCCCAGCGCCACCATGCACACCGGCAACGTATCGGTTCGAGTAGATGACGGCAAGACGCATCGTCTGATGCTGCTTTCCGTGTTCTCCGCCATCTTTTGCGCCGTGCTGTCACTGATCACGATACTAGCCGTCCTGGGCGGCGGTATGCTTTACTTGAACATGAAAGACCACTTGGACGCCATTTACATGATGGCCCCGCAGCTCAACCAACCCACTGGAGCTAAACGCCCATGAGCATCATCGTCCTGACCCCCAAGCCGCCGCAGGCGCAGACCGCTGCCGCCAACACGTCCACCATCGCCCTGACCGAGACCAGCCTGGTCGCGCGTATCGGTGACGACTTCCTGCACCTGATGGGCCACGAAGGCTATCGTTTCGACACGTTCGAGCAGCTGCGCGACTACGCCCAGGCCCAGATCGACGCCGCCGCGACGCTGGCCACGCTAGCGGCTAAGACCGACGCACCGGCAGCTGCCCCCGAAGTGGCGCTCGCGCCCGCAGCCGATAGCGAGCCCGCGGCTTAAATGTTGGGCAAGATCCGCCAGCTGCTGCTCCACCTATTCAGCGAGCGCGACAATGCGACGCCTGATGTGGTGCGCGTGGTTGGCGGACTCTTGGCGTTCCTCGGTGGCATCGAGTACTTGGTGCTTAGCGCCTGGAACGTGATCGTCAACAAGGTGCCCTTTGACCATAACCATTATGGTGAAGGGCTATCCTTGGTCATCGCCGCGCTCGGCGCCGCCGTCGCGGTGAAGGCCATCACCGAACAGAAGAACCCGCCGCCATGAAGGCCAATTTGCTGACCTGGTGCATCTGGCTCGTGCTGTACCCACCTGGAGCCCGCCCATGCTCGCGTCCATATACGTCAAACTCGCCGCGGTAGCCGTCCTCCTGTTCGCCCTGGCGGGCTTCGGCCTGTGGTGCCATCACAAGGGCGCCACGAGTGTGCAAGCGCAGTGGGACGCCGCCAAGGCGGTGCAGACCGCCGCCGCCGACCGTCAGGCGCTCGCTAGCACTACGCAGACCCTAAGCTGGACGCAGCAGTTCGCCCAGACCGCTACCCACTACGAGGCCTTGAACCATGAAACGACGCCCGCCGTTGCTGATGCTGTCACTACTGCTGTTGCCGCTGGCACTGTGCGCCTGCGGGATGAAGCGCCCACCGTCGCCTGCCCTGGCACAGTGTCCGTCGCTGCCAGCCGTTCCCGCGCCGCTGATGCTGCCGCCACCCAAGCCCTTGCAGACCGCCTCACAAATTCAATCGCTGCTGTTCGAGCCGGGGACATCGCTGACGCCCGCGAGCGCCAGCTCGGTCAGCAAATAATCGCCTTGCAGGCGCTGCTCGCGATCGAACGACAACAAAGCCCGGCACAGTAGTGCCGGCACCATCGATCTTTACCATTCGAAGATAACGATACCGCTGGTACCGGCAGCACCGGTGGCGCCATTTCCTGCCGTGGTGCCATAAGCGCCGCCGCCGCCGCCGCCGCCCGCACCGAAACCGCCGCCCGCACCACCAGGGACGCCCCCATTGGTGCCCGCGCGACCACCAGGGCCGCCACCGCCGAAAGGTGTAGCAGCACCATCACCGCCTGAACCCATGAGGTTACCGTCGAAGCCATTCTGGCCAGACGGAGAACCCGAGCCGCCCAAGCCGCCCGGGCCGCCGCCCGCAATCGTGTTGCTGATTACAAACCCCCCGGTAGCCCCGGCGCCGCCTCCGGTAAGTGTCTGCAAGGCGCCGATGACAGTATTACCGCCGGCGGCACCGGCGGCACCGGCGGCACCGATAGTGACGGCAATCACCTGCCCCGGTGTGACGGTGAAAGGTACGCGGATGATGGACTGCCCAGCGCCGCCGCCGCCGCCGCCGCCGCCGCCCACACCAAGACTTTGGCCGCCTGAATTACCACTACCACCACCACCACCACCACCACCTGCGCAACCTGACACCCAAATCGTCGTCACGCCGACCGGGACGGTGAAGTTGCCCGAAGCTGTGACACGCTGCACGCCTTTTTGCTGCACCTGCAGGGGCTGCGTCGCCGATGCGCCTGGGGCAATATTTTCCGCAAGTTGGGTGGTATTCGTCCCATCACCGCGCACGCGCGTAGGCGAACTATTTTGTGGAATTATCACGCCCGAGCCTGCAGCGGTTTTCACGGTCACCGTGAAGGCACCTGTGCTCGTGTTGGTAACGGTCCACTCCTGCAGCCATGGCGGCACGACGATGACCAGGTTGCTGGTCAGTACGCCCGCGATCGACAGGCTGCGCTTAACGGCCTGCGCGGGCGTCAGTGTAACCGTGCCGCCTGTCTGGCCCGTAAGCGCTAGCGTGCCGTAGTTGTAACCGGGCACCCAGTTCGTGCCGACGGTGTCGGGATTGGCTGTGTTGTTGTCGACAACGGAGATCCAGTCGCCCTGGCCATCCGCAGTCGAGATCATGGCGCCTTTAGCGTAGCCGTTGACGTTTGGATCGGCCGACCATGTCGCGTCAAACGGGAGTGGACCGCCGCCCATAGCCCACCAGGTGAAACGGGCGATCTGGTTCATTGCGCCGTTGAAGTCTTCCAGCTGCGGCGGCACGCCGCCCGACTCCGGCGGCTGACCGGTCAACGGGGGCGAGCCTAGCGACAACGAGAAACGCGTGGGGTCGGCCGTGGTCGCAGGCAGCTCCACTTTCGCGCTGTCGTTGGTGGCGAACGGAATGGTCCATTTGAGCGGGGTTGCGGAAATTTGCATGGCGTGGCCTTATGGCTGATAGAACGGGCTTTGACTCCACCCTGTGACAGCGGCAGGATCGGCGCCGGTATTAGCGCCCGCGAACCCAAAGGGATTATAGGTCAACGTCTCGTAGATGTATTCGGCCGTCGTGCCAGCGGGCTGCGGGAACAGCCCCGACTCGATAATGGACTGTTCGACCGGGGAGGGAAAGAACTCGAAGTGATAGCCGATGTGCATCGGGTGCGCCGGGTCGTAGCCCACATAACAACGCCCGCGACTGCCGAACATTGAGCGCATGAGCGCATTGATTGACGGACAGTCGGAGCTAGCGATATTGGCCGCAGCCTTTACCAGCAGCAGCTGACGGTACGCCTCATCTTGCAGGGGAAAGGCAGTTGTACCGGCGGCCGCGCCGTTGTACCAGGGCGCTTGCGACCAGGGCTGCCATTGCGTGCCCGGATGCGCATTGATATTCCAGCCGAAGTTATCGCCGGGTAGCTGCTCGATCTGCAGGTAACGCGACTGGCCGAGGATGCGCCCCCAGATGTCCAGACCGAAGCCTTGCGCCGTGGAGATGTCCCACACGTTGGCCAGGAACCCGGCGCTAAATTGCGACACGTCGACCCATTGATCGAAGTCGGCCAGCAGCGCCAACAAGGTGTTGGAGTTGCTGAACTGCTTCATCACGGTCTTGCCGAGATAGGCGCTCACAGTCAAATGCTCACTGCGTTTACGGTGATGTTAAGCGCCAGGCAGACCGGCTGCTGGTCGATGCCTGGTGTCAGTGACGCGCCCGAGCTCGGGGCGGCTGTCGTGCTTACGAACAGGGCCACGGGCGTGATGTTGCCCAGGGCGAGCAATGGCGCGGCATACTCGGCGGCAACGATCTGCCCGCCGATGCGCGCACGACTGACGGCGATCGTGCCATCTTCCGAGAGGAAGCCATCGGCGAACGTCGCGGCCACGGCCTGCTGCACCTGCTGCACGTAAGTGGCTGGCAGCGTCGACAGATTGGCCACGTTGACCGTGAAATAGACCTGCAGCACCTGCGGGCGCACGAAGTTGATCAGATAGGTGGGGTACGGCGCGACATAGTTTACCGTGTCCTGCACGTTGACCGTGATCAGTGTGCCAAGCCCCGCCGAGGTGGGCAGGCCGCAGCCGCAGTCAAGTTTGGAGTTGATGGCCGCCGCGACATCTGCATCCGCGCCACCGCTGACGATGATGGCAATCGAGTGAGCAGGGATAGGATAGTGGGTCGTGCCGGCGTTGATCGCCGTGTCACCGCCGTTGTTGTACACGTAGGCGTCCGTGACGCCCGTCACGTTGCCGATGGCCGCGCGCACGTTAGCCGGCTGGCCGACGCCGCCAATTTCGACCGATTCTGACCGGCGCTGCTCGAAGGACTGGCGCGATTCGGTGTCCGTGCCGGGTGTGCTGGCCACGCTGTTGCTGATGCTCTCCCACCCTGGCACCTGCTGGTAAATCGTCAGGTCATTGACACCCGCTGCCGGTGCGCTGCCGGTGACCGTCGCCTGGAGTGTCACTGCAGCCGTGCTGAGCGGCCCGAACGTGACGTCCGTGGTCGTCGCCCAGATTGTGTCGTCACTTGACTGGGCTAGCGAGCCGGCGGGTAGCAGTTGCGACGGCGTGCCCACGACGGTCGCTGCGACGGTCGCTGCGGTCGCCGCCTGGCGAGTTAGAAAGTAGATGCGCCCCAGCGCGTCCTGATAGGTGCCCTGCGAGGTCATCGGGTCGACGTTGGCGACCATCTGGGCGAGCGCGGCAAAGAACGCCGACACCATGTAGGACTGCGACTGCTGCAGCTGCCCCTGAGGCGTCGTCAGCTCTGTGTTGAGCGTCTTTCCCGTGAGGGCGAAGGCTTGCACCCAATCCTGTTGTACGCCCGCCAGCACGGCCTGCGGTGCGGGAACGGATACGCCCGTAGGGGTAAAGGTCGGCAGAGGTACGTTGGTGGTCATAGGCCGATTCTATCCGATGTCGGGCGAGCGTTAGAGGGTCATGTTACCGGTATTGCTCGGGCCCGTCTGGACGCCCGGGTGCACGTGGTTGTTGACGCTGCCGCGCGGCACGATGACATCGGGCGCCGTGATATTCAGGTTGGTCGTGATGCCGCTAGCAGTCATTTGCCAGGTGCCCGAGCCCGTCGTCTGGGTGATGCCGTTGGGCGCCGACATCGAAATGGTCGTGGCCGCTTCCAGCGTCAGTGTGTCGGTGGACTTGATGTCGATCCCGCCGGCCGGATTGAACTTCACCCACTGGGTCGGGTCGGCGTTCAGCACGCCACCAAAGTAAAGGCCGTCTGCCGTATTGAACGCCCGGTTAGTAGGCGCGGCGCCTTCCTTCTGGGTCGCGATCACGTTGGTGATGTCACGCTCGGCAAAGATAGCCAAGCCGATGTCGCCCACGACGGGCGCGAGAACGATCGCCGAATGGCCGCCCTGCAGCTGAAAGTAAGGTATTTTGTAAATGGGCGTCTGGGCGATGACGTATCCGTTGGTATCCTGGTCCAGCACCAACGGCTGCACGTCGACAAATCCCACCTTACCCGCCGTGGGGTAGACCGCCAGCACCTTCACCAGATCGGCCGTGTGGATCTGCCGAATCAGGTTGGTGATGATGAACAGTTGCGCCTGATCGGGGTCGAATTGCGCCTCGAACGGACTGTTGTACTTGGCCGGCGGCGGGGTAAGTGTGGTTGTCGACATGGCCTAGCCTCCGTAGAGCTCGACGCTGACGACCGTCCATAGCGTGCCGGCCACCTGCGCCGTAGCCACCGTCTGCGCGGTCGGCAGGTCCACCGCATTGATCAACACCGACCGCTGGGGGTAGACCGGATGTTTGAACCAGGCCAGGTAAGGCGCTACGACGCTAGCCATTGGTTACCCCCGCGGGTTGTCCGCTGTTGTTGCCCTTCGCACCGAACGAGTTAGCGGCAAGCTGTGTCGTCCACTGGCCGCCCGGCAGATTGGGCTCTAGTGTATGGGATAACACGGCGGCGACCCATAGCGTGCGCGTCACGAAGTCAAACTCAGGCACCACGATATTGAGCGCGCAGCCGGGCGTGATCAATGGGTTAAAGAGCGTGGCAAGCGTTAACCCACTGGTGGAATACACCGGATAACCCTGCAGGCCCGTGTCGGCCGACACGTCAATTTCGTCAGACGTGAGGGGCGCTAGCGCGGTGCGCACCTGCAAGCGCTGCAGGTTCGGCGTCCAGGTCAGGTCAGGGTAGTGCGCCATGAGCTGCCCGACCTGATCTAGCGCCGCGCCCGTGACGCGTGTAGCTGGTAGCTGGTAGGTCGGTGCACTCGCGGCGTAGTCGACCTGGAAACCGGCCGGGCCGGCGATCGCTTCCAGCGCGGACTTGAGCGTCACACCGCCCGGCGTGCTGTAAGGGCTCGCCGGCTGCAGGGTGAGCGCCATGCCGGCGTTTGCCTCGATGTCTAGAAACACCTGCGGCATGCGCGAGGCGTTCACTGCTGACCAGGTGATGACGCCTTGGAAGAACGGTATAAAGCCCGAGCCGTCCCAGACGTTGATCATCACGGTGTCAGTGCCTTGCGGCGTGAGAGATTCCAGCCACAGGCGCGCAATCTGGTTCATAGTTGCCAGCGGCACGCCGTAAATTTCAATCTTGGCGTTGCCAAACTGCTTGCCGCCCTGACGCACCATGATGCGCATGCGGTGCTGCTGAAACGTGTAGGTCTGCTGCGCCGGATTGCCATTGGCATCGGGGCGGCTGACCGTCACAACCACCTGGGCAATGCGTGCAACATACGGATTGAAGGGCATCAACGCACCGCCGAGTTATACGACTGCACGCCACTTTGCCGCGCAATGCCAGTGGCTAGCTCGTTTGGCGTGTTGGCCACCACCGTCATCGACTGGATCGAGAAGGTGTTTCCCGCCGTGTCCTTTGAACCGTTTGCGCTCGACGTCTGCGCGCCGTTCGCACGTTGGTATTGCGCAGCAATATCCGCCGCGCGCTGGCCGCGTTGGGCATCGGCCGCCGCGTCGCCGTGTGCCTCGTAAACTCGAGAGTAGGCCGAGCCCAACGCCCGCGCATCGTCGCCGCCACCGGCAAACGATTCGGCCAGCTTGGACTTCTCATAAGGGTCGGTCAGCATGAACTGAATCTGTTGATCAACGCTCGCCTGGTCGGGCGTCACGCCGTAGCGTGCGCGAAACGTTTCGGTACGGGGGCCGCGCCACTGCGCTAAACCGCGCGCGCCCGTGCCGCCGCCTTCCCTGTTGACGTTAGCCGGGTTGAGCGAGGACTCCGCCTGCCAATTCGCCACCACAGCCGCCGCCTGCGGCACGCTGAGGCCGTTCTGCACCAGCTTGCTGGTAAGGGCTAGGGCGTCGGAAGGCGCGGCCTGGCCGGGCGCGGCCGCGGCCGCGGCGGCAGGCGGCGCATTGATCCAGTCGATCGCCGTCTGCGCCGGCGCCGGTCCGTTGGCGCGCGCGTTCTTGACCGTCTCGGACCATAGATTCTTGGTCCACTCCCACGCGCCGCCCACGTCGGCCTTGAACTGCGGGTTCAGTTTCGGTAGCAGGCTGGACGCCCAGGCTGTGACGTCCTTGAGCACTTGCCACAGTTCCTTCAGGCCGAAGGCCACCACGTCCACAACCTGACCGACAGCGTCGAGCGCGACCTCCAGCCCGTGCAGTGTGGCACCGAGCGTCGGCGATTCCTTGTTGACGACAGTCATAAAGCCGTCGAGGCCGCCACCCGCGGCCGCCACCCTGTCTGCGAACGCGCTAGCCTGCACGGCCGCGCGTGACAGCCAGTCGGCGACACGTTCCGTCACCGGCTGCAGCGCCGTAGCTAGTGTGTTAGATAGGCTGACTGCGCTGGCTTTCATCGCGGCTAGCGCATCGGACACGGCGTCCAGCGCCTTGCGGTTCTCGGTGGACGCTTCGGCCAGCGAGCGCGTGTAAGCCTCGCGGGCATCGGTCTCCGACTTGATCATCAAAATCAGGTCGGGTGACACGCCCTGTGCCGATAGTGTCGATTCGAGGTGTTGCTGCTGGGCAGGCGCGGCGCGGCGATAGACGTTCTGGGCGTTCGCCAGGATGTCAGGAATCGCCATGTCGGGCGACACGTTGATGCCCGCACGTGCGAATGCCTGGAGCGTCGGCGCCTCACCGGTGAGACGGAACTGTTTCTGCTCTTTGGCCAGATTGGCAATTGCGTCCGCGCCGGCATCCGCGTCCGCGCCCAGGCGGCGCGCCGTGGAGCCCCACGCCTGCAACTCACGGTTCGATAGGCCCGTGCTGACGCCCTGCCGGCGCAGGCCGAGCTCGAACGCGTTAAGCGACGTGAGCGAACCGACGATAGCGGCGCCCAGGCCCGCCACCGCTAGCACGACGGCGCCCATGGTCTTAGTGAACGCTTTGGCTTCGGTCGTCAGTGCGCGCCAGCGCTTCTGCTGGCCCTCGTCCCGACGCTTGCGCTTGACATCGCGGTCTTTTTGCTTGGACTCGGTTTTGTCGACCTGGTCATCGACCTGCTTTTCGGCTTTCTTGTACTCGTCCGCCTTGAGGCGGAGCACCACCACCAGCTCGTCTACCACATTAGCGTCAGTCATAGGTCAGCCCACGATGTAGGCGCTGGCGTTTGCAAGCGCGGTTTGCGGGAGGCTGGCGACGGACGTGAACAGCTGCCCGAGCTGTTGCACCGGCCCTGCGAGTGCTTCCAGCGGGTTGGTGTAGCCGCCCGCGCTGGAATCGATTTGGGTCACCTGCGTGAAAATCAGCTGCAGGCGCAGGATGTTGCTGCCGCGGTCCGGGCGCGTCTCGTACGACAACCCGGTCAGGGTGTAGTCGACGAACACATCCTGCGGCGAAATGAGCGTGTACAGCTGCAGCGGATTGTTCGCCTCCAGCTGGCGGATCGCCGCGAGCCAGGAGAAGCGCGCGAGATCGCTGCCCGTCTTGATCATCTCGACCGTTACGGTCTGCGGCCGGCGCACCTTGTTGTAGAGCGCGAACGCGCCCGTTTCCACCGGATAGTCAGAAATCTGCGTTTCGTACCGCGGCGAAAACTCGCCCCACGAGGAGGGGATGGTCAGCGGGATCAGGCTGTCAGACGCCACCACCGCATAGATCGGCGTCGGCGGGTTCAGGCTCGGAATGTTCGACGCAATGAGCGCCAAAGCATTAAAGGCTGCGACCGACGCGACCATGATCTTACGCTCCCATGTCGAAATTCAGCTTGACGAACGCTAGCAGGATATCCCCAAGCGTGCGGATCTCGCGAATGTCAGTGGGGAGTAAAGCGCGCCACGCCTCGGGGTGCTGCGGGTCCGGTGCGATGCGGACATAGCGCAAGGCTTCGGTCACCAGCGCGTGGACGGCGGCCGGGTCCGCGCCCTGGAGTACCTGCAGAATCGCGTCAATCGACTCGAAATTATCGCCATCGCCCTTGGTCATCAAGGCGGACAGCAGCGCTTCGTAGCTGGCCACCTTGAGCGCGGACAGTAGGCGCAGGACGTAGCCCGACAGCGCTAGCGGGTCGACTTCGGAGACTTCAAAGCGCTTGCTGGTGTCGCGGCCGTAGCTGGCAAAGAACGCGGTGACCTTGGTGTCATCCATGGTTAATCCTTGTGGGCTTGTTGTTGGTAGGCGCGCCAGGCGTGGATCGCCTCGACGTTGACCAGTTCGACCAGATTGAACACGTCCTCGGTGCTAAGCACCGTCTCAAGTTCGCGGTAGGTGGCCTGTTTGGAGTGTAACACCGCGGCGATATGCGGCGAACAGAAGGCGGCGCGGGTGTCAGCGCTGCCGGACTTGATCGAGGCAATCTGCATGGCGATCGGGATGCCGACCGTCTCGCGACCGATCAGGAACCCCACGTGCAGCAGCAGGGCAGCCTGCTGGAGCCGTGAGATCGAGCGCCAGTCCTTGAGGTGATGCACCACGTCCAGGCGCTCACCACTGACCAGCGTGCCATCCACGAAGGGCTGGAGCAGCAGCGAACCGCGCTCGCCGAGCGCCCGCACCGCCTCGGTGTGCTTCATGGCCAGGGCCACCACCCCGCCCTCGGGCGCCTCGCCTATGGCCGCCAGGGCGGCGCGGGCGCAGCGGTCCGCCACCAATGCCGGTAGCTCGGTCAGCTCGATGGCGCGGCCACTGTCGCGGCCGGTCAGTTCGACGCGCGCGGACTTAAGCACGGGGTAATTGCGACGTGTCGAAATCGTCAGGCACGCGACAGATGACGACCGTCTCGCCTTTACCCCCTAACGCTAAGTTGTTGCTGTTAGGCGCCAGACACAGCACGTAGTCCGCTGCGCCAAGTGCGTTCAGCTCTGCGCAGACTTCGCGAGACCAAGAGGTCGCCAGCATGAATGAGACGAGCTTCATACGAAAGCCTCCACGGCCCGGCGCCAGCGGTCGCGGTCGCCCCCTTCCATGTAGAACTTGCTGGCCGTGATCAATTCCTCGACGGCGACTTTCAGCGCGGCATAGTCGCGCTGGTGGCCGCGCACGGTGCCGGGCTTGAAGTACTCGGGGAACATGGCCGCGTCGTCCATGTAGGCCTGGACGGCGTACAGCGTGGCCAGTGCGTCGATACGTTTGGCGGTCATCACCAGTTACCCCCTGCGGTTTCGGCTTCGCCGAACGTGCACGGTCCGCACATGCCGGTCGCAGGTACGACCGGTACCTGGCCACAAACTTCGCACTCGTGGGCCCAGTCGGGCGCAGTGCTGTTTGGATCAAGCGCCGCGGGTTCGGTGCTGTTCGGGTCCATGTGCCCGACGCGATGTCTGGCGGTCATGGCAGCACCCGATCAATCCAGGTAGCTAGCGCCATCACGCCGACGGCGAGGCTGCAGGCCCCGATCAGTACCAGGGCATAGATCAAATCATCACGGCGTTTCTGTTTCATCGGTGCGGCCTTGTGGTGGTTGGTAAGGCGAATCTAACGGCATGTCGGCAGCTTGTCAAGTACCCAGAAAGGGAAAGGGCCAGCGAGTTGCCCCGCCGGCCCTTTCTGCTTGCTACAGCCACCACAACCGCGCAAGCCACGTCGCACCACACCAGGGGAGACGCCTACACCCTAGCCGTCACCCATGCCGTTGTCAAGCTGCGTTATGGATAGGTCACGCCGCCATTGTCGTCAGGGTCGCCGTAGAGCAGCAGATACTGCGTGCCAAACCCGGTGTAGACCGGATCCGACGTGCCTAGCAGGTCGACCCAGAAAAGCCCGTGCGGCAGACCGGTGTAGGGCGACGAGTTGAGATTCGTACGGTCCAGGCAGATGCGGCCCGCGGCGATGCTCACGCCGTTGTACACGATGTCAGCGAACAGGCCGCCATCGGTGGATGTCAAAGTGAACTGCGCGGTTTGGTTATCCAGCACGCAGGAAAACGTCTGGATGGCCAGGGGCAGCACGGGGATGACTTGATAGCTCACAAGGCCACCTGGCCGCCGTTGCCGGCGATGTCGGACACGTTGAGTACGCCGCCGATGACGCGCTTGGATCCGGCCGTGAAGGTGAACTGCGCCAGCGCGGTAGCGCATAGAGGTACCTTGAGCGCCTCCGTGTTGAAGACCGACTGCAGCAGCGACAGGTTGGGCGGTCCGCCGAAGTACGCAGGGTAATTAATGCCCTGCGTAGTGTCGAAATACACCTCGCCTTGCCAGGCCTGTACGCGGGTAGCTACGTCCTGGGCAAGCCGCATGCCTGGGCTGGTCTGGTCGCTCTGCGGCGTAGCGTCGCCGACCGTGCGCAGGTTCCCGCGCGAATCCGTGTCCAGATCCCAAAGTGTGATATCGAGGGCCAGCGTGTCGGTCATGGCCGCATGGTAGCGCGCCTCTGGGTTTAATTCCATTTCTCGAATCGTCAGCCTCACGACAGTGAATACTGAGGACTGACGAGATTCTTGTCAGTTTCCTATAAAGCCCTCTACTCCCTATTATACAATAAATAGAAACCCCCCTTTGTACTTATCTCTGAATTCTGTTTTGGTAGACTCTCCGTGTAGAGTGTTTTCTTGTCAGTTCGTCAGTATCGTCAGTATTCGGGTTGACGGATTGAGTCGCCCTATGTAACTTGACCGCCTACTATCTAATCACGGGTTTGTTATGAAATATTCACCCTATGAGGCGCGCGAGTTGTTGCCCGCGATCCAAGCGGCGGAAGCGTTTGCCGCCAAGCATGGGACGACGTGCGTGCTGCCTGACGTACACGGATTTCCGGTGGTGGACCCTGCGGACCTGGACGCGCTGGAGTTGAGGCGCCCGGGCTGGATCGTCTCGCGGGAGGTGTACGCCGCTATCCATAAGGCGAAGGTTCCGACCCAAACCCACGCCATTCGCCTGGGCAAGCAGTTGGCCAAGCGCTATCCGCACACGCGGATGTACGGACCACTGCGCGCCTACTGGATCATGCCCGCAGGTGTAGAACCCGACTATCACACGGCGTAAGCTGACCCTCCACACCACACTCACCTCGGGGCGCCCATGCCTTCCATCCGCTTCACCCTCGTCACCGCCGACAATTGCGCGATGACCAAGACGTTTAGCCAGGACGCCTTTGGCAACGTCACCAGCTCCGCCATCGCCCACATGACCGCAGGTAACGCTAAGGTCATCGAGATTGATGGCCCCGAACAGCTCGCCGCGTTCCTGCCGCTGCTCAAGCCCAACCAAGCCATCACCTGCGGCGTGCCGCAAGTGGGCGACACATTGCTCACCACCCGGGCCGGCGCGGAATTCAACCCCACTGCGGTGGCGCGCACTAACGAGGCCTTCCGTTACCTGGATGCGCCGGCCCTGATGCCAATCGATATCGACACGGCGACTGGCATGTACCGCAGCGTCGGCGAGGTGCTGGACGCTCTGGAGGCCGCCTCACCCTGGCTGCGCCACGTCTACCGTGTCGCGCGCCCGTCGTCTTCATCCTACGTCGCCGGACGCGGTTTGCGCGGCGTGCACGTCTACGTCCCGGTATCGCGCGGCACCGACATTCCTGAGCTGGGCAAGCGCCTGCAAATCGAACAATGGGCGACCGGACGCGGCTCGATTGTGATCAGCAAGTCGGGCGCGCTGCTGGTGCGCCAGCTGTCCGACGCGCTGGTCTATCAGCCATCACGCCTGATGTTCGAGGCTGCGCCACAGCTGGAGGGCGACGTGCAGCGCGTTGTGCCGCCCGCCGAGTCGTGGCTCGAACGCGCCGCCGTGATGGGGCAAGGCCGCCCCGCCAAGTTCAAGACGGCCGAGGGTTGGCTAGACGCCCAGGAATTGCCGCCGCTACGCGACATCGAACGCCGCCGCTTCGAGGTCAACGTGCGCCAGGCCAAAGACCGCATGCGCGTCGAGGCCAAGCAGGTCGCCTTGAACTACCACAAGGCGAACGCTCTGGCCGCCGGATTGGACGATGGTGACCGTCGCGGGGCCCAGGCGCTACGTGCCCTAGGGGACAAGCGACTACCGCCGTCCTGGCCCCTGGCGTTGGCCGGTAGCCCCCTTCCGGTGCCGGCGGGGGCCATCATTGGCAACCTGCCGACCTACCTGGGGCGGTTCTGCGCCGACCCGTTTGACGCATTGCGCCCGGACCTGACCGAAAGCCACAAGACCAAGGCCGAGATTGTCGCCATGCACGGCAAACCCGGCGTGTGGTCGCACAAGCTGCAAGAATTCTTTGAGTTCTCTATGGACGGCGAGCCCGAGCTGTCCACCCCGCTGGACATCGCCGCCGAGAACCTGTGCGGGGTAATCGAGGAATGGCCCGACAAGAAAGACAAGAAACGCAATAGCCTGTCTAACGTGATTTTCGCGGTAGGGCTACTGGCCAAACAGGCCGATATCCGCCTCACCTTCGATGTGTGCCTGGACGCCTTTTCGCGTGATGAGGTGCCATCGGATGGCGAATGGTTGCGCGCGGTGACCCGCCTGGGCTGCTCGTGCGTGTCCGCCGGCACGCTGCGCGAGGCGCTGGAGGAACTGGCACGCGCTAATCCAGTAGATCCGTGGAAAGACGCCGTGCTCAGCCTGCCGCTATGGGATGGCAAGCCGCGCGTCGATTCGCTGTTTGTCGACACCTTCGGCGCTGTGCCCTGCGAGGCGCAGTCCTACGCTGCGCGCGCGGTGCTCGCCGGCCTGGTGATGCGCCAACTACTGCCAGGCGCGCCCGCCCCCGTAGTCCCGGTGCTGATCGGCCCGCAAGGGCATGGCAAGGGCCTGTTTATCGCCGAGATGGCTAAAGCCATGGGCTTTCCGCCACCGACCGAGCTTGCCTTCACCGATGATCGGCGCATGTCCATGGCCGCCGCCCGCGCGCCGCTCGATGAGCTGTGCGAGATGGCCGGACTGGGCAAGCGTGATGCTGAGGACGTGAAGCGCTGGACGACCGACACCCAGGACGTCTATCGCCGGCCCTACGACAAGAAAGAGGAAACCCACCCGCGGCGCTTTGTGCTGATCGGCACAGCCAACAAGAATGAGCTGAACCGTGACGAGACCGGCAACCGTCGCTTTATGCCTGTACTGACCCTGCAGTCGCCCTCGTCCGACTGGTCGGTCGAGGTGCCCCAGCTGTTCGCCGAGGCCAAAGCGAAATACTGCACCGACATGGCTAGTTATTTCCGGCTGATTCGCGAAGCGGCTGAGGCGGTATTCGAGTACAACATGGACGCCATGAGCCGCGGCGAGGGTATGCCGGTGTCCGATCTGGACGACCTGCTGCCGCCTCACCTGGAGCGCTTGATGTCCGATAAGCACCGCGTGCAGTCATCGGCCATCCGCGTAGCGCTGGACGTGCAAGCTACCGGGCGCAAGTTCTCCGCGCACGAGGTATCGCGCTGGCTCAAGGCGCGCGGTTGGACGGCCGGCGCCGACAGTCGTGGCATGCGCTACTACACTGCGCCGCAAACTTTCATTGATATGTGCGAAACATTAGTGCAAACTGCGCCTAACCCTTTCGCCAACCACACCGCGGAGAATCTGCACCATGTCGCAGCCTAAGACTCACATTCTCGTCGGTCGTACCATCACGGCCGTCTACCTGGCCGAAGACGAAACAGCCATCAAGTTCACCACAGACGCTGGCGAAATCGTCGCCAAGTGCCGTGCGGAATGCTGCTCGCATACGTGGGTCGAGCATATCGACC
>Ga0302182_10000186_pt1 | contig 43645 bp, 41 predicted proteins | sample I_Palsa_N3_1_FD_198781 | JGI IMG/M metagenome (GOLD analysis project Ga0302182, IMG submission 198781) | Peat permafrost microbial communities from Stordalen Mire near Abisko, Sweden - I_Palsa_N3_1 | ecosystem: Environmental > Terrestrial > Soil > Palsa > Peat permafrost | place: Sweden...
AGGTATGAGCACATCGCTGGGCAAGCACGTCATGTTGAGCAAGCCGGATGACTTCGGCAAGCTCCTTGAAGACGAAGGCATTATCTTCACCACGTTGGACAAGGCGGTGAACTGGGCGCGCAGAAGTTCGATTTGGCCGTTGGGTTTCGGATTGGCGTGCTGCGCAATTGAGATGATGTCCATGGCTGCCGCGCGGTTCGACGTGGCGCGATTCGGGGCCGAAGTGTTTCGCCCTTCGCCACGGCAAGCGGATTTGATGATTGTCGCCGGCCGGTTGTCGCAAAAGATGGCGCCAATTGTGCGGCAACTGTACGACCAAATGCCGGAGCCTAAGTGGGTTATCTCCATGGGGGCCTGCGCCACGTCGGGCGGCGTTTTCAATAATTATGCGATTGTGCAGGGATGCAATCAGGTGATCCCGGTGGACGTATACGTTCCGGGCTGTCCGCCGCGGCCCGAGGCGCTGTTGTACTCGATCCTGCAGCTACAGAAGAAGATCGATAGCGAGCAAGGCTCCTTCAAGCGTGCGCTGAATTTGGATTAGTTCAGCGCGCCGTGCCGGAGTTGGGGCACCTAGGACGGAATCGTTCCCCAGTTCGTGCAGAAACCTCCTGGAGACATTTTTATCGCGGAAACTGCCCGAGAATTTGCCCGCCATACCTTGGCCGCCACCGCTTACCGCGCCTCAAAAGTGCTGCGAGATGCCCCTGCGTCCTTCGGTTCGTTCCTCTCCCATGAAACCTCTCGAACCCCTTCGATGACATTGGCCCACATGGGTGATCTGTTTGATTGGGCGTTGACGATGGTCAGCGGAAAGCCGGCCTGGCGCGATTCCGAGCCGTTGGAGTGGACCAGCGAGATTGGCCGATTTTTCTCTTCAGTGCAAAGGTTCGACGAATATTTAGCGTCGGACCAGGAAGTGCACGCTTCTTTGGAGGTGTTATTCCAAGGCCCGATCGCCGACGCGCTTACTCACATCGGACAGCTGGCTATGCTACGCCGCCTCGCGGGATGTCCGATTGGCGGGGAGAATTACGCCAAAGCCGAGATCGTCACGGGGCAGTGCGGATTGCAGCAAGCCAAGCCGCGCCTCGAGTTTTAAACTAGCAAGCTGGTCTACGACTTTCTGCGCCACTTTGTGTTTATACCTACCGAAGGCGTCCGTACTAAGCGAAGTAAAGCTTACTTAGGTCCCAGCCGCGTTGAGGGCTTCGCCGCAATCGGAATCGCAACCCTGCCCGTGGTTCGCGCGTCAAATTTACTGAGCCATGGTGCCCTCGAGTCGCAGCACAAGGAGAATTCGCCATGGGTAAAACGCTGCTCAGACTGTCAACCGTGATTTGTGCCGCACTCATCGTGCTGGGGGCCGCGCCGAGCGGGAGGACCCAAGACCCCGGCCAAGACCCCAATCTGCAGAATCAAAATCAGCCCCAGCCAACCCAACCGCAAGATCAAAACCAGCCCCAGTATCAGAATCAAGATCTGCCGCAAGACCAAAATCAACCGCAAGACCAGAGTCAGCCGCAGGATCAAAACCAAAACCCGAATGTCGGCCAGGCTGCGAGCGGCAACTATCAGCCGTACACCGCGGATCAGCTCGACAACTTGCTGTCGCCGATCGCTCTCTACCCTGATCCTCTGTTGGCGCAGGTGCTGGTTGCCGCGACGTTCCCTGATCAAGTGGAAGAAGCGGCTCGGTCGGTACGCAGTAGCGGGCAGAATGGGATCGACGACCAATCCTGGGATGTGAGCGTGAAGTCGGTGGCCCACTACCCAACGGTTATCGAAATGATGGCGGATAAGATTGATTGGACCACGTCATTGGGCCAGGCGTACGTGAATCAATCTACGGATGTGTCGACCTCGGTGCAGCGGTTGCGGCATATGGCGCGGAAGGTCGGCAATCTGCAGACCACCCCGCAACAAGAGGTGCTGGAGAACGGAAACTACCTTGCGATCACACCCTTGCAGCCGCAATTTCTTTACGTGCCGATCTATGATCCCTTGATCTGCTACTACCGGCGTCCGTATTGGGGGCCGGCCATTTCGTTCGGGGTGGGCTTTCCGATCGGCGCCTGGCTCAACCTGGATTTCCGTTGGGGCTTTGGCGGCGGATTCGGTGGAGTCTTTTATACCGGATGGAGGCCCTGGGGCGGCTGGAATGGCGGCTGGTTGGTGCGGTCCCGTCCTTTCATTCGTGAAAATAATTTCTACATCAATAATCGCTACAACAGCATTCGGGTGAATCGAGCGGTGATCAACCGGTCGGTGAACGTAAACAACCTCAGCGGTTACAACTATATTCACAGGAACGTCACCTATCACAACGTGCAGGTGAACAACGTTCGGGTGAACCGCGTCAGCAATGTTCGGGTGAACAGCGTGCAGAATAATCGCGTGAACGTCAACAATCGCACGCTAAACCGCAACATCAACACGAATAACAGCCGGGTGAACGACTTCCGTGGACGAGACACAACTGTGAATCGGCAACCGAACGCGAATTTGCAAAGCCGTGGAGGCACCAATAATTTCAATCGACCTTCGCCGCAGCAAGAACGGTCAGCGCAGCAATCGGCGCCGCACGCGTTCGGCCGGTCGGAAGGAAACTTTGATTCGAAATATTCGAGTCAACGCGGGCAACAGAGTCGCCAGGAAATGAGTAGGTCCGCGGGGCGCGAAGAGAGCCATGGCGGAGGGACGCGTGGGGAGTCGCGTGGCGGCGGGAGGCGGCCATGAGAAGGACCACGAAGGCGCGAGGGCCTAATGGCAATTGGGGAGTGAGGTCGCCAACGTCCAGAAATCGTATGACCAGGATCGCTACCCTCTGGCTCGCTTCCGTCCTGGCCATGCTGATCTGTGCAGCGAGCGCGCCGGCCCAGAGTGCCGGCCCGTCGACGTTTCCGTCCGCGGACGCTGCCATGCAAAGCCTGGTTGCGGCAGCCAAGACCAGTGATCCAGGAGCCTTGGAGAAGGTGTTCGGGCCGGATTACAAAGATCTGTTCTCTGGCGATCAGGCCGAGGACCGCAAGGACTGGGGCGATTTTTCGTCGGCGGTGCAAGAGTCCGCCAAATTGAGAAAAGACGGCGACTCGAAGTATACGGTTCTGGTGGGCAAAGAGGATTGGCCGATGCCTATTCCCTTGGTACGCCAGGACGACAAGTGGCTGTTCGACACGAAGTCTGGGCTGGTAGAGGTGTCCGACCGGCGAATAGGTGAAGACGAGCTCTCCGCCATTGAGACGTGCAGGGCCTATGCGGTCGCCCAGTGGGAATACTTTACCGAAGGTGACTGGGACCACGATGGCGTGGCAGAGTACGCGCAGCGGTTGATCAGTTCACCGGGGAAACACGATGGACTGTTCTGGGAGACCGGTGAAGGCGATGCACCAAGTCCTCTGGGCGAGCTGGTCGCAAACGCTGGGGCGGAAAGCGATGGCTCCAACGATGGCAGTGCGGCGACCGATGCCGGGAAAGCCGCCCCGAAAGAAGAAGGTCGGTCGGGAAGCCGGGCTCCCTACCACGGCTACTATTTCAAAATTCTCGCTAGCCAGGGAGCGAGCGCTCCGGGCGGGAAATACTCCTACGTTATTAATGGCAACATGATCGCAGGTTATGCCTTGGTGGCGTACCCCGCGGACTGGGGAAATTCCGGCGTGATGACCTTTCTCATCAATCAGCAAGGGCGTGTGTACCAAAAGAATCTGGGCTCCAACACGCCAAGCGTTGCGAGTCGCATGACCTCGTATAATCCGGATTCGAGCTGGAAGCTGGTCGAAGTGGAGCCGTAATACCGCCGTGACGCTTCAGCCGCTTCATCTATTGAGTGTTGGAAGAATGCCGGCTTGGCTTGGGGACCGCGCAAGCGGGGATAGCCAGGGCGGCGCGTCCGTGGGGGACCGTTGACGATACCGGAAAATGTTCAGACTTCGCCGCAACGCAAATATCCGCGGGTGAAAGCGCCCCAGGGACTGGTAGTTGCCTGGCAGACCGGCGCATTGCGAAATGTGTCGTTTGTGGACAGCCTCGCTTTGGGCGGGCTATTCATTCGCACGTCGAAGCCCGCGCCAGTGAATAGCGCGCTGAGCGTGAGGCTGGAAGCTCCGAATGGAGAGGTTCGCGCGCGCGCGGTGGTTCGAAGGGTAGGGACTGCACCTGCGCACGGTATGGGTATAGAGTTTATCGCGATGAACCCTGAAGATCGCGCGCGGTTGAGTCACATGCTGACGCCTCTTCTGGCCAGCAACTAAACGAATACGATGCCAATCACCGGAACGGACAAACCCTTGGAAACTGCCTTGGCGGAGCCGCACCGTTCCGCCGGAGCCAGGATGGGGACATGGTTCGGATGCAGCCTGCCGGACGATTTCGGCGATTGGCGACGCGAATACTGGTTTGGCGCGAAAACCGCGGGATTGATTGACGGCGGCTACCGGGCCTATATCTCACTGACCGGTCCGGACCGGGTACGCTACCTAAACGCAGTGATTACCAACAATGTGAGAGATTTGGTTTCTGGACGAGGGGCGATCGCGCTACTGCTGAATCCACAAGGACGCATCCTGGCGGAGTTAGAAGCCTATGTTCTGGAGCAGGAGTTACTGTGCGTCTCGTATGCAATGATCCGCGACCGGCTGGTGGAGACGCTCGATAAGTTCATCATCATGGATGACGTCACCGTAGGTGACCACAGCCAGCAATACACCACAATCTCAGTCGTGGGGCCCGCGGCCGCGGAGTTGGTTGCAGAACAGAGTGGGCTCGATTTGCATGCCATGGCTGAAATGGAGATTCGAACCGCAGACATCGGCGTGAAATGTTCGGTAATACGCAAAAACCTTGGGAAAACGCCAGGAGCAGATCTTATTGTGGAGCGAGCCGCCGCGACCGCTGCTTGGGAATCTTTGAGTGATGCCGCCGGGCGGCACGGCGGCGGGCCGATGGGATACACGGCGTGGAATGCCTTGCGCCTAGAGCACGGACTTCCCTGGTTCGCATACGACTTTGGCGAAAAGCAGATTCCACATGAAGCCGCGTTACAGGACAGCCACATCAGTTATACCAAGGGGTGTTATACCGGACAGGAAATTGTCGAGCGAGTTCGTTCGCGCGGGCAAGTAAATCGCCAGCGCGTGCTTCTCACCTTCACCGGGGCAGGCACGCCCGTGGCCGAAGAGTCCTTAATGGTTGGAGGCGCTCAAGTCGGGTACATCACCAGCGCGGCGACCCCACCGTCCTTGCCGGTTTCCATTGGCATGGGTTACGTGCGCAAAGAGAATCGCGCTGGGGGCAGCATCCTGGATTGGAGCGGCGGAGCTGCGAGAGTGGTAACCCTTCCGTGGCCGGGCGAGCAGTGAACCCCGAAGGAGACTCTGATATGGCGGAACCAAGTGCAGCGCGTAGTGACGCCAAAGAAAAGTTTATTCACATCAGCCTCCCGGTGGGAATGCTGCAATGCAACTGCTCGATCGTGGGTGATCCGGTCACGCGCGAAGCACTGGTGATTGATCCGGGAGACGAGATTATACGCGTGCTGGAATTGCTGGGACGTTACAAGTTAACGGTGAAGGCGATTGTGAGCACGCATGCGCATATCGACCACGTGGGCGGCCTGAGCAAGCTGCACCAATATACTGGCGCCCCGGTGATGATGCACCTCGACGATGTACCCCTCTATAACGGCATGGAGGTGCAAGCGGCATTCTTGGGCGTGGCGCCGCCCGAAGTCGGGCAGATCGATCAATTTTTGCGTGACGGAGATACTTTGCAGTGGGGTACGCTAAGCGCGAACATTTTGCACACACCGGGACACAGTCCGGGAAGCATTTCGCTGTACATGCCCTCGGAAGCAGCAGGCCTTTGCTCTTCCTCACCGCAATTGTTTTCCGGCGATACGCTGTTTGCGGGCAGTATCGGGCGCACCGATTTGTGGGGCGGATCGATGGAAGAAATGATGAACTCTCTCCGGGAAAAAGTCATGCAGCTTCCAGACCAGACGGTTGTTCATCCCGGACACGGCGCGGGGACCACCATCGGCCAAGAGCGTCAGTCGAATCCCTTCCTCATTAAAAGCTAGCAAAGTTCGTAAGGCGGTTAGGAATTGCCGGTCGATTCTCTCTCGCGACGCAGTTCTTCCATGACCGACTGTACCAGCTCTTTGGCGTGCGCAAGTTCTAGCGTGACGATGCGCAAATCCATCGCGGGAACCGCGGGATTACGTTGGCTACGGCAATAGACGCCGTGCTGGCCCACCAGTACTAATGCGTTGGTGAGCCGATCGAGAGAAACGGCCAGACGTCCACGATCGCGTCCGAACATTTGTTCGTAATGCTCGAGTTCGTCTTTGTGTGCGAGGAATGCGGACATCAGAGCTGATCCTTGTGAGAGCTTCCCCCGAAGTGAAGGCGTTGGCGGTTGCACATCGGGCACACCTAAGGTGCAGGTAACTTTACCCCACTGCATAGCCATACCATAATCCGCAATGGCTAATGGGGGCAGGGGGTTCACTTGTTGGCCAGTGCGGCGTGCGACGCGCCGACGAGCCTGGTTCCGCGGATTTGGGAAGGGATTGGGTTGGAGCCGTCACCATGCGACGTTCTGATCTGGTACAGCATAAGGAAAAGGAAAAAGGGGCGACCACGCGGACTTCGCAAATTGTATTTGGCGAACGACAGCACTTGCTGCGAGTGCTGGACTCCCTGGAGGGAACCGATCTGCCCTTCGCGCGGATGCAGCAAGAACGCAGGACCATGGAAGAATTGATCCACGCGCGAACTCGGGAGCTCAATCAGATCAACACCGCGTGGGACGAAAAGATTGGGTTGGTGCTGAGCGCCGATGCCAAACCGGAAATGCTGGAAAAATTGGTGAAGCAGGCCCCCGAAGAGGACTTTTATCTGCTGCGCTTGATCAGCGAGCATCCCCGAGCAAACGCGAAGACCCTGAACAAATTGGCTAAGCACCCTTACGGCGCGATTCGAGAAAATGTTGCGCGGCACCCCAACGCCGACGCCACCACGCTCACCTGGCTGAGCCGCGATCGCAGTCAACCGCTCTGGTATTTAGTGGCTTTCAATCCGAATACCCCTACCATGCTGCAACGCCGACTGCGCGACCGGCTCAAGCGCTTGGGCGAGAATCAACCCTCACGGTGAGTTTCCCCACTTAGAAGTTCTTTCCACCTGGTAGCCGTAGCCCCGGATGAGCTGGTGCCAGGCGAGGTCCATCCGGTTCGTTGACACACTGAACTGAACGGTCTAGTATGCGCACCGTGGGTTGGGCAATCACTTCGACCGTACCGATGGCTAGGAGGCCTAATGATCTTGGTGAAGGGGCTGGTGAAGCGCTTCGGCGATTTCACCGCGGTGGACAATATTTCCTTTGAGGTGGCGCACGGAGAAATCTTCGCGTTTCTTGGTCCGAACGGCGCCGGGAAAACCACCACGATCAAGATGTTGACCACGCTGCTGCCACCGACCAGCGGAACTTTGGAAATCGACGGATTGAATCCTGCGGATGAGCAGCACGAAGTCCGCAAGCGGTTTGGAATTGTCTTTCAGGATCCCAGCCTGGATCAGGAAATGACTGCGTGGGAAAATATGCAACTTCACGCGGTACTGTATCACGTCCCCGCAAAGCTGCGGCGGGAACGGGCCGAGCAGCTGTTGAGGATGTTCGAGTTGTGGGAGCGCCGCGACGACCTGGTAAAGAAGTTTTCTGGCGGCATGAAGCGGCGGCTGGAAATCGCTCGGGCCTTCCTGCATACCCCGAAAATTCTATTCTTGGACGAACCTACGCTGGGGCTCGACCCACAGAGCCGCAACCAGTTGTGGACCCACGTCAAAGACTTGAACCGAAGCGAGGGCGTGACCGTGTTTCTGACCACCCACTATATGGATGAGGCTGATCGCGTTGCGCATCGACTCGCGGTGATCGATCACGGGAAAATTGTGGCGACCGGGTCACCGGCGGAGCTGAAGAATCAGACCGGAAAGGAATCGCTGGAAGATGCGTTTTTGTCGCTGACCGGGACGGCGATCCGGGAGGAAAGCGCGGGTTCCGCGGACCAGATGAGGCAAGTAGCCAAGATTTGGAGGCGATAGGGCGATGGAAGCAATCTACATTTTGTGGCTAAGGGAATTGAAACGCTATTCCAGGTCGCGATCACAGATTGTGGCTTCGCTGGGACAGCCGCTGCTGTATCTGCTGGTGCTGGGCTTCGGTTTAGGCCCAGTGTTTCAGAAAGCCGGAGGCGGGAGTTATTTGCAATTCATGGCACCCGGCGTGATCGGTATGACCGTCTTGTTTTCCTCGGTGTTTTCGGGAATCGCGCTGATGTGGGATCGCCAGCTGGGATTCCTGAAGGAGACGTTGGTGGCCCCGGTGCCTCGCCTGGAGATCGTGATCGGCCGGACTTTTGGCGCCGCCACGGTGGCCGTGATTCAGGGGCTGTTGGTGACGACGGTGTGCCTGATCGCGGGTTTCCGCCCGGTGAGCATCAGCGGAGTACCGCTGGGCCTGCTGTTTCTCGCATTAATCGCAATCGTATTCGCCGGACTGGGAACCACCATCGGATCGAGCCTTCAGGACATGCAGGGGTTTCCGTTAGTCATGAATTTTCTGGTGTTGCCGATTTTCTTTTTGTCCGGAGCGCTGTTTCCGTTGGATCACCTGCCCCGCGCGTTGAGCGTGGTGACCTCCGGCGATCCGCTTTCGTATGGAGTGGACGGCCTGCGAGCAGCGTTGATTGGAAGGTCGCATTTTGGGCCGATCGCGGACTTACTTGTGCTTGGAGCATTCGCGGTGACCTTGTTGTGCGTCGGAGCGTGGCGCTTTTCGAAGATTGAGATTTAGCAACATGGCCCGCGGACTAAGCCAAAGAGCTCATCAACAAGTGCTGGAAGCGGCGGCGGAGCTGTTTGCTGGCCGCGGAATCGATGGCAGCAGCGTGGACGCCATCGCGGCGAAATCGGGAGTCAGCAAGGCAACGATTTATAAGCATTGGCCGGCTAAAGAGGCGCTGTGCATGGAAGTGCTGGTGCACGTGCATCGCCTGGATGATGCTCCACCGCAGTTAGACTCCGGGGACCTGCGCGCGGACCTCAGTGCATTTTTGATGCACGAGCCAGCGAAGGATAAAGCCGCGATGCAAAAGCGACTGATGCCCCACCTGATTGCGTATTCCGCGCGGAACCAGGAATTCGGGCGAGCTTGGCGGGCCCGGGTCATGGAACCAGCGCGCACCGGAATTAAGAAACTGCTCCGGCGCGGGATTGAATGCCGGCTGTTTCGCCCGGTTTTGGACGTGGAATTAGGAGTGGCGCTCTTACTCGGGCCGATGTTTTTCCGCCATATTTTTAGCAGCTCCGTCGACCGCGAGTGGCTAGCTCGTGGCGCGGTGGAGGCCTTTTGGAAGGCCCACGCCCGTCCGGATTGGCAAGCAAGAAACCAGCGAAAGCCGCGGGGAACCAAGAAACCAACCAAATAATGAAGTTGGCAAAATCGTCGGCGCCGAAGATTTAGTGAACGGTGACGGCGACCGTGGCGGTGGTGCGCCCGAAAGCGTTGGTAGCGTACAGCGTGTACGTGGTGGTTTGCGTGGGACTCACCGATACGCTCGAGCCGCGCACCGCACCAATCTGCGGCGAGACAATTAGGTAGGATGCACCGGTAACCTGCCACGCGAGAGTGACTGGACTACCGGACGCAATGGAGGAAACGTTGCTGCTGAACGATGTGACTTGTGGCGACGCTCCCGTGGGCACGGTGCTCTGGGTGTAGAGCGGCGTCATCTGCACAACTTCGAAGTCTTGTGCTTGCAGCTGCGAAAGATTGTGCAGGTCGTCGTTGTTCCAGCGATCGTCCGGCGCGCCACTGATGTACATCGAAGAACCGTTGTCGGCCATGATCATTCCGTATTTCTTGAGAGCATTCAGAATGACCTGGTTGGTGGCGGAAAATCCGGAGACATCGAAACTCGCCTTCAGGCGCACTCGCATGCCCATGGGCGCAGCCAAGGGGTTGCTGGAATTGGCGGCAAAGTGGGACGCGGGCGGAACGAAAGCCGCACGGCTCTGCTGTAGCGTGAAGCGTAGCGCATGGCTGATTTTTCCGGCGGCGACTTCATCATAGCGAGCTAAACCGGGAAAAATCGGCAGGCCAGCGGCATCGGCGGAAGTCCATGTATACGGACGCTGCTGGTCTCCCAGGAGATCCCAAATCGCGGCGGAATCGGCGTTCCAGGAGTTACTCTGCGGATAGGAACTATACAGCTCGTAAAGGAAGCAGTTGGAATTGTCCACAACCAGGACGTGGCGATCGCCACTGCCCGGGTTCGGGTAGCCCTCGATGGGAAACGTGGTAGCGATGGGCATGGGGCCGGGATCGCTTTCGTCGCCATACGCGGTGAAATTGATAGGGACAAGAGATTGCCCGGCACCCACCGCGGTATACGGAATGCCAATCGTTGAGCCTGCGTATTGCCCGGCGCCAAAATCCGGATGAACCGCGACACTGGCTCCGATGAAGTTAATGATGGCTGCGGAATTGGGGTCGACCGCAGCGGAAGAGACATCTTGATTCCAGAGATTGTCGGCTGCAAAAGGCACAAAGCCGTTCAGGCTTGCACCTGGTCCGAGGGAGATTTGGCTGCAGTTCGAGGAGGCTTGGGTCGCGGATCCGACTTGCAGGTTCACTGCATTGGAAACGCTGGCTCCCGGGTCGGGGTTTTCGACGGTCACCGGAAAACTACCGGCGGCTGGCGCGGTGCCGGTCGCGGTAAGTTGCCTAGAAGAGATAAAAGTTGTGGCGATCGCCGCGGAGGAGAGCAGCACCCGGGATCCGGCCACAAAACCGCTGCCGGCGATCGCGACAGTGAACGCGCCGGTGCCAGCGTTCGACGGGGTGATGCTCTCGATCGTGGGAGTGGGATTCAATAGCGTCACAGCGCTGGAGGCGCTCACCGAGGAGGATGCCGCACTGGTCGCGGTGATGGTAATGGTGTTCGGCGAGGGCAGCGAAGCCGGAGCGGTGTAAGCGCCAGAGGGCGAAATGATCCCGACCGAAGTATTTCCGTCCGGAACGCCATTCACCGACCACCACACCGTTGGGTTCGAACTCCCGGTTACCGTCGTGGTGAAGGATAGGGACCCTCCGGCGCGGATGTTCGCCGATGGGGGAGCAATAGTGACCGAGATAGACGCCGGAGCGGATGGCGAGGATGGTGCCGAGGGCGTTGCCCCAGTTTTGCCTGGACCAGATGTAGTGGCCGCGCAGCCCACGCTCGCCATCACCATTGCCAATGCAATCAGAGTCTTAAGAAAGAGCCTATGCATTTAGGGCGCCCCTGCGACGTGCCTTCCAGTTTCCGGGGTGGGATAGAGGATAGATACTGGCCGAAGGGGAAAAAGAAGGGCAGTTGCCCCTGGCTTGGTATTATCGCCACGGCGGGCGAACACCAAGGCTGCGAACTGCTCGTTCCAGAGGAAGAATCCTGGCGCTGCAAACGTCCGGAGGTGGCCCCAACGGTCAGGTAGTAGAATGTCGTCCGGTAAATCCTTCAAGGTTTGACGGGTCGATTGCAAAATCGGATAACTGGGGCGCGGTCTGCAGGATGGACGACGTTACGAGCCTACGCGTGGCGCGTTTTCGGTCTGTCGGCAATCGTCTTGGTTCCTTGCGTCTGGAATCGCCACATTGAGGCCGGAGACCTGGGAAGCCACGTTTACAACGCTTGGCTGGCTCAACTCATAGAACGCGGTCAAGCGCCGGGGTTGTTCCTGCAACATCAACTCAACAACATTTTATTTGACGTGTTAATGCTGCATATAGCCAATGTGGCTGGATTCGCTCTGGCCGAAAAGTTGGTGGTCGGTACTTTCGCACTCATTTTTTTCTGGGGTGTTTTTGCCTTTATTACCGCGGCGACCGGTAAACCTCCCTGGATGCTCACGCCATGCGTCGCGATGCTCGCTTACAGCTACGTGTTCAACATGGGGTTCATGAATTTTTATGCTTCAATCGGGCTCGGATGCTTCGGGCTGGCGCTGGTGTGGAACCGATGGCGACCCAGGGAGTGGCTGTTTGCGGCACTTTTCGCACTTCTGGCTTACGCGGCGCATCCGTTGGGATTCTTGTGGCTGGTGGCGGTCGGAACGTATGTAAATGTTCGCCATTTCCTGGGTGGCAGATGGAAGGCGGTGATGCCGGCATCCGCAATTCTATTTTGCGTGGCGCTGCACGTCGGCGTTAAACAGCACAGCGGGAGCTTGCAGGTGGATTGGGGGCAGATTCCGGTGTACCAGCTCACCGGCGCTGACCAACTGGTGCTATACGGGCATCGCTACCAAATGTTGGCGTGGTTTGGGATTGCCTTTGGAGTTCTTTGTGTTTCCGTGGAAGTGTGGTCGAGGCGAAAAGAGCACGGCGGTTGGTCAGCTTTCGCGCTGGCATTCGAACTGTACCTGATCACGGTGTTGGCGACGCTGATGTTGCCGGAGAACCTCCGTTTGTCTATGTACGCGGCATGGATTGGCTTGCTGGTGTCGCGGTTAACGGTCTTATCAGCGATCTTGGGCTTGTGCGTGTTGGCTAGCCTACGGCCTGCGAAGTGGCACTTGGCGGGATTCGGAATCCTTGCCGTCGCTTATTTCTCGTTTTTGTACCAAGACACCGCGGTTTTGAACCGCGTTGAAAAGAACGCCGATGGGGCGTTAGCCGGTTTATCGTACGGGACCCGAATTATTCCCATGATCTATGGCGACCCGGAATGGCGAATCGAGTTTGTCGGCCACTTGGCAGATCGCGCGTGTGTGCGCCGATGCTTTGTCTATTCCAACTACGAGCCGTCGTCCAGGCAGTTCCGCGTGCGTGTCAAGCCGGACAGTCGGATTGCGACGGACTCGGCAGATGACGCGGAAGATATGCAGGGAGGTTCATTCGAAATATCCGAGCACGACTTGCCTCTCAAGCAGCTTTACCAATGCGACGCTAGGGATTGGACCAAGCTCTGTTTGCGGGATTTGGCGGATGGGCAGAACACTGGCGATGTTGGGAGGCGTGCCCCGTAACGGTGGGTCTCGCTCCCCGGTCATTCGGCGCCAATCGTTCGGGCCTCCCCTTTTCGAAGTAGAAACAGGCCAAACTGGCGGCGACAAATTGGCTCTTGCAGCAGTCCAATAACGCGTATAATTGGAAGCAGGTGAGAGACAATGCTTCCCGTGCAACTCCAACCCGAAAGTCACGTACCCCTCTACGTTCAGCTGCGTGATCAACTGCGTGCCCTGGTGTACGCAGGTGACCTGCGACCCGGAGACCGAATTCCGGCAAGCCGCGAGCTCGCCACGACCCTGGGGGTGCACCGCACCACGGTCGCCAACGCCTACGCCGAACTTGAGTCCGAAGGCCTGATTCAAGGACACGTGGGTCGTGGGACCTTCATCCAGCGAAATGGCAATGGACTCAAGATCACTCCGCCGGCTCCGCCAGTGTTGAATGGTGGTAACGGAATTCGGTGGGAGCTGTTGTTCGCCGATGAACGCGGCGACGAAGTGCTAACTCGGCTTACGGCCAGCGCGCCGGAAGACGCTTTATCGTTCGTAATGGCCCGGCCAGCTCCGGAATTGTTTCCTGTAGACGAACTCCAGACCTGCGTGAATGCGGTGCTTCGGCGCGAGGCGACCGAAGTATTAAACCTTGGACCCTCGGACGGATATCCTCCGCTGAAAGAAGCTTTGCTGGAAATGCTTCGGCGCGACGGTATCACCGCCAGGGACGAAAACCTGCTCATCACCGATGGCTGTCAGCAGTCGCTTGACTTGATCAGCAAAGCATTCGTGCGCCAAGGCGACGCGGTCATCCTAGAGAATCCGACCTATCCCGGTGCGTTGGCCATTTTTAACGGGGCCCGAGCGCGGTGCCTGGGTGTGACCGTGCGCACTCATCCTGAGCCCGGCGGTGCGCTTGGCATCGATGTGGGCGCGTTGGAAGCGACGCTGGCCGCCAACCGAGTGAAGCTAATCGTCCTGACCCCGGACTTTCAGAATCCGACCGGCACGTCCATGCCGCTGGATTCGCGGCGAAAGGTTCTTGAGCTGGCAGCGCGCCATCAGGTGCCCATCGTCGAAGATCACATTTATGCGCGGCTGCACGCTCGGGACGAGCGGGTGCCGTCCCTGAAGCACTTGGACCGTTCGAATCTGGTGATCCACATCGACAGCTTTGCCAAAGTAGCCTTTCCAGGCCTGCGGGTCGGTTGGATTGTGGCTCCGGCGGTGGCCATAGAGCGGCTACGGGTGGTGAAGCAGATGACCGACCTGCACACCGATCAATTAGCGCAAGGGGTGTTAGCGGAATTCCTGCGGCGCGGCTGGTTCGACAAGCACGTTTCGAAGATGCGCAAGGCCTACGCATTGCGCTTGCTGGCGCTGGATGAGGCCTTGCGAAAGCACATGCCGGAGGAGTGCCGCTGGGCGCGTCCCGAGGGCGGCATGTGCTTGTGGCTAGAGCTTCCCGCGGGTTTCGATGCCAACGAGTTGCTGATTCACGTGAAAGAGCGAGGCGTGCTGTTTGCTCCTGGAAGATATTTTTATGTGCAAGGACCGTTGCCAAATACGCTGCGCTTGGGATTCGCGGGACTCAACGAGAAGCAGATTGCCCGCGGCGTGGCGACCCTGGCGGAACTGTTGAAGGTCGAAATGAAGAAGCGCCAGCGCGGGGTGAGACGCGCCGAACGAAGCCGGGTTGCGCTGGTCTGAGGGCATGCAAACGGAGGGTCGAGATTTGGATGAACCGCGGAAAGCTGAGCCGGAACGCATTGAACTGGCCCCGAATGCTACAAATCGCTGCTTCGGCTGCGGCGGGTCGAACGATCGTGGGATGAAGCTGACTTTCACCCAGGACAATGTGAGCCGCAAGATCGTCGGAAGGTTTGTACTGGGGCCGCGATATCAGGGCGGCGGGGGTATGGCCCACGGTGGAATTATTGCTTTGTTGCTAGACGAGGCCATGGGTAAGGCCTGTAGGTTTCGTGGCCTTCGTGCGGTGACCGCCGAGCTTTCTGTGGAATATCTGAAACCGGTTAGCGTGGAGAACGAGATCGTTGTGGAAGCGTTTGAGCAAGAACAGAGGGGGCGTAACCTTTTTCACGTCGGCGAGATTCGAAATGCGGCTGGCGAAGTACTGGCGCGTGGCAAGGGCCGATTTGTGGTGCTGAAGGAAGCTGGGGCAAAGACCTGAGCGCTCTCGCCAACCGACGTACGAATTCCAGTAGCAAGTTTTTTCAATACGAAATGGGAGAGCAAAATGGACGCGAAAAACGTAAACGGAAACAAGAACGGCGGCTCCAACGAGTGGCGAGTAAAAGTCGGCTTGGCGGAAATGCTAAAGGGTGGCGTGATTATGGACGTCACCAACGCCCGGCAAGCTGAGATTGCGGAGAAGGCCGGCGCTTGCGCGGTGATGGCGTTGGAGCGCGTCCCTTCGGATATCCGAAAGGAAGGCGGAGTGGCGCGGATGGCGTCGATCAAGGTCATCCGGGAGATCATGGCCACGGTAAACATTCCGGTGATGGCCAAAGTGCGCATCGGCCACTTTTCGGAGGCGGCGGTGCTGCAGGCGTTGGAAGTAGATTTCATCGACGAGAGTGAAGTGCTGACGCCGGCCGACGAAGAAAACCATATATGGAAGCACGATTACCGGGTGCCCTTTGTGTGCGGCGCGAGGAACCTCGGCGAAGCCTTACGGCGCATCGCCGAAGGCGCGGCGATGATTCGAACCAAGGGCGAAGCCGGTTCGGGCAACGTAGTGGAAGCGGTTCGCCACATGCGCACCATTGTGAGCCAAATGAAGAAGCTCACCACCATGCGCGACGATGAACTGGGCAGGGAAGCGAAGGAATTGGGAGCTCCGCTCGACCTAATTCGCCAGGTCGCCAAACTTGGCAAATTGCCAGTACCGAATTTTTCGGCCGGCGGCATCGCGACTCCCGCGGACGCGGCGTTGGTGCGACAACTGGGAGCCGAAGCGGTGTTCGTCGGATCGGGTATTTTCAAATCGAGCGATCCGGAAGCGCGCGCCAAGGCAGTGGTAAAGGCCACCACGCACTTCGACGATCCCAAGGCGGTCCTGGAAGCACACGAAGAACTTGGTGAAGCGATGCCGGGTCTGGATGTGCGTCAGATGGAAGCGAAAGATATGCTTTCGACGCGTGGCTGGTAACGGCGCGGAACCCATCTAAGCGACCGTAAGATCATGCACGAGACCCGAGCGGAGAGCGATGCGGTGAAAATCGGAATCTTGGCGGTACAGGGAGATTTCGCCGCGCACGCCGCAATGCTGGCGGGCATGAATGTAGACACGGTCGAGGTCCGTAGCCCAGGAGATCTAAGTGGCTGCGACGGGCTTATTCTCCCTGGAGGAGAAAGCACCACGCAGCTACAGTTTTTGCAGGAAGAGGGGCTATCGGATGCGATCAAAACGTTTGCAGCCGATGGCCGCGCGATTTTCGGAACCTGCGCAGGTGCGATTCTGTTGGCGTCGGAGGTAAAGAATCCCGATCAGGACTCCCTGGGTTTGCTGGATATGACCGTGCTTCGCAACGGTTATGGGCGCCAGGTACACAGCCAGGTGGTGAGCGGAACCAGTACCCTAAACGACCAGCCTCTGGAAATGGTGTTCATTCGCGGCCCGGTGATCGAGCGAGTGGGCCCAAAGGTGGAAGTTCTAGCCGAATATGCGAGCAAGCCGGCCCTGGTGCAGCAAGCAAACATCCTGGCTTCAGCCTTTCACCCCGAGCTAACCGATGACACCACTGTCCACGAACGGTTCGTGCAGATGGTTGCGGACAAATCCCGCAAGTAATCACAATTCATTTAGTACCGGCGCCAGAGAGCGCGGAGAGCGATGCGTCGCGAGAAAACAAGCGTTTCGCAAGAAGACTACCTGAAGGCCATCTGGGAAATGCTGGAAGAGAACCAGACTCCCATCAGCGCTCGACTGGCCGAAGAACTGAACGTGACCCCGCCCGCGGTGACCGCGGCGTTAAAACGCATGACCCGGGACGGACATGTTCGAGTGGATCGCGCCGGCCGCATTGATTTAACGCGAAAAGGTCGACAAGTGGCGGAGCGCTTGGCGCTGCGGCACCAGTTGGCGGAAATGCTGCTGACCGACGTCATCGGGTTGTCCTGGGCGAAGGCCCATGATGAGGCGGAACGCCTGGAACACGCCATATCCCCGGAGGTCGAGGCGCTGCTGTTGAAACGCTTTGCCGATAAGCACGCTTGCCCTCACGGTGTTCCGATGCGAGGCGGAATCGCGCAACTTCGGAAGCAAGGGGCAATTTTGCTGTCCGACCTGCGCGCCAAAGAGAAAGCCGAGATTTTGTGCGTGTACGAGAAGGATGCGCAGTTCCTGGTGTTTCTTGAAGGCTTGGCGTTGCGGCCGCAAACTCAGGTGGAAGTGAAAAACCGGGAGTATGACGAGACCATGACCCTGCGCGCGTCAGGTCGGACCATCCATTTGGGAAAGCCGGCGACCAGCCGCATCTGGGTACGCCGAATCGACGCCTGATTTTTCCTCTTAAACTACTTACGATCCTCCATTAAAGACTTTAGTCTCGCGTAACCTGCGCGGCTGATCGGCAGACGGGTGCCGTCGGTGAGAATGGCCAGACGGCTGTCTTTGCCGTACGGTTCGATGCGCGCGACGCGTTGAAAATTGACAATGTACGAGCGGTGGATGCGCACGAACTGGGCTGGATCGAGCCCCGCTTCCACGCTGGCAATGGTTTGTTGTTTCAGACATTTGCTCCCCTGCGTCGCCAGAGCCACGTAGTCGTCCTGAGCCTCCACGTAGTCTAATTTCGAAACCGGCACTAAGGTCACCCGCGTACCGTCTTTGACGACGATCCGCTCCAGGAATTGCTGCGGAGCTCGCGCAGAGCTGGCCAATTGATACGCGTCCGGCAACTTTTTGCCGATCCGCTCGCGGGCACGCTGTAGTGCCGCCTCCAAACGTTCGCTGCCCACCGGCTTCAGAAGGTAGTCCACCGCGTGGACATCAAACGCTTTCATCGCATACTCATCGTAGGCGGTGACGAAAATCACCGCTAGGTTGGGCTCCAGCAACTGTAGAACATCAAAACCAGAGAGCTTGGGCATCTGCACGTCTAGGAAAAGCAGGTCCGGCCGATGCTGGGCAACTGCCTTTACCGCCTCGAAGCCATTGGCGCATTCCGCCAGGATGCGGACTTCGGGGTGGCTTTGCAGCAGCTCACGAAGAACGTGGCGTGCAAGTTCCTCGTCGTCGACGATGAGAACGCCTAACCGCTGACGCGGTGCGGAGGTCACCTCTGAATCTCCTGGGTCTCGGCAGGCAAAGAGAGCAATACCCGAAAAATGCCGTCCGCTGAGCTTACCTGCATGGTAACCGCCTTTGGATATCGCGCTTCCAGGCGCTGGCGGACGTTGGCCAGACCCATGCCGTCGACTCGGGTGAGAGTCGATTCCGCATCGAAAGTATTTTCGATCCGGAGGGAAAGAAACCCATCGCGGCGTTGCGCAATCATGGTCACCGCGCCGCCTTCAGGTAAATTGGCAATGCCATGCACGACCGCGTTCTCCAATAGAGGCTGAAGAAGCAACGCCGGAACAAGTACATTCCGGCAATCCTCGGGGATGTCTTGGCTGACTTTCAGGCGGCTCCCGAAGCGAACTCTCTCGATAGCTAAGAAGCGATCCAGCAAGGCGAGCTCCTCGGCCAAGGGAATGCTGGTCTTATGACCGGTGCCGAGCGTCATGCGCAGGAACTCCGCCAGCAGTATGCACATTTGCCGGGCGCGAGCAGGATCAAGGCTAGTCAGCGCACTGATGGAGTTGAGGCTGTTGAAAAGAAAATGGGGATTGATCTGCGCTTTCAAGACCCGCAGCTCTGCGTCGCGAGCCAGGACGCTGGCCTCTAGAATTCGGGCTTCCGCGTCGCGGGAGACCTCCAAAGCAATCAGAACGTAGAAAAATCCCACGTTGATCAGATAGAGCAGCACGCCGCTGACCAAGAGAATTGCGGCGTGGGACTCATACTGGGCGGGTAAATCCTTAAGCTTGAACAGCTCGCTGGCAACCCGCGCGTACAACGATCCCACCCGTACCCACACAAAGCTGAGAAGCAACGCGGCAGAAAAATGGGTGACCAACACCCGACCGATTCCTGAGGAGCGCAGTGGTGTGGCGCGGCAGGTGTACCAAGTGCAAAAACACGCTCCTGCGTATAGCAGGGCCATAGGAATTAAAAGCAAAGCGCCTTCCAGCGTGGTGATGCCACCGGATACTCGGACCAAGAAAAGCAGCAAGGCCGCCAGAGGAATCCACACCGCGAGGTATGCGCCGAGGTAGGAACCGCGATTCAGGAGCGGGTGCATGGACAGGCTTAGTTTTTGACTTCGAGGCCGCCAAAAAACAGCGTGCCCGTAATGACTAGAACTTTTCTGCGCGCGTTGGCATCCACCGCATCTAAGGTTCGGGTGGATTCTGAATAACCGCCAAAAACGGCCTGCCCTCGATTTTCCACCGTCCAGCGAGTGGGCACGCGAATTTCCACTCCGCCAAAACTCGCATTGACCTCTAGGATAGCCTCATCGCCTTGCATATCAGCGCCGATGAAATCGAGTTCCACTCCCCCAAAGATGGCATTCACGGTCCCGCCTCGAAAATCATTCGTGGAAATGCTGCGCTCGATGCCTCCGAAGATCGCGGACGCGTGCATGGTCGCCGAATCGCCGCTAGCAGGCGCCGACCGCAACCGCCGAGCCTGAAGGGAAGTCCAGATCATTCTTCCTCCGACGACGATGATCAAGAGCGGCCAGAGCTCAGACCAGGTGAACCGCAGGATACCCAGGGTGCCGAGCTGGAGCAGCACACCGGCGGAAAGCAGAGCAAAAGCCAAGCCGCGTGCGCCGGATTGCCCAAGATTCATCAACCCGGCAACCACCAACAACATCGGCCAGTAGCGCCAAATTCGATCGAACCAGATGTAGCCCATGTGATCCAGGAGTAAGGCGGCTCCGATCACGCAAATGATTCCGCCCCACAGAGCGCCATGGGTCGCATGCGGGGCTCGACCGGTCGGCCGGTTCATGGTGGGATCGGTCATGTTCTCGACAGGTCCTTCTTTGAAATCGTCATGGCATCGAATCGCCAGCCGGTTTGCGCACTAACAGCCTGAGCCCGAAAACCATCCCCACAAGTGCCAAGGATAGTACAAATATCGCACACGCCAAGGTAAGTATGGCACGGTGATCGAAGACCAGATCCCCGGCCTCTCGAAGGAGAGCGAGAACCAGTGCCACCCCTGGATTGATAAAATTTACCCCGGTGGCGGCGAGTAACTCATTTAGATGAATCGCGGCAGCGCCCAGGATGGCGAGGACCACAACGTAGCTGCCGGCGATAAGAGCGATCGCAACCGGGTTGCGTTCGCTGGGCCTGGATTGGGTGATCGTGGGCATGGCTGACTCCCTATTTCCTCTACGCCAGCAGGTTACGAAAGGGCGTGGGCCCTGGCGCGGGCCTTTCGGGCAGCGCACCGGTTTTACCGGCAAATGACCCTCGCAAACGGGTGAATGGCGGCGGGATGAGGCAGCGCACGCTTGCAAAAGTTGGGAAATCAAACTAGGTTAGCCAAATCCTGACAAGTCTTGCGTGAGTGGCTGCCAAAGCGATGGGTCCAATCGTGTTCCTACTAGCATGCTAAAGCTGTTCCGATATTACTGGATCACCGCGAAGGGCTATCGGCTTCAGCCCTGGAAGAGCCCGTATCTGCGTTGGCGATTCGAGACGTTCCTGGGAGCCGAGGCGGAGGATATGAGTGCCGTAAGATTCTTCAGATTGTCCTGGAAGTATCGGGAACGCATGGAGAGATTTGTACACTGGTCTGAAGAGCGACGACAATCGCAGCGGAAACATTAGACCCGACAAGGTAAGTCCTGCCGCAGATCACCAGGCCATCAGGCGGTTCGTAAAGGAATAGTAGCCAGGGCCAACGCGCATGGAGTGATGCCAGGCTATCGGGAAAGCCCACCAAATCACGCCACCGAGTATCGATTGTCCGAGGGTAAGCGGCAGGATGTTACGTTCCTTTGCAAATAACCAGGTCATCGCGAACCCACCAATGAGTGTCAGCGGTACGAGCACCGGATTGGGCCAATGCAGAGCTCCGAAAACGGCGGCTGATAGTAGTGCGGCATTTCGAGGACTCTTCAGACTGCTGAGGAATCGATTGGTGATGTAGGAATTCAAGGTCACCTGCTGCAGCAGGCAAAAGGCGAAATAGCCGACGAAATGATGAGCACTGAACAGGTGATCGGGCGGGTGTTGCCAAGCACCGAGAAATAGTCCCACCAAGACGAGGACACTTCCAAAAATCACGAAAATGACCAAACCCTGACGAGTGGCGGCCCATAGGTTATCCGCACGCCAGCCAATCGTTTTGAAGGTATCGTGATGTACGAAAAAACTGATCACCAACCAAAAAAGAAAAACAATTGCGATGTCGGGGTCGATGGCCTGGAAATGCCAGATATACAGTCCCACCAGCGCTGCGAAGGTCAGCGCTTCGAAAAAATCAAAATAGCGATCAACATTCACTTGCTGTCGCTGTTGCGGGCATTGGAAGTGGGCAACTGACTGCGAATTAGGGTATCGACCTGGTGCCAAACGGTGGCGTCACATTCGATTTCAATGTGGCTGCGCATAAAAACCCGGCCGTACCACGGGTAAGCTGGACAATCGATCGGCTTTTTCGAATAGTCGAATCGGAAGTTACCGAGAATCTGCGTGTGGCGGGCGTCTTCGGCGCGAATTGCTTTTTGTCCATGCAGAAATCCCTGATCCTGAAAGAAATTAGCGGCGTGCGCGACGTTGGCAGGAATCACCGAGTCGTCCTGGCCGAAGGGAGCGACGCTATCAACTTGAACCGTGAGCAGCACCGGGATTCCGTCGGCTTTGAGTTGGCGGGCCAAAGTTACGACGGCGTTGGCTCCCCAACTATGGCCATAGAGCACGATGCGAGCGTCTCTTTTTTCGGCGGCGGTTGGCAGGTGGTGAGCCGGATCTAGTAGATCAAGAATCAGTCGGTGAGCGTCCGCGACCCGCCGATTCTCAAACGTTTCGATGTGCACCGAAGAAGGGAAGTCGTTCCGCAAACGGTCGGCGAGCTGCACGGTGGAGTGCACCGGGTCGTCGTGGCGAACATAACCGCCCAGAAATCCTATGACGATGACGGGCGGAGCGGTCGCGGCGCTAGCCGACGATAAGAGTGCGGTCGTCGAGTTTGTATTTGTATAGTATTGGGCGGTGAGTTGTGGAGCCAGCGTTGGCAGCGAGGCCAACGCCAATATCGAAAAAGCTCGCACCACCTTACCGGGGCGCGGCGTCAAAGAGAAGGCACTCACAACGGCTTGGATGATTTTGCCGGGCGCTAGGTTACGCCTGAGAGGGAATCGACGATGGGTCAGCAGCACCGGGTTTTGATCTTGGGCGGAGGTTTCGCTGGCTTGAACGCTGCGCAGAAGCTGAAGCGGGCCCCGGTGGAAGTTACGTTGATCGACCGACGAAATTTTCATCTTTTTCAGCCGCTCATGTATCAAGTGGCGACCGGTTCGCTCTCGCCGGGCGAAATCGCCGCTCCCTTGCGCGGAGTCTTAAGCCGCCAAAAGAACGCGCGGGTGCTGCTTGGCGAAGCCAAGGACATCGATCCGGACGCAAAACGCGTCATTCTGCGGGATGGCGCGGGATTCAACTACGATTCCCTCATTGTAGCAACTGGCTCGCAAACTTCCTACTACGGGCATGACGATTGGCGGCAGTGGGCTCCCAGTCTGAAAAGTGTCGAGGAGGCCACCGCGATCCGCCACAAAATTCTGTACGCTTTCGAATTGGCGGAGCGCTCTACAACCGAGGAAGAGGCTCGCGCGTGGCTGACCTTCGTGATTGTGGGCGGCGGGGCCACCGGGGTCGAACTTGCGGGTGCATTGGCGGAGATAGCCAACGAGACCCTCAAACATGACTTCCGCCGAATCAATCCGAAGAACGCTCGAGTCTTACTCGTGGAAGGTGGAAATCGCGTACTCGCGTCGTACCCCGAGGACTTGTCGGCGAAGGCCGAGCAATTGGTGAAACGGTTGGGAGTAGAAGTCATGAAGCAGGTCATGGTCACCGAGATTGACGGCTCGGGTGTGACCTATAAGCATGGAGATTCGGTCTCCCGCCTGGCGGCCAAGACGGTGCTCTGGGCGGGAGGAGTCACCACTACCGAATTCGGTAGAGCTTTGGCCGAGCGGACACATTCGGAAACGGATCGCAGCGGAAGAATCAAAGTGAATCCCGATCTTACCTTGCCAAAGTATCCGGAGATTTTCATAACCGGCGATTTGGCCTCGGCAACTGGAAAAGATGGCAAGTCGCTGCCCGGAGTAGCGCAAGTGGCGATTCAGGGAGGCGCTTACGCAGCTAAGGTCATCCGCGAAAGACTGGAAGGGAAGCGCGAGATCAAGCCCTTCCATTATTTCGACAAAGGCGATATGGCGGTTATTGGGCGCGCTGCGGCGATTGCGAACATTTTTGGTCTGCACGTGTCCGGATTTCCCGCCTGGCTGATCTGGCTGTTCATCCACCTTATGTACATCGTCGAGTTTCAGAATCGGGTGCTGGTGTTCGTGCAATGGGGTTTCGAATTCATAACCTTCAACCGTGGCGCCCGGCTCATAACCGGACCGCCAGAGCGCGGAGAAACAATCGAATAGCCGGATCCGATCAGAAAGAGTTCAGCATGAAGATAAACAAGAAATTTGCGGCTGAATTGCAACGAAGTCCCACCAAAAGCGGTTGGACGTATGTGCTCTGGCCGGAATCGGCGAAATTCTTCGGGACCAGAGGACTGGTAAGGATACGGGGCGAGATCGACGGTTACCGGTTCCGCAGCTCGTTCATGGCCATGGGCGACGGCAGGCACAGGCTGCCGGTGCGAGCTGACCGCGATCGGTAAGGAAGTCGGCGATATAGTGACCGTAGTACTGGAGGAACGAATCGACAAAGCTGCCAGACCAACGCGGTAATCTTCGTAAGTTCACCCAGCCCGCCTCGACTCCCGTTCAACTGTCCCGCCGCACCATTGACTCTTTCTAACCCGCGTCGGCGCCGGAATCGCAAAGGCTGGCATCCATGAATTGACACATTGGACTGCCGAGACCTAGCATCATACGCCGCCTGCTTCGTTTCAGCAGGTTTCGAAGCAGTGTGAGACTCCGAGCGCATCGTTATGCCGACATCCAAACTCTTCACGCCGCGCGAAGCAGCACAAGTCCTCGGCGTGAGCTATCCCGCGCTGAAACAATGGATCTATAAGAAGAAGATTCACTCTGTGAAAACCGCGGGCGGTCATCACCGCATTCCCGAAAAAGAAGTCGATCGATTCTTGCATCGAGCGAGCGAAGGCGGAGACGTTTCCGAACGGCGACGTAACTTTCGACGGATCAGCGGGCGCAACCAGCTCGTCGGCCGCGTGACCGACATAAAAGTCGACGGCCTGATTGCACAGGTGACCATTTCAATTGGCAGTCAGCGGATTACGTCCATCATAAGCGCCGACGCAATTCGGGAAATGCGCCTGAAAAGCGGCCAGACCGTGGCTGCTTTGGTAAAGTCAACAGAAGTCATGATCATCCGGCTGTAACTTCCCCATTTCGTCGCGACTGTTTGGCAAGAAATTGCTGATTTGCGATTTCATCCGGAAGGCGTGTCCCCCCAAAACGAATCAAAGCGCTTTGACATCTCTTAATGAATCGCCTAAAGTCGGCCACGCCGGCGTAGGCTCTCAAATGGGCGGCTCGATCTGTCCGATAACAAATAGATAGATAGAAGGAGAAAGACTGGTGAAATACCGTCCTATTGCCGTTGTCCTCGCTCCGATCGTTGCTTTTCTCAGCATGGGAGGCGCCGCGTGGGCCCAAACGGGAGCGAGCCTTTCCGGCGTGGTGACGGACCAAACCGGCGCAGGCCTTCCCGATGTCGCGGTGACCATCAAGAACGTCGACACAGGCACAACGCGCACGATCGCAACCGACGGCGGGGGGCACTTTCAGGCGTCCGGCCTGCCTCCGGGGCGCTTAGCGATTCGAGCGGCAAAACAAGGCTTCGCCGATGAAACCCCCACGGGAATCAGCTTGGCGGTTGGCCAGGACGCCACGGTCGACATTAAGATGCAGCGGAGCACCCCCGACGCCTGCGCGAGCGGCCACGAGTTCGCCACCACCGATTGCACGCTGACCTGGCACGGCATCACGCTGTACGGTGCGTATGATGTCGGCGTCGGCTGGGTCAGCCACGGCTTACCGGTAAACGGCTATAATTATGAAGGCGAGTCTCTGGTGAACCGAAACGGCAATCAATCTCGATTCCTCATCGCACCGAACAACCTGCAGCAGACGGGTCTGGGCGTCAGGGGCAAGGAAGAGTTTCTGCCTGGCTGGTCCGTTGTGTTCAACGCTTCAACTGGCATCAATCCGCAGTCCGGCCTGCTCGCTAACGCGTCAGCCACCGACACCGTCAACAACGGCCTTCCCAGGAGCAGCTATTCGGAAGCCATCGACGGGGCGCGCGCGGGCCAACCCATCAATGACGAATACTATGGCGGTATATCGTCCGCGCATTTTGGCACGCTGACCTTCGGTCGTCAGCGCTCTCTCGGTACCGATGCGATGCTCGCTTACGATCCGGCCGGCGGCGCCTATGCCTTCTCCTACATTGGGTATAATGGCACGATGGCCGGCGGCGGCGACACCGAGGACTCCCGTTGGGACGACGCCCTGAAGTATCGCCTCACCTATGGCCCAGTCCATTTCGGCGCGATGTATAAATTCGCCAATGGTTCTGGCGGCTGCTACTCCGCCTCCGCAAACTGGACTGCCGCCAACTGTACGCCGGAAGCGCCGCATAACAACGCCTATGGATTCGACCTCGGCGGAAACTACGGCAAGTTCTCCGCCGACGTCGTCTTCCAACATTACAACCAGGCCATCAGCGTGTTGAACCCCTTGCTGGGGCCTCAGAGTCCGTCGGCGCCATACCAGTCGACCACCAACAGCGTCAATACAAACCCCATCACCGGGGCCAATCTGATCGACACGAACAACACCGTATATGGCATCGTGACCGACAACAACGCCGTTATGGCCGCTGCCAAGTATACCTGGGACCCATTCAAGCTTTTTGCCGGCTACGAGTACATCTGGCAGAATAACCCGTCGAATCCGTTGGGCGTTGGCGCCTCGGACCAGGGCGGTTATATGATGAGCGGCGTCGAAGACAACAATCTTGATTCTGAAAAGTTGGTGCAGATCTGGTGGACGGGTGTGAAGTACACCTACCGCAGCAAAACCGACTTCACTTTCTCCTGGTATGAACAGCGCCAGAACGACTTCCGAATTCCGCCGACCTGCTCGCCCGCAGCCGGTTTCCGCGCTTCCTGCGCGGGCACCCTCAACGAGGCGTCGTTCTATGCGGATCATCACTTCACCAAGCGTTTCGACGCTTTTGCCGGGATTGCGTATTCCTACGTGAGCGGCGGTCTAGCCATCGCCATTCCTCATGGCCCCGGCGTCCCCTATAACCACAACAGCAACTTTGCTCCGACAGTCGGTGGTCGTTTCACCTTCTGATCGCTTCCGCGGCGGCATCGAGATTGCGAGCGCGAAGAGAACCCGGCGCGGTTGACTTGCCCCATTCCGCGAGCTAGCTATTGCAGCTTCGCATATTCAGCTTTTGCGCCCACGAGTATGGAAATGCGCACGGGCATCGCATGCGATCTACGAAGAAATCCAAAGATTACTTTCTTTCTGGAACCGGGCCAAGTGCCTGGACTTCCTGACGCACCACCCGCAGCACATCGAGTTGTTGGTAGTAAAACTCCGCCCGCCGGCGCACTCCCGGTTCAGTGATCTTCCCGAGCCACTCGGCACGATGACGCGATGCACAAACTTTGCTTGCCGGTACACGGAATGGCCCAGCTGCGATAGATGGTCTTCACCCGCGACACGACCCGTCCGAGATCTTTGGTGATGGTCAGATAACTGCGCACCGGTTCCTTCAGGCTTCGTAGGCCGTGTTCACCGTGATAGACCGGGTTGAGATGATTGGGGCAGCAGATCGGCCAACCGGCGCGCGTCGATCTCGTCACTCTGGTTGCCTTCCCTCATGGCGGCATTCTTTCGCGGATCGCACACCACCAAGTTCGTCACGTGCGGTTTCAGCAAGTCGTACAACCACGCGGCCGAGGTCCCTTCTTCTGCAAGTCTCCGCGCAGCCCATCGATAAACTGTAGAATCATGCTGGCTTTGGTCTCGATCACGCATTCCATCACAATCTTTCCTGCATCATTCATCACCGCAAACGAAATGCTTTCCTTGTGCACATCCATACCGATATACTTTTTGCTTTGCAATCCATTGAGGGCGTTCCTTCCTGCGGGGGTTGAGGCAAGCACCCAAACCCTACTCCAAAAGGGGGCGCCCTGTTATATTGCGTTGGGTGAGCAGTGCTAGCCCCTGGCCCGTCATTCTTTACCGCGAAAAGACGCCAGCTGGCAGTAAATTTCCCAAACATTGCTTTTTTTTCGCCTTGCCGGTAGCCTAACCGCGACCTCTAGCGGCGTAACACCGTTAAGGATTCGTTCAAGTCCCACGTTTGCAATGAGTTCCGCCGAAGCCCGAAAGTGGTGCCACTCATGCTGGCTGCCCTATAGGGTCGCTCCGGCCACGAGGGGAAATAGGATCGAAATGAACGCGTGTACACGCCTGTTCTCAGCAGGACTGTTGTGTTTTGTCGTTGGCATGGTCACGCTATTTGCCCCTTCGGCGCGTCCGCAGGCCAACGTGCAAGGGCAGTGGCAAACACTTCCCTACACCATGCCCATTAACCCCATTCACGTAGCGCTGTTGCATACTGGCAACGTTTTGATCGTCTCGGGTTCCGGCAACGTACCGACCAATACCAGTTACATGGCCGGATTGTGGGATCCTCAGGCCGGCACCATCACCACCCAGCCACTTACCTGGGACATGTTTTGCGAAGGTCATATCGTATTACCTGACGGGCGAGTGTTCATCGCCGGCGGTACCATTCAGTACGACCCGTTCTTCGGTCAGTTAAGGACTTCCATTTACGATCCAGCGACCAACGCCTTCACGGACCAGCAAGAGATGGCGCATGGGCGGTGGTATCCGACCACCACGGTGCTGGGAGATGGCCGGGTCATGGTGTTTTCCGGCACCAACGAGACCGGGAGCACCAATACTTCGGTTGAGATTTACACTGTGGGTTCGGGTTTTGGTGCAGCCATGGCCGCTCCGTGGACTCCGCCGCTGTATCCGCGCCTGCATGTTCTTCCCAACGGCACCGTCTTTTTTTCCGGATCGACGCCGACCTCCAGCATTTTCAACCCGTCGAGCAATGCTTGGACCACCAACGTGGCCACCACCAATTACGGCGGGACGCGAATGTACGGTTCCTCGGTACTGCTGCCGCTGACCCCGGCCAATAGCTATAAACCAAAAGTGATGATTTTTGGTGGAGGTAACCCTTCGACAGCTACAACGGAAATCATCGACCTTTCAGCTAGCAGCCCCAAGTGGGTTTACGGGCCGAGCATGTCGGAGCCTCGGATCGAGATGGACGCGACTCTCTTGCCCAACGGCAAGGTCCTGGCGAGCGGTGGCTCGCTGAACGATGAAGACACCACCACCGCGAGCCTCAATGCGGACATGTACGATCCAACCACCAACACTTTCAGTTCGGCTGGTAGCGATTCTTATGATCGTCTGTACCACTCGGTGACTTTGCTGATGCCCGATGCCACTGTGTGGGTGGCCGGAGGGAATCCAGAGCGCGGCACTTACGAGCCGCATATGGAGATTTACTCGCCTCCCTATCTTTTCAATTCAAACGGAACGTTGGCGACTCGTCCTTCGATCACCAGCGCCCCTTCTACGATTGGTTACGGCAGCGCATTCACCGTTCAAACACCGAACGCCGCAAGCATCTCCTCAGTCGTTTTGATGCGGAACGGTTCATCTACTCACGCTTTCGACATGGATCAGCGATATGTTGGTCTGGCTTTCACGGCCGGATCTGGAATTCTTAGCGTAACCGGGCCGCCGAACGGCAACATTGCGCCGCCGGGTTACTACATGATGTTCATCTTGAACAGCTCAGGGGTGCCGTCGATCGCCGCCATGGTACAGGTGTCTTCGTCCGGGGGCGTTGAGACTCCAACGGGCACAATCACCAGCCCGTCGTCCAATGAGACCATCAATGCCGGTCAGTCGGTCTCGTATGCAGGTTCGGGAACCAGTCCAGACGGAACCATTACCGGATATTCCTGGACTTTTCCTGGAGGAACTCCCAGCACCAGCAATCTGGCCAATCCTGGCAGCGTGACCTATTCGACTGCAGGCACCTACACGTCTACGTTGACGGTGACCGACAGCAACGGTCAAACCGATCCGCATCCACCAACCCGCACTATTACGGTTCTCACCGCAGGCGGTGGCGGCGGCGGAGGTACGGCAATCAATTTTGGCTCGGGATTCACGACCACGGGCATGCAGTTCAACGGTCATACCAAGCTGAATGGGACGCGGTTGCAGTTAACCGATACCACCACGACGAACGAAGTAGGCAGCGCGTTCTGGACCACACCGGTAAATGTGCAGACATTCACCAACAATTTCACCTTCCAGCAGACCAGTCCGAATGCTGACGGTCTTACGTTCACGATTCAAGGAGTGGGAGCGACGGCGATTGGACCAGGGGGAGGCGGACTTGGATATGGCCCGAACTACCCAGGTGGGCCAGCGGGAATAACCAATAGCCTGTGCGTAAAGTTCGATCTGTATGACAACCAGGGCGAGGGACCGAACTCTACCGGACTGTACCTGAATGGCGTTTCACCGACGATCCCGGCGACCACTCTGGGTGGCGGGGTCAACTTGCACAGTGGCGATATCTTCCAGGTGCAGATGACGTATGACGGCACCACGTTGACTATGACCATCACCGACACCACCACGCCGGCGGACACGTTCACGACCTCCTGGACGGTGAACATCCCCAGCACCGTGGGCGGAAACACGGCATACGCCGGCTTCACCGCAGGGACTGGCGGACTCACCGCCCAACAGGAAATTATCAACTGGACGTATGCTCCCGGTGCGCCCTAGAGAAGACAGTACTTCGCCAATTGGCTTCGTGGCTGACTGCATAGGATTAGCCTGGCGAATCAAGATGCGTTAACGTCTGCGCCAGCCAGTGACGGTTGCTACACTCATCCAGCCTAGAGCGGTCTTTCTCTAGCTCAAAATCATTAAAATATTCTTGCGGGTGCGGCGTAGCCCACTGTCTGCTATGCCGTCGGATCCGGAGGAACAGGGTGGCCATCTCACGCAGAAATCTTCTTCGCGGCCTTGGGGGGGCCGCCGTTGGCGGCGCAGCCGTCGGAACGCTGAGCGGCACGCCGGTTGCGGACGCAAGTCAACCCAGTTGGGGTGAAGAGCATTCGCGTGGTCCGATTTTTCTTGATCACAACGAAAACGCTTATGGTCCGTCGGAAAAGGTGAATGCTGCTATCCGAAACGCCATACCCGGCTGCAACCGTTATCCGCACTCTGAATACGAGTCACTCATCTCCAAAATCGCGGCACTCCACAACGTAAAGTCAGAACAAATTCTTCTGGGATCTGGTTCCATCGACGTTCTACGGCAAGCTGCCGTCAATCTGGTCCGCCCGGGCGAAAAGGTGGTACAAGCCGCCCCAACCTTCCCCGCGTTGGGTATTTTCGCGCGAAGCCAAGGCGTTGAGGTTGTCGATGTCCCACTAAACAAAAGGCATCAGCACGATATGGAGGCAATGCGTGTGGCTGTGGGGAACTCCGCGCGCCTGGTCTATATTTGCAATCCCAACAATCCCACCGGGACGGTGACCCTGCGCGCAGATATCGACACGTTTCTCAGCAAACTGCCGGACAACGTCACCGTTCTGGTCGACGAAGCCTATCATCATTATGTAGTCCCCACGTCCAGTTATGCTTCCTACTTGGATCGTCCCAGCGCGAATCCCCGCGTCCTGGTGTGTCGCACATTCTCGACCGTTTATGGACTTGCCGGGCTGCGCATTGGGTACGCGGTGGGGTCTCCGGAACTAGTGCGGCAGCTTTCCGCAGGACAGCTGCCTTACGGCATGGGCACCATCGCCGCGATTGCGGCAGCAGCAGCCATTGAAGATAGTGACTATCTAAGGCTCGCGGTCCAGCGCAACGCCAACGATCGGCAGGAATTCATGAACCGCATCAACGTCGCCATGCTTCGAGGCTACGATTCGCATACCAATTTTGTGTTCTTCGATACCATGCGTTCCGCCGATATGGTTGTCGATCACTTAAAGAGCCATGGTGTCATCGTGGCCCCGCCAGTTCCCGGCATCGAAAGATATATCCGGGTGTCTCTGGGAACCCCTCCGCAGATGCGTGAATTCTGGAGAGTGATGGACATGCTGCCGCCAACGGGCAAGATGGCGATGTAGGCGTCCGCGATGGCCGCGCCCGCGTCCTCCAGAGTTGCCGATCGCTGTGCGCTCGAGGCGTGCTATCGATTTAGAATTAAGCATGATTGGCGAACTGCTCCTCCATCCAGTTTGGAGCGCACTCAACACCGTTCACGAACGCTTTGCCGTGGGACCAGGGCCGGCGCTACGGTATCCCGCGGAAGTCGTGCCCTTTGCGGCGCTCGCCGGCGGCTGCAACGCGAATCTCGCGCCGCTCCAGGAATTGCTGGTTCACGGCGAACACGTTTATCTGTTTGGCGCCCAGCCGGTTGCTACGGAGCGTCTCATCGTCGGACAGCCTGTTCATACCCTGCAAATGGTCGGGCCCGTGAAGCCAACGTTTGGGCCGAGACCGGAAGAAAATTCAGTACGAACGATGACCTCCGACGATGCGGATGCGATGGTCTCGCTTACCACCCTGGCCTTTCCGGGCTACTTCAGAAAGCGCACCCATGAACTGGGCACCTATTACGGTGTTCGTGTCGAAGGCGAGCTAGTGGCTATGGCTGGCGAACGGCTCGCCTTGCCGGGACTGCGTGAGGTTAGCGCGGTCTGTACCCACCCGGCGCATACTGGTAAAGGCTATGCCCGGATGTTAATGACTCGTTTGATGAACAATCACACCGGGAACGATTGCAGATCCTTCCTACACGTCGCCGAAAGTAACAAGCAGGCGATTGCTCTGTACCACCGCTTGGGATTTCGCACCATGAATTCCATTACCCTGTGGCCGATCGCACTCGCAGGGTAAAGACCACCAGTAATTCAGTAACTTTCGAACGCGAGCCGCAACCACCACATCCAGATGCAACGAGGCGCTACATGAACGAGAGGACAAACCCGGTAGAAGTAGATCGCCAATTCTTTGGTTCGCTCATCAACGCCGATATTGCGAGTTTAAACCAGATTCTGACCGACGATTTTCTTCTCATCGACGTGATGCAAGGCTCGGAAATCACCAAGCCCCTATTGCTGGCAGCAATCGAAGCGGGTCAAGTCAAGTTTGACAGCATCGAGCCGGCCGAAGCCCGCGCGCGTTTTTATCGGACGACCGCGGTAGTTACCGGCCGCACTCTGATGCGCGGACGGGCTGGCGGTTCGCTATTCACGGTGAAAAGCCGCTATACCCACGTGTACGTTGAGGACATCGGGCAATGGCGGTTGGCGAGCGCACAGGGAACACCGATTGCTGGCGAATGAATCAGTGTGGCCAAGCCAGCGTCAAAGACCGAAACCGGAGGTTTGATAAACGCTAGGGCCGCGCCGAAATTGCACGCGAAAATAAGGCTCTTTGAGATTTCCACCGTCCTAACTTGATTCCGCTGACTTTGTCCGGCAGTTCATGCAGTTGTCGCGCGCTTGTAACGCAAAAAGCTTACACCTACTGCGCGCGCATTCCAGTTGCATCACCACTTGTCACCTCGATTGCGCGACACGTCCTCGATGGAGGTTGTATAGATGCATTCGCGCTTGTCTCACTGGAGAGATCGTTTGCCGAACGTCAAGCAAGCCCTCGCTATGTTGGTAGCCACTCAATTGCTGGTTGCAACTCCGCTTCGCGCTCAAACCGATTCCGGCAGCAACGACGGAAAAACAACCTCGCCGATCAAGCACGTAATCATCATCCTCGGCGAAAATCGCAGCTTCGACCACGTGTTCGCCACCTACGTTCCCCCGAAAGGACAAACAGTATCCAATCTGCTCTCGAAGGGAATTGTTAACGCGGATGGCACACGGGGACCCAACTACTCTTTGTCGGCTCAATACAGCGCTGTCGATTCCACCGGAGCATTCTCGATCGCCCCGCAGTCCAAGACCCTGTACACCAGCATCCCCACACCGTTGACCGACGGTGCGCCAGAATTTGCCAGCGATACCACTCCGGCAACGGCGCCGTTCCTGACTCTGTCGGTGGCGGAAACTGCGGAACCGGATCTGTATCCGACCTACAACATGGATTTGCTGACCGGCGCGACCGGCTTGCCCCCAAAATCTCCCGACACCCGCATCGACAACGTCTTCAATTTGAAGGAAGGCGCCTTTCAGTTGACCCCGGGAGTCCGCTACGACGATTACTCGGCCAGCCCCGTACATCGCTTCTATCAAATGTGGCAGCAGGAGGACTGCAACCCGGTGCTCGCTACCTCCAATAACCCCAGCGGCTGCCAGGCCGACCTCTTTCCGTGGGTGGAAACGACCATCGGTGCGGGCAGCAACGGCAAGCCCCAACCTGCGAACTTCGGCCCGGCCACCACCGGTGAAGGTTCAACGGCCATGGCGTTCTACAACGTGCAGAATGGTGACGTACCCTATCTCACCCACCTCGCAAGTACCTACGCACTGAGCGACAACTTTCATCAAGCGGTGATGGGCGGCACTGGCGCGAATCACATCATGTTCGGATTTGGCGACGCCATCTGGTTCACGGACGGCAAAGGAAACGCTGCGGTTCCCCCGGCGGAGCAAATCGAAAATCCGAATCCCCAACCGGGTACCGACAATTACTACGATCAGGACGGCTACAGCGGCGGTACTTACAGCAATTGCTCGGATCTGAGCCAGCCCGGGGTGCCTGCGGTTGTCAACTACCTACAATCCTTGCCGCGTCCGGTGAACCCGAACTGCGAAAAGGGCCACTACTATCTCTTGAATAACTACAATCCCGGCTACCTCGGAAACGGCGTGCCGCTGCCCCTGTCGGTTTCACCATTTACGATTCCGCCGGTGCCGGTGCGGCATATCGGCACCATGCTCATGGAACATAATGTCTCCTTCAAATACTATGGCGAGCATTGGAACCGCTATGTCGCCGATTCCATCGCGGCGGAAGCCAATCCAGCGGCAACGCCGAACCCTTTTGACGACTACTGCAACATCTGTAATCCATTTCAGTACGCCACCGACATCATGGCCAACGACGCGACCCGCAAGGCCCATGTTCAGGATACCGATAGCCTCTATTCCGACATCAAGAACAACTCCCTTCCGGCGGTCTCCATCGTCAAACCCAGCGGCTATACTGACGGCCACCCGGCTTCTTCTAAGCTCGATTTGTTCGAAGGTTTCGTGAAGAAGATCATCACCGACGTACAGGCCAATCCAGCTGTCTGGAAAGAAACCGCGATCTTCATCACCTTCGATGAAGGCGGCGGATACTACGACTCCGGCTACGTTCAGCCCCTGGACTTCTTCGGAGACGGTACCCGGATTCCGCTCATCGTGGTTTCTCCCTATTCTCAGGGAGGTCGCGTTGGCCACGTGTATTACGACCACGTTTCGCTGTTGAAGTTCATCGAGCGGAATTGGAGCCTGCCGACAGTAACCAAGCGCAGCCGCGACAATCTCGCTGAACCCCAGACCGCAAACGGCAATCCTTACGTGCCCGTCAACAGTCCCGCGATCGGCGATTTGTTCGGATTGTTCACTTTCGACAGCCCGAACTTCAGCCCTAACTGAAAGAAAAAGATCCGCCGTCACAACTAGGTGGTTGGGAGGTTGCCGGCTGGAGCTCTGCGCTCTGGCCGGCTCCTCGTTTTATGTTTTGTGCAGTTCTTCGCAGTTTGGGGATGCTTGTTAGCGGGAATCGCAAGGGAGAGACAATTGAAGATTGATCGGCGGGATTTGCTTCGAATGGGTCTATTCACAGGCGCCGGAATATTTTCGGGTACAGTGGCCCCGGCTGGGCGACCTAAAGAGCAGGCATTTCTTTCGGAGGCAGCGCTGGACAACGGTAAGAATGCAGAGAACCTACCGAGCCCACCAAGCCCACCAAGCCTGACGCCTTATGTGGATGCTTTACCCGTCCCGGCCGTGATTCGCCCGGCGCAGCATCCCCCAAGCGTTGTCCATATTCACATCCGAGAGTTGCGCCAGAAAGTGCATCGGGATCTTTCTCCGACTCGCATGTGGGGATACAACGGTACCTGGCCGGGTCCGACGTTCGACGTTCGTTCCGGACAACCCTTTTCGGTCAACTGGATCAATGAACTGCCCCAGAAACATTTTCTCCCTATTGATCGCACCATCCACGGGTCCGAGGAAGGAGTTCCGGAGGTTCGAACGGTTGTGCATGTTCATGGTGCCAAGGTGCTGCCCGAAAGCGACGGATACCCCGAAGCTTGGGTGACTCCAGACGGCAAGATCGGACCCGCCTTCGATCCCGGCCCCATCCACTATCCCAACGATCAATCCGCCGCCACGCTCTGGTATCACGACCACGCCCTGGGGATTACTCGCTTGAACGTCGTGGCCGGTTTGGCAGGTGTGTATGTAATTCGCGACCAGGAGGAGGACGCCCTGAATCTTCCGAGCGGAGCATATGAGCTGCCGCTGCTGATTCAGGATCGCTCCTTTCTGGCCGACGGATCGCTGTGGTATCCGCCTGCTCCGCAGGGAACCCATCCGATGTGGATGCAGGAGTATTTTGGCGCGACCATCTGCGTAAACGGAAAAGCCACGCCATATCTGGAAGTGGAGCCTCGCAAATATCGGTTTCGAATGGTAAACGGTTCGAATTCGCGCTTTTACCATTTGACGCTGGTGGGCGCCGACAAGAGCGGCAAGCAGACCGGACCACCGGTGGATGCCCCAGCTTTTCGCCAGATCGGCGCCGACGCCGGCTTGCTGCCCGCGCCGCTGAGCACCCATTATCTTATTTTTTCCCCGGGAGAACGCTTCGACGTGGTGATCGATTTCAGTGATCACGCCGGCGAAAATCTGGCGCTGGTCAACGATGCTCCGGCGCCTTACGCGCGGGGAGGGGAAGTCGTCCCTTCGGAGGTCATGCTGTTTCGGGCCACAAAACCTCTCGCCAGCAAGGACACCAGTTCGCTACCGGAGACACTTTCGCCGTTCACGCCGCTGAATCCAGTTCAGGCAGTACGAGAGCGGGTTTTGGCACTGACAGAGATGGACCGGCCCTCCGACGGCTATACCATGATCGGTTTGCTCGGCCAAAAGCACTGGGACGATCCGATCACCGAAGACCCGAAGGCGGGGTCCACGGAGATTTGGTCGTTTGTGAACACCACCGGCGACGTTCACCCGATGCACATTCACCTGGTGCGCTTTCAGGTGCTCAATCGTCAGCCGTTCGACGTGAAGCAGTATTTGCAATCGGGCAAGCTGGTCTACACCGGTGTGCCCATGGCACCGGAATCCAACGAACGGCCGGCGTGGAAAGACACCGTAAAAACTTACGCCGGCTATATCACCCGGGTGATCGCACGGTTTGATCTGCCGGCCGGAACCCAGGTCGCGCCCGGCCAGGAATTTCGATACGTGTGGCATTGTCACCTACTGGAACACGAGGACAACGAAATGATGCGCCCGTACAACGTTGTAGGATAGGTTTCACAAATATCATTTGCCTTGCTAACGATACCCAGCGCCTTGAAGCACGATGGCAGTTCTTGTGGAAATTATCTTGCGCGGTGTTAACGCGTTATTGACGATGCTGTGGATTGGTGTATGATCAGCGCCCTTTTGAATCCAAAAGGAACCCCGGATTCGAACCTGCTGACTACGTCTAGGTGCATCCTCAGGAGAGTTTCATGAGACTCATCAAGTTATTTGTCTCTGGAGTTACCGCCGCGGTTATTTTCACCACCGTTCTTACCCCGGCGACTATGGCACAACAGATTACCAGCAATGTTCCGAACAGCGTTCGTAAAGCCGACGATTTGGGACTCGTTGATTTTGCAAAAGAGATCAACATTACCGTGCACCTCAAGCTGCAGAATGAAGCCGCTTTCGATAAGGCTGTGGACGCGTTGTATGATCCCGCATCCCCCACCTTTCACAAATGGATGACGGATGAAGATCTGAAGACGTACGAGCCCTCCAGGGAACAATTCGAGGCCGTTCGCGCGGAGCTTGTGAAGCACGGCCTTACCATTCTCTCCATCGACGAAAACCGGTTCTCGATTCGAGCTCATGGAGCCGCGGGAAATGTGGAGACCGCGTTCAATACCCATATCCACGAGTTCCGGCGCAATGGAAAAACCTTCCGTGCCCAGGTCGAGGATGCGCGATTGTCCGGCGCTGCCGGGGATTATGTTGCGGCGGTTGCCGGTATTGAGAGCCACCAGGTCCGTCCGCTCTTACGACGCGCCTTGGATCCCCTGACGCGCCAGGCTCCAGCAACCATCCCTCTTACCAAGGTACAGACCTCCGGCGGACTCGGAGCTTTCATTACCGATCAGTTTCTCCACCCGCCTAAAACATTCACTTTTACGACGCCGGGTGCCTCGCTTCCGGTTGGTGTCTATTATGGAAACGTTTACGACGGAAACCCGCAGTTGGTTCCTGATTACACCCCTGCCCAGCTCCAGACCCGGTATGGCTTGCCCGCGGCGTACAAGCAGGGCCTCGACGGAACCGGCCAAACCATCGTGCTGCTGGAGGCTTATGGGTATCCCACCATCGAGTCCGATGCCAACGCCTTCTTCCAGTTAGTCGGTTTGCCGCAGTTGACCTCTTCCAACTTCAGCATTGTGTATCCCGAAGGCCAGCCTGCGAGTCCGACGATCGGCGTACTGACCGGATGGGACATTGAGATTGCACTGGATGTGCAGTGGGCTCATGTCATTGCGCCGGGGGCCAAGATCGTGGTGGTCGCCTCCAACGGGCAGGATAGCGAAGATTTCCAAGCCGCCATCAGCTATATCACCAGCCATACTCTCGGGCACACGGTCAACGACAGTTGGGAAGAGGATCTCGATCTGATCGCCGGTCCCCTCGAGCAGCAGTCCTTCGATCAAGTCCTCCGTGTCGCCGCAGCCAAGGGCATCTCTTTCAACTTCTCTACCGGAGACAGCGGGGACGACGGCCTGGGCAGCCCCGTCGGAGCCGCAGGCGTGCCCTCCAACTCGCCGCATGCTACCGCGGTGGGCGGAACATCCATTCTCAACAACGTCGGCACCTCCGACTTCGAGACCCTTGGCTGGGGCACCAGCACGGTGCTCCTTAACGAGTCTGGCGTCTTGGACCCGCCGCAGCCACAGCCATTTTTCGGTGGGAGCGGAGGAGGCGAGAGCGTTTTCTTCCCTAAGCCTTCGTGGCAAAAGGCCCTTCCGGGAACCGGCCGGCAGACTCCGGATGTTTCCGCGTTGGCCGATCCCTACACTGGCGTACCCATCGTAGTGACCGAAAACGGGGTACAGGGATTGGAGCCCGGATGGGGAGGCACCAGCCTTGCCTGCCCCATCTTTACTGCCTTCTGGGCCATCGCTGACCAGAAGGCTGGTCACGCCCTGGGTCAAGCCGCTCCGCTAATCGCCGGTTTGCAACCTGGTGATCTGCTCGATGTGGTGCCTCATTCCAGCCTAACCAATCCGTCCGGGACCATCTTCGATTCAAACGGTGCCACGTTTTATTCGCCAGCGGATCTGTTCGCCGGACAAACCTTCGGCACGACGCAATTTATTAGCGCGATTTGGAACCCAGGTGGAGGTCTGGATTTTGATTTAAGCTTCGGGCTGGACACTTCGCTGACCGTCACCAAAGGCTGGGACAATGTGACTGGCTACGGTACTCCGAACGGCCTCACCTTTTTCGACGCCGTTACCAAGTAACCGAAATTCGTAACCGCATTTACAAATGGGGCAAAGCCAGAGCGCCTGGCTTGCCCCATTTTTTCTTTCGCGGCCAGCTCCACCGAATTAATGGGTCGAGCAAGCAAGCCGGTAAGAAGTTCTATCTAGCCTTGTTGCGATGCTCTGCTAGTGGTTCGACGACACAGACGGATCCGCACCCGAAAATGCCGGTCGATGTAGCCGACTGAATAAGGTATGCGGTCCTCCATAAATAAATTCGAGTGCGAAATTCTCCCCGGCAAATGCCAGAAGATTGTAGTTGCCCATACGCAGAGCGTCTTTAGCACCAAAGCGAGCCGGATACCAAGCGTATACCGCAGTCATAGTGCCTGCATACGGCGCGACAATCGCCGGAAACGACAAACTGCGATGGCCATCCTCCCCGCGGCGTGACGTCACCGTTGAAATCATCGCATGCTCAAAACGTCGCAAGATTCCCTTGCACTCACAACGGTAATACACCGTGTCTTCCCGAAACGCCTCGGCCAAGCCGTAACGCGTGGTCGTCGTGACCGCTTCGATTCCTAGACTGGACCCGAAACGCCGCCCGAAACCGCTGACACCTTGGCCCCACTCCGGCGGTGCGTTCTCTGCTTGGTGCACTCCCCCGATCAAGAGTGCTCCGGCGATGGGGTAGGGGCCGAAGGCATCGAACAGGTACGCTCGAATCTTCATTCTCTCCGTGGGCCGGGTGTAAAGCGGACCTGGCCCGGGAGGTTTCACCGAGGGCGAATCGCCGACACCGGAAGAGGTAGCGCTCGAGGCAATGGCGGTCTGCGCTCGTTCAGCCGGCGCCATAACAGCTAGCCCTGCGATCGCCGATAGTAGCAAGAAAAGTCGGATAATCATGTTTACTCCTGCCTTGTTCCAGGCGTAGCCCTGCTTTGAGAACTAGCGATATCTATCGGATTGCTCCTATGTTAAACGGTCATTCCGGGCGCGTTCTGTAGTCCGGGGCAGCATGCGATTAACAACGCAATGACGATTCAAGGGGCTGCCGATCCAAGGCAAGCCTAGCACTGCGCCTGGCGGAGCTAATGTATCGAATTGACCATGTGTCCTACGCACCAACGCACAGCGGAATTAAGGACAGAAGGGATTTTCCTGCTCGACCAGCGCCACCGCTATACAATTCCACATGGCCACTTCGATGGAAGAAACGTTCATTAGTGCGGCGTACCAGGTCCTGGTTCAGGGGCGGAAAATCGTTACGATCGACGGCGACACTTTCTCGGTGATCGTCACGCCAAAACAAAAATTGAAGCAGGTAAACTTTCGATTTGATGGCCGCGATTTCCGCGGACTCCAGCAGAATCCCGCTACCAAATCGAGATGGGCAGAGATGGCCCGTAAGGGCCAGAAAGTCATGCAATTTCTGGAAGGTGGTCGGTATATTGCGGCCGTGGCAGAGGGCAAATTCATTCTATTTGGCAAGTCTCAAAACCGCCGTGAAGACAAGCGACTGGGACGGCACCCAGCCTCATAACCAGGACGACTCAAATCAGCAACGATATTGAAAGTCGTTATCAGTGAATTCACGAACGTGCCTCTTAAAGAGGGTCGATTGCTTCAGCGAGCTCGTCGTCGATGGTGGCGCCGCACCGGTGTGACCGTACGTCCAGCCCTCGCTCACCCATCCTCACCACCGCCTCCTAGGATCAGTACGGTCAGCCAGGGATTGACTGGCTACAAGTTGTAACGACAACCGTGCTAGCCACATCGATAAGCAAGAGCGTCGCATAACCCGCGATAAGACGCTCGATGAGCATGAGCTGGCCACCTACTCGAAACTTGTCCCAGCGACTCTCGCCGGACACCACGCTAAGGTTCTTGCTCTATACGGGCCGCATAAGGACCTGGAAGGAGCTTCCACGGAAGGTACTGTAATTACGGAGTTCCCGAATATCCAGGCAGGCGAGGCTTGGTATAACAGTCCGTCCTATCGGGAGGTGCGTGAGCACCGTTTTAAGGGAGCCAAATATCGTGTGACATTGTTGGAAGGAGTCTGAGGCCCCGATACCCTTGAATTGCTAGAGAGCGGTAGCTTAGTGTTGAATCGTCCGTCCTTGCGGAAGCGATGAAGCGTTCGAAGTTTTTCCATGATTAGATCGTGTGCGCTCCGCACCCGTGATTAGCGGTCGGAAGTGGCAAGCTGCGTCAGCTTGAGGATGAGAAGGGGCGGCTAAAAATCGTGGCGCGGCTATCCCACACGTCGGCTACCTGCGGGCCAGGGGCAGAAGAAAATGTCGGAGACCGCGCGATCGCGGCCGTTCGTCGGCGTCTGCTCCCGTTCATGTTTCTGCTCTATATCGTTTCCTATCTGGATCGTATTAACGTCGGGTTTGCAGCGCTGCAGATGAATGCCGATCTTCACTTCAACGGTGCCGTCTACGGTCTGGGGGCAGGCATCTTTTTCGTCGGGTATTTCGCATTCGAGATACCCAGCAATCTGATTTTGCATCGGGTAGGAGCGCGAAAATGGATCGCGCGAATCATGATCTCCTGGGGCATAACCGCCGGTGCCATGAGCCTGGTCAGGACCCCCACGACGTTTTACATAATGCGGTTTGTATTGGGGCTTGCGGAAGCAGGCTTTTTCCCGGGCATGTTGCTTTACTTGAGCCAGTGGTTTCCCGCGAAAGGAAAAGCTCGTGCCATCGCGCTGTTCATGACCGCGACAGCGGTGGCCGGCGTTATCGGTGGGCCGTTATCCGGTGCGCTTCTCAAACTTGACGGGCTGGTCCAATTACGAGGATGGCAGTGGTTGTTTCTTCTGGAGGGTGCGCCAGCTGTCGTACTGGGTTTAGTGGTCCTCGCCTATATGACAAATACCCCCGCCGAGGCCAAGTGGCTAGGTGTCCAGGAACGTACCTGGTTGATCGCGTGCCTGGACCGTGAGCACATCTCCAAAGCTGTCCAGCAGAAATCGAATGCTCGAATCGCTCTATGCAGCGGCCAGGTGTGGGCCAGCAGTGTCTTGTATTTTACGATTGTGATGGCTATGTATGGGGTAGGCTTCTGGTTGCCGCTGATCGTGAAGGGCCTTTCAGGCGCAAGTGATGGTACCGTGGCTCTTATCACCGCGTTGCCGTATCTGTCCGCCGTTATCGTCATGGTGCCAGTCGCTCGCCATTCGGACGAAACGGGTGAGCGACGATGGCATATTGCTGGCTCCTGCGTTGTTGCAGCCGTGGGACTCCTGGCGACTGCCGCGACGCGTTCGCCGATTCTGGCCATCGCCAGTCTTTGTGTTGCGGCAAGTGGAATGTGGAGCAGCCTCGGGCCATGTTGGAGCTTACCCATGGCCGTGTTGAGCGGCGAGGCCGCCGCCGCGGGACTGGCCCTGATAAATTCCGTAGGGAACTTGGGCGGGTTTGCGGGACCGTACTTGGTGGGTTTGGTAAGGCGAACGACCAACAGCTTTGCGGCAGGTCTTGCCATTCTTGCCCTCGGACTACTGCTGGGCGCCACGATCGCCGTCACATTTCCGAAAGTTGTGCCCTTGGATTTGCGACCCGATTAGTTCGATCTCGATCTGGCGTGGCCGCAGCCTCCAAAAACATAACTCCATCTGAAGATAGAAAACCGTCGTTCCGTCAGCCGGAAAGCCAATTGCCAGCAACGACGAGGAAAATTGGGTCGGAAGTCGGGCATCCTTCGGGAGAGCGAAAAATCTCACGTTCTTTTCTTGATCCAATGTAGGCGACACGATCAAAGTTGCGAGGTCGTTCTTGAGATCAATATGCCGACCAAGGATAGGAATCGGCGCAGCGGGGCTCGGGCTAATTCTCGAGGTAGTCCTTTTTGCCACCAATCACCGTGTCCCATGTCAGCGGCAACAACCACCGAAGCTGCGGCGCACAACCGTGTCCTGTGCGATCAGATCATAACTGTTGCAGGCATTACGCCTAATGGTTTGGCGCTCCGCGAAATTGTGCCACAAACAAGGCGAGCGGCTGTGGTGCACGGCTGCCATCACATTATCGAGTGGACTGCGGTCTAGAGGCGGTTTTGTTTGACGCGAAAGATGATTTCCGGGCGTATCGTCGGCTAGCCCGCAGTAATGTTGCGTTTTGGTGTAATGGGATGACTTCCGCTTGGCCCGTGATTCTCTCCCCGGAGGTGCTCTTTTTGCACCGGCGCCTGGAATTGAAGGTAGCGCGCTGTTAGTGCTAATCTCCACCCAGCGGAAGAATCGCCCGGGTCCGGTTACAAAATACAACGTCAGAACTTGAAGTGCGGAGGAAATGAAGCTATGACCAAACAGCGAATTGGTGTGCTGGTTGTGTGCGTGCTGCTGGCGGCTGCGGTAGTGGCGCAGACGCAGGCTGCGAAGCAGGCGGCCGTTGAAAAAAAGAGTGGGGGCGCGGCTCGCAGCGCGCTGGTGATGCCGGGCTCGGAGCAAT
>Ga0302182_10000188_pt1 | contig 43298 bp, 31 predicted proteins | sample I_Palsa_N3_1_FD_198781 | JGI IMG/M metagenome (GOLD analysis project Ga0302182, IMG submission 198781) | Peat permafrost microbial communities from Stordalen Mire near Abisko, Sweden - I_Palsa_N3_1 | ecosystem: Environmental > Terrestrial > Soil > Palsa > Peat permafrost | place: Sweden...
AGCCCATATTCCACTTGAGACCGAAGCCCAGGCCCCCGGCGTAGGTGGGCCGCGAAACTTGCGGCCACGCAGTCGATTCTTCAGCAATTGTCATCGTATCCGGAAACGCAGCGTAGATTTGCTCGTTCAACGCCCGCAGAAAATGAATTGCTTCTACGTTTTCCCTTCCGCCATAGCGGTTCGGCATCCACTGCCCTTCGCGCCGCCCGTAGTCGAGATACAACATCGCGGCCACCGCGTCCACGCGGAGCCCGTCGATGTGATACTTATCCAGCCAGAATAGCGCGTTGCTGATCAAAAAACTTTGCACCTCGTTGCGGCCGTAGTTAAAGACAAAAGTGTTCCACTCCGGATGTTCTCCTTGCCGCGGATCTGCGTGCTCGTAAAGATGAGATCCGTCGAAGTAACCGAGTCCGGCTTCGTCCTTCGGAAAATGCGCCGGGACCCAATCGAGGATTACACCGATTCCCTTCTGATGAAGATAGTCCACGAGGTACATGAAGTCGGTAGGCGTTCCGAATCTGCTGGTAGGTGCGAAGTAGCCGATGGTCTGGTAGCCCCATGAACCATCGAAGGGATGCTCCATAATTGGCAGAAACTCAATGTGCGTGAACCCTGCATCACGGACGTAATCAGCCAGGAGAGGAGCCAATTCGCGATACGTCAGCCAGCGGTTCCCTTCCTCCGCAACGCGCTTCCAGGAACCGAGATGCACTTCATAGATGGATATTGGAGCATCGAGCGAATTTTTATTTGCCCGCGCCGCCATCCACGCGTCGTCATGCCACGCGTAATTTTCGATATTGCAGACACGCGACGCCGTCTGCGGCCGAATCTCAGCGGCGAAACCATACGGATCAGCTTTGTCCACTCGGTAATCGTGATCGCGCGATTCCACGTGGTATTTGTAGATGGCTCCATCGCCGATATCTGGGACAAACGCCTCCCAAACACCGGCGGAGTTTGCGCGCATAATTCTGGCTCCGGGATTCCAGTGGTTGAAGTCCCCGATCACTGATACCAACCTCGCATTGGGCGCCCAAACGGCAAACTGCACGCCGCGCCGGCCATCCTTCTCCGCGAGGTGAGCGCCTAGCTTCTCGTACGCGCGGTAATACTTGCCTTCCGCAAGCAAGTACTGATCGAATTCGCTCAGGGCCGTTTGCAAAGTATGCTTCCTCAATTATTTCGACAAGATTTCGATTCCGGGTTGCGGAATTTCGGCACAACAGTCGCATTCCTTGAGACGAAGAGCTAATGTTCGAAATTCGCTTCTTTCGAACTCATCGGCGGACGCGCAGAATATGCGCCGGAAGACTTTCCGGCGTCAGTTCCACATAGTTCGCGGAACCGTGCCATGAATATTGGCCGTCTCCCAGTAAATCATGAACTGCGAATGGCTGGTCGCCGTCGAGCCCAATCGGCGTGAGATCGAGATGAACCCAACCCGTTTGAGCGCGGAAGCAGTCCAGGTTGACGACAACGACGATTACATCGGAGAGATCATCCGTCGTCTTGCTGTAACAAATTAACGACGGATTGTCCGTCTTATGAAAGTGGAGATTGCGATTGCTTTGCAACGCCGGGTTTTCCTTCCGGATTCGATTGATGCGTGTAATGAAAGCCTTCAGGCTCTCTGCCGAAGGCAAGTCGCGGCGCTTAATTTCATATTTCTCGGAATTCAAATACTCTTCGCTGCCCGGCCGAAGCGGCACGTTTTCGCACAGTTCGAATGCGGGACCATAAATTCCGTAACTCGATCCCAGCGTGGCCGCCAGAATCAGCCGGATCATAAATGCCGAGCGCCCGCCCAGCTGAAGAAATTCCGGAAGGATGTCCGGTGTGTTCGGCCAGAGATTTGGACGGAAGATTTCTCGCGCCTCCGTTTGCGTGAGCTCCGTGAAATATTCTGTGAGCTCCTCCTTCGTGTTTCGCCAAGTGAAATAAGTATACGATTGCGAAAAACCTAGCTTGGCGAGTCTGTACATCACGTGAGGCCTGGTAAATGCCTCCGCAAGAAAAAGCACATCCGGATGCTGTTCCTTAATCCCGCCGATCGCCCATTGCCAGAAGGAAAATGGCTTGGTATGCGGATTGTCGACACGAAAAATCCGCACCCCCTGCTCGATCCAGAAATCGAAGATGCTTTTCGATTCCTCCCAAAGTGTCTGCCATTCCGCGCTCTCAAAATCGAACGGATAAATATCCTGATACTTTTTCGGTGGATTCTCCGCGTACTGTATGGTGCCGTCCGGACGCTTCCGGAACCATTCCGGATGTTGGCGCACGTATGGATGATCGGGCGCACACTGAAGAGCGATATCAAGTGCTACCTCAAGTCCATTCTTCTTGGCCTCGGCGAGAAATCTTTTGAAATCTTCGAGCGTGCCCAGTTCGGGTTGAACGGACTTATGCCCGCCCTCTTTCGATCCAATGGCCCACGGACTGCCCACATCAGTGGCCTGCGGCTCTGTCGAATTGTTCTTCCCTTTTCGAAACATCCGCCCGATCGGATGAATCGGCGGAAGATAGACCACATCGAAGCCCATCGAAGCGATGTACGGAAGCCACAGCTCGCAATCGCGGAAAGTTCCTTGGCGTCCCGCCTGCGTCGAGCACGATCGAGGAAATACTTCATACCAAGTGGAGAAGCGCGCCTTTTCGCGGTCAACCGTGACGCTCAAGTCCTTCTCGTAACGGCTGGCGAGATGTTGCACAGGATAACGTTGAATAATTTCGAGAGATGCTTCTTCCAGCGCGATCGTTGCGCCTTCCGGCTTGCCCGCGGCCGCTCGCAATCTGATCGCCCAATTGCGAAGCACCTCAGCGTCATTGCCCTTCGCCAGTGCCGCCGCTTCCGCAATCAGGTCAATTCCCATCAGCAGCTCGACATGAACGTCTTGTCCGGCAGCGACTTGTTTTTCTAGCCGGCCGCGCCAAGTTTGGAATCGATCGATCCAGCCTTCTACTGTGTACTGATACTGGCCTAGCTTCTCGACCGGAAACTCCCCGCTCCATCGGTCGTTGCCGAGCGGCTTCATCGGAGTTGATTGCACTTTCTTTTTATCCTGCCAGTACAGGATCTGGCATGCGACTTGGTCGTGACCCTCAGCGAACACATCAGCCTCGACAAGCACCGTCTCCCCAACGACGCGCTTGATGCCAAACATCCCGCAATCGATTTCCGGCGAGACCCGTTCGATCACGACGCGTTGCTCTCCGTCCATTCGCTGCTCCGCCATTCGTCGCAAGCTCCTGGTCACAATTGCGGGCGCCCTACAGCTCGTCCTCGCTCGGATTATAGGTGACGTCGAAGGCAGTCTTACTTTTTTTCATCACCTTAATACCGGTTCTTCCTCAGAATTGGTTTTTCTGGGTTGCTTGCTTCCGTAGTTTCTCGACCCGCGCGATTAGGCCTTGCGCGTCAACCGGCGCCCGCACCTTCGCATCATTATCAAAGTAAACGAACACATCACGCGACGCTTTCCTGGAGGCACGACTCTTGATCACGCGCTCAGCGTCTTCCGGCTCGTCGCCGCGAGCCCAAGCGTCAACGCGACCAGCCCACGCATCGAGCGACGCGTCATCGTACCCGCTCGCATACAGCACTTCCGAGCCATGCAGGCGGCAATATACGAAATCCGAAGTGACATCCATCAGCCGCGGCCATTCAACCGTATCTGCGCAGACCAGCGCCACATTATGCGCGCGCAGCAATTCAATAAATTCCGGCACGGCGAAACTCGTGTGCCGAATTTCCATCGCGTGCCGCAACGGACGATGAGCATCGCTTTTCATCCACGCCCTGCCGCTGACTCTCTTATCGTGCCGCCGCGACAAAGCAACGGCCGATTCCGTGTCCTGTGGCAGCATTTTCAGAAATGTTTCGATGCGTTTGGAATCGAATTTGAAATTGGGCGGAAGTTGCCACAATATCGGACCCAATTTGGGGCCCAGCCGCAAGAGTCCTGAGGCGAGGAAATTGGCCAGAGGCGCCCTCGATTCTTTTAACCGTTTTATATGCGTGATGAAGCGAGGGCCTTTCACTGAGAAAACGAAATCTGTAGGTGTTTCCGCAGCCCATTTCGCATAGCTTTCGGGCCGCTGCAGGGAATAGAAAGTGCCGTTGATTTCAATCGAACTTAAAATATTCGCTGCATGCGTAAGCTCGCTATGATGCGGCAACTTCGCGGGGTAAAATGCCCCTCGCCACGGAGCATATGTCCAACCGGAAATTCCGATGCGCACAATTCCAAATGCCGGCAATTGTTTTCGCTCCTCTTGTACCGCCGGCGTCCCGCCGGCTCTTGGCCGCTCAACGACTTCCTGCCCGAAATGGTTGGTGGCGACGCGGCGCCCTTCGGCTGTAGCTCATGTCCCCGGCGCGACGACGCCGCGCCGAGACGTGAGGCCTTTGCACCCATCTCAATCCCGCTCCGCCCCGCCTCCGTAATTCTTTATCTCGTACCCGCAAAATGGCCCACGTTATTGGCGGAAGACTCGAGCGGCTGGCAGTTCGGGCACCAAAAGGTCGTACGCGCATCAAGACCTTGCTTACGCGATTCGATCACCGCGCCGCACTGGCGGCACGGCTTGCCGCGCCTTCCGTACACCCAGAGACTTTCCTCGCGATCCATCCGCCCCGTCGTTCGGCGAAACCCCGTATACATCACGTTCTTTCCATCGGAGGTATCCGTGACGTTGGCAACGAGGAATTTCCGCGCCGTGGATACCAGGCACGAAAGCTCGGAAATGCTCAATGACTCAACCGTTCGAAACGGATGTGTTCCGCAAGCGAAACAGATTTCAGATTTGAAAACATTGCCAACGCCGGCCACAAGCGATTGCGAAAGCAGCGCTTCGCCAACCGTCAGCTCGGGCTTGCTGCGCAGACGGCGAAGAATTTCAGCGTCGTCGTACTCCGCGGCAAGCACGGACGGACCAAGCTCGTTGAAAACGCGCCGTCGCCGCAACGACTCAGCCGTGTGAAACTCCGCGATGGGCACCGTGAACGCTACAGCCTCAAATCTCGCAGTGCGGATAACGACGCGCATGTCCACGCCGCGCCGCTTCCATTTTTCGCCGCGCCGGTAGATGTGCCAGCTTCCGTTCATCAGCATGTGCGTCAGAAGAATTAGGTCACCGGAAAAATAAATCAACAGCCACTTGCCGCGGGCTTCGATCCTTTCCACCGCCCGCCCTGTCACACCAAAATCCACTTCCACGCGCTCGAGTTTCGGTAACACGCTTTCGAAGCCTGTGACCTTTTGCCCGGCAAGCGCACTATTGAGCGTGCGCGCTGCACGAAAAATGGTGTCCCCCTCAGGCATTAGGCGCTCTCGGAAATGTCCCGATCGGTTTCTTCTTCGACAGTATCGTTGGCGCCGGGGCTCGGCAACATCGAGGTAAATCGTGGCGCGACCCGGCGCATCTGGAATCCCAGAGCTGTATCAACGAAGCCAGCTTCCTTCAGAAAGCGCTCAAGAAAATGGTCGCGCGCGGGCGCATCGTTAATCTCGCCAATCAGCAAACCGCTGCGACGGCCTTGCCAGCGGACTGCGATTTCCGCGAGTTTCTTTGTGAGTTCGCACGCAACCTGTGAACGCTCTGGTTCGCTCTCGGGAAGAAATACTCGTAGCGCCGGATTGCGACGCCGTAGAAATGCCGCAAGCCCGCCATTGATAAGAATCACGCCCGCGCCGCTGGTCCGAGACATCGTGTGATGCGTCGCGTTGCCTTCTTCATTTTCACTGCGCGGCCACGGCAGCAGCGCTCCGTACGGATTCGCAGGATCGCTGGCTGCAAGATGCACAACTTCGGGAGTCGCCGGATCAGTGCGCAAGCTGCGCAACATGTCCACGGCAGATGGCGCCGCGAATTGCGCCGCGCCCATCCCCGCCACGAACATGCCGCGCCGGATCCAGCCGCTCTCTTCCATCGTCTTCAGCGCGGGATAAATGGTATTGAAGCCGCGCGGAATATTTTCCGCGATGGCCGTCTCGCGCATCACGATGCCGTGACGGGTGAGGAGTTGTTGCGCGACATTGGCGCTCCACTTCGTGGCGGAGATCGGTTCAGCAACACGTGAAAAAAGCAGCGACCAGCGCCCCTGCGCGCCCCCGCCTCCCGCCCCACCAAGCGATTGTCGCGAACGGAAATGTCGCACAAATTCCGGCGCCCCTGGCCGAATTCCCGCGACGCCCGAGAGTTCGCGCGACGTAATAGCGCTCTTCATGCTCCGTAACGCACGCAGCGGATGAAAGGTGTCGTTTGTGATTAGCCCCCGCCAAACGAGCTCCCACAAAGCATCATTCGTCTCGCCCTGAAATCCCGCGCCGAGTGCGGCGTGAATGCTCGCGAAAAACGATGCACCATTTTTCGAAAGCACTTCCAGAATCCGCTCAGCTTTCTCGGAAAGCGGAGGCTGCTCGGGCTGCAATTCCGCTGGCAACAAAAGGTGTGGAAGAGACTCAGTAAGATAGAGAGCGATTCGCCCGTCGCGATCGCCAATTTGTTCCAGTCCAACCCAGACGACTTCGCCCGCAGCCATAACTGTATCCAGGTCGCCGGATTGATAATCGGCGATGCGTGCGGTGAGGATTTCGCGTTCCAGTTCGGAAACCAACAGCGCGGCGCCCTGCAAGTTTTCCACGGCGTCGAGTAACGCTTCGATTCCCTTCCTGCGCACCGTCACTCCTTCCCAGCGCGCTGCGAACCGCGCAAACGTGCACTGCTCCACCGGCTCCACTTCGCGGCGTAGGCGCGCCAAGCTCTTTCTGCGAATCTGCTGGAGAATTTCCGGCTCGCACCATTCCTGATGCTGCCCCTGCGGACGAAATTCACCTTCCAGCAATTTGCCGCGTGCATGCAACCCGTGAAGCGCGGCATCCACAATGCCAGCTTGCAAGGCATAACGAGTGGAGAGCTCCTGCGCTGTGAAAGGACCGTGGGTGCGCGCGTAGCGGCGAATAATTTCGCGCAGAGGATCTTCGCTCGATTCAAGAAAAACTTCCGGAAGTCCGGGCGGCAGAGGCGTCCCCAGCGCGTCGCGGTAGCGCGATGCATATTCGACGGGAATCAAGCGTGATTCGCCGGCGATGCGAGCGCGTACAGCCCGCCGCGCGTCCAAAAGCTCTCCGACGTACGACGCGATCTCAGGACTCGCGGAACGCGCCGCAATTTCAGCTTCCGAAAGATCCCCCAGCTTGAGCAGGAGATCGTGGACTCCGTCCGCATGGCGCGCCTGAAACTCCGGATCGAGCGATTGCAATCGTGCTTCGACTTCATCCAGGGCCGCCTGATCGAGCAGCTCGCGCAGATCGGTGTCGCCAAGAATTTCCTGAAGCTGCGATTGATCGATCGAAAGCGCCTGTGCGCGCCGTTCAGCCAGCGGCGCGTCGCCTTCGTAAATGTAATTCGCGACGTAAGAGAACAGCAGCGAGGCGGCAAAGGGAGAAGGCTTTTCGGATTCGACGGTAGTTACGCGAATCGTGCCCCGCTGAATGGCGGCGAGGAGACTCGCCGTCGCAGGCAGATCGAAAACATCGCGAATACACTCTCGATAAGTCTCGAGAAGAATTGGAAATGACGAGAAGCGCGCCGCAACAGCCAGCAGATCCGCCGCGCGCTTGCGCTGCTGCCATAGCGCCGTTCGCATTCCGGGACGTCGCCTAGGTAGAAGCAAAGCCCGGGCGGCCGCTTCGCGAAATTTCGCGGCGAAGAGAGAACTAGATCCAAGCTGGCGCAGCACGAGCTGCTGGAATTCGGCGGGACTGGGGAGCAACTGCTCGGAAAGGATGGCTTCGTCGTTATCAGGAATGCGCAGCACGAATCCGTCATCCGACCACATCGACTCTACTTCGAGACCGCGCTCCGCCCTCAACTTGGCGACGACGGCCATGCACCAAGGCGCGTGGACGCGGCTGCCGAATGGAGTCAGCACGCAGACGCGCCGGTCGCCAAGTTCGTCCCGGCAAATCTCGATGACGATATCCCCATCGCTCGGGATGCGCCCGGTTGCGATGGCCTGCTCTTCGAGATAACGCAAAAGATTTTCCGCGGCGTTGGCATCGAGGCTGTGGCTCTCCACAAGTTTTGTGAATGCCACCGGACGAGGCAAAAGCAGCAATTCGCGAGTCATCTCGCCGATTTTTCTGCCGAACTCAGCCGGCCGCCCCGCAGTGTCGCCGTGCCAGAAAGGCATTTTGCCCGGCTCACCAGGAGCAGGCGACACGACCACACGATCGCGAGAGATTTCCAGTATCCGCCACGTGCTCGCGCCCAGAATGATGGTGTCCCCCGTGCGGCTCTCGAAAACCATTTCCTCATCGAGTTCGCCCACTCGCGCGCCCTTGGCGGCCCCAGCAAGAAAAACGCCGTAAAGCCCTCGATCCGGTATCGTGCCGCCGTTGATCACAGCAACGTAACGCGCGCCCTGCCGGGGCGTGAGCCGATTCGCCACGCGATCCCAAGTAAGCCGCGGCCGCAGCTCCGCAAATTCATCGGACGGATACCGTCCCGCCAGCATATCCAGCACGCCCTCGAAAACGGAACGAGTGAGCGCAGCGTATGGCGCCGCGCAACGCACTAAACGGAAAAGCTCGTCAACGCTCCACGAATCGAACGCAACGATGGCCACGATTTGCTGCGCCAAAACATCGAGCGGATTGCGCGGATAGTGAACCGATTCCACCTGCCCGTCGTACATCGCTCGCGTAATGGCGGCACACGCCACGAGATCGGCGCGGTACTTTGGAAATAAAATCGCGTTACTAACAGCGCCGACTCGATGACTCGCGCGCCCCACGCGCTGGATGCCGCTCGCGACGGACGGCGGCGATTCAATCTGGATGACCAAATCTATCGCGCCCATATCAATCCCTAGTTCGAGCGAAGACGTCGCCACAAGTCCGCGCAGAGTGCCAAGTTTCAGCCGATCTTCAATTTCCTTCCGCTGCGCCACCGCAACGCTCCCGTGATGCGCACTGACCAGCGCTTCGCCCGCGAGATCGTTGATCGCACCAGAAATCCTCTCCGCCAGCCGGCGATTATTTACAAAAATAAGCGTCGAACGATGCGCGCGAACAAGTTCGAGCAGCTTGGGATGAATCGCGCTCCAAATAGTCGGCCGAACCGGTGGCTGCGCCGCAGGTCCACTCGGCACAAGCTCAATTTGGTCGAGCCGCGTCATGTCTTCGACAGGAACTTCCACGCGCAGATCGAAACGCTTGGCCTCGCCCGCGTCAATAATAGTGATCGGCCGGTAGACTGGCGCACTCATCGAGCTTTCGAACTCGGTGATCGGCTCTTCCGCGAGCGCGGGAGCGCCACCAGATGCAGCAGCGGCGCCAGCCTCAGCTCCGCCCAAAAATCGCGCAACTTCTTCGAGCGGCCGCTGAGTCGCGGAAAGTCCAATGCGCTGCAGCCGCCGCCCGGCGAGGTGCTCGAGCCGTTCAATGGACAGCGCGAGATGCGAGCCCCGCTTCGTGGGAACGATGGCGTGAATCTCATCAACGATAATCGCCTCGACCGAGCGCAGCAGTTCTCGCGCATTTGAAGTCAGCAGCAGATACAAAGACTCAGGCGTCGTGATGAGAATATCCGCGGAATGCCGCAGGAAGCGCGCACGCTCGTTGGCAGGCGTATCTCCAGTGCGAATCGCGACACTCGGTACGTGGTGAGCAATTCCCAGCCGCTGCGCCGCCTGCGCAATTCCCACAAGCGGCGCCCGCAAATTGCGCTCAACGTCAACCGCGAGAGCCTTGATGGGCGAGATATAGACGACGCGGCAACGCCCCGTCTCGGCAGGCGTCGGCGCAAACATCAAGCGATTAATGCACCATAAAAACGCCGCGAGCGTTTTCCCCGATCCGGTGGGCGCAAGAATTAGCGTGGAATCGCCGCGCGCGATCGCAGGCCAGCCAAGCGCCTGCGGCCGCGTGAGCGAGGGAAACACCGCACTGAACCACTCGCGCACAGCAGGTTCAAATAGATTCAGCTCGGGCGCGGCGTTAACCGCGATATCAGTTGGTGCCATATGTTCACGACTCAGCGTTGAGTAAAAGATCGGCGCTATTCAGCCATTCATTGGATGCAGACAGGATAACAAAGTATTTTTCAAATCGCTTTCTGCGCGCCTCAATCTACTTCAGAGTCGGGAGGACCCGCCTCCCGGACCCCATTCGCACTCTTCGCTCTCGCCCCGATCCAAGAACCTCCATACTCCATAAAGAATACGGAGCTTACCGTTTCTTATTCCCAAAACCCGGGCATATCATGTATGGCCTATTTTCCGTTGTTTCGGCAATATTGCTTCTGTGGCGGGCGACCTCGGTCACGAGATTAAAAATCGCCGGAGGCTGGTATGGAACAACAAAGCGCACTTCGAGAGTTTTACGTCGACGAACTTCGTGCCATTTGCAATTGCCACGCTGGTAATGATCTCATCCCAGATCTTCCGAAGACGTCACAAGCCCATAAAACAGATTGCCAATTTCACCGCGCTGAGCAACGACAGCTGCGCACGCCTCACAGAAAAGCCAAATCCGCGCGGTCCTAGCAGCGCGCTTCAGACACGCATCACTTCGGAATCATTCCGATCGCGCCCAGCCACGTCTCCACCAATTGAGGCCATCCCGTTATCGCAAACTCCGTGCGCCGCAGCCCAAACGCATGCCCGCCCTGCGCATACAAGTGCATCTCCACGGGCACCCCGGCCTTCCTCAGCGCGATGTAGTAAGCCAGCGAGTCGTCTACGTTGTCCACGTGGTCATCCTCAGCTTGCAGCAAAAAAGTAGGCGGCGTCTGGCCGGTGACAGGAACATCGGGATTCAACCCAAGATCTTTATCGGCATTCGCCGGATGATGGACCACAAACTTTTTGGTGCCTTGCTTTCCATCCCATTCCGCCGCGGAGAGCGAGAGATGTCCCGGATAAATCGCCACCGCAAAATCCGGCCGACAGCTTTCTTTGTCGGCGGCATCGACAGCCGAATACAAACGCTTCTCAAAATGCGTACTCATCGCCGCTACCAAATGTCCGCCTGCCGAAAACCCAAGCACTCCAATCTTGTGCGGATCGATATGCCACTCCGCTGCGTGCAAGCGCACCAACCCCACCGTCCTCTGCGCATCTTCTAGCGCCATTGGTGATTCCGGATACGGCCCCGATTTCGGATACGGCCCCACGTCCGTCACGCGGTATTTCAACAGCACACACGTGATCCCTTTCGGCGTCAGCCAATCACAGACTTCCGTGCCTTCAAGATCGATGGCCAGTTCCTGATAGCCCCCGCCAGGGAACACGACCACCGCAGCGCCCGTATTCTTTCCCTCCGGCGAATAGACCGTCATCGTCGGCCGCGTCACGTTGCTCACACCAACCGCCGGCCTCCCGGCAACGAGAAAGTCTTTCCCGGAAGTCTCGGCGGCCTCCGGCCCCGCAACAGCCTGCGCATCTGGCGCTGCCCCCGGCCATATCGGCACCTGCGAATGTCCCGGCGATGGCTGCCACGCTGCCGTCTGCGCCCTCACACCGCCAAACGCAAACACAACAAAAAGAGGAAACACCAAAGCCTTCATCACAATCCACACAGCTTAATATAAGCAGTCACTACCACAAGCCCCTGATCGCAAACCGTAGGCTGAAAATCTGCGGCGGCGCATCTAAGTACAATGCCGTGTGCCGCGTCCTTGCAGCATCGCCCTGCCCTGGGTTTTCGAAGGGAGCCTCGAAGCGCCGTTCCAGATTGCTTTCGCGTTCGGCGAGGACGAACGCGCATCCACCCTCCTTGAGTACCGCTTTGATACGCGTCGCCGAAATTCTGAAGCCCGGTCACTTATTTCTAAAGCCGCCCGCCAGCCGTAACGTAAGTCTCTCGGGCAGGTACATCGTTCTTGGTATGGCTACCCTCGCAGATTGCCCTTATCTTCGCTGCGCGATTTCGCCAACACGCGAATTCACTTATCTATTGAGGCACACGAGCCGGAGGAAGGGCCGACATGATGGAAATGGGGCAGGCTGTTATCGCGGACGACTCGAACGTGCACGGCGTATCCTGGCCGGCTGTCATCGCAGGTGCTTTCGTTACAGCGGCACTGTCGCTGATACTTCTAGCTCTCGGCGCCGGGATCGGTTTATCCGCGATCTCTCCGTGGGAGAACTCCGGTGCTTCCACTTCGGCGGTCGGCGCTGGAGCCATTGTCTGGCTGGTCCTCGTCCAACTGGTTGCTTGCTCGATGGGAGGCTACCTGGCTGGCCGCCTGCGTACCAAGTGGATCCGGGTTCACACGCACGAAGTATATTTCCGCGACACCGCGCACGGCTTTCTTGTTTGGGCCGTCAGCGTTGTTGTTGCCGCAGCCTTTTTGGCATCGGCAGCAGCTTCAATGATCGGGAAAAGGCACGAAGCCGGTTCAGCGAATCAATCTGGCGGAACGATATCTCCAAATCAATACTTCGCCGATGAGTTGCTGCGATCCCGTTCCCCGGGTTCTAACGATGCTTCCGCGCGCAGCGAGGTCGACCTCATTCTCGCGAACGCTCTTCGGCAAGGAACCGTGCCGCCAGCCGATCGGTCGTATCTCGTCGACCTGACAGCGGCAAAGACCGGAATCAGTGAAGCGGATGCTGACAAAAGAGTCTCCAACGTTTTCGCTCAGGCTCAGCAGGCCGCGGATCAAGCGCGTAAGGCGGTCGCGCACTCACTGTATTGGACGTTCCTCGCTCTTTTGGTCGGTGCGTTTTGTGCCAGCTTTGCCGCCACAATTGGAGGCAGGCAGCGGGATCATGTTATCGTTATTTGACAAACTAAGTCTAAGTAGGAGGGTTTGGAGATGCGTTCAATTTTGCTGCTCGTGCTCGGCGTGCCTATTCCGGTTATTATTTTGATCGGACTCTTCAGCCATTTTTAAACCAAGTGCGATTCTCCCCGCCGATCGCGAGACGATTCAGGAGGCCGAATGTCTGCAATTGAGTACGGAAGCTACTATTGGTGCGTAATTCTCAAGGGATCGGAAACCGGCGCTCCCGGAGAATCCGTTCATCTCCATGCCGATGATCTGGTGATCGAATCGAATGGCGGCCTCACGTTTCGAAGCGCCGGAAGACGACCTGCAGGTACCGAGCCCACGCAGAAAGATGACAAGCAAGGCAAGCAGGAAGAGAATCCTTCGACGGAAGGCCAAAAGGACGAGAAACACGACGAAGCAGCCAAGAGCGATAACAAAGAAACCAACAAGATGATCTATTTGGCCTTTGCGCCCGGAACCTGGAAGGTAGTCTATGCCGCCAAGCTTCAGGACGGTTCCCCAGCATCGGTCGAGCACTGGAACGCGCCCGGCGGAAACGGCGAGCTGCCCAAGGAAGTACCACCGAACTCAGGCGCTGCTGGCTTCCCAGCTCGCGAATAACGCGCGCGAAAACGGCCAGTTTTCTCGCACCGGCGTTTTTTCAGTTCTCCGAACTTGTATATTGCTTGTATACAATTCGGTCGCCTTAGAATTCCTTATGGACTCGCAGACCGATGGCATAGCCGCCGTTTTGGTCGCGCAGGGCTGTAATCGACGTGCGCCTATTTACCTGGTATTCCAACTCGACCGTTTGGCCCTGCGTGTTCGTGACATCGGTGCTGACCGTTAAAAGCAGGCTGCCCGTTACGCGCTCCTGAATGGCTACCTGCGAGCCCACATTGCCCTGGCTATTGGTGGCCAGCGGATCGATGGTCAACTGCGAAATGCCGGTAACATTTTCGAGCTTGCCGGCCACCTGGCTGCTCACCCCTCCCGCCAGTACAGACTCGGCCCCCATCGCCGCGGATTGCGTGGGTGATGACGCTGCTTCCGCCGTAGTATTTCCGAACGCAAGCAAGTGAATGATGTCTGCTGGCGGCAGGCTGGGGTCGGAAGTGTAACTAGTCCGCAGCCGATCCATCGAACCCGAGAGATTCAAAGTGACGTCGTATTGTTCGACGGTGGTCTTGATATATAAGCTGAGAACTGGTTCAGTGCGGGCAGGGTTCACGAACTGAATGGTGCCGGACTGCACCTCAAAACGCTTGCTTAGAAAAAACACTTCCCCGTTGGTGAGCGAAATTCTCCCCAGCAGCACCGGATTTGCCATCGTTCCAGTTACGTTCAAATTCGCCGATCCAGCCAAGCTGACTTTGCTGCTGGCCAGGTTCATGTCCTGCGCGGATTGCACAGCTACATTCAATTTCATATTGGTCTCGAAGTTCGATGACTCGCCGCCCGACGAGTCTTCCGAAAATTGACCGGCAAAATTGGATAAATCGAAGGCTTGCGTGAATGAAAGACGATCTACGAGGACGCGTCCGGTGAGATTCGAATCGTTGGGAGTGCCATTGAGATTGACTCGTCCACTCAGAATCGATCGCAAGCCCGCCGGATAGCGGACGCGAACAGATTGGGCGTTGAGAGCCAAGTTGAAATTTGTGTCCCGGCCGTATGACACAAATCCTTCCGCCGAAATTGTCCCGCCGCCGACTGTCCCCGAGAATTTGGCGACGTCCGCGCGACTCCCAGAAAAATTGATTTGCGCATTCAAGTCTTCAATGCCAACGGGAATCGTATCGGTGGAAAGAGCTACGTTCGTAATGCGTAGCTCTCCCTTCATATCGGGCTCCGAAGATTTTCCTTGGCTGGTTATGTGAACGTCGATGCGTCCGGATGAGCGAACGCTGGGCGCAAACTTCTGCAGCGCGCTTAAATCCACAGAGCCATCGGCTGACATGGAGTATGGCGCAGGCGCGTCTTTTCGCAGCGATATCGTCCCGCCTAAGGTGAGGTTCGTTCCCGTGCCTTGAAGCTGGGTCGGCGCCAGCGTGACCATTCCATCGCGATAGTCGGCTTTCAACGGATGCGCTAGCGCGATTTGTGCTCCTCCATACGCGGCGTCGAGCGTGGGAATTTCCAAATGCGCTTGCAGTTGCTCCGGGGATTTGAGCGGACCTTTAAAACTTAGATGAATTTCCGTCTGTCCCTTCACGTTGGAACTTTGTGCGGGAAGAAATTTCGCGAAGACGGCGGCGATCGGTAGCGCCTTTACATCCACGGTTCCGGTGGCATTTCGCTGGCCGGTCAGTTCCACATTTCCTTTTACGTCCACGGATCCTTGATCGACTACGGAATGAAGCGTGAGGTCTCCGTGCTCGTGTGCAACTGTGACCTGCGCGGTCAGATTCGAGACGGGATACTGGCGAATTTGTAACTGCGGAACGGCTAAGTTCACTTCAAGTTCGGGATCCTGAATCGTGCCGCGCCCGCTCGCGGAAATATTTAGCACACCGCCAATCGTGCCGCCTTGTTGAAGAGCAGAGACCGCATCGAGCTTCAAACCATCCGCGTGAAGCTTCGCGTCGTATTCTTGTGTTGCCAATTTGTACGTGGCGTCCGCGAGAATTTTCCCGGCAGGAATTTCGATGTCAACGACAGAGCGAACACTGCCTTGTTGGAACTGGGCGTTAACCGCTAGCTTGTTGAGTGGCTCGTTCCAAGCCGATCCGTGGGAAACCGCGAACGTTCCGTTGCCTTCGAGATCTTGCTTCGTTCCGCTCACCGATACTTTTGCGGATACGATACCAGTCACCGGATAGTGCAGTGCCACCATTTCTTGTGCATCCGCGATAGAAACGTCAGTGATGGCAGCTTGTAATGAAACGGGGCTGTTCGCTGCGAGCGACCAGTTCTGCAAGCCGGCGCGACCGTCGAAAGTAATTTGCCCGCGCGGATCACCAACGAGCTTGCCGTTTTGAATCTCGACTTCCGAAGAGTTGGCTTCCAAATTGAGCGCGAGTGACTTCCAGCGGCTTCGATCAACCTCAAGGTGGTGCACCGACAACTGGCCTTGAATTCGCGGATCGTAAGGGGAACCGGTAACGCGAGCGCTGAGGGTGCCGCTGCCTTGCAGGTTGGGGATCACGATTGGCGGATGAGCTGGAGGTCTCAAGGTATTTTCGACGAGGCTCACTAGCGATCCCACTTCGTGCAAATCGCCAGTCGTCGCCACCACGTCTACGTCAGAATTTGCGCGTCCTCGTGAATCGAGCGTGCCAGAAATCGTGATTTTTGTACTCGAAGTTTGTAAATAGGACTGTGCGAACGAGATTTTATTTCGTGGGCCGTCGTAGCCGGCTTGTACTAAACCGTTGACGGGAATGCTCGACGGCGCCGCGTTCGCGTGCTCCGGATTCGACACGGCCAATCGCGAGTGCGCAATCGCATTTTGAATCGGCCCGGACCACGCCGCTTGAATCTCCAAATTCGCCGTGCCGGCCAGCCGAAGCTTGTTTAAGTCTCGAGGCCCCAATGCATCGCTTGCATTCGTGAGAGAGACACCTTTCAACGAAAAGTTTAAACGCGATGACGGCGAGGAAGAATCCGCGCGAAGCATCTCCCAGCTCGCTTTGGCTTGGCCGCCGAGAATCTGGGCCACAAGGCCGTCAACCCGCACCTTCGCGTCTTTCAATTCGTACATGGCGCGAAGTGCGCTGGCCATAAGTGTTCCCTGAGTCGTCCGCAAGGTTAATTTGCCGCTGCGCATCTGGCCATTGATGCTCAGGCCGGCCAGAAATGATTGCTGCGTCTTCGCGTGATAACCGAATGTTCCGTCCAGCGCGACTTCGCCGACAGGCATGGAAGCCAGCTTGAGAGCGTTTGCCAATTCGCTCGTAAATAAATTCCCATCGTATTTGCCGTCAATCTCAGGATTTGCATAATTCGTGACGCGCGCGTTAGCGCTGAGGCGTGATGCGCCGCTCGTAATGGTAAGAGGACTGACGGTAAAGACAGTGCGGCTCGCGGTGAATTGCGCTTGCACGGCGTGCTCGATCGGTTGGATCAGTGGAGACGCTATGCGGCCGCGATCGTAGGAAATCGAGCCTTTATATTCGCCGGTCAAACGGCTGTAACCGGCGTCGAACTTCAAATCATGAAGTTCCGCGTCCAACGGCATTTGCGCGTCGTTGTAATAAATTTCTCCCGAACGAATCGCGCAATTCTGAATTGCCAGATCAAAGAACGCGTCCGTCCCATTGCTGTTCGAACTGGTTTGAGGAGGAGAGGGCAGGTTCGTGCGCCCTCGCGAGTCGATTCTCAAGCGCATCACCGGCCGGTCAAGAACGATCGAGCGCAATTCCAGGTCACGGTGAAGAAGCGGGAGAAACTGAAAGGCAAGCTGGAGATGTTTCGCCTGGAAAAGCGGAGGTCTCGCCGTCGCCGAATCGTCCGCGCCGCGAACCACGATGTCAGTAAAATCGAGCGCCAGACCGGTCCAATGTGCCGCCAAACCGCCGATTTCCAAACGGATGCCGGCGCGCCTGGCGGCCTGGTCGATAATCTCCGACCGCAGGAAATCTCGAAACCGCTGGGTGTTGATTACGATGATCAACGAAACCACCAGCGCGGCAAGGACAGCCGGAATTAAAATCAAGACGCGCCAGATATTTTTTTTCTTTCCGCTTTTCACGATATTCACACCAGTGTTCTTGCGTTCAGAATCGTGTTGCGTTCGGAATCAAAATGATTGCCCAAGCGTCACAAAATATTGCGTTACGGGCACGCCAGGCACCGAGGTTATCCGATAACCCACATCGAAACGCACGGGGCCCACGGGAGTCTGATAGCGAATTCCTATTCCCACGGAATGTGTAAAGCCATCGGCGAACTGACGGAAATTGATGGCGCTGTAAACGTTGCCGCCATCATAAAACACCACGCCGCCGAGACCGGTCTTGATGGGCAAAGGAAATCGCGCCTCGGAATTGAAAATGAACAGCATGTCGCCGCCGACCGGAACGCTGATCAGCGTGCAAGTGGATTGATCGGCAGGATTGCTGCAGACGGCGACCGAGCGCTGCGGCCCGGCTCCATTAATCGGAAAGCCTCGCAGCGAGTCCGCGCCGCCGGAGAAGAATCGCTCGCTGAGAGGAACGTCACTGCCTGAAAACGGCTTGGCGAGCCCCAAACGAAAACTGTTGGCCCATACTAGCCAAGGCCTCACGGGTACATAAAAGGCGCTTTGCCCAACGAAGCGGACGAAACTCGCGCTCGATCCCAGGTATTTCGGTGTGATTCCAAAATCAAGTGTCTGGTATACGCCGTGATGCGCGTCGAGAGGCTTATCGCGGCTGTCGCGAACGAACTCTCCCTCGAATGTCGAAAGCCGCACATGCTGATCTTCCGGCAGCACCAAGCCCGGGATGAGAATGTTGTAAAGATTCGTCCGCTGAAACGTATAGCGAACAATCACGTTTTTTGTGCGCTTTTTGTCCAAGGCTTTTTCCACCTGAAAGGAGGCTTGCGCCAACTCCGCGGTGAAAATCGGATTCTGTGTCGTGCGTTCCCCGGAGACGCTCAGAAGCGAACTCCAGGAAGAGCCGTGAAGATGCGGATCGGCGTAAGTAAAGAAGAGCCGCTGATCGAGGCGTGAAAGGACCGTGCCGATGGTGGCTGTTTCCGCCTTGCCGCGCAGGTCGTGGCGCGCAAAATCAAACGAGAAGCGCGGTCCGACGTAACTTTTCTGGCTCACCGTGAAGTTATTGCCCAGGCTAACGGGCGGAATGCCCGGCACGACGACCGAATTCAACGGCACGTTTCCGCTGCGCGGAATAATTTCGAGCCCGCCACTGATGTCCATCGAATTCAGAGAAGATTCGTGCACTTTGATCAGCACTTCTTCCTGGGTCTGATCCACGATCGGCCGCAAAGGCTTGACGCTGGCCCAGTCGAAGATTCCAAGATCGTACAAGTCGCTTTCGGCCTGCAGGAAATGCCCTTCGCTCAAAGGCTGACCCTGCTTGATTTGAACGCCGGCGAGCGATTCTATGAAGCGCGGCTTAGTGTGCCTGGCGCCAAGCAAAACCACGTCGCTCACGCGAGCCTGCGGACCTTCTTCCACTGTGTACGTGACATTCATTCTGTGTGGATTGTCCGGCGCCGGAGCGACCGCCGACCGGAGATTGGCATTCAGATACCCGAGATCAAGGTAGGCAGCCAGCAACTGGCTCCGGTCTGTCTCCAGCAGCCTCTGTGAGTACGCCTTCCCCGGCTGGAGATTTAATGGATATTTCCTGGTGAGCGCCGGCAATGTCTGCGTCTTATTGCCGACGACCGTCAGCGTGGCGACTTTATCTTGTGGTCCCTCGACAATCTGAAAAGTCACGTACACTTCCGGCTTGAAGTCTTCCACCTTTGGCTGGATCGAGACGCCCGCAAATCCTGCGTCTTTGTACAGCTGTGTCATTGCATTTACACTTTCGCGCAATAATTGATCGCTATAATCACCGTGCAGGAACCAAAATCCTTTTTTGACAAATACACGGCCTCGTAAATGCTTGTCCGTAAAATAATCATTCCCGTCGAAATACACACCCGTGACGCGATGTTTCGACCCAGGGCTGACTTCATAAACAACATTTACCGCTCCGGATTGTTTGTCAACATGCGAGTCAACAGTGACATCAAAATATCCCTTGCTCTGAAAGTACGACTTGAGATTTCGTTCGCCTTCGTCGACCAAGTCCTTATCAACTGAACCTTCTTCATAAATAGGGATTAATCGCCGCATGGTGCGCTTGGAAATCCGCGTGCCGGCGACCCGAACCGACACTTGCGGCCCGACCGTCACCTCAAATGTGACATCCACTCGATTCGATGCCGGATCGTAGTTCGCCGAGGCCAGACGCACGGCTGGCGCCAGTTGGCCGTCTTTCCGGAGATGCGCGCGGATGAAATCGATGGACTTCGTGATATGCGGCTCCGAATATTTTTGGCCCGGCTCTAGCGACGCTCCTTTAAATCTCGCCCACACGCCGCGTAGCGCAGCGCGCACTCCCGCACTTCGTTCATCCGATAGACCGTTGAAGACGATATTGCGCACCCTCGCTTGTCTCTTCAGTGTGCAGTGAAAAATCAAGTTCGCGATGCTGTGCGCGTCGTCGTGCTGTACTTCGGCGTGCACCTCGGAGGCAAAGTAGCCTTGCTTATGAAGAAAAGTCAGCAGTCCCATTTCTCCACCGGTTTCAAGTTCCGCAAAGTAGGGAGATTGTTCGGGGATATCGACGGCCTGCAATAACGCGTTATACGGAAATCGCGTGCCCGTCCCAGGAAATTGGACGATTCCCACATACTCGGCCGGTTGCAAGACGATTAGAACGCGAATGCCAGACTGCTCGGGCTGAGGGATCACTTGCACTTTGGAAAACAGATGCGTCTGGCGTAGCGACGTCACGGTTGCCCGGATTGCTTCAATCGAGAAGGGTTTTCCCGCTTCTTGCTGAACTAAACTGCGCATCGCTTGAATGTCCACGCCGTTCCGAGCTGCAATCTCGACGCTTGACACCGTTTGCCCTTCGAAGCCTCCGTAGGAGTCCGGTTGTATCTGCTGCGCAAGAAGCGGCGGAGTCGCTAGAAGGCGAAACAGCAGATAGAGAAATACCGGTGCGAGCCAAACTCTATAGAAATCACGCTCCCCAGTCGTTCGCACACGTCCGCTTGTCACCTAATCGCCGCCTTGCTTGTCCGCGGCTTCTATCTCATGATCGGCTTCCGCGCCTACCAGCAGAATGAGACTGGCCACGTAAATCCACAACATCATCACGATCACGCCGCCAAGGGTTCCGTAGATTCTGGGGTAGGTGGAAAAATGTTGCACGTAGATATTCAAACCAAGCGTTGACGCCGCCAATGTCAAGACGACGAACGCCGTGCCGGGAGAAAACCAGCGCCATGTACGCTTCCCGGCCGGCAACAGAAAATTCATCAGCTCTACTCCAACATACATCAGCGCCAACGTGACGATCCACCTTCCGACTTCCCAGATATCGCGCGGCAAGGTCCAAGTTCTCAGCGACAGCGGCATCATGCCCACTCCCCAATGGCTGAGCACCGCCAGGCCGAAGCACGCCACTGCAAAAATCGCTGCGATAAAAGTGGCGCAAGTGGCGATAACACGTTGGCGCCAGTACGGGCGCGTATCGCGACATCCGTACGCCACGCTCAAAGATTCCATTAGGCTCATGAAGCCCGACGACGCGCTCCATACCGCTGCCACCAGACCAAACGACAGGATCCCTTTCGATCCGCTCGCCAAACTCATAATCGTGGAGAATACGAAGCGACGCGATTCGGACGGAAGATAGTCTACTATCCAAGTCGCAAACGACTTCCAGACGGTCGTTGAGGGCAGCCATCCCACGACGACCGACAGAACCAGGAAGAAAGGAAAAAGCGAGAGGGCGAAGTAAAACGACATTTGAGCGGCCAGATCAAAGCAGTCGTCCTTTTGGATTTGATCCCAAATCCTGGCGAGTGCTGTGCGATCCATGTGCCACCGTTTAACATTCTGAGTAACATTCTGACGTCCACGCACATTCATAATTCCGAACGATGAAACCGCGCAACTCCAAATTCCTGAAGAGTCTACCCGCCGCGACAGAAGGCAGCCATCCCCTAATCCCTGTATCGACCATGCGAGCGCCGGATGTGAGGCTATCGACTGGACCTGCAGACCCGCGAATAACCTCAAGTAAAGTTGTTCTTATTTATAATGTTGTGATTTAGCGTGCTGGCGAACACGTCGGCTCGGCGGCAGCCAAAAACAAGATCGTAAGCCAAAGTGGACGTGATCGCAGGACCGTTCTAGGGAAGATTCCCGTAGAGGCTGGGTAATTCCCTGTATTTTCTGTTTCTTAGGTTTGTGCTATCCATGGTGCGGCACTCAGCCCTGCCTGAGATGCCGCGGTTGCGGGCTTTCGCTAGAATGCAGTGCGAAAAATGCGAAGGGGCGCTTATGAATTTGGATCAAGTTGAAGGCAAGTGGAAACAGATTTCGGGAAAGGTCCAAGAGAAGTGGGGGAAGCTGACCGACAACGACTTGGACGTCATTGCCGGCAGAGAAGAACAACTCGTCGGAAAAATCCAGGAGCGCTACGGAATCGCCAGAGAAGAGGCTCAGGAGCAGGTGAAGGAATTCACGAAAACCGTGCAATTCGACTCCGCGCCGGACGAGACCGATTCTACTGCCACTGCTGAGAGAGCTAGAGCGCGCGGAGTCTCCGGCCGATAAGGGATTTGTCAAAATACGCATGCGGCGGGCCCGAATGCAGCTTCAGAAGATCTTGCAAGGCGCTTGGGGAGAGCATTTGCTACAATCGCGCGCGTGAAGCGTTGGTAGTCATAACGCAGACCGACGCGTCACGGCTCATCCGGAATTGAGGCAGTGAGCGGAGTATGCAACTTCGGCACATAGTCCTCGTTGGAGCGGTGTTGGCTAGCTCCATGCCTGCTGCAGCTCAAAACACTTTTGTTCGACTCTCTGTCGCCGCGAAGCCTGCTCGCACGAGCGAGACCTCAGATCGAAGAGAATCTGCGCGCCCACTACTCGGATCGCCGACTCGATCCGCTGGTGACCGCGCTTCGTTCGGCTCGCTCCCCTCTCCGTTCGGGACGGGCTACACGCGAGAACACAATCTGGCATTTCTACCCAAGTTCGAAGAAACACACACGCTATTCATGTCGCATTCAAGCGTGCTATTGGCAGCTTTCGCAGGCGGGCACGTGCAATTGGCTGGATTTGGAAGCACTCTGGCGATGGGTAATGTCGAGCTCGGGCCATCGGGCGCCGGAGGTCTGCTGGACTTTCACCCGTGGAGGCACTATCAGCCCGGCGATCCGCGTTCGGTCGGATCGTACGGGATCAGTTTGGGATTACACCTCGGGCGGAATTCCGAGGGCGCGCATCCATCCGAAATCTGGCGATGCGTGACGCGGCTATTTGCGGAGACTCGCTAGACGCTGGTTACGAGTCAGTTGTGTCGTTCCGACTGAGTTTCCATGGATTTTTCAATTGCGTTGGCCGTTGGTGCGACAACCGATTTAATACAAGCTCTTGAGTTCTATGCAGTACTCGCACTGGCGCACAGTTTCGTATCGCTTTGCATCGGGTCTGAATCTGAAGATGCGAAGCGCGAGTACCCGCTGCATGAGTTCCTGGGATAACAAATGTGCGGGATTACAGGATTCATCGATAAGCGCGCGGTGGGCCGCCAGCGGCGGCTTGAGATCGCGTCGCAAATGGCAGCGAGCCTGATTCATCGCGGGCCGGACGACGGAGGTGTCTGGGCCGAAGAGAGCGCGAGCGTGGCTTTCGGCTTTCGCCGCCTCGCCATCCTTGACCTGTCGCCCGCAGGCCATCAGCCCATGCACTCGCCCTGCCGCCGTTACACGATCGTTTTTAATGGCGAAGTCTATAACCACGCCGAACTTCGCAAGCAACTCGAAACATCAGGCCATCGGTTTCGCGGAAGCTCCGATACAGAAGTCATTCTCGCGGCCATTTCGGAGTGGGGAGTGCAAGGCGCGGTTTCCCGTTTTGTCGGGATGTTCGCGATTGCCCTGTGGGATGGGCGCGAGCGGCAACTATATCTGGTGCGCGACAGGTTGGGCATCAAGCCGCTCTACTACGGCTGGAACGGCTCCGTCTTTCTCTTCGCTTCGGAATTGAAGGCCTTCCACGCGCATCCGGATTTTCGAGCGGAGGTCAGCCGGCCGTGCGTATCTCTACTTGCCCGATTCGGCTACATTCCCGAACCTTACGCGATTTACGAAGGCGTCCATAAACTTTCGCCAGGCTACATTCTTCAGCTCTCTGCTAAGGAAGACAACTTCGGAGTTCAACAATTACACTTCTACTGGTCGGCAAAGGAAATTGCGAGAAATAATGAATCTCAAGCACGACAGGAGCGGACGGAAGAGGATGTAGCCCTTGAACTCGAGTCGCTCTTGATGGACGCGGTGAGCACGCGAATGATCGCTGACGTGCCGCTCGGTGCGTTTCTGTCTGGCGGTATCGACTCGTCCCTCGTAGTTTCGCTGATGCAGGCTGCGAGCACGCGTCCGGTAAAGACGTTCACAGTCGGATTCGAGGAAGACGAGTTCAACGAAGCGAACTATGCGCGCGAAGTGGCCGCGCATCTCGGCACCGATCACACCGAACTCTACGTCACTCCGCGAGAGGCGCAAGCCGTGGTTCCGAAGCTGCCGGAAATGTTCGACGAACCGTTCTCGGATTCCTCACAGATACCGACGTATTTGGTGTCGGAACTCGCGCGGCGCTCTGTCACGGTCTGTTTGTCTGGTGATGGGGGTGACGAGCTTTTTGGTGGATACCCCCGATACGTACTTGGCGATCAGGCATGGTCGAGATTCGGCCGTCTCCCGTCAACGATGAAGAAAGGGATGAGCGGCGCCCTGCGTCTATTGGGTCCCGATCAGTGGGATTGGCTGTATCAGCATGTCGAGCCTGTGATCGCAAAAAGAAATCGAATCTCATTCATGGGGCGCAAGGTCCACAAACTGGCAAAAATGTTGGCGGCAGGACAACCGGAGCTTTTCTATTGCCTCCTTGTCGCTCAGTGGCAGGATCCCAGCGAAATCGTTCCCAACGTATCCGAACTTGAAACCGCGTTCGATCAATTTCAGGGCGGAAACTCTACGGCCAGCTTTCGAGAACGAATCATGTTGCTCGATCTCATTACATATCTTCCGGGGGATATTCTCACGAAGGTCGATCGCGCCAGCATGAGCGTCGGATTAGAGGCGCGAGTTCCTCTACTCGATCATCGGGTGGTGGAGTTCGCGCTCCGCCTCCCCGAATCGTTCAAAATTCAGCGCAGGCAGGGCAAATTTATACTGCGTCGAATTCTTGACCGCCACGTCCCGAGGAATCTCGTCGAGCGGCCGAAGATGGGATTCGGTGTGCCGATCGGAAAATGGCTCCGCGGGCCGCTGCGGGAGTGGGCCGAGACGCTGCTCAGCGAGCGCGAACTGCGGCAGGATGGATTTCTCAACGCCAAGCCGATTCGCGCGCTCTGGGCCGCTCATCTCACCGGCAGATTCGACTGGAGCGACCGGCTTTGGACCGTCTTGAGCTTTCAAGCCTGGAATTCGAAATGGAAGCACGGTTTTCGATCGCCACGGCCGGATGTCGAGAGCGCGCTCGCGAGCCAAGCCTAACTCCGGTTCAACTTCCAACAAGACGATCCCGCTGAACTGTCGCTCGCTGCCGCCTTACAGTACAGATAACACCCTATAGCGTAATGCCATTCCCGAGTCTAAATTGGTCCGAGTCTTGGACCAGTTAACTCCGGATATCGACTGGCAATATCTGTCGCCGAAGGAAGGTTTTATGAACGATGCGGGACGCAAGGGAGTCGCACTCCTCACTGGGTTGGGGATTGGATTCGGACTCGCCCTTCTATTTGCACCATGGTCGGGTGAGGAAACACGAGAATGGATAAGCGACACGGCCGGACAGAAACTTTACCTGTTACGCCGCAGAAGCCGGCGATCGATGAAGCGGCTGCTGGACAAAGGCGAAGATACATTCGCGGATATTTTGAGAAGCAGCAAAACTGTGCTTGAATCGGTGGCGGCCAAGCTGGCTTAGCGAAGTGTTCGTGGTTGCCGCGCTCGTCCCTTTGAAATAAAGACGTCCGAATCAATGAGACGCAAGAGCTGAACGAACGGCGAAACGTATCCACAAACGATGAAGCCAGAATGGCTCATCTTCCGGCGCGGAATGCGCTGACGTCACACGGCCCTCGACTCCCCATGTCTAAAACTCCACAATTTTCCGATGAGAAATCTATTTCCGCACTCGATGTTCGCGGCGAGGACAAAAAGTCATCGGCGGCGGCAAATAGTGAATGGATCGATGGATATAGCGAGGCACCCGTAGGCGCGAACTTAAAATCAAACGGAACTTGGGAATTTTCGGTATGGGCTCCGGCTCGAGAAAGTGTTGCGCTGCTTCTTTCTTCCGGCACGGGCGATCGTTCGATTGCTGAACGTTCCATTGCGATGACGAAGAACCAAAAGGGCTACCATCGGGTTCTAGTCGACGACCTCGCGCCACACTCTCGTTACGTCTATCGTCTCGACCATTCAAAGGAATATCCCGACCCTGCATCACGATTTCAGCCCAATGGCGTGCACGGCCCTTCCGAAATCGTTGACTTGTCCGATTTCGATTGGACCGATAACGGCTGGCAACCTCCGAGTATCAAGGACAGCATCTTCTACGAACTGCACGTGGGCACCTATTCTGAAGACGGCACGCTCGACGGCCAGCACGTGCACTTGGCCCAATTGGCCGATCTCGGAATTACGACGATCGAAATAATGCCCCTGGCGCAATTTCCTGGATCGCGCAATTGGGGATACGACGGCGTATATCCTTTCGCGGTGCAGAATACTTATGGCGGTCCCGGCGCGCTTCAACGATTCGTGAACGCCGCACATGGTCTTGGGCTCGCGGTCGCTCTCGATGTCGTCTACAACCATCTGGGACCCGAGGGAAATTACCTAAATCAATTCGGACCCTACTTCGCAACCAAATATAAAACGCCCTGGGGCTTGGCCATTAATTTCGACGGACCTGAGAGCGGCCCGGTTCGCCAGTTTTTCATCGAAAACGCGCTTCAGTGGTTCAATGAGTTTCACATTGATGTTCTGAGACTCGATGCAATTCACGGCATCTTCGACTTTGGTGCGTTGCACTTTCTCGCCGAACTTCAGCGCCGTGTTGAGTTGGCAAGCGAGCAGCTTGGCCGGAAGCTCTATTTGATTGCGGAAAGCGACCTGAACGACGCGCGAATATTGCTGCCGCCTGAAAAGGGCGGGTATGGGCTGGCCGCCCAGTGGAGCGATGATTTCCATCATTCGCTTCACACACTGCTCACCCACGAGACAGCCGGATACTACGCTGATTTCGGGAGTCTGAATCACCTCGCAACCGTTCTTCGCGAAGGGTGGTTTTACCGCGGACAATATTCCAAGCACCGCCGACGACGCCACGGAAATTCTCCTGAGGGAATTTCGCGCTCGCGACACGTGGCGGGCAGCCAGAACCACGACCAAGTCGGGAACCGGGCACGCGGCGATCGCCTGGCGTCCCTTGTAGATTTCGAAGCTCAAAAGCTTGCCGCTGGCGTAACTCTGCTCTCCCCTTTTGTTCCGCTGCTATTCATGGGTGAAGAGTATGGGGAGACTTCGCCTTTCCAGTATTTCACCAGCCACAAAGATAAAGATTTGATTGAAGCAGTTCGCCGCGGGCGGCGCGAGGAATTCGTCGAATTCGGGTGGGACACTGAAATTCCCGACCCTCAGAGCGAAGCCACGTTTAATATCTCAAAGCTGCATCACGAACTCCGAGACCAAAATCCTCATCACGCGTTGCGATCGCTGTATCAAGAACTGATTCGGTTTCGCCGGGCCAACAATCTGGGGGCAGAAGCCGATCTGGAGATCACCGAAAACGAGGCTCTGCTAGTCTTGACCGTTCTCAGAAAATCGCCCGGCTCTGAATTGCTGATGATCTTCAATTTTGCAGAGAAGGACGTCGAACTTCTGAGTGGGGTGCCGGCTGGCTCATGGAATACGGAACTCAATTCTGCAGATTCACAATGGCTCGGGCCGGGCAGTTCTCTGCCGCGAATCGCGAACACTGGAATCGCTATTGCCTTACCGAGTCACTCGTTTGTCGTATTGAAGCAGCAGCACAAAGGCTAAAACACAATGCGATATGTCTGCATTCACGGACATTTTTATCAGCCGCCGAGAGAGAATCCATCGCTCGAAGTGATTGAACTCCAGGATTCGGCCTACCCGTATCATGACTGGAACGAGCGCGTCTCCGCGGAGTGTTACGCGCCGAATGCAGTCTCGCGCATTCTGGATAACCAGCAGCGGGTAACTGAACTCTTCAATAACTACGCAATTATCAGTTTCAATTTCGGCCCCACTTTGCTGTCGTGGATGCAAGAGATGGCGCCGAGAGTCTACGCGTCGATCCAAACCGCCGATAAGCTGAGCCAGGAAAGATTCGGCGGCCACGGCTCGGCTATGGCGCAAGGCTACAATCATATGATTCTCCCGTTGGCCAATCGCCGCGACAAGCTGACTCAAGTGCTATGGGGAATACGAGATTTCGAATTTCGATTTGGCCGAAAACCAGAAGGAATGTGGCTTCCGGAAACAGCTGTGGACATCGAAACTCTCGAAGTTCTTGCAGAATGCGGAATCCGCTTCACGATACTGGCGCCCAGACAAGCCAAGCGCGTGCGCCGCAAAAACGGCCGCAAGTGGATTGATGTTAGCGGCGACAAAATTGATCCGAGTCGCGCCTACGTCGTCAATCTGCCTTCGAAGAAAACAATCAGCGTTTTCTTTTACGACGGCCCCATCTCCCAGGCCGTCGCGTTTGAGGGATTACTAAACGATGGCCAGCGATTCGCCGACCGTTTAATGGGCGGCTTTTCCGATGCTAGAACTTGGCCGCAACTCGCGCATATCGCGACCGACGGTGAGAGCTACGGTCATCATCACCGTCACGGGGAAATGGCCCTGACTTATGCTCTCCATGACATCCAGGAGAAAAAGTTAGCCGAGTTGACGAACTACGGGCAATTTCTTGAGAAATTTCCGGCGGACCATATTGTCGAAATCGTTCCCGACAGCTCGTGGAGTTGCGCCCACGGAGTCGAGCGTTGGCGCTCTAACTGCGGATGCAACTCGGGCGGCCATTCCGATTGGAATCAGGAATGGCGGGCTCCGCTGCGAGCAGCGTTAGACTGGCTGCGCGATACCCTGGCAACTATTTTCGAAGCGCTGGGGCCAGCGGTTCTAAAGGATCCGTGGAAGGCGCGCGATCGATATATCCAAGTGATCCTCGATCGCTCCGATGAGTCGTTGGCATCTTTCTTTTCGGCTCACGGAACTGGTTCGAATGACGATGCCGCGCATGTACGGGCTCTGAAACTGCTCGAAATGCAACGTCATGCGCTGCTGATGTACACCAGTTGCGGTTGGTTCTTCGACGAGATTTCAGGTGTCGAGACGGTTCAGGTGATCCAGTATGCCGGCCGCGCGCTGAGGCTGGCGCAGGAATGCACAGGGAAAGAACTTGAAGCCGAGTTCCTCGCGCATCTGAAACTCGCGAAAAGCAATCTGCCGGAGCACGGCGACGGCGCGCAGATCTACGAGAAATGGGTGAAGCCCGGGTACATTGATATCGAGCGCGTGGCCGGCCATTTTGCTATCAGTTCCCTGTTCGAGAATTACGAAGACAAATCCACAATTTATTGCTACAGCGTCGATCGCACAAAGTCTTCGCTCGAAGCCGATGGAAAGCTGCGTCTTGGCATTGGCCAAGCGCGGTTTAGTTCAAAAATCACGCGCGAATCAGCGAATTTCGATTTTGCCGTCGTCCATCTCGGCGAACACAATGTCATTGCAGGTGTGCGTCCGTATAAACCGGATGATTACGACGCATTCCGGAAGAATCTCTCGGAAGTTTTCTTTCGCGCGGATATAGCCGAAATAATTCACCTCTTCGACGGTACGTTTGGCGCCCGCATATTCTCGTTGCGATCTCTCTTCCGCGACGAGCAGCGCAAGGTAACCAATCTGATTTTGGCCGATTCCCTGTCTTCCGCGGCTGCCGCTTATCGCTCTATTTACGATACTCAGGCTCCCTTGATCCGTTTCCTCTATGACCTCTCGATTCCCGTGCCGCCTGCGTTGAAGGCAGCGGCGCAGATCGTACTCAATAACCAGTTGCGCTTGGAGTTTGAGAAGACTGACCTCGACACCAGCAGCGTTCAGAGCGTTCTTCGAGAGTCCCTCGCCAGCCATATCGATATCGATGTAACCACGCTGGAATTTACGATCCGAAAAAGGCTGGAGAAAGAAGCCGAACAAATAGCGGAGCATCTGGACGAAATTGAACAGGTGCGCAAATTTCGGCAATTTATCGGCTTGATTTCGTCTCTGCCTTTTCAGGTTGATCTGTGGACCGCGCAAAACATTCTGTACAATCCTCTCAGGCAGATGTTAAAAGGCAATCCCGCGGAAGATAACGCAGCGGCCCAAACACCCCTCAGAGATGAACTGCGCGAGTTGAGCGAGCGGGTTAAGATAGCGAGCCTTTAATCCATGAGCGATTCTTCTGCTCTCACCGCCACGTATCGCCTCCAGTTCAACAGCAAGTTTCGATTCTCGGACGCGATCGTCCTGGTTGATTATTTGTCGAAACTAGGAATATCGGACATCTACGCTTCGCCGGTTCAGACCAGCCGCAAAGGAAGTACGCATGGCTACGACGTCACAGATCCCAACCAGATCAACCCCGAAATTGGATCCGTGCAGGATTTTGAGCACCTACAAGACGAACTGATCGAGCGGCAAATGCGATTGATTTTGGATATCGTCCCGAACCACATGGCGGCGAGCAGCGAGAACCGCTGGTGGATGGATGTTCTGGAAAATGGCTATGAATCGCGTTTTGCATCTTACTTCGACATTGACTGGCACCCGGCTTCACGAATTCTCGAAGGGAGAGTTCTGCTGCCTGTCCTCGGCCGCCCGTTTGGCGAAGTATTGGATCGCGGCGAGATACGGCTCTCGTTTGAAAGCGGGAAATTCTTCATTCATTATTTCGACTCGACTTTTCCGGTCACACCGTCGTCCCATCTACGCCTCCTCAGACATCGTATCGATAGACTTAGGAATTTGCTGCCTGAGAGTTCATCTGGGTATCAGGAGTATTCGGGAATCGTTGCTGGACTGTTGTCATTCGCCGAAACAACGCGAATCGGATCCGAAACGGAGTCGGAAAGACGAGTCCGATGGGAGTCAATCTGCGAACGTTTGCAACTCCTGGTTGCGGGTAACGCGGAAATCGCCAAGTTCATTGACGAAAATGTCGCGGACTTTAATGGCAGGCCAGGCGACCCTGCGTCCTTGTGTTTGCTCGAACACTTGTTGAGCGAACAAAAGTACCGGCTTGCTTATTGGTTGGATCCGAACCAACCCATCAATTACCGCCGTTTCTTCGCCATTTCCGATCTCGTTGGCATTCGAGTGGAGGATGCGCACGTCTTCGCGGCAACTCATGACCAGATTCTTCGCCTCACGGCCAGGAGCGCAATTCGAGGAGTGCGGGTGGATCACATTGACGGCTTGCGTGACCCCGTAGGCTATCTAAACCGGCTTAATGAACGTCTGCTCGAGCAGTCGCCGGAGGTTGGGCCTCCCTACGTCCTCGTGGAAAAAATCCTGTCCAGAGATGAGTTGTTACCGGATGACTGGCAAGTTTCAGGCACGACCGGATACGAATATCTGAATATCGCGAACGGTCTGTTCGTTTTTCCGCCGGGAGCGAGCCAGTTGGCCAAAGGCTATTCTGAGTTCATCGGCAAGGAAATGAACTTTGCCGACGTCATCTACGAGAAAAAGAAACTCGTGATGAATAATCTGCTGCGAGTTGAAATGCTGTCGCTCGGCCGGCAACTCGCCGACCTTGCAGCGCGCGATCGATACGCAAGAAATTTGCCGCGTCCTGAATTGTTGGACGTCTTAGTTGAAACAACAGCGTGTTTTCCGGTTTATCGGACATATATCCGGAGTCTCGAAGTATCGGAGTCGTCCAAAATCGTGATCGACCGCGCGATCGATGAAGCTCGCGCACGCCGCCCGGAGATGAACGAAGCGTGCTTCGCTTTCTTGCGGGATGTGCTGACGCTTTCCAATCCCCCGCATGTTCGCTCGGACCAGCGCGAGGAACGCCTCAACTTTGTAATGCATTGGCAGCAATTTACAGGGCCGATCGTGGCGAAAGGGATCGAAGATACGGCCCTGTACGTCTACTATCCCTTGCTTTCGCTAAACGAGGTCGGCGGGAATCTCGAGCCATCAAGAATTGCTTCGCGAGAGGACTTTTTCGAATTCATACGCGAACGGCAGCGGCGATGGCCGAATACTTTGAACGCGAGCTCGACTCATGACACAAAGCGCAGCGAGGACCTCCGCGCACGGCTGAACGTTCTTTCCGAAATTCCTGACGCGTGGTTGTCGAAACTTGGGGAGTGGTCGAAAGAAAACGCGCAGGAGAAAAAGATAGTGGACGGGCGCGACGTGCCGAACGCCAACGAAGAATATCTCATCTACCAAACCCTGCTAGGTTTATGGCCCGCCGACCAATCCGAACTGCCTTCCGTCCGCACGCGCCTTCAGTCATACATTATAAAAGCGATCCGCGAGGCGAAGATTCACACGCGCTGGGCGGAGCCAAATCAAGCTCACGAGGGCGCGGTTTCTGGGTTTATTGAACGCATTCTCGATCGGCAGAATCACCCAAAATTTCTTTGCAGCGTCGCGCGTTTCCAAGAACAAATCGGCTATGCCGGCATGATCAACGCCCTTGGCGAGACGTTGCTAAAAATCGCGTGCCCGGGGGTGCCGGATTTTTATCAAGGTTCCGAATTCTGGGATATTCATCTCGTTGACCCGGATAATCGCAATCCCATCGATTTTCCCATCCGGATCCGGGCGCTCCAAGACTTGGTGGATCGTGCGGCTGCAAATCCGGCGGCAATTGCCAGTGAACTCCTCGCCGCATGGCCCAATGGCCGCCTCAAGATGTATGTAATCTGGAGGGCTCTCGGATACCGTCATCAGCATTCCGTGTTGTTCAGCGAAGGAGAGTTCATCCCTCTCGAAGTAGTTGGGCAACAATCCGAGCACGTCATCGCATTTTTAAGACGGCAGGGAAGAGATCAAGTGATAGCGATCATTCCGAGGTGGGTGGCTAAGATTCCGGCGAGTTCAGATGTATCGGCGACGACAGATTTCTGGAGAGGAACCAATCTTCTGTTGCCGGAAGGATCGCCTGTCTCCTGGAACGATGTCTTTACGGCGTCTTCCACAGAGGCTAAAGGCGAGGCCGGCAAGCAGTGGATCACGGTAGGTGACTTGCTGAAGGATTTCCCGATCGCATTGCTGACTGCGAATTCGTAGCCTCCGAGGTCTAAGCTGCGAGGCGGAGCGTGCCGCGCGTCACCCTATTTTCCGCGACGGCGCACTGGTCTCTTCACGCATGGCGCGGATGACGATCATCTCCACATCCGTCGCGTGCCACGGGCTGCGAACGACGTCGAAGGCACCGTCGCCCACCGCGTCAAAGTAAAGCTCCCATTCGCCTGTTCCGGTAACAACGACGACGCGAGGAAATTTGCGTCCCGAGTAATTTGAATCTATCAAATCGCCGTAGGAACCTTCGGTAAGATGTTCGTCGCAAAAAACGAGGTCAACTGATTGCCTGGAAAGGACTTCCACAGCCTGCGCCAACGTCGAACACGCGATTACATCTGCCGGCAGCGCCTCAAGCGTACGATGCAGCCGCTGGCGGACTTCAAAGTGGGGAGAGAGAACCAGAACACGAGCCTGCTCTTGCTTCACTGCCGGACTGCCGTGCACGGTTTTCGTCAGCATCGCGGTCTGAGTGGCAAGTGAAGTCATGGACAAGGGTCCCTTTCAGTTATGTCATCTCGGCTCGACAACGCCGCAGCATCCTTAACGATCGCCATCCGATGGTCAATACATCGAATCCTGCAGTACTTTTTTGAGTATGACGTACGTAATTGTCGCAAAGCGAGCTGGCGCGGAAACCCCTGGCTCCTGGGTCTAGGTCCGCTTGCTTACCACACTGCTAAACGAAGTTTTTGTCGCGTCCAGCGTCGTATCACGACCCGCAGCGCGCTCTGTAACGCGGTCAGCAGCCTTTTCGCCAGTAACCCGTTTCATTTCAGGCGGCGCAGTCAGTTCGCGCTCCGCAAGAATCCAGTCTTCCAATTCGTGTCCGTCAGAGTCGCCGCGTTCCAAATATATCTCGTACGCGCGCATCCGAATTTGCTGGGTTTGGGCGTCACGCTTGTTCGAGTCTGCCATGGCTTAGAGTCCTTTCTGAATCGAGGAATTTCCGCTACTCGAAATGTAGGCGCACTGACGTCGCCGAACCATCGGGGGATTGCTGTATGTTTTTGCTGCATAGTCTCGGGGAACTTGATCGCTTTCGGTGGTGCGTTCGTCGAGAAAATAAAGAGCTCAAGTATGCTCCGCAAGTACCAGAAAAATGCCTCCCATATACGCAATCATCCGTATCGCGCAAATACGCGATCGGCGCGATTCTTACAGACGGTGCTAAGACCAGTGCGATAGCACTCGGCTTGGCTTATCAGAGATCTGAATGGAGGAATTGATGAAACTGAAACTTGCGATCGGATTTTTCGTCCTAGCGATGATGGCACTACCGGGTGCCGCCAAAGCTCAGGACAATATGAGCGACTCAACGCAGAAAGCGACTGGCTGTCTAGCGAAAGGCACGGCAGCAAACGCCTATACGCTGACGGACGATAGCGGCAAGGTCTGGGTTCTTCACAGCAAGACCGTGAAACTAGGCGACCACGTTGGTCATACCGTGACCGTAACCGGCACGCCTTCACAGAAGTCCAAAGGCAACGGCGACAACTCATCCGGCGAGATGTCACAAGGAAACCATCTCCGCGTGACAGACCTCACAATGGTCAGTGACAGCTGCCAGAAGTAACGGCAGTCGTGTTAGGAATATGAGGGTTGCGGCGTGAGCCGCTTTCAATGCCGGCTCGTGTAGGTTCGAGGTCCAGACCGCCAAGAGCGGACTGAAGCGAGAAGCTACACGAGCCAGGCGCCATTCCGGTCCCGCGAGCGTACTGTTGAACTATTGGTCTCCGGTCTGCTGTCCGGCCACTCATCAGGTCTAAAAGGTCTCGCGAAGTTGGGCTGATAGTGAACTTCTACTTGCCTTGAAGACGCGAGACGAAGAATCTCAGGAAACGCTCAGAATCAATCCCCACTGCGACATTAACATTCGGCTGAACGGGATTTACACCCACCGACTCGAAATGATCGCCAGCAGGAATCACCTTGTCCACCGTACCGTGCCGGTTTCCAATCGTCTCTCCGCGAGTAAATCGCCCCGCGGTTTCGACATCCACATGCATCGCCTTCGTTTGCAGAATGGACGGATCAATCACAGCTCCTACGGCCAGCGCGTCGTGGATTGCGCCGCCTCCGAAACCCGTTCCTTGGTACAACCCAACCTGAAACCTCGCTACGGCGGCAGCGAATTTCGCTTCCGGTCCCGCATTCTTCTCAAGCTCGGCCACATCGGCATTCTTCATCAGCGTGATTTCCGTTACGTCGAGACCAACCATCGTCACCGGCCATCCCGCGTTGAAAACGACATCCGCAGCTTCGGGATCGCAAAACACATTGAATTCACTCGCGCCATTCACGTTTCCGCCTGAAATCGAGCCGCCCATCAGGACTACACCTTTCACCAGCGGAACGATCGATGGATCCTTCAGCACCGCAAGCGCAATATTCGTTTCGGGTCCAACGGGTATCAACGTGATTTCGTGGGGGTATTTGTGAACGAGCTCAATGATCAAGTCGGGGCCGAAGCGCGGATCGGCTTTGCATCGCGATGCCGGCAACTGCGCGCCTCCGAGTCCGTTCGCGCCGTTCCAAAACGGCTCGACAACCAGCGCCCCGTGGATCGGGCCACGCGCTCCTCCGGCAACTGGCAGATCGCATCGCCCTGCGAGCGCAGTAATTCCCAACGCGTTTTCGAGGCCTATCGGTTCGGTGACGTTCCCGGCCACAATCGTCACCGCTTCGACGTGAACTTCCGGCGAATTTAACGCGAGAAGAATCGCGAGCGCGTCATCCGTGCCTGGATCGGTGTCGATGATGACGCGTTTTGGCGCTTGAGCACGCGCGGCCGGGACTCCCAGGCCAGCAAATTGAAATGCAGCGGCGACTAAAGCGGCCGCGAGGATGGGCGCTCCTCTTAATTTTGTCTTGAGCATTGGTTGTTCTTCCCTCCGGAGTCCGGAATGCTACAGCACGTTCTCCGCTCTGACTACCAAATTGCAGGGCTAAATCCCATCGCGATCGAGAATCTCCGAATGGCTCTTCAAAAAGACTTGACAGGTCAAGTGCGTCTATTGTATTTAACCTGTAGGTTAAATACAAAATGACTTCGGATCACCTCAGCGCTACCTTCGCGGCACTCGCCGATCCCACTCGGCGCGCCATCCTCGCTCGCCTTGTTTCCGGCGGTGCGTCTGTGACCGAGTTGGCCGAACCATTTGACATGAGCCTTCCCGCAATTTCCAAACACCTCAAGGTGCTTGAGCGCGCTGGACTCATTGCGCGCGGGCGCGAGGCGCAATGGAGGCCGTGCCGGCTAGAGGCAGGGCCGCTCAAGGATGTTGCGGACTGGACCGAGGGCTATCGCCGCTTCTGGGAAGAGAGCTTCGATCGTTTGGACGATTATCTGCGCGAACTAAAAAACAAGGAGAAGAAACATGTCCGAAAGCACGGGCAGTAAATCCGCAGCGAATGGCGTGCGGATGGAAGTCAAATTTACCCGCGTCTTTGACGCGCCGCGGCAGCTCGTCTTCAAAGCGTGGACTGATCCAAAGCACGTGGCGCAGTGGTGGGGTCCAACCGGATTTACCAATCCGCGCTGCGAATTGGACGTGCGGCCCGGCGGCGCTATACGGATTGATATGCGCGGACCCGACGGGACGGTGTATCCGATGAGCGGGGTATATCAGGAAATCGTGGAGCCCGAACGGCTCGTCTTCACCAGTATCGCGCTCGATGAAGCGGGTAATCCGCTGTTTGAAAATCTAAATACAGTGACTTTCGCTGAGCACGCTGGCAAGACCACGATCACGTTGTGTACGCGCGTTATCAAATCCACGGACAAGGCCCTTCAGTATCTAAAGGGAATGGAAATCGGCTGGAGTATGTCGCTCGATCGTCTCGAAGCGCACATCATGAAAGCGGCTAAAGGCGAAAAATCGTGACGAATACAATTGCCGCTTCCGCCGAAAATCTCGCCGATCGCGAAATCGTAATCACGCGCGTCTTCGATGCACCGCGCGAACTCATCTGGAATGCCTGGACCGATCCCAAACAAATCGTGCAATGGTGGGGGCCGCGAGGCTTCACGACAACGATCGACGAAATGGATGTGAGGCCGGGCGGCGTATGGCGGCACACGATGCACGGGCCGGACGGCACCGACTATCCCAACAAGAACGTGTTTATCGAAGTGGTGAAACCCGAGCGCATCGTTTATTCGCTAACTGGTGGCAAACAGGGCGATCGCAGTACACAAGCCGAGGTGACCTGGACTTTCGAGGCGAAAGGCCAGAAGACCAAGCTCACTTTGCGAATGCTCTTCCCGTCCGCCAAATCTCGTGAGCATGTGATCAAGACGTACGGAGCCATCGAGGGAGGAAAGCAGACGCTCGATCGCCTGGGCGAGCACTTGGCGAAAACCTCTTGACGCGCTGTTACCGGCGAGCAGGTTCGACTTAAAGCGAACAGATGATATATTCCGCTATTGCGAGAGGGCCCGGTTCGACGTGCAAGTAAATTTGTTTATCGCTTGAGCGTTGAACGCGGACTAGCGACAGAATTGAGGGAGCGACCGCTATGAACGAAAGCCACGCGAATCATTCGCAATTCAGCGAGGCCATACCGGCCTTCTTGCGCGACATAAAATTCGCGATCCGTTCGCTCGCGCGCGCCAAGGGACTTGCGCTTACGGTCGTGCTGACGCTGGCGCTCGGCATCGGGGCAAATGCCGCCATCTTCAGCGTTGTTCGCGGCGTACTGCTTCGTCCTCTCGTCAATCGCGATGAAAACCGGCTGATCTACATCCGCCAGAGCGCGCGTGGCATCGGTTCCGAAAACACCACATTCTCCGTGCCGGAAATTCAAGACTTGCAATCGAGCGTTAAATCAGTGAGCGAGTTCGGCGACTTCTCCACCATCGGCTTCACCATGGTCGGTCTCGGTGAGCCCCGCGAAGTTCGGGCGGGCGTCGTGGATGGATCGTATTTCGAGGTCATGGGCCTGCACCCAATCCTTGGTCGCCTGCTCGACGCGCGCGACGATGGACCGAAGGCGGCCGGCGCAGCGGTGCTCACCTATCGATTCTGGACGGCGGGACTCAACAGCGATCCCACGGTGCTCGGCAAAAATATCAGGCTCGGGACACGTACGGCTACGATCGTGGGCGTGCTTGAGCCCTCGGTTCCCTATCCGGCAGAAACCGAGATCATCGCCAACGTGGTCACCAGCCCGCACCATCTTTCGGCAACCATGGTGACCGGCCGAGTCCATCGCATGACGGAGTTATTCGGGCGACTCGCGCCCGGAGCAACTCTCGAGTCGGCGCGCGCCGAATTGCGCGCGGTCCATGCAACGATGGTTAAAGATCATCCCGAAGCGTATTCAACGAATGCGGATTTCAGGATTGATGCGGCGCTGCTGCGCGATCAGGTTACTTCGGGCGCTAGGAACGTCCTGTTGATTTTGCTTGCGGCGTCCGGGCTCGTCTTCATCATCGCCTGTTCAAACGTTGCAAACCTAATTCTGGCGCGAACGGTTCGGCGCGAAGGCGAGCTTTCGGTACGCGCGGCGCTCGGCGCCACAACTGGCGCATTGCGGCGCACTTTGCTGACCGAAAGTCTCGTGCTCTGCGGCGCTGGCGCATTGCTCGGAGTGCTCAGCGCGTGGCCTATCGTCGCCATCCTTGCTCGCTACGCCTCCCGTTTTTCCGTCCGCGCGCTCGATTTGAAAGTTGACTCAAGCTTGCTCTGGGTGGGAGTCGTTCTGGCGGTCGTCGCAGCTGTTATTTTGGCATTCGTCCCGCGGTTGCCAAAAGCTGATGGTTCGCGCGGTTTCAGCCTCTCTAGCGGCGGCACGCGAATTACTGGCAGCACCAGCCGTCGGCTTCGCGCCTTCGCCGTCACGCAGATCGCCGCATCGTTCGTATTGTTAGCCGGCGCCAGCATGCTGCTCACTACGCTGCTCGCGCTCCAAGCGGCGCGAACCGGATTCGACACGCGCCGCGTGCTCGCAGTGAACGTGCCCGTGGTCGAGTACGGACGGACGCCCGATCAGATTGTCAATTTCTATAAGGAAGCGATACGTCGCATCGAAGCGTTGCCCGGCGTGGATAGCGTGGCTCTGGGCACCACGGTTCCGTGGCGTGACACTGACCGATTCGGCCCTGGGTTTCAATACAGCGCGGACGGGCACATTCACGGGCCCGGCGAAGATGATCCTCGCGCGCAACTCCAGACAATCTCGCCCGGATTCTTCGCATCGCTCGGCGTCCCGATTATTGCCGGACGCGATTTCAACGACAGCGATCGCCGGGGTGGCGAGCCCGTCGTCATCGTGAGCCAAAGCGTGGCGCAACGCATGTTCCCGGGTCAAGATGCGGTCAATCACCACATTATATGGACCGATCCGGTTATGAAATTTATCGACATAAGCGCAGTGCCACGGCGCATCATCGGTGTGGCGGCGGACGTGGACGACGAGCACGTCGTTCCGGGTCCGTCTCCGGCGGTTTACCATTCGTTCCAACAAGAGGAAATCTGGGGCGGGCGGCTGTTCGTTCACACGCGCATGAATCCTTACGCGCTGGTAACCCCGATCACCAGCATTATTCGCGACCTCTCCGCGGACCAGCCGGTGGAGCGCGCGGCTACCCTAGAAGACATCCGCGCAGAAGTACTCACGCCGGATCGCCTGAACACGTTGGTTTTCGGCGGCTTTGCGATTGTCGCGCTGGCGATTGCTATAGTCGGTGTCGCGGGCGTGCTGGCCTTTTCGGTGAGCGGCCGGACACGTGAATTCGGCATCCGGCTCGCGCTTGGAGCGCAGCCGCGGAATCTTCTGACCGATGTTGTCGCCGAAGGTGCCGTCATGGCGGGAATAGGTGTCATCGCCGGCGCGATCTGTGGATATGCTCTGGCGCGCTTTGCCGGAAGCTATTTCCTCGACTTGCAAGTCCCGGGTGCAGTGCCAGTGATCGCGTCGGCACTCGTGCTGTTGGCAGCTGCAGTCGTCGCGTCAATGCTGCCGGCCAGGCGCGCCGCCCGTGTTGACGTAATGGAAGCGCTGCGTTCGGAGTAACAACGACGCCTTGCCCATCTCATCACAGGCGAATCAAGAATCTCCTCGTCTCGAATACGTATTAGCTCATCGGCAACCGCTGAGAGGAAGACAGCGATCGCCTACACAATTGAGGTTACCTCCGCCAGCTGGATATGCTATTTTCTTCCGCACGAAACCTGTCTAGCCCGATAAGGTGCCTGCCGTGATCGCCGTCCAGTAATCTTCGCGGCCGCAGATCGGAACACATGCGCACACGAACCCTGACCGGATTTTTCGCAATCTTGTTGTCATTCTGCACACGCCCTGCATTTGCACAAAATAATGACTCCGGCCAGCAGCTTAAGGTCCGCTGTCTCGCCGGCCTGCCGAATATCAAACACAACGCCGGAGGCTACTTGTCGATTCAAGACGCCGCGCTTCACTTCGACGCGGGAAAGCACCGCGCCGCGGTTTCCGCCTCGTCGATTGAGGATATCTTCACCGGCTCGGAAGTCACGGACGCCGGCGGAATGCTAGGCGAGGCTGCCAAGGGAGCCGCCGCTGCCGCTCCGTATGATAGCGGCGCCGCCCTCACTCTCCTCCTACGAATAAAGGTTGACGTGCTAACGGTGACCTATCGCGACTCCAACGGCGGCCTGCACGCTGCGATCTTTGCCCTACCCAAGGACCGCGCCCCACAACTTCGTGCCGACCTCATCGCGCAGGGTGCCCACACGAGCTCTCCCGCTGGCGCCCACGTTAGCCCGATGGCGAACCCGCGAACCTCAGGCGCCGATCCCCCGAACGTTCCCTCTTCCCTTCCGGCCGATCGCTCCAAGCCAGCGGTTATTGTCGAACCAGTTGGCGCGGCCGACGTGCGCATTCCGGCGGCATTTCGCATGGCCATCTATGAGGATCTTGTTGAACGATTCCAGCGCAGTGGCCTCTTCAGCCAGGTCTATCGCAGCGGAGATCGCGCGGCCGCAGGCAACCCGGATGCCCTGACGATCCGCGCCGAAGTGGAAAAATTCAAGGAAGGCAGCCAGACGGCACGCGAACTCACCATTTTTCTTGGCCAAACGAAAGTGACATTGGATGTGAAGCTAACGAAGAGGGACGGTACAAACGTCGTGAATCAGAAAGTCGAGGGCCGAGTGCTGTTCTTCGGTGAAAACCTCGGCGTTACTCACGATGTCGCAAAACGCATTTTGAAGATTCTGCGCAAGAAGCCCGAGATATTTCGCGCCTCTCCGGCGGCCTAAACCGGCTTCTACAAGCTGGTAGGGGCGGTGGGGATCGAAATGCTGGAAAAATCTCTAAGTCCTGCTGATTGTATTGCCCTTACCCCCGTGCCCGCGTTCAGACTATTTGCCTCGTCGCGGTTTGGCGAAGCCGGAGAAGTTGTTTCTGGTGATGCCATCCATGTACCAGATGAAGCTTTCTCCACTGTGTCGCGGACAGCGGACCCAAAATTGGATGGTCGAGTAGCTTTAAGTGGCGCCCGAAGCGGCCTTCACACTCCGCGATGATCGCATCCATCGCCGCAAGCTTTTTCCCAATTTCGTTTCGCACTTTCTCCGACGGCAAGCCCCTCGGCCGAGCGATAGCTGGTGATTTTTGTCCGGCGGGCATGTGGCCCAATCCCACGACTACGAAGGTCATCACGCGATGCGCCATGGAGGCTCTCGTCGCAAGCGGTTTACCGATTGTCATTACGCTCTCGAATCCCTTGATCGTTCCGGTGTAACTGAGATACAGATGTTCCAGCACCTCGGCAGCACACCACTTGCCCGGGAGATGCCATCTCAATTGCTCGCTGGACATGCCTTCCACCGCCGACTCCAAAGATTGTTTCAACTTGTCCAGGCGGAAATCCATGCGCTACTCTCGCATTTACGCGCTTTAGGTAGATCGGAATGTTTCTTTGTTCAAAAACGCCACTAATCACAAAGCTGGTAGGGGCGGTGGGGATCGAAATGACAGGCAAACCGATAAGGCTTGCGCTCTCTGTGCGTTGCAGCCACCGCCACTCGCCAATTGGAACAAACGGAACAAGCGTCAAGCCCAGCGGTCTCAGGTGTGCCGTGCAGCTGATGCAGATTCACAACGGCAACTGAGCGTCTGGCTTGGACCCGAACGTTCAACTACGCGCAGACTAAACAGGCTTGCTTGGATCGCGCGATTTCGCAGCAGCGGTCTTCTGCTACGAAATTCCGGGTAGCCCGTAGTCCTCCCAGAATTTGCGACAGGGCGCGGTAATCACTCCCCACAAGCCGACATATCATTGCCAATCCGGGCTCAATGAGTGACATAGTGATCTCCAAATGCTTGCGTGGTCACTAGTTATAGCTTCTGCTCGCCGATGGCCTTCAGGCGCGGCAGGAGCACCAAGTCGGCCGCTTCCTCGGCATCCCTGAGAAGCGTCTTGCGCGGCGTGCCTATCAGCGCACGCATGGTAAGGCCACGAGCAAAATCCGTGACTTGGATCGCGCGCTTGGCCACAGGAAAGTCAGGCGGGATTTCGCCGGCGGTGATCGCGTCCCGGAAACGACCTTCCACCAGCGCGGCGCCACCGGCGACCGCTTTTTGCAGGAACTGCCGGACTTCAGCGTCGTCCACAACCGGCGCGACGCATATCATAAGGCAGCCCCGAGCGGAGCCCTTCTCGGTCGCACTTTCGACGGCGTACCTCAGAAAGCCCGTGATCGAGTCGCGAAGACTCTGTGGCGAGAGGAGTGCCTTCGCGGCTGCTGCGCCCTTCCGTTCTGCATACGCCTTAAGGACGCGCAGGAATATCGTCCGCTTGTCGCCGAAGACGGCATACAGGCTCGGCCTTCCTACGCCCATCCCGGCGACAAGATCGTCGATAGTGACGCCGTCGTAGCCTTTCGACCAGAACACCTGGGTCGCCTTTTCCAGCGCCCCCGTCTCGTCGAAGCTGCGCGGCCGTCCACGCGGCACAGGGGGATTCTGAACCATTCAGTTAAAAACTCCTTTACAATGGCTATGATACCAATATATAACCGAATAGTTCGAAAGTAGCAAGTTGGTCCCGGCCTCGCGGGGCCTCACGACTCAACCCCTTTACCACGGAGCCGCCATGGAACAGTCAATCGCTAACGAAAGTATCTTAATAACCGGAGCAAATGCTGGGCTTGGGAAAGAGACTGCCCGACAGTTAGCATGGAAAAAAGAAACAAAAAAGGTAATTCTTTTTTGCAGAAATCGAGCGAGAGCACAGGCAGCAAAGAAAGACCTTGAGCAGAAAACGGGGAAAAAGATTTTTGAAATTATTATTGGGGATGTTACGGATGCCAATTCCGTAAGAAAGGCAGTAGAAGAGATAAAGGAACCCATTGATGCAATCGTTTTAAATGCAGGTGGAGTAATTGGGAAAACGGCTGCGAAATTGACGCCTTCCGGCATGAATCAAT
>Ga0302182_10000190_pt1 | contig 43169 bp, 50 predicted proteins | sample I_Palsa_N3_1_FD_198781 | JGI IMG/M metagenome (GOLD analysis project Ga0302182, IMG submission 198781) | Peat permafrost microbial communities from Stordalen Mire near Abisko, Sweden - I_Palsa_N3_1 | ecosystem: Environmental > Terrestrial > Soil > Palsa > Peat permafrost | place: Sweden...
CCGCGGCTGCTGGCGCAGTACACCGGAACGGCGAAATGCACCGTGGGAGATTGCCGCGCGTTGCCCTTCGCCGATCACTGCAAGGACGTGATCATCGTGCAGGGAGGGCTGCACCATTTGCCGGAGCTGCCGGGCGATTTGGAACAAACGCTTGCCGAGATCCGTCGCGTGCTGAAGAGGGATGGCCGCGCGATGTTTGTCGAGCCGTGGGCCACGCCATTTCTTAATTTTGTGCATGCTGTTTGCGAAAATCCGTTTGCGCGAAGACATTCTGTGAAGCTCGATGCGCTGGCCACGATGATCGAGCACGAACGGCAGACGTATGAGCAATGGCTGACGCAGCCGCAATTGGTGCTGAGCATCGCGGGCAAACACTTTGTGACGCTTCGGCAATCGTTCGCCTGGGGCAAGTGGCGATTTCTGGGATCGCCTCGCGCGTAGCGCGCTCTTCGTGCGCTCCTTTCGCAAAACGCAATTCCAGCTTGCTTTTTTTCGTGTGGCCGATAGTATGGCGTACTCCGGGCGAAAATCCGGCACAAGCCCTTGAATTCTCCCCCACCGAATCCTGCAATCGCGGAACCGCAAAAGCCTGCCTTGCGAACCGGGAAATTACTGCAGGTGCTGGGTGTCTGGTTCGGTATCGCTGCCGCGATCGGCAACACCATCGCCGCGGGAATTGTCCGCACGCCCGGCGACATCGCGAAGCTGCTTCCCAATCCATGGCTATTTTTCGGTGTGTGGATTTTAGGCGGGGCGTATGCGCTGTTAGGCGCGTCGTCCATGGCAGAACTGGGCGCGGCCATCCCGCGCAGCGGCGGGCAATACAATTACTCGCGGCGGGCAATTGGGGAGTACGCCGGATTTATTGTGGGCTGGAGCGATTGGCTTTCTACGTGCGGCACAAGCGCGGTGGTGGCCATCGTCATCGGCGAATATAGTGCAGCGCTGAGCGCCCGTCTAGCGGGACAGGAAAAAATAATTGCCGTGGCGGTGTTGCTGTTTTTCTTCGTGCTGCAATGGCGCGGAGTGAAATGGGGCAGCGGGGCGCAGATGATCACCGCGATGATGAAGACCGCCGCGTTTGTGATCCTAGTGCTGGCGTGCTTTCTCCTGGGCGGACGGTCGCACCAGGCCGCGCTGGCAGCGTCCACGCAGGCTCCCACCGTGCACTTCGGCTGGCTGCTGGCGGTGGCATCGGTGTTGGGATTGCAGCAGGTGATTTACACCGTGGACGGCTGGGACGGCATAATTTATTTCAGCGAGGAAGTGAAGGATCCCGGGCGGGACGTTCCGCGAGCCATTTTCGGCAGCGTGCTTTCCGTGATGGCGATTTATTTGCTGCTGAACGCCGCGGTGCTGTACGTGCTGCCGATGAATGAGGTGGCCGGCGATATTTTTGTGCTGGGGACGGCGGCGAAGCGGATTTTTGGGCAGTATGGCGACACCATTGTGCGTGGCATCATGATCGTGTCGCTGTTGAGCTGCATTAATGCCTGTCAGATGTTTTGCACGCGGATTCTGTATGCCATGAGTTGCGATCGGCTGTTTTTTAAGAAGGCGTCCAGCGTCAATCAGGGAGGCACGCCGGTGCTGGCGTTATTTCTGAGCACCGTGGTGGCGATTGTATTTGTGCTGGGTACGTTTGAACGTGTGATCGCCATGCTGTCGTTTTTCTTTGTGGCGAATTATACGTTGTCTTATAGCTCACTTTTTATTCTGCGCAGACGCGAGCCGGAGATGGCGCGCCCTTATCGCGCTTGGGGTTATCCGTGGACCACGGGGATTGCGGTGATGGCTTCGGCGGCATTTCTGGCCGGATCGATGGCCACGGACCGCGACAATGCTCCGTTGGCGCTCGGGATGCTGGTTTTGAGTTATCCGATATTTCGGATTATGAAGATGGTATCGAAGCGGCCGCGAATGGCGAGCGCTGGGTGAGAGCCGCCCGTCCCCTTCCAGGATCGGGTTAAAACAGAAGGTGGCCGCTACAAGAACTAGCCGACTTTCTCCGCGATGGACTTGGCTTGCAAGAAGTGCAGCAGATAGTCTTTGCCGCCGGTTTTTGAATCGGTGCCAGACATGTTGAAACCGCCGAAGGGATGCGCGCCGACCATCGCGCCCGTGCATTTGCGGTTCAAATACAAATTGCCCACGTAAAAAGCTTCTTCAGCCTTTGCGATTTTTTCTTTATTGCGCGAGTACACCGCGCCGGTCAACCCAAACTCCGTATCATTGGCGATTTCCAGCGCATGATCGAAGTCGCGCGCTTTAATCACCGCCAGCACCGGGCCGAAGACCTCCTCCTGGGCAATGCGTGATTTTGGATCCACGCCGGCGATGATCGTAGGCTGAATAAAATAGCCCTCGCCCGGAGCGCGGCCGCCGCCGAGAACTAATTTCCCTTCTTTTTTGCCGACGTCAATGTAACCGAGAATGCCTTCCATGGCCGTGGCGCTCACCACCGGTCCCATATAATTTTTCGGATCGTCGCTGGGACCCACGGTAATTTTCCCGGCGCGTTTCACCAATTTATCCACAAATGCGTCGAATACTTTTTCCGAGACAATGGCACGAGAGCACGCCGAACACTTTTGACCCTGGTAACCAAAGGCGGCTTGCGCGACGCCTTCCACGGCGGCGTCGAGGTCCGCTTCCTCATCGACAATCGTGGCATCTTTGCCGCCCATTTCGAGCACTGCGCGCTTGATCCAGATTTGCCCGGGGGAGCGCTTGGCGGCCGCTTCGCTGATCAATAGACCGACTTCTTTGGAGCCGGTAAACGCGATGTAGCGGGTTTTGGGATGCTTGACGATGGCGTCTCCGGCCACCTCACCCAAGCCGGTCACGAAATTCAGCGCGGCCTTGGGAACACCCGCTTCGTAAAAAATCTCCACGACCTTTCCGGCGACGGCGGGCGATTCTTCCGAAGGTTTTAACACCACGGTATTACCGGTAACCAGCGAAGCCGCGGTCATACCGGCAGCAATCGCCGCCGGAAAATTCCACGGTGGAATCACCGCGCCGACGCCCAGCGGAATGTACACGAGGAAATTCTTTTCGCCCTTCTGCGGTGTCACCGGATGCTCGCCGGCCAGCCGCAGCATCTCGCGGCCGTAAAACTCGCAGAAATCGATGGTTTCGGCGGTATCGGCATCCGCCTCGATCCACGATTTTCCGACTTCATAACAGATCAGCGCGGAGACGTCGAATTTGCGTTCGCGAAAAATCTGGGCGGCGCGAAAAATAATTTCCGCACGCTTCTCTGCGGGCACGCGCTTCCAGCCGGCGAATGCCGCATACGCTGCGTCCACCGCTTGTGCGGCTTGGTCCGCATTCGCTTTTTGGAACACGCCAATTACTTGCGATGGCCGCGACGGATTCGTCGACATCATCTTGTCGGAGGCGTAGACTTTCTCTCCGGCGATGTACATCGGATATTCGCGGCCAAATTCCCCAGCTACTCTCGCGAGCGCCGCTTCCATGGCTTTCTTATTTTCGGGGAGCGAGAAATTCACAAACGGCTCGTTGGTAAACTCGGTAAGGTGCAATTTCGCTTCGGCGGTAGCCATGGCGCGGTCTCTCCTAGCATCGCAAACACTCAATTCTACTGCGTTCGGAAACGATGCCACAAGCCGCGGATTTAGAGTACCGCAATGCCTGGCCATCGCCCTGCAGGTGGATTCCAGCGCTGCGGCGATATCACTTGCTCCGAGGGAGGACAGGGATGCAAAGCCAAGCGAGCAGGTCAGCGCAGATCGCGAATGATTTCGCGGGCGGCATTTGCGCCCGAACCGCCGGTCAAACCGTTCCCGGGATGAGTCCCGGAGCCGCACAAATACAATCCGCGCACGGGGGTCGAATATCGAGCCCAATCGAGAACCGGGCGCATGGTGAAGAGTTGATCGAGCGCCAGCTCGCCGTGATAAATGTGCCCGCCGGTGAATCCATAGGTGGTCTCAAGATCTTGCGGAGTGATCACCTGCATGGCCTCGACGACATCCGGCAGGTTCGGGGCAAACGTGGCGAGCGTGTTGAGCACGGTGCGTCCCAATTCATCGCGGCGTGCGTTCCAGGTTCCTTTCTTCAGCTTGAACGGGGCGAACTGCACGTAAGCGGAAAGCACGTGTTTGCCTTCGGGCGCGAGCGAAGGATCGAGCACCGTGGGAATCGTGATGTCCAGATACGGCGCCGCCGAAAACTCTCCGTACTTCGAGGCATCAAAAGCCTTTTCCAAGTAATCGATCTCCGGACCGATATGAATCCGGCCCGACAGCGCCTGGCGAGATCCGTCCGCAGCAATTGCCGAAGCGAGCGCGGGGAACGCGGGCAAAGCGCCCAGCGCCAGATTCACTTTGGCGACGGTTCCATTCGCGCGAACATTCTTGATACGCATCGCGAACGTGGGATCCAGTTGCGAAGGGTCCAGTAAATTAAAAAATGTTCGCTTCGGATCGACGCCCGATACTACCGCCTCCACCGCGATTTCCTCGCCGTCCGAGAGCACCAGGCCGGCGACCGCGCCGTCCTTCACGCGAATATGGCGCACCTGAGCGCCCACGCGAATCTCGGCGCCTGCTTTTCGAGCGCTGGCCGCCAAGGCCGCACTGAGCGCACCCATGCCGCCACGGGGAAATGCCGCCGACCCCACCGGATGCGCATCCGCCGCAGCTCGCATCAGCAACACCGCTGTCGATCCGGCGGACCAGGGCCCCAGCGCGGCGCCAAAAATCCCGCGAGCGGCAATCACCGCGCGGAGCAGCTCGGTCTCGAAAAACTCCGCCACGAAATCCGCGGCGGCCATCGGCCCCCAGCGCAGCAGGTCGAAAATGCCCGTTTTTCCCAGGCCACGCACCCCGCGGCCGGTCTTCAACAAATTCCACAGATCTTCGGGCGAGGGCTTGTCGATTCCTGGCGGCGTAATCGCGCAAATCTGTGCGAAGACAGCGGCGATTCTTTCCAGCGAGGCAGCAAACTTTGTGTATCTCTCGGCGTCCCGCGCTGAGATCCGTGCAATGCCGCCGGCGGTTTTGGCGTGATCGTTATAAAACAGCAGAGATTGGCCGTCGAGCGCGGGCGCAAAAACGCGGGGATCGGGATGCAGCAATTCGCAGCCGAATTTCTCCGGCTGCATATCACCCAGGACATCAGCGCGCAGCGGACCGACGGTGTGCGCCAAGGCCGACACGCGAAATCCCGGATAAAATTCCTCCGTGACTGCGCCGCCGCCCACGACCTCGCGCTGCTCCAGCACCAGCGGTTTAAATCCGCCCTTGGCCAGATAAAACGCCGTGACCAGCGCGTTATGCCCACCACCAACCATGGCAATTTTTTGTCCGATGGGCACGCTAGTGGCTAACTTTCTGCGAACTCACCGGGCTGGACGTGGCTGGCACTGGCCCGCCGCCCGAGCCGCTGGACGTTGTGTCGTGCGACTTTGTGTCGTGCGACTTCGATCCGTTTGACTTCGATCCGCCGGACTTGGCCGCGCGCGCCACTTTTTTCCAATCCTTCAGCATCACCTGGCTGGCGATGCGCCCATTCGCGCCCATAATTCCGCCGCCGGGGTGGGTTGCCGAACCGCACATGTACAAGCCATCCACGGGCGTGCGGTAATACGCCCAGCCCGCCACCGGGCGCAGGAAGAACAGCTGCTCCAGAGAAAGTTCGCCTTGAAAAATATTCCCCTGGGTCAAACCAAACTCACGTTCCAGATCCAGTGGCGTTAGAATCTGACGGCCCACAATGATGTCGCGAATGTTCGGCGCGTATTCTGCAATGGTATCGATCACGTTATCGCCGAACGCTTCACGCTGGTCGTCCCACGTGCCTTTCGCCAATTTGTACGGCGCATACTGGACAAAACAGGAGAGCACATGCTTCCCTGCCGGCGCAACGCTTGGATCCGTCAAACTCGGAATCACCATGTCGATGTAGGGACGCCGTGAGAAATTTCCATATTTGGCGTCGTCGTAAGCGCGCTCCATGTATTCCATGCCGGGTGAAATAGAAATCGCTCCCCGCAAATGCGCACCGTCGCCGGGAATCGCTTTGAAATTGGGCAAGGCATCCAGGGCGAGATTTACCTTGCCCGAGGAGCCGCGAAATTTGTAGCGCCGTACGCCTTCCAGAAAGTCCGCCGGCAGTTCGCTCGGCGAGATAAATTTCTCGAAAGTCAGGTGCGGGTCAACACTGGAAGAAACAGTCGTAGCGCTGATCTCTTCGCCACTTTGCAGCACTACCCCCGCAGCGCGGCCGTTTTTAATAACAATTTTCCCGACGGGCGCTTTGGTACGGATTTCCACACCAGCCTCTCGAGCCGCGGCCGCAATAGCATTGGAAATGGCGCCGGTACCGCCGCGGCTGAACCCCCAGGAACGAAACGCGCCATCAATCTCTCCCATGTAATGATGCAACAAAACGTAGGCCGTACCCGGGGACCGAATTCCCAAAAATGTTCCGATAATTCCCGAAGCGGACATGGTGGCCTTGAGCACATCCGTCTCAAACCATTGATCGAGGAAGTCCGCCGAACTCATGGTCATCAATTGAATCAAGGTATATCGCTCATCAGACGACAGCTCGCGGAATCTTTGCATCAAGAAGTGGAGCTGTTTCAAATCGCGGGGATTCAAGGTGGTCGGGTCGGGCGGGATCATGGAGAGCAGCGGCTTAACGAACCGGCACATCGGCGTCATCATCTTGGAAAAGTCGTCGTAAGCCTCGGCATCCAGCCGGGAGTGACGCCGAATTTCGCGGACAGATTTTGCGTGATCGTTCATTCGCCACAGGTGATCGCCATTCGGCATCGGCGAAAATGTGCCATCCAGCGGCAAAATTTCCAGGCCCTGCCGGGGCAAATCCAGTTCGCGAATGATTTCCGGCCGCAACAGCGAAACCACGTATGAACACTCGGAAAAAAGAAACCCCGGAAAAATCTCTTCGGTCACCGCGGCGCCCCCAAGCACGTGACGCCGCTCCAACACCAGCACTTTCTTTCGAGCCTTGGCCAGGTACGCGGCATTGACCAGCCCGTTGTGCCCGCCGCCAATCACAATCACGTCGTAGTGCTGCCCCATGCGAATAACTCCGCTATAAAAAAGAAAGCTTGGTGCCCAGGTGACCGCACATTTTACTGATTCCTCCGTCCACTGTACAACTCAACTCCGCGGCCGAATTCGGCGCCGGCAGCCACCCCGCTTGACCACGCCAACACGCCGCGCTTACAATAGAGGATTAACAGTGAAGCATTTTTCCGACTTACTGATTTGCAACCAGCGCCCAGCGCCCGCTCGCTGGGCTGCGCTGTTTCTAGGCGGTAACCGCGCGCCTTTGATAATTTCCGAAGCGAGGATGGCATGATCGAAGGTCCGATTTCCGAAGGCCTCACTTTTGACGATGTGCTGCTATTACCGGGCAAATCCTCCGTATTGCCCACCGATGTGGACACGCGGACGCAATTCACCCGGCAGCTGGGCCTGAATATTCCGCTGGCCTCGGCGGCGATGGACACGGTCACAGAGTCGCGGCTGGCCATCGCCATCGCGCGCCAGGGCGGCATCGGCATCGTGCACCGTAACATGGCCATCGACCGGCAATATGAAGAAATCGACCGCGTAAAACGTTCGGAAAGCGGCATGATTGTCGATCCGGTAACCATCTCGCCGGACATTACGCTGCGCCAAGCCCTTGAAATCATGACGAAATATCGCATCTCGGGACTGCCGGTGACGCGCGGTTCGAGGCTTACCGGTATTCTCACCAACCGCGATTTGCGGTTTGAGAAGAATCACACGCAACTGGTTGCGTCGGTGATGACCAAAGATAATCTCGTGACCGTTCCGGTGGGCACCACGCTCGATGAAGCCGAACGCATCCTGCAAAAGCACCGCATCGAAAAGCTCCTGGTCGTGGATCAAGACTTCAATCTCAAGGGCTTAATCACCGTAAAAGACATTCAGAAAAAACTCGAATATCCGCGCGCGGCAAAAGATGAGCAAGGCCGCTTGCGCATCGGCGCGGCCATCGGCGCGACCGGCGATTTCCTGGAGCGCGCCGTGGAAATCTCCAAGGCCAAGGTGGATGTGCTGGCCATCGACACCGCTCATGGCCACACGCAGCGGGTGATGGACGCGATCAAAGCCGTTCGCCGCCGTCTGCCGGAGGTGCAACTCATCGCCGGAAACGTGGCCACCTTCGAGGGCGCGAGAGATTTAATCGCGCTGGACATCGACGGATTGAAAGTCGGCATCGGTCCCGGCTCCATCTGCACCACGCGCATCGTCACCGGCGCAGGCGTACCGCAACTCACCGCGATCATCGAATGCGCGCGTGCCGCGCGAGGCACCGGCGTGCCGATCATCGCCGATGGGGGCATAAAGTTTTCCGGCGACATCAGCAAAGCCATTGCGGCGGGCGCGTCCTGCGTGATGATCGGCAGCCTGTTCGCGGGGACGGAAGAATCCCCCGGCGAAACGATTCTGTACCAGGGTCGCACGTTCAAGTCTTATCGCGGCATGGGCTCTATCGGGGCCATGAACGCCGGCTCTGACCGCTATTCCGTGGTTCAAGACAGCGCCGAAAGCGGCAAAACGGTCCCCGAAGGAGTCGAAGGCCGCGTCGCATACAAAGGCCCGCTGGGAGCGCTCACCGACCAGCTCGTCGGCGGTCTAAAGAGCGGAATGGGTTATGCGGGGGCCGCCACGCTGCAGGAACTTGCCGAGAAGAGCCGCTTCGTGCGCATCACGGCCGCCGGCCTGCGCGAGAGTCACGTCCACGATGTGGTCATCACGCGTGAAGCGCCGAATTATCGAATGGAATAGGCTGGGCCTCATGGCACGGACCTGCGCATAGCCACGTAGCTGATGCGCACCCAGATCACGCTTCTTAACCGCACATTTACGTTGGGCCTATAAACTGATTACTGGAGAGCCCGCATTTTGCCTGAACAACCCTGGCGCAACCCGCGACCCGCACCGCAACTTAGAGAAGTACAACCTCACATCCGCGAAATGCCAGTCGTCAGATGGCTACTCTCGTGGTGGCCCGCGCTGCTGTGGGCGGCGGTGATTTTTTCCATGTCCACGGATACGTTTTCATCGGAGCACACCGCCTCCATCCTCGAGCCAATCCTGCGGTGGATCTACCCCGCGGTAACCGCTGAACAGTTTGCGATCATCCATCATTTCATTCGCAAGAGCGCGCATTTCACTGAATACTTTATCTTTGCGCTGCTGCTCTTTCGTGGCGTTCGCCTCGGCCGCCCGGGCTGGCGCTGGTCCTGGGGGCTGATCGCATTGCTCATCGCTGCCGCGTACTCCGCTTCCGACGAGTTTCATCAAGCTTTCGTTCCCAGCCGCACTGCTTCGCCCTACGATTCGCTGCTCGACTCCACCGGCGCTCTCGCTGCTATTCTGTTTCTGTTCCTGTGGCTCCGCCATCGAGCTGCAAAAAGGCCGGGCGCCAGCGCCTCCGCGCTTGAAACGGCGTAAGCTCCCGCGGGCTGGCCGCAGATATCTGCCACCTCTCTGTATCTAATTTCAAGTCCGCAACATCCATACCAACATGGAATTCCGACAACTCGGTTATTCAGGATTGAAAATTCCGGTGCTCAGTTTTGGAGCCGGGACTTTTGGCGGGGGCAACGAATTCTTCAAGGCTTGGGGAAGCACGGATGTCGCCGAGGCCACACGGCTGGTGAACATCTGCCTGGACGCGGGCGTCAACCTGTTCGATACCGCGGACGTTTATTCCGACGGTCTGTCCGAAGAGATCCTGGGCCAGGCCATCCAAGGGCGGCGCAACGATTTGCTAGTGTCCACCAAGGCCACCTTCCGGATGAGCAAGAACTCGGGGCCAAACGATTTAGGGTCTTCGCGACACCACTTGATCGAGTCTTGCGAGGCAAGTCTGCGGCGACTGAAGATCGACACGATTGATATCTATCACATGCACGGGTTCGATGCACTGACGCCCGTCGAAGAGACCTTGAAGACGCTGGACACATTGGTGCAGAGCGGGAAAGTCCGCTACATCGCCTGCTCTAATTTTTCCGGCTGGCATCTGATGAAATCGCTGAGTGTTTCCGAGCGCTATGGCTGGTCGCGCTATGTGGGGCATCAGGTGTACTACTCGCTGATCGGGCGGGAGTATGAATGGGAATTGATGCCGCTGGCTTTGGATCAAAAAGTTGGTGCGCTGATTTGGAGTCCGCTTGGCTGGGGCCGCTTGACGGGACAAATTCGGCGCAATCGGCCGATCCCTGCAGGAAGCCGCCTGCACAAAACCGCCGATTACGGCCCGCAGGTCGACGACGAATATCTTTACAAAGTTGTCGATGCGCTTGATGAGGTCGCCAAGGAAGCGGGGAAGACGGTTCCGCAGGTCGCTCTCAATTGGCTGCTGCAACGCCCCACGGTGGCAAACGTGATCGTCGGGGCGCGTAACGAAGAACAGCTGCGGCAGAATCTTGGATCCGTGGGATGGAATCTGACGAAGGAACAAATCGCGAAACTGGATGCCGCCAGCGACGTTACGCCGATTTACCCCTACTGGCACCAGCGACAATTTACGGAGCGCAATCCACTGCCGACGTCCCTTCGGTGACGCGTATGGGGCCGGCCACGCCACAAAAGCAAAAAAGCCCGCTTCCGGGGCACGGGAGCGGACTTTTTGAATTCGGCAGAAAAATCCGACTCAGCTATTCGCGGCCACCGGCTCTTCCTTCTTGGGTTTTTCTTTCTTTTCTTTAGCTTTGTATTCGTAGCCGACCAGTTCGAGGATGGCTACTTTGGCATTGTCGCCAACGCGGTTGCCGGCATGGATGATGCGGGTGTAGCCTCCGGCGCGATCGGCGAATTTTGGGGCGATCTCGCTGAAGAGTTTGGCGGTCATAGCGGGAGTCATCAGGTACGAGGCCGCCTGGCGGCGGGACTGCAGCGTGTCGCGCTTGCCTAGCGTGATGATTTTCTCGGCTACCGGCCGCGCGGCCTTCGCGCGCGTCAAGGTGGTGGTGATGCGGCCGTGCTGGAACAGATTGGTCACCAGGTTGCGCAGAACGGCACGGCGATGCCAGGGGCTTTTGCCTAGTTTCGATCCTGATTTCAAATGTCGCATAATCTTCTTTTCCCGTCTCTTGAATTTCCACTCAAAACAGCACAAACGGCTCCGGAAGCGTTCCCGGAGCCGATGTGTGACCTAATTTTACAGTCCGGCGTTTTCTTCCGCTGGCGGAGGCGCGGTCTGGCTGGGCAGCGGCGGCCAGATGATGCGGCCGTGTTCATCGAACTTCATGCCCAGCGCGAGGCCCATCTTCACCAGTATATCCTTGATCTCGTTGAGCGATTTACGGCCGAAGTTCTTGGTCTTCAGCATTTCGTTCTCGCTCTTTTGCACGAGTTCGCGGATGGTCTGGATGTTGGCATTCTTCAGGCAGTTGTAGGAGCGCACGGAAAGCTCCAGCTCTTCCACCGAGCGGTCGAGATATTCAAGGCGCGGATCGTGCACGATGTCCTGCGGCATCTCGACATTGTCCACCGGCTCTTCAAAGTTGATGAAGATGCTCATGTGGTCTTTGACGAGTTTGGCGGCGAGGCCGATGGAATCCTGCGGCGTGATGGCGCCGTTGGTCCACACTTCGATCATTAGCTTTTCGTAGTCGGTCATTTGACCGAGACGCGCCGCTTCGACGGAGTAATTTACCTTGCGAACCGGCGAATGAACGCTGTCCACCGGAATGTAGCCAATCGGCAAATCCTCGTCGTAATTACGATCGGCGGCGATATAACCGCGGCCGTTTTTGACGCGCATTTCGATTTGCAGCTTGCCGCCTTCGCTCACCGTGGCGATGTACACGCTTTTGTCGAGGATGGCGAAGTCCGCATCTTCATCGATTTGCGCGGAGGTTACCGGACCGGGCTGCTCGATGTTGACGTAGATGGTCTTCGGCAGGTCGGTATTCAGCTTGATGGGCACCTGCTTCAGGTTGAGGATAATGTCCGTGGCGTCTTCGACCACGCCGGGAATCGAGGAGAATTCGTGAAGCACGCCCTCGATTTTCACGGCGGTGATGGCTGCGCCTTCAATGGAACTGAGCAGCGCGCGACGAAGCGCATTGCCCACGGTCGTCCCCCAGCCGCGTTCAAAAGGCTGCGCGGAGAAGCGGCCGTACTTTTCGGTTAGCGATTCGAGTTCAGAGGCCAGACGCTTTGGTTTTTGAAAACCCTTCCACATATTTGTTCCTTCCTTCTGGCGGCCCGGGATTTGGCCGCCGCACTGCAATCTTGGTGAAGACCGGCCGGGAGCAAAACCCGGCCTCTACAAATTCGAGAAACTGAGACCGGACCAGAGTCCGGCGCGTACCTAGCCCTTACTTCGAGTACAGTTCGACGATGAGCTGTTCGTTGATGGGGGGCGTTTGCACGTCTTCGCGCTTTGGTAACGCCACCACTTTGGCCTTGAATTGTTCGCGGTCCTGCTCAAGCCAGGGCACGGAACTTTGGCTCTGCGCCACGTTGCGAGCTTCGAGGACCATGGCGTTTTGATGCATCTTGTCCTTGATGGCTACTTCCTCGCCCACGTTGATCAGGTACGACGGGATATTCACTTTCTTACCGTTGATGCGCACGTGACCGTGCAGCACGAGTTGCCGCGCCTGCGCACGCGAAGAAGCCAGTCCGGCGCGCCAGACCACGTTGTCGAGGCGGCGCTCCAGCATGATGATCAGGTTTTCGCCCGACGGGCCCTTAAGGCGAACGGCCTTTTCAAAGTAGTTGCGGAATTGCCTTTCGAGCAATCCGTAAGTGCGCTTGACCTTCTGCTTTTCGCGCAGTTGCAGACCATAGCCGGCCACCTTCGGACGGCGCGACTGGCCATGCTGACCCGGAACGAAGTTGCGCTTTTCAATGGCGCACTTCTCCGTAAAGCACCGCAAACCTTTTAGGAACAGCTTCTGCCCTTCCCGGCGGCACAGGCGGCAAACTGCATCTCGGTGTCTTGCCAACTTCTATTCTCCCTTCCCAGAACTCTCGGAAACTTTTGCGAAAACGGTATTCATCAAACGCGCCTGCGCTTTGGCGGACGGCAGCCGTTGTGCGGCATGGGGGTGACGTCGCGAATGACCACGATGTGCAAACCGGCGGCGGCCAGCGCGCGCACCGCGGATTCGCGCCCGGAACCCGGGCCCTGAACTTTCACTTCCACGCTCTTCATGCCGTACTGGTCACGCGCCGTCCCCGCGGCTGCCAAGGAAGCCTGCTGTGCGGCGTAAGGCGTGCCTTTGCGCGAGCCCTTGAAGCCAATGGCGCCCGCGGAAGACCAGCACACCACGCGGCCATCGGTATCGGCGATAGTGATCTGCGTGTTGTTGAAGGTCGCGGCGATGTGCACAATTCCGTGAGGAACGATGCGGCGCTCGCGCTTCTTCTTGAACTCTTTTTTGCGCTTCGCTGGGGCTGCGGCTCCGGCTTTCCCGGTTGCTGCTTGTTTGTCCGGTCGCGTTGCCGCGTCTGGCGCTGCGTTCTGCTCTTTTGCCACGTTCCGACTCCGTTTCTTAAGTGCTAGAACCTAAACTCTTACATCCCGCTGAACTGGGGCGCAGCATGCTGCGCGCCTACAAAACCCTCGGAGTGCGCGGCATGCCGTGCCCCCGCACGCAGAAGTCTTAGCCCTTCTTGCCGGTGACCTTCTTCTTCGCTGCGACGGCGCCCCGGCGCGGTCCCTTACGGGTGCGCGCGTTGGTGTGCGTACGCTGACCGCGCACCGGAAGATTGCGTCGATGCCGGATGCCGCGGTAGGCTTGCACTTCGATCAGGCGGCGGATGTTCATTTGGATCTCCTTGCGGAGATCGCCTTCCACGCGGCCTTCTTTTTCAATTTCCTGGCGCAGACGGTTGGTCTCGTCTTCCGTCAGGTCGCGGATCTTCTTTTGGAAGTCCACGTTGGCCTTTTCCGCCAGACTCCTGGCGCGAGCGCGGCCGATGCCATAGATGGCGGTGAGGCCCACCCAAAGGCGCTTCTGCGGCGGAAGATCGATGCCTGCTATACGTGCCATAGTCTGTTCCCCTTAATCCTTCTCCGGTTATCCCTGGCGCTGCTTATGTTTCGGGTTGCTGCAAATCACACGGACCACACCGCGCCGATGAATCACCTTGCACTTGTCACAAATTTTCTTGACGCTTGCCCGTACTTTCATACCGCTGGCTCCCTCTGAACAATTACCGCAAACCCTGGCCACTGCCGAGATTTCCGGGACTGGGCCCTATTCCGGCTACTTATAACGATACACTATCCGGCCGCGCGTCAGGTCATATGGCGAAAGCTCGACGGCGACCTTGTCTCCGGATAAGATGCGAATGAAATTCTTGCGCATCTTGCCGGAAACGTGCGCCAGAACCTGGTGCTTGTTTTCCAGTTCGACGCGAAACATGGCGTTGGGCAGCGGCTCCAGCACCGTAGCCATGACCTCTATCGCGTCTTCCTTGGTGTTGCCGGAATCGCCTTCCTTCTTTTCCTTTTTTTCGTACCGCTTCGCCATAAGCTCCTGTTCTCGTTCTACAGCCTTACAAAATTCTCGTCGTACCTCACCAAGATGGCCCGGTCATCTCTTTCGGCCGCGTCAAAATCCACGGACCGCTGGCGGTGATGGCCACGGTGTGCTCGAAATGCGCCGAGGGCTTGCCGTCGGCAGTTTCCGCCACCCACTCATCCCGCATGCGCACTTCCGGCGAGCCGGCGTTCACCATCGGCTCGACGGCGATGACCATGCCTTCCTGCAACCGCGCGCCGCATCCCACATCACCATAGTTCGGCAGATTGGGCTCGTCGTGCATTTTCGTGCCGATGCCGTGCCCCACGAATTCACGAACCACCGAATAACCGTTCTGCTCGGCCCAGCTTTGCACCGCGTGGCCGACGTCGCCTAGCCGGTTGCCCGGGCGCATTTTGTCGATGGCGCGGTCCAGCGACTCCCGGGTCACGTCCAGCAGCTTCTGCAACTCCGGCGTAATCTGCCCCACCGGCACGGTTACCGCCGAGTCCGCGAAGTAGCCATCCACTTCCATCCCAAAATCGATGGAAACGATTTCGCCTTCGCGTAATTTGCGCTTGGGCGACGGAATCCCGTGAACGATCTCGCTGTTCACCGAAGTGCACAACACGCACGGGTAACCGCGATAACCCTTAAATGCCGCGCGCCCTGGCTTCCCGGCCAGCTTGGCCTCGGCAAATTTCTCGAGGTCCATGGTGGTCAAACCCGGCCGCACCATGTCGCGCAATTCCGTCAAAACCTGGTGCACGATAAGCCCGGCGCGATGCATTTTCTCGAGCTCTTCCGCGCTGCGCAGATGTATCGCCATCGTACCTGCCAAGTCTCCCGAAACTCCCGCAGCCAGCCTCGCCGCTACTTTATCCCGCGCACAATTTCCAAAACCCTGCGCGTCACCTCTTCCACCGGCTGCGCGGCGTCCACATCGTGCAGCCGCCCGAGTCTCCGGTAGTAGGCCACCAGCGGCGCGGTCTGCCGGGCATAAGCTGCCAGCCGTGGCGCTACAATTTCTTCCCGGTCGTCCGGCCGTTGCTCCAGCTCTCCACCATCATTGTCGCAGCGCCCTGCGACCCTCGTGGGCCGCTCAAAGATGTTGTAAATCTCGCCGCCAACCTTGCACATGCGCCGGCCGGTGATGCGCTTGATCACCAGCACCGGATCGATGGCGAAGTGCACCACCAACGGTTGTTTGTAGCCGCAGCGCTTCAGCAACTCGCCGAAGTACTGCGCTTGCGCGACCGTCCGCGGAAAGCCATCGAACACGAACCCGAAGGAGCAGTCCGCATTTTCAATGCGCTGCTTCACCATCTTCAGGACCAGCGAGTCCGGCACCAGTTCGCCGCGCGCCATAATCGGCTTGGCCTGCAGCCCAAGCGGCGTACCCTGTGCGATGTTCTCGCGCAACATATCGCCCGTCGAAAGATGCGGCACGCCGTACTTCCTGGCCAGCTCTTTCGCCTGCGTGCCTTTTCCCGCGCCCGGAGGCCCGAGAAAGACCACGGCCCGATTCAGCTTGTCAGCCGGCTTATCGGGTGGCTTATCGGGCGCCTTGTCGAACACCTTATCCACGACCTGGCACCCTTGGCCCGGCGCCGAAGCTCCGGGATTGCGATACCAAGACGCCGCAGAGCATTACCGACGGCCGCGCAACCGGCCCTTCCGGGCAAATCCTTCGTAATTCCGCATCACCAGCTGAGCCTCGAGCTGCTGTACGGTGTCCATGGCCACGCCAACAACAATCAGCAACGACGTGCCGCCAAAATAAAACTGCACGCCCAAGCCCTTTAAGAACCAGACGGGGAAGTGCCGGTCAAACCAGCCGCCGATGCCTAAGGCCTGGATATGATCGAGGTGGATACCCGCGATCATCCATTCCGGAAGCAGGCAAACAATGGCCAGATAGATGGCGCCGATAAACGTGAGGCGCTTCAAAATTTTGCTGACGTACTCGGAAGTCGTGCGGCCGGGCCGGATGCCCGGAATGAAGCCGCCATTCTTCCGCATGTTGTCCGCGAGCTCCGTGGGATTGAAGACGATGCCCACGTAGAAAAACGCGAACAACAGAATCAGCGTGACATACAGCAAGGTATACAGCGGCTCGCCCCAGCTCAGTTGCGTCTTGATGCTGTCCACGAACGCGTAGCGATGATTCAGGATCAGCGCGACGGTGGCCGGAAAAGCCAGCAGCGAGCTCGCAAAGATTGGCGGAATCACGCCGCCGGAATTCACGCGCAGCGGCAGGTACGACGATTGCCCGCCCATGACGCGACGGCCGACCACGCGCTTGGCGTATTGCACCGGGATACGACGCTGGCCACCCTCGACGAATACGATAAAGGCGACGACGGCGATCATCAGCGCCACCAGGAATATCAGCGCGATGGGGGTGAACGGTCCCCAGGCCCGGCTGGCCGCCTTGTCATAAAGGTCCGCGACCGCGCGCGGCAGGCCGACCACGATGCCTACAAATATGATGAGCGACATGCCGTTGCCGATTCCGCGCTCGCTAATCTGCTCGCCCAGCCACATGATGAACGCCGACCCGGTGGTTAACGTCAACACGGTCATCAGCGTAAAGCCAAATCCCGGGTGATAGACCAGCGCCTGGCCGTTGCTCTGCTGCGTCTGCAGCGTTCCCGCGATGGACGCGCCCTGAATGATGCTGAGAAGGATGGTCAGGTAGCGCGTGTACTGGGTGATTTTACGGCGGCCGAGTTCCCCTTCCTTTTGCAGCCGTTCCAGGTAGGGGAACACCACGGTCATCAACTGCAGGATGATCGAGGAAGTGATGTACGGCATGATGCCCAGCGCGAAAATCGTCAGGCGCCGGAAGTTGCCGCCGCTGAAAAGATCGAAAATGCCGAGAACCGAACCGGCCGACTGGCTGAACAACTGTTCGAGCACCGTGGTGTTGATGCCGGGCGTGGGAATGTGCGCACCAATGCGGTAGACCGCCAGCAGCGCCAGGGTGAACAAGACGCGGTTCCGCAAGTCTTCGATGCGGAACATGTTTTTCACGGCTTCAAGGAATCGGTTCATGCCATTTTCCCGATACTGATTTTGCTGCGTTGCTCAAAAAATCTACGCTACGAACTTAAGCAACCACTTCAAACGTGCCGCCGGCCTTGGTGATTTTATGCTTGGCGGTTTCGCTGAAGGCGTGCGCGTGAATGGTGAATTTTACCGTCAATTCGCCGTCACCCAAAACTTTGATGGGGTCTTTGGCGCGGCGGATAAAACCGTGCGCGCGTAAGAGCTCCGGAGTAATCGTTTCGCCCTCGGGGAACACATTCAACTCCTCCAGGTTGACGATGGAATACTCCACACGAAACGGGCTGTGAAAGCCGCGCTTCGGCATGCGGCGGTGCAACGGCATCTGGCCGCCCTCAAAGCCCCGGCGGCGCGAATAGCCGCGGCGGGATTTCTGGCCTTTGTTGCCGGCGCCGGCGGTTTTGCCGAGCTTGGAACCCATGCCGCGGCCCACGCGGACCTTTTTCTTGCGCGAGCCCATGGGCGGCTTCAGGGTTGAAAGCGAGAACGTGCGTCGTCCGGCATTGGCGCCTTTGGGGGCCACATGTGCCGGCTTGTGATCGCCGCGCTTGTTGGTGCGCTTGCGCGCGCTGGGAACTTGTTTGGCCATCGCTATTCCTCCACCACTTCCACGAGATGCCGCACCTTGTGAATCATGCCGCGGATGGACTCGTTGTCTTCGCGTTCAACGACACGGTTCATTTTGCGCAAGCCGAGTCCCCGGATCGTGGCGCGCATGTCATCGGTGCTGCCGATGAAGCTGACCACCCACTTGATCTTGATCGTGCCGGTCTTCTTTTTTGCGTGTGCCGCTTTTTCCGTAGTCGTCATACTGTCTCGCTAACGGCCGCTTTTTCTTTCGGCGGCCGGCCGCTGATTTCATCCACGGTCTTGGAGCGAATCTCCGCGACGTGAGCAATGTCCTTCAAGCTGAGCAGCGCGGCAAAGGTGGCTTTCACCACGTTGTGCGGATTCGAGGTGCCGAGCGACTTGGTCAGCACATTGTGAATTCCCGCGACTTGCATGACTTTGCGCACCGGGCCGCCGGCGATCACGCCGGTGCCCTCGGAAGCCGGCTTGAGCAAAACTTCCGCCGAGCCGTAACGTCCGAGAACCTGGTGCGGGATGCTGCTGCCCTTGAGGTTCAGCTTGATCAAATTTTTCTTGGCCTGCTCGATGGCCTTTTTAATGGCCATGGGAACTTCGCGCGCCTTGCCCATGCCAAATCCCGCGTGGCCATGATGGTCGCCGACCACCACCAGCGCGGAGAAGCTCAAATTTTTGCCGCCCTTCACTACTTTCGTGACGCGATTGATGGCGATCACGTCATCCTTCAAGTCCGAAGGATTTACTTCGAGCAGCCGTCGTACCGATAAACTGTCTCGCAACAATTGCTTCGACATAGGCTTAGAACTGTAACCCCGCTTCCCGCGCCGCATCTGCGAGCGCCTTGACGCGGCCGTGATACTTGTATCCGCCGCGGTCGAACACTACTTTGCTAACGCCGGCAGCTTTGGCGCGTTCGGCGATGACTTTGCCGATCACTTTGGCAGCCGCAATGTTGCCCCCACCCTTCAAATTCTTTTTCGTTTCGCCGTCGACGGAGCTGGCGGAAACGAGCGTCTTGCCCTGGCGGTCGTCGATCACCTGAGCGTAAATGTGTCCCAGTGAACGATACACGCACAGGCGCGGACGCTCCTGCGTGCCTTCGAGCGAAACGCGCACGCGGTGATGAATGCGCTTGCGGTGCTGATCTTTTGAAAGCCTTCCCACTCTTGCCGAAGCCACTGTCTCGTCTCCTTGCGGCACGCTGCGCGAAGCATTTCGTGTCGCGTGAAATCTGCCGCTGAAACTCTTTGCCGCGACGCTGGCCGTTTAACTGCCGGCTTTGGCGCCGGCCTTGCCAGCCTTCTTCTTCAAACGTTCGCCGGTGATGCGCACACCCTTCTGCTTGTAGGGATCTGGCGGACGCAGCGAACGCATGTCCGCGGCGACCTGGCCAACCTGGCCCTTGTCCGCCCCGCTGATCACAATATGCGTCTGCTTTTCGACCAGCACCTGAATGCCTTCCGGAATCTGAAATTCGATCGGATGCGACTTGCCGAGCGCAAAGGAGACGAACTTGCCCTTGAGTTCAGCGCGGTAGCCGACGCCAACAATGTCCAAATCCTTTTTGAAACCGCTGGTTACGCCGGTGACGGCGTTCGCCACCAGCGCGCGCGCCAATCCATGCACGGCGCGATGATCTTCGGTCGCGCGCTTGGCGGTCAGGATGCCGTCTTTCTGCTCGAACGTGATGCCGCGGGGAATCGCGAACGACAGTTTGCCCTTGGGCCCTTGCACGTTCACTTCACTTCCCTGCATGGCGAACTTCACGCCGGAGGGCAGCGTAATTGGTTTGTTGCCGATACGTGACATTTCTCTGGTTCCTTCTCAATAACTTTTTGTGCAACCTTTAGCTTGCAGCACGGCTACGAATTCTTTAGCAACGCGCAACCACTACCAAACTTCGCAGAGCAGCTCGCCGCCGAGATTGGCCTTGCGCGCGGAACGCCCGCTCATCAAGCCTTTCGGCGTGGTGAGGATGCTGATGCCCAGGCCGCCAACCACCGGGCGGATGTCCGTGGCGCCGATGTAGCGGCGCGCGCCGGGACGCGAAATACGCTTCACGCCGGTAATCACGCTGCGGCGGTCCGGGGTGTATTTCAAAAATACGCGAAGCTGTTTGCGCGTTTTGTTCTCGTCCACGGTCTTGTAGGTGGCGATGTAACCTTCATCCTTGAGGATGCGCGCAATCTCCGTCTTCAATTTGGACAGCGGCACGTCCACGCGCTGATGCTTCGCGGCAGCGGCGTTGCGGATGCGCGTCAGAAAATCGGCTATGGGATCGGTCTGCATAGTTCGCTTACCAGCTCGCTTTCGTTACGCCGGGAATTTCGCCTTTCAGCGCCATCCCGCGGAAACAGATTCTGCACATTTGAAACTTGCGAATGTATCCGCGCGCGCGGCCGCAAACGCGGCAGCGGTTGCGCACGCGAACCTTAAATTTCGGCTTCTTCAATGACTTGGCGATTTTTGCGGTGCGGGCCATTTATTGCGCTCCTCCTGGAACGCGAAGAGGGAAACCCAGGCTTTTTAAAAGCTCGCGGCCTTCCTCGTCGTTTCGTGCGGTGGTCGTTAGCGTGATGTTCATGCCTTTGATCTTATCCACGCGGGTGTAATCGATTTCCGGAAACACCAGCTGGTCTTTGAGACCCAGCGTATAGTTTCCGCGGCCGTCGAAAGCATTCGATGGCAAGCCGCGAAAATCGCGCACGCGCGGCAGCACCACGTTGCAGAGACGGTCAAGAAATTCGTACATCTTGTCTCCTCGCAGCGTAACCGCGCAGCCGATGGGCATGCCTTTGCGAATTTTGAAGTTCGCAATGGACTTCTTGGCCTTGGTGATCATAGCTTTCTGGCCGGTGATCTGCCCCAATTCCTGCGCCGCGGTATCCAGCAGCTTGGCGTTCTGGCTGGCTTCGCCCAGGCCGATGTTCACGGTGATCTTGGAAATTTTGGGCACGGCCATCATGTTCTTCCAGCCGAAATGCTTCATCAGCGCCGGGACCGTGTCCTTTCGGTATTGTTCCTGCAATCGACTCTTCATTGCCTTCCTCTATTTCGTTTCCTAAATTCGTTCACCAACAAATTCTGCAAAACTATTTATCCAGCGTTTCGTTGCAACGCTTGCAACTGCGGACTTTGCTGCCGTCCGGGAGAATCGTGTGGCCGATGCGCGTATGTTTGCCGCAGCTGCCGCAGACCAGCATGACGTTGGAAGCGTGGATGCCCGCTTCCTTTTCCACGATGCCGCCCTTGATGTTCTTGGACGGATTGGGCCGCGTGTGGCGCTTGATAATGTTGGCGTGCTCGACCACCACGCGATTTTTGCGTGCGTCGATGGAGAGCACGCGGCCGCTTTTGCCGCGATCGCGTCCCGCCATTACTTTTACCGTGTCGCCTTTGCGCACGCTGATGACGCTGCGCTCGGTGCGTCCGTGCCTGTCGCCGATGGCCATGGCTTACCAAACCTCCGGAGCGAGCGAGACGATTTTGGTGAATTTCTTCTCGCGCAGCTCTCTGGCCACCGGGCCGAAAACGCGCGTCCCGACTGGCTCGTTTGCATCGTTAATCAAAACTGCGGCGTTGTCGTCGAAGCGAATGTAGGTGCCATCCTTGCGCCGGCGCTCCTTGCGCATGCGCACCACCACGGCTTTCACCACCGTGCCCTGTTTGACCTGGCTTTCCGGCGTGGCTTCTTTCACCGACGCGGTAATCACGTCGCCAAGACCGGCTTGCAATCCCACGTCGCCGCCCACGGGCAAAATGCACATCAGTTTGCGGGCTCCTGAATTGTCGGCTACCGTCAGCCAAGTTCGCATCTGAATCATGGTTCGATACCCCGGTTATTCCGCCGACGCGTTTCGCGTCAGCACTTCTGCCAGCCGCCAGCGTTTCAGGCGGGAGAGCGGCCGCGAGGACACGATGCGGACGGTGTCACCCTGCTTGGCCTTGCGCTCTTCATCGTGCGCGTAAAACTTTTTGGAGATGCGCACCACGCGGCGATACTTCGGATGCTGTACCAGCCGCTGCACTTCCACCACGATGGTCTTTTCCATCTTGGCGCTGGTGACTTTGCCGGTGAGCGCGGTACGCTCGCCACGCCGGCTTTCTTCGCGTTTGGGCGCTTCGTGCTTGGCGGATTTTTCCGCCGGAGCTTTTACTGGTTCAGGTGTCATTACGCCTTCCTCTTACTGTGCGACCGCAATTTTGCGGACGATGATTTCTTTGCCGCGCCCGCTGCGGCGGAGCTGGTAACCGCGCGCGAGTGGACAGAAGTTTTTGCGTCGCGCGGCGCGGCGTTCAATTCCTGCGCGCGAATCAGTGTTTTGACACGAGCCAGATCCTTCTTCGAGTCGCGCAAACGCTTGAGCGCTTCCGCTTGCCCGGTGGTCAACTGAAAACGCAGCCGGAAGATCTGCTCGGAAAGCTCTTTTTGCTGCGCGTGCAATTCATCACCGCTGGCTTCACGAATTTTGTCCATGCGCTTAACATTGGCCATAACTAAAAGCTCCCCGCGCGGGATACGAATTTCGTGGGAATCGGCAGCTTGTGCCCCGCCAGCGCCATGGCTTCCTTCGCCGTGGCTTCATCCACGCCCGCCATTTCAAACATGATTCGTCCCGGCTTCACCACCGCGACCCAGCGTTCCGGGGCGCCTTTGCCTTTACCCATGCGGGTTTCCGCGGGCTTCTTGGTAAAGGGCTTATCCGGAAAAATCCGAATCCACAGTTTTCCGCCGCGCTTGATGAATCGCGAAATCGCCACGCGCGAAGCTTCGATTTGCCGGTCGGTAATCCACGCGCACTCCATGGCCTTCAAACCGTATTCGCCGAATGCCAAGTCGCCGCCGCGCCAGGCTTTGCCGTTGCGCCGCCCGCGCATCTGTTTCCGGTACTTCACTTTCTTGGGCATCAACATCGCGATAGTCTCTTTTCCTAATCTTTCCCGAACCGCTACGCTGCGAATCGCCGCTAATCACGCCGCGATCGTTTCACTGGAATCGTTACGCCGCTACCACCGCCGCATCTTTCTCTTTCTGAATCTTCGAGGCGCGCTTCGGAACGTTTTCGCCCTGATAGACCCAGCACTTCACGCCGATCACGCCGTAAGTGGTATTCGCTTCCGCGGTGCCGAAGTCGATATCCGCGCGCAGCGTTTGCAACGGCAGGCGCCCCTGCAGATACCATTCCTTGCGCGCGATTTCCGCGCCATTCAAGCGGCCGGCTACGCGCACCTTAATGCCCTTGCATCCGAAACGCAGGGCAGAATCGACCGCTTTTCGCATGGCCCTGCGAAAGGCCACGCGTTTTTCGAGTTGCAACGCGATGGATTCCGCCACCAGCGTGGCGTCGAGTTCCGGGCGGTGCACTTCCTGAATGTCGATGTGCACTTCGCGCTTGGTGCGCTTCTGCACGTCTTGCTTGAGTTTGTCGATTTCCGCGCCTTTGCGGCCGATGATGATGCCGGGACGCGCGGTGTAAATGCGCACCACCAGTTTGTTGGCCGCGCGCTCGATGTCGATGGAGCTGATGCCCGCGCTCTTGAGTTTTTCCTTCAGCTCTTTGCGCAGCTTCACGTCTTCGTGCAACAACTCCGCGTAGTCGCGATCGGCGTACCAGCGCGACTTCCACGGCTTGTTGTAGCCCAGGCGAAATCCGTACGGGTGTGTTTTCTGTCCCATGCTGATCCTCTTTTGGCCCCTTTTCAAAATCAGTTGCGGGCGTTACTTCTTCTTGCCCTTCTTCGCGGGAGCTTGCTTCCCGGTCAAGGCCTTGCGAACCCGGCGTGCCGTGCCGCGCACGCCCTTTTGCGATTCCGCTTCCGCGATGTTGGCGGCGTGCCGTTCCGCGGCGGCGACATGATGTTCCCGCACCACGATCCACAAATGCGCGGTGCGCTTCTGATAGCGAAATGCCCGGCCCATCGGCGCCGGACGAATGCGTTTCCAGCGCGGACCTTCGTTCACAAAACATTGCGACACGAACAGCTCATCCACATCCAGCGGCGCTCCAGCATCCTCGGCTTTGCGTTCCGCGTTGGCGATGGCGCTGTGCAACAATTTTTCAATGGGCTTGGCGGCGCGCTTCGGAGTAAACCGCAGCGTCTGCAGCGCGTCCTGCACTTTCTGCCCGCGGATCAAGTCGATCACCAGGCGCGCCTTTTGCGGCGACATGCGCACATGCCGCGCGCCAGCTTGCGCTTCGATGAGCGGATTTGCTTGTAGTTGTGCGTCAGCCATAAATTATGCCTTGGGCGCCGCTGGTGCTGGCGCCACGCCTCCTGCCGGTGCCGCACCCGCGGAACGCTCGAGCGCCGCTTTCACGGCGTGCCCTTTAAACGTGCGCGTCGGCGCAAATTCCCCCAGCTTGTGCCCGACCATCTGCTCGGTCACATATACGGGAATGAATTTCCGCCCGTTGTGCACCGCGATGGTGTGGCCGATAAATTCCGGCACGATGGTCGAACGGCGCGACCAGGTCTTAACCACTTTTTTCTCGCTGCGCGTATTCAAACCTTCCATCTTTTCGCGCAGGTGACCGTCCACAAACGGCCCTTTTTTCAGTGAGCGTGCCATCGATCCTTTACTCCTCCACTCGCCGCAAGCGGGACCATTGGGCCCGCCGCATCTTCTTGAATCCCCGCACCGGCCCCGGTACCCGATGCGACATGGGGCAGAACGGACATACAAATCGCGTGCCCGGCGAATTCTGAATCTGCTCCACGATCACCGACCATCCCGGCTTGCACAGCTTGTACAGCACCGGGACCGGCGGCGCGATCACCACCTTCACCGGCTTGACGAGCGCCTTTACGACCGGCTTCGCCGCCTTGCCAGTCCGCCGGACGGCCGCGCGCTTTGCGGAACGCTTCAGCAAACTCTTCACCGTGCGTTTCGCGGCGCGCTTCCCCGCCATTTTCCTTCTGCTGCGCCGTGCTCCGGACGTTCGGGCCGTCCGCCTGCTGCTTCGTGTCGCTCGCATCGCTTCAGCTCTCAGCTTGCGGCCTTTCTTTCTGCCGCATGCTACTCGCGTCTGCTACTCGTCCTCCGAGACTTGCGCAATTGCGCGCCAGCCTTGGTAAAAAACTCGTTTACTTCCGGCGCTGGACAATGTTCTTGTCCGTGCGCTTGTTGTGCCGCGTCTTCTTGCCTAGCGTCGGGAAAGCCCAGGGCGTTTGCGGATGGTTGCCCTTGACTTTGCCTTCACCGCCGCCGTGCGGGTGATCCACCGGGTTCATGGCCACGCCGCGCACGGTGGGCTTGATCCCGCGCCAGCGCGTGCGCCCGGCCTTGCCAAAATTTTCGTTCTCGTGGTCCAGATTGCCCACCTGTCCGACGGTGGCCATGCAATCCACGGAAAATTTCCTCACTTCGCCCGAAGGCAGCTTGATCAGCGCGAGGTCGCCCTCTTTGCTGAGCAGTTGCGCCGAAGCGCCCGCGGAACGCACCACCTGCCCGCCGCGTCCCGGATACAGCTCGAGGTTGTGCACCTGCGTACCGGGAGGAATGTGCCGGAATTTCAGCGCATTGCCCGGAAGAATGTCCGCGCCCTCGCCGGTGGAAATCGTCGCGCCCACTTCGAGTCCCACGGGATGCAAAATGTAGCGCTTGTCACCGTCCGCGTAATGCAAAAGCGCCAGGTTCGCGCTGCGGTTCGGGTCGTACTCGATGGCCGCGACGGTAGCGGTCACGCCCACCTTGTCACGCCGGAAATCCACCTTACGATACTGTTTCTTGTGGCCGCCGCCGCGATGCCACACGACGATTTCGCCCTGATTGTTGCGGCCGCCGCTGCGCTTTTTCGGCTCCAGCAAGGCCTTTTCCGGCGTTTGCTTGGTGATGTGGCTCTTGTCCAGGACGGTCATAAACCGCCGAGACGCTGTGTACGGATTGAAGCTCTTCAGTCCCATCGCTGCCTCGTACCTTCTTTGCTGCCGTATCTTCTACCGCTTCGCGTTACGAATATTTTTGTTTCCGGCCCGGTATTGCGCTAACCATGTCCGTTTACAGATTTTCCGCGTACTCGATCATCTTTTCGCCCGCGGCCAGTTTTACGTAGGCTTTTTTCCAGTCGCGGCGAAAACCTTCGTTCTGTCCGCGGCGGCGCATTTTCCCCACAAAATGCGAGGTGCGCACGGCCACCACTTTCACGCTGAAAATCTGCTGCACCGCTTCCTTGATTTGCGTCTTCGTGGCGCGCGAGGCGACCTCGAACACCACCGTGTGCTGCAACTCTTTTACGCCCAAACCCTTTTCCGTGATGATCGGGCGCTTGATAATTTGATAGTGGGGTGTCGACATGTGTGCTTATTCCTTCCCCTTGGTCTTGTCCGGCTTATGGCCTGGCTTGTGCGCCGCTTTGTGCGCGGTCTTGTGAGCCGGTGTTGCGGCCTTTTTCGCGTGCGGCTTGGCGTGCGCCGCATGCTTTGGCGCTGCGGCTTTTTTCTCCGCTTTGTGCGCGGGCGCCGGAGCAATGGTTTCCACATCCGGCACCTCGATCGGCTTCTGCTCCGGATCGAGCGTGTGGCTGAGCCGCGCAACGGCATCCTTCGAGAGCACCACCAAATCGTGGCGCAGCACATCGTAAGCATGCAATCCGCTGGGCGCGGAGAGCATTACGCCGTCAAGATTGCGGCTGGCCAGTTCGAGATTGCGATTCTCGCCGTGCGTCACGAGCAGAGCCGACTTGTGACCGTGCAAATTCCCCAGCGCCAGGCGCAAGTTCTTGCTCTTGTGCGTGTCCAGCGACCAGGCATCCACCACCGCCAATTTGGAATCGGCAACCTTCGAAGAGAGCGCCGAGCGCAACGCGCCGAGCAGCATTTTCTTCGGCAAGGCGTAACTGTAATCGCGCGGCTTCGGTCCGTGGACCGTGCCGCCATGGCGCCAGAGCGGCGAACGGATCGAGCCGACACGCGCGCGTCCCGTGCCCTTCTGCTTCCAGAGCTTGCGGCCGGCGCCGCTGACTTCGCTCTTGTCCTTGGTCTTGTGCGTGCCCGCGCGCGTTTCGCGGCGATACCAGCGCGAAGCTTCGTGCAAGAGGTGAGGATTCACCTTCACGCCAAAGACCGCGTCCGCCAGCTCTAACTGGCCTACGGTCTTGCCTTCCAGATTTAAAACATCCACGACCGGCATAATTTCTCGTCCTTCTGAAACGAAACTCAATTCATCAAAAAATCTGGCGAAACAAAAAAATTACTTCTTGACGCGCGCCTTGCGAATGAAAATATACGTTCCGCGCGGTCCCGGCACCGAACCGCGCACCAGGAGCAAATTCTCGTCGTTATCGACCTTGATCACTTTCAAATTCTTGGCCGTCACGCGCTGATTGCCCATGTGTCCGGGAAAATGCTGGTTCTTCCACACCCGCGAAGGAAACGAGCTGCCGCCGATGCCGCCCGGCGCGCGGTGGAACATGGAACCGTGCGTGGCATCGCCGCCGGCATAGTGCCAGCGCTTGACGCCGCCCGCGAACCCTTTCCCTTTGCTGACGCCGCTCACATCCACCAGTTCGCCGGCTGCAAAATTCTCCACCAGCACGCGGTCGCCAACTTTGGTCTCATCCTTTGACTCTTCAATGCGTACTTCTTGCAGCACCTTCATCGGAGCCACATTGGCTTTTTTGAAGTGCCCCGTCATCGCTTTGTTGACGCGCTGCGGCTTGACGAATTCCACCAGGCCGAGTTGCGCGGCTTCGTAGCCGTCTTTTTCTTTTGTCCGGCGCTGCACCACCACGCACGGACCCGCTTGCAGCACGGTGCAGCCCACCGCCGAACCATCGTCGGTGAAGATCTGCGTCATGCCCAGCTTGATTCCGATAATCCCGTTCAATGCCATCTCATCTTCTCTCGTCTGCAGCGTGCCCGAACATCCCCCGGGGTATTGGCTGCGTACTGCTTGGCGTTTTCCTTTACTTCCTTTACTTCTTCTACGTCCTTTACTTCCTTATTTGCCGGCGTGACCGAAAGCCTTGATTTCCACATCCACTCCGGGCGGCAGATCGAGCTTCATCAGCGCGTCCACGGTGTCCGGCGTGGGCTCCAGGATATCGATCAGCCGTTTGTGCGTGCGCATTTCAAACTGCTCGCGCGATTTCTTGTCTACGTGCGGCGAACGCAGCACCGTCCAGCGGTTGATGGTGGTGGGCAGAGGAATCGGCCCGGCCACATCCGCTCCGGTGCGCTTCGCGGTGTCCACAATTTCCTTCGTGGACTGATCCAGAATTTTGTGATCGTACGCCTTGAGGCGTATACGAATCTTGTCGCCTTGTCTCATTTAATCCTTCACTGCCCTTTCCATTCAGGAAACAATTCTTCGTTCGGAATCCCAAAAACTACTCGATGATTTCGGTGACCGCGCCGGCGCCCACGGTGTGCCCGCCTTCGCGAATCGCGAAGCGCAAGCCCTTCTCGAGCGCGACCGGGGTGATCAGCGTGACCTCGCAGCTTACGTTGTCGCCCGGCATCACCATCTCGACGCCCGCGGGAAGTTTCATGTCGCCCGTGACGTCCGTGGTGCGGAAATAAAACTGTGGGCGATAGCCGGAGAAGAACGGCGTGTGCCGGCCGCCTTCTTCCTTCGTCAGCACGTACGCTTCGGCCTTGAACTTCGTGTGCGGCGTGATCGAGCCCGGCTTGCAAACCACCTGGCCGCGCTCCACATCTTCTTTTTCCGTGCCCCGCAGCAGCAATCCTACGTTGTCGCCCGCCAGGCCCTCATCAAGCAGCTTGCGGAACATCTCAACGCCGGTGACGACTTTCTTTTGCGTCGGACGGAAGCCGACGATCTCAACTTCTTCGCCAACCTTTACCTTGCCGCGTTCCACACGTCCGGTAACCACCGTGCCGCGTCCGGAAATCGAGAAAATATCTTCGATGGGCATGGCGAACGGTTTGTCGACGTCGCGCACCGGCAGAGGAACGTTCTTGTCGACCGCCTCCATCAATTCGTCGATGCTCTTTTCGTACTTGGCGTCGCCGTTCAGCGCTTGCAACGCCGAACCTTTCACCACCGCAATGGTGTCCCCGGGGAACTGATAGCTCTTCAAGAGTTCGCGCACTTCGAGTTCCACCAGTTCCAAGAGTTCCGCGTCTTCCACCATGTCGCACTTGTTCAAAAACACCACCACGGCGGGTACGCCGACCTGACGAGCCAAGAGAATGTGCTCGCGCGTTTGTGGCATCGGTCCGTCCGTGGCCGCCACCACCAGGATCGCGCCATCCATCTGCGCCGCTCCGGTGATCATGTTCTTGATGTAGTCCGCGTGGCCCGGGCAGTCCATGTGCGCGTAGTGCCGGTTCGCGGTCTCATATTCCACGTGCGACACGGCAATGGTAATGCCGCGCTCGCGCTCTTCCGGCGCGTTATCAATCGTGTCGAAGGCGCGGAACTGTACCTTCGGATTGTGCTTCGAGAGCACCTTGGTAATTGCCGCCGTCAACGTCGTTTTGCCGTGATCGATGTGACCGATGGTCCCAATGTTCACGTGCGGCTTACTGCGCTCGAATTTCTCCTTCGCCATTTCCTTTGCCCTCGTGCCTCAATTTGCTCTTACTTGCAGTACCGTTTCACTTCGCTTTGCTGCCAAATCTCTTCGCACCAAAAGAAACGTGCCAAATTCTGGAGCGGGGGACGGGATTTGAACCCGCAACCATCACCTTGGAAGAGTGAGACTCTACCGTTGAGTTACCCCCGCCCAAGCTCTCCCAAATTTTTTCTTTCGTCGAGACCGCCGCGCCCCAAACCTTTTCGCCGCCCACGGCCATCCAAATCCTGGAGCCTGGGACCGGGATTGAACCGGTGACCTCGTCCTTACCAAGGACGCGCTCTACCAACTGAGCTACCCAGGCCAAGCCCGTCTGTTCCCCGCCTCTAAATTCCTTCGTCGCGGCGCACTCGGTCCCTGCGGCGTTTTTGCTTCACGACCGCGAATCGATCCGCTTGAGAACATCGCTCGTGCGATTGCCCTGCGGTTTCCGCTGCCACGGCAAATCCAACAAACTGCTCCTGCGTCTGCACGCCCACAGAATCTTCACTTCACAGCTCGAACTCGCCGCGCGCGCAATTCGCGCCTTCCCCGCGGCATCTGGTGGACGGGGAAGGATTCGAACCTTCGTAGCCCGCAAGGAGCGGCAGATTTACAGTCTGCTGGTTTTAGCCACTCACCCACCCGTCCCGGAAATTCATCCGGGATGCCCAGCCGCATCCCGCAAATCTTGGCGGAATCCCACGCAGAACAACCACGCCTGTAAAGCCGCTCGTCTTTGCTGCGCTTCAGAAGGGCCTTGGAAAAAACACAAAACGGACTCGTGTCAAAAGACACCAGCCCGTTAATTTTCTCTGCGAAAATTTCTCCGCCGCACTCCCCTGCCTTACGCTAGTGGAGCTGGCGGAGGGAATTGAACCCCCGACCCTCTGATTACAAATCAGATGCTCTACCAGCTGAGCTACGCCAGCGCTACTCAAACCGAGTAAGGATAGCAGAATCCGCAGGGGGATTGCAAGCACGAGGGCAAGAATCTTGAGCACGTCGAGGGCCAGCACTGTGGAAAAGAACGGAAAGGCCCCGGCACTCAAGTCTCCCCTATCTCCTTACTTATCTGCGTTATAGGATCAAGCTCCCTCCATCTGTCGCCAAACCTTCAACAGCTCGTCTCCCGGAAATCCCTTTCCGTGCAAATTTAATATTTTCCGATCGACTCTTTCAGCCTGATTCGCTTAGATCGCCATTCCTCGTTTCTGTTTTTTTCCTACACGGCTTTCCGGTGTAGTCTGGAGACGCATGAAAAAATCATCAAAAATCATTTTCGGTGTCGTCGCGCTTGCACTTCTTGCTTTCGGAGCCTGGCGTTATCACGCGTCACACCACTCCAGTGGTGAAGAACTGCGCGGCGTTCTGCTTCGCGACATGCCCGCCGATACCAGCGGCGTTCTTTACGTGGACGTCGCGCAACTCCGGCAATCTTCTTTCGCGCAAAAACTTTTCGCTTGGGCGCCCAAGCCGCAAGCCGATGCCGAATACATGCGCTTCGTCGAACAAACCGGCTTCAATTATGAACGTGATCTCGATCGCGTGGCCTTCTCCGCGGTGAGCCGTGGTTCGCCATCCATCTGGTTTGCGATTGCCGACGGCAACTTCGATGAGAAAAAAATCGCCGCCTACCTGGCGAACATCAGCGTGGTGCAAAAACGCGGCGGCCACCAAATCTACTCCATTCCCGCTTCGCTTCCCCCAAGCGTTCCAGGCAACGCTCCAGCAAAAGGCCCCGGCGCTCCGTATATTTCCTTCACGTTTTTGCGTCCCGGCCGCATCGCCGCCACCAACGATGTGGACCTTGCCGCGTACCTCAACCAGAAAAATTCCATCCCCGAACCCGCCCAATGGCAAACTCGGTTCCACAGGCTGGCCGGCTCGCCGGTCTTCGCCGTGGTCCGGCAGAATGCCGGCACTGCCAACTCACTGGCGGCGCAAGCGCCCGGCGGTTTTCAATCGCCGCAACTCTCGAGCCTGCTTGCCCAATTAGCTTGGATCACGCTTGCCGTCCAGCCGCTAAATGATTCGCTCCGCATCGTCGCCGAAGGCGAAGCCCCGAATGACGCTGCAGCCAGCCAACTCGCGGACATGCTCAATGGCGCCCTGATTCTGGCCCAAGCCGGCCTGAACGATCCCAAACTGCGTCAAAAGCTAAACCCCCAGGTCAGAACTGCTTATCTTGAGCTTCTGAAGAGCGCCGATATCGCGCGCCTCGACCGTGACGACCTGAAAGCCGTTCGCATCGTCTTCGAGATAACTCCTAACTTGTTAAACGCCGGGACTTTACCGAAGCCTGATTAACCATTGCCTGACGATGTTGGAGGGGCGGCCGTTCTTTGACTGAACGGGGAAGCTGAACACGAAATTAGATGCAGAGCGGCGAGCTTCGCTTCCGATCTGGAATTACTATGTGGAATTATTCCGGAAGGAAGCCTAGTCGCCGGCAGGCGTAGCCTTCATATAGCGCCAAGGATTCACCGGCGCGTTATTCACTCTCACTTCGTAATGCACATGCGGCCCGGTTGACCTTCCGCTGATGCCCGTGTACCCAACCACTTCGCCGCGCTTCACCTTCGACCCCGCCACCGCCGAGAACGCCGACAAATGCGCGTACCAGGTAGTAATACCAAATCCGTGATCGATAACCACCAGACGTCCATATCCAGCGTGATCGTCGGCAATCGTCACCACGCCATCCGCCGTGGCATGCACCGGCGCGCCATAGTCTGACGCCACATCGACACCGGTGTGAAACGCACCTTCTCCGCTGAACGGGTCGAGCCGTTCACCGAAGCTATCCGTAATGTGCCCCATCACCGGCCAAATCGAGGGAGTGTACTCAGAATCCGCAAAGCTCATGCTCGGCATCAGCCGCAGACCACCCGCAGAGATGGCTATAACCGCGGCATTGCGTTTTAAGAAGGAGTATTGCTCGACGCTGCGGTCAAAGGCATCCTGTTGCGTGACCGGATCGTCGCCCTGATCGAAGGCCGCCGGATGGTATCGCAGCACGCCATAGGTCATGGCCACTTCCGTAGCGAGCGATTGCAAGGAGTCCAGCCGCTGGTTGGTGTCCTGCACGTTGCTTTGCAGCTGCCGGTACTGCTTCTTCAGCGTTTCCTGGTCGTGCCGCAGAGCGTTGTAATTCCCCACCTTCCACAACATCCGCGAGTAAGACCCTACCGCCCAAGTCAAGCTAATGCCGCCAATGATGACCAGAACCGCCAACCCGTGCAGAACGTAAGCTGGAATAATCAGCTTCCGCAGCTTACCCGGCGTTGACGCAATAAAAAATGTGTAGTTCTTGCCCTTCATGCCAAAAAAGCCCCTCAGGCTTATCTATACTCAAGTATACCGATTCGCTCAAGCGCGGACTCTGAACCGCCCCTGGTCCGCCAGAACACGTGCTACAAGATGTCGATCTTCTAATCCCGAATTCTAAGTATACCGAACCTTGCCCGGGAAAGGTGCTTTGTGACCTGGCACATACTAAATTCCATAGCCGCCTGAGTCAACCCTGTATTCCAGCGTTCAAAGGCCAGCCTGTGCAAACCTACCCTCCCCGGCCAAAGGTGCAGGTTTGCACCGCCGTTACGGAAAGTGGCTACGAAGACGGGGCGTATACTGGCTTGCAAGGTTTCCGTATGCCACACGGCCATCAAACGGAAAATTCGCTCCTTGCCAAGATCGAGCGCTGCTTTGCAGCAGGCCCCGCTGGCAAAAGTCCGGGCGTTGCGGGTGGACGGGGCGGCCAGGTGCACATTGGAATCGGCGATGACGCCGCTTTGTTTCGCCCAACCCGTGGCTGCGAAATCATCCTGACCTGTGACTGGTTTCTGGAAGGTACGCATTTCCTGCGGGACCGCCACCCGGCGGATTCCGTCGGCTGGAAATGTCTGGCGCGGGCCCTCAGCGACATCGCCGCGATGGGCGGCGCGCCGCGCTGTTTCTTGCTGAGCTTGGCCATCCCTAAAAGTTTAACGGGTGCTTGGCTGGGTGATTTTCTGCGCGGGCTGCGACGCGCGGCACAGCGCTTCGATTGCGTTCTCGCGGGCGGAGACACCACCAAGCGCGACGAGATTTTGATCGACATCACGGTGATTGGAGAAGTGCGGAAAGGACGCGCCTTGCGCCGCGATGGCGCGCGGGCCGGTGACCTGTTGTACGTCAGCGGACGCTTGGGCGAGGGGGAACACGGCCTGCGATGGCTTCGCCGGCAGCGAGCTGTGGCGCACCGCCGCGACGTGCGGCTGCAAAAGCATTTGTATCCCGAACCACGCTTGGCCCTGGGCGCGTGGCTCGGGGAGCAGCGCTTGGCCACCGCGGCCATGGACTTATCCGATGGCCTCTCCAGCGATCTGCCGAGACTTTGCGCAGCGAGCGGTGTCGGCGCGCGTGTTGACGCCGCGAAATTGCCCGCGGTAATGCTGCCTCCATCCACGCGCCGCGCGCCAAAACGTCCGCGCGTTCATAACGGTAGCGGCGATGCTCTACAGCTCGCGTTACATGGCGGCGATGATTACGAGCTCCTGTTTACCGTACCCAAAAAAAAGGAAAGGCAAATTCCGCCATCCTTCCGGGGAATTCCACTAGTCTCCGTTGGCGAAATTACCGCCAACCGCAAAATTGTGCTGGTCGGAAAGGAATCCAAACCTATCATCCTAAGGTCCCTTGGGTGGGATCCCTTTCGCAAACACACGTAACGCTGGTCTCTGCTTCCGAGTGCGGCGGTCGTCGCCGTTTTTTTTCCGTCGCTATCGCTGCGGTGGAGCGGACGCGCCGCTCGGCGGCGAACCATTTCCACTGCTTCCAGGGGCCACGGCCGCGGTTTTCGTCGGCGGGCTGCCGGACGCTGGCGGAACCGCGGGTCTTTCTTTAGGCGCCGATTTGGGTTCGTCTTCCGTGGGCGCGGTATCCGGAGTATCCACATTCACGTGATGCTCGCTCGCCTGCTCTTCCAGCGAAACGACGTTCGGGAATTCAATTTCCGGCATTCCCGCCAGCGCGCTTTGCATGAATTCCAGCCAGATGGGCAGCGCGGCTCGCGCACCGGTCTCTTTTTTCCCAAGAGAAATTTGTTTGTCGTCGAAACCCACCCACACTCCCGCGGTAAGCTGCGGCGTGAAGCCGATGAACCACGCGTCGGTATAGTCCTGCGTCGTGCCGGTCTTGCCGGCTGCGGGACGGCCCAGTGCGCGCGCCTGTATTCCCGTGCCGAACTGAATCACTTCTTCCAGCATGGCGGTCATGGTGCGCGCCACTTCCGGCGAAACTACGTCGTGCACCTCTGGATGCGCTTCTTCTAGCAGTGCGCCATCGTAACTGGACACCCGGCGAATCATGTGCGGATCGATGCGAATGCCGTCATCCGGAAAAACCGTGAACGCCGAAACGTGTTCCAACAGCCGCATGTCCGCGGACCCCAGCGCCAGCGGCAGATACGGCGGAAGCGAGGTGGTGATGCCGAAGCGCCGCGCAATATCCACCACGCTTGAAATCCCCACTTTTTCCGCCAGCTTTACCGCCGGCACATTTCGCGAACCGGCCAGCGCGCGACGCAGCGTGATGGTGCCTTCAAATTTTTCATCGTAATTGTGCGGCGAATAGGCCTGGCCCCCGCTGACGGTGCTGAACGGCGCGTCCAGAATGGTGTCAAACGGAGTGGATCCTTTTTCGAGCGCGTCCGCATAAACATAAACTTTGAACGAACTGCCCACCTGCCGGTACGCCTGGGTGGCGCGGTTGAATTTCGAATCTTCAAAGCTATAACCGCCGACCATTGCTTTGATTTCGCCGCTGGAATTGTCGATGGCCACCATCGCGGCTTGCGGGCCCGGTTGCTGCTCAAGTTGCACGCGCATGGTGGAATCCTGCAATTCCTTCACGGAAAATTGCGCCAAATCGCCGACCTTCAGCAGATCGGAAGGTTTTTTGCGGCCCGTCCAGGCGTAATCGGCGGGCGCGAGAATGGCACGATACGAACCAATCTTAATGGTGGCGTCTTTATCGCCGTTCGTCAGCACCAGCCCGGTAACGTAACTGCCCTTCTCAATCGGATGCCGCCAGTCGTCATCCTCGTACGTGTTGAGCGTTCCGAGATTGTCGCGCATCACGTTCGGCAGATTGCCGCGCCAGCCGTGCCGCCGGTCGTAAGCATGTAGTCCATCCCGGACGGACTGGTTCGCCGCGCGCTGCATGGCCACGTTCAGCGTGGTGTACACGCGGAGCCCGCGTTCATGCACCGCTTCCGTCCCGTAGGTGGCCTCCAGGTATTTGCGGATCTCCTCAAAAAAATACGGTGCCAGATCGTTGCGTGGATACTGAATGTGTAATCCGAGCGGCGCCTGCTTCGCGGCCTGCGCTTCCGCCTCGGTGATCTTTCCTTCCTCCAGCATGCGGAAGATCACCAGATTGCGCCGATTGATCGCGCCTTCCGGATTCGTCAGCGGAGAAAATTTCGGGCCATTCACCATTCCCGCAAGCAGGGCCGCCTCGGGCAGTTTCAAGTCCTGCACGGATTTCCCAAAATAAAATTGCGCCGCGGCGGCAAACCCGTAATTGCCGTGCGCCAGGTAGACCTGATTCGCGTACATGGTGAAGATCTGTGGCTTGGTGTAGCCGCGTTCGATCTGCAGCGCCAGCAACATCTCCTGCATTTTTCGCCGGAACGTGCGGTCGCTGCGATCCAGGAACAGATTGCCCGCCAGCTGCATGGTGATGGTGCTGGCCCCGCCGGTGATGCGGTGGTGCTCCACGTTGCGAAATGCCGCGCCCGCGATGCGCGGAAAATCGATGCCCCAGTGATCCTCAAAATGCTGGTCCTCGATGGAAGTGACCGCGTTGTACAAAACCTTGGGCACCTGCTCGTAAGTCATCAAAATGCGTCGCTGCAACGCGAAGCTTCCCACCAGTTGCCCATCGTCCGCGTAAATTTCCGTGACCACCGTCGGCCGGTACGTTTCCAGCGCCCGCAGCTCCGGCAAATCGCTGGCGTACACAAACAGCAATCCTGCGCCCGCGCCCAGCACAATCGAGCACAACAACAAAAATGCCAGCGCCACGCGGTCGATCAGTTTCCAGCCGCGCAAACGCAAAGTAATAGGAGGAAGACTCGGCATCGAGAAACAATTCTAACGCAGATGCAATCCCCTTGCGGTCAGTCCACGCCAGGCGGGTTCCAAAATGCTTCGTTCGCGCCGTATTACCAGCGACGAAACCGGCGCCGAGACCGGCGGCGACACGCGAAAGCCATCAAGACTTTTCTGGCGACGACCAGGGATGTGGTTTGCGCGCCTCAACGTAGGCGCAGATCGTCATGACCACCGCGAGGACTGCGAGGAGGCTGTCGCGAACCACTGTCCAGCCCGTGAGTGGTTCCGGTGTCGCGAAGCAGCCGCAGTTGATATCCATATGCAAAGCATAGGCGCGCGTAACGGCCGCCAGAAATCCCAGCAGGAGCAGCGTGATCAGCGTGGCCCAGACGCGCAACTGCCAGCCGATCAGTAGCAGCAGCCCCAGGATGATTTCGGCGAAGGGGAGCGTGTGCGCGACAAAAGAAACTCCAGCCGGGGAGAGCAATTTGTACGATTCCACTTGAAACGCGAAATTCGAGAGATTCGTGGAGAGCGAAAAGCGCAGCGCAAATAGCGGCCAGGTCATAAAATTGGGAAGGAAAAGTTTGGAGTACCCTGCGTAGATAAAAATTCCGCCGAGCACCAGGCGCCCAATCCAAATTAGGAGGCGGCGGAAATTCAGCGGGCTGGACTGCATCATCGTCTTGGCAACCTCGGGTGCCCGGACCTCTGCGTTGCTGGCCTGGGTTTGTACTGGCATCGTGGTTCCCGTCAACTATTTTGCCGCGTCATTTCTGGCTGAGCAGTTGGTCGATAAAAGTGTGCAGCACGTCGAAGGTCACGACGCCGACCACTGGGTACGTCTGACCCTTGGCATGCAAAATCGTCGTGGGTGTTTGGTTTACATGGTAAAGCTGTCCCGCGGCGTAGTCTTTATCGATCATGGCGTCCATCGTGCCGCCCTTTACCAGCGCGCGTACCTTATTTATTTCGGCGGGCGTTAGAACGGCGGCGACGGTGCCGTCCACGTCTCCGCTGGTTTCCCATTTTTCCTGATTCTGGAAGAGTGCCTGTGCCACCGGTTCCAGTTTTCCAATCTGCGCGGCCGCCCGGGCGTATCTCGCGGCGATCCGGGAGTACGCGTGCATCGGAAGAGGATAGTCGCGGTGAATCAGATAGACTTTGCCGTTGTTCACGTAATTGTCCACCAGCAGGCGATCCGTCGTGATAAACAGCTGCTTGCACGCGGGGCACTGGTAATCGCTGAAAACCTCCATGATGATTGGCGCGTTCCTGGAGCCTTCGGCCTGGTGCGCATCGATGTCCGTGACGCCTTGCATGACCTGCGCCACAGGGAATGGCACCGGTGCCGGCTCGGGTTGGGATCCAGCCTCGGGCCCAGCGGCGTTCACCACGTTCGTGTTTGTGGAGGCTAGAGGATTTGGCGTTGGCTCGGCGCGGTAACTCGATTTGCTTTCGGGATTTTGCGCGGGCCGGGAAGCGGGAACGTCTCCATGGAACGCCGGCAAGCGGAAGTAGCCTAACGCCAGCACAACGATAATCACGAGCCCTGCCAAAGATAGCCGGCGAATCACGAGTCCTCCTCGGGACGGTGTGCGCATGCCTTCGCACGATAAATTTCAAGCACAGGATTCTACCGCGAAAGTTTCGCGCGCGCGGGTCAGAATTTAGACCGCGTATCGATCGATGTAGTGTCGATGTAATGTCCTGTTGTGTCGCCGCTGCGTTCGCCGCTCGGGTTGAGATGCGGCGTCATGGGTTAGCGTTGGTCACTCAAGAAATTGCATCCTCTGAGCTTCCAGTTTCATCTTGAGAAGTGGGTCTGGGAGTTTTCGGGATACCCACCCCCGTGCTTTCTTGCCAAACGTGCGCAAGCTTATCAAAACAGATGGCTTAAGGTACCACCATAATGGGCAAGACGTGCGCAACCCATTCATTCTAAATTAGTTAGGTCTTGGTGAATTGCAATACATAGCGATGATCGCGCGGGCAAAAAAATGGCCGCTCGAGAGGCGGCAGGAAACGCTCAGCCGGATTTGTAGCAAGATGCTGGGTTACGGTAGGGCCGAGAAAAAAGCAAGGGAAAAAACCAAGCGACAGGGATACAGCAGTAAATTATTGATTTGTATACCTTTAGTCCGCTATAAGATAACTTGACAATCGAACACTCAAGTTGTATAGTGCGATTTGTGCCGTTTATCTTGCCGCGCCTCACGGACCCGCAACGGTCCGCCTCCCCTGCCGGGGCAAGCAAAGGCGGCGGCTATAACTGGGCGATTTGAGATTGGGAGTCGATGGTGAGATTGGGAGTCGATGGATCGTTGGACTGAAATTTTTTGAACTGAATTTTGGGAGGAAGAACGCGATGAGCAAGATTATTGGAATTGACCTGGGGACGACGAACTCCGTGGTGGCGGTGATGCAAGGCGGCGAGCCGGTGGTAATTCCGAACCAAGAGGGCGCGAGAACCACACCCTCGGTGGTGGCCATTACCAAAGGCGGAGAGCGGCTGGTTGGGCAAGTGGCCAAGCGCCAGGCGGTAACCAACCCCGAAAACACCGTGTACTCGATCAAGCGTTTTATGGGCCGGCGTTTCGATGAGGTTGGCGAAGAGACGCGGCGCGTACCTTATAAGGTGGTGAAGGGTCCGCATGATGATGCGCGTGTGGATATTTTAGGCAAGTCGTATAGCCCGCCGGAGATTTCCGCGATGATTCTGGGCAAGTTGAAAGCGGCGGCGGAAGATTTTCTCGGCGAAAAGGTCACCAAAGCGGTGATCACCGTGCCGGCTTATTTTAACGACGCGCAAAGGCAAGCCACCAAACAGGCGGGAGAGATTGCCGGCCTGGAAGTAGTGCGCATCATCAACGAGCCTACCGCCGCCGCATTGGCGTACGGCCTCGAAAAAAAGAGCGACGAGACCATTGCGGTCTACGACCTGGGCGGCGGCACCTTTGACATTTCGGTGCTCGAAGTTGGCGCCGGCGTGGTGGAAGTGAAGTCCACCAACGGCGACACGCATCTGGGCGGCGACGACGTGGACCAAAGGATCGTGGACTGGCTCATCGATGAGTTCAAGAAAGAGAACAGCATCGATCTGAGCAAAGACCGCATGGCGCTGCAACGCCTGAAGGACGCGGCAGAAAAGGCCAAGATCGAGCTTTCGCAGATGATGGAGACGGAAATTAACCTGCCCTTCCTGACTGCCGGGGCGGCTGGGCCGATTCACTTTGAAAAGAAGCTGACGCGTACGCGGCTCGAGCAGTTGATGGGCGACTTGCTGGATCGCTCCATGAAGCCGGTGAAGCAGGCGCTCGAAGACGCGAAGATGTCGCCCAACGATATTCAAGAAGTCGTGATGGTTGGCGGTTCGACGCGTATTCCCAAGGTGCAGCAACTGGTGCGCCAGTTTTTTGGCGACAAGGAACTACACAAGGGCGTGAATCCGGACGAGGTCGTGGCCGTGGGCGCGGCCATTCAGGGCGCGGTGCTGGCCGGAGAAGTAAAAGACATTCTCCTGCTGGACGTCACACCCCTCTCGCTGGGCGTGGAGACCCTGGGCGGGGTAATGACCGTGCAGATTCCGCGCAACACCACGATTCCTACGCGCAAAGTCGAGACCTATTCGACGGCTTCGGACAATCAGCCGGGCGTCGAAATCAAGGTCCTGCAAGGCGAGCGCAAGTTCGCCAATGACAATCGCTCGCTCGGCACGTTCAAGCTGGACGGCATTCCGCCCGCGCCGCGCGGGACACCGCAAATCGAGGTGACCTTTGACATCGACGCGAACGGCATTTTGAACGTTAGCGCGAAGGACAAAGCCACCAACAAAGAGCAGAAGATCACCATCACCGCATCCAGCGGCTTGACCAAGGAAGAAGCCGAGAAGATGCGCGTGGACGCGGAAGCGCACGGCGAGGACGACCGGCGCAGGATGGAAGAGGTCGAGGCGCGCAATCGCCTGGACGGCATCCTGTACCAATCCGAGAAGATGGTGAAGGAGAATCGCGAAAAGATTGAGGCGGGAGATTTGAAGACCGTCGAGGATGCCATCGAAGACGCTAGGAAGGCCATTACCGAGGGCGGCGTGGCGCGGTTGCGGTCGGCCACGGAAAACCTGGAGAAGTCGCTGCATAAGATTGCCGAGGTGCTTTATAAGGCGAACGAGGCGGCGGCTGGCGCGCAGGCGAGTGCTGCTGGTGCTGGAGCGGGCGGCGAGGCTCCCGGCGCGGCGGGTGCGTCAGGCGGACCGGCCGGCAAGAAACCGGGAGACGTCATCGATGCGGAGTACGTGGACGTGGATGATAAGCAGCCGCCGAATTGAGCAATAGAGAGCGAAATTGTGGGGGCGTCTTCGCAGGTGCCCCCACGATTCATTTTTGCGACGGTTGGAATTGGAAGATTAACGACAGAGGACTAGGACGCAGACGACCCAGGCCGTGACGAAAGCCCGGCCGCCACAAAGGGCGAGCGCGACAAGGGCAACCGCTACAAAGCAAGATCGTTGAGAGATGGCCACTACTACTAAACAGGATTATTACGAACTTCTTGGGGTCGAGCGGAAAGCCACGGCCAAGGATATTCGTACGTCTTTTCGCAAGCTGGCCCGGAAGTATCATCCGGATTTGAATCCGGGAGACAAATCCTCCGAGGAGAAGTTCAAGCAGTTGCAGGAAGCGTACGACGTTCTTTCGGACGCGAAGAAGCGCGCGGTTTACGACCAGTATGGATTTTATAGCGACAATGTGGCCGCCGGCGGGGCGCCGAGCTACAGCGGCGGGAATCCCGACGAACAAGCGGACATTAATTTTGATTTTAACGGCTTTGATTTTGGCGGAAATTCCGGATCGAGTACCGGCGCTGGCTCCGGGAGTTTTCGTGATCTCTTCAGCCAATTTTTTCGCGGTGGGCAGGGCGGCGGCGCGATGGAGCCGGAGCACCAGGCCGGCGGCGATCTGGAATATCAGATCGAGATTGGTTTTTGGGATGCCGTGCGCGGGGCGGTAAAGAAGCTCCAGATCACGCGCATGGATACTTGCGAAGCGTGTCACGGGACCGGGGCGCAGGGACAGGCGCAAACGTGTCCGGCTTGCGGCGGCACCGGGACGAGCCAGCAGACCGCCGGGAAGATGAAATTCAACGTGCCGTGCACCCGTTGCGGAGGCACCGGCAAAATTCGCACCGCTTGCAAGACTTGCGGGGGCGAAGGCCGCGTGCGCAAGACGGAGACGATTGAGGTGCGTATCCCCGCTGGGCTGGCTAGCGGTGGGCGCGTGCGCGTGCCCGGTAAAGGCAATGCCGGAACCATGGGGGCTCCCGCGGGAGATTTGTATCTGCGCGTGGACGTCAAGCCGCATGAATTTTTTGAGCGCCGCGGCAATGATTTGTATACGCGCATTCCCGTGAAGGTGACCGAAGCGACGCTGGGCGCGAAGATTGAAGTGCCCACCATTGATGGGCGCTCTCTGGTGCGCATTCCGCCAGGAACGGACAGCGGCAAAACGCTGCGGCTCAAGGAGAAAGGCGTCCCGAGCGTACGCAACGGGGCGCGCGGGGATCAATATGTGGAGATTCAAGTAGTGGTGCCGCAGCCCACGGATGAACGCGTGCGCACGCTGATGAAGGATTTGGAAGCAGTAGTGCCAGAAGATCCCCGCAAGGATCTGTTCGCCAAAGCAGGCGTGTAGCAAAGGTTTTAGTAGCACAGGCATTCCTGCCTGTGCAGCGTCGGCAAGAAGCAAACCCGCGCTGCACTCGGGATGACGAGTCATTAGCCTTCGGAAATTGACTGAATCGGTGAAGATGCCATGTCAGTGAAAGCCAAAAAGCGCGCTAAGGCTGGGTACATGATCAGTGCCGTAGCGGAGCTTTACAAGTTGCATCCGCAGACGCTACGGCTCTACGAACGCGTGGGGCTATTAAAACCGTCGCGTTCGCAGGGAAATACGCGGCTTTATACCGACGGTGATTTGGAACGCCTGGACGTAATCCTGACTCTGGCGCGGGACATGGGAGTAAATCTGGCGGGGATTGAGATCATTTTGAACATGCGCGAGAAGATGATTGAGATGGAGAAGCAGATGGGGGAATTCGCGCAGGTGGTGCAGCAGGAGTTATCGCGAGTAGCCTCGCGCACCCCCAGCCACACCGAACGCCACGCCATCGTCCGCGCCGTTCCAAGAGCCGTCCGCCCAATCCGCGAAGCTTAGCAATCACGTTCAGAGACGGAGCAAGTTTTGCGCGTTTATCCACACGCCCCGTAGTTGCCGCGCAGTCAACACCCTCGTATGCTTGCAGTTGTAGCGGCCGCCTTCTGATCCGGGCGCATTTGTTTTTGTAGGGGCGCAGCATGCTGCGCCCCATCTCGGC